>Ga0209582_1000521_pt1 | contig 23396 bp, 14 predicted proteins | sample KloWWTmetKNB5Kit_FD_187176 | JGI IMG/M metagenome (GOLD analysis project Ga0209582, IMG submission 187176) | Active sludge microbial communities from Klosterneuburg, Austria, studying microevolution and ecology of nitrifiers - Klosterneuburg... | ecosystem: Engineered > WWTP > Aerobic digester >...
TGACAAACCTATTATGTTGGGCCAACAAGTAGGAACAGTGAGAATAGTTTATTCGTACATGCAAGCAGATAAATTGGACGGTAGGTTCATTATACCTTCAGTAGACTATAATGTGAGCAATAAATTATCTTTTGAATTGATGTTGCCACTTCAAAAATATATTGGCTCGGCACAAAACGGTTTTATTCTTTCCGATGTCGGCATCGCCGGAAAATACCAATATTTCAAACAGGACCTACAGGGCAAAACTATTCGGTTGGCTGTGAAGGGCGCCCATAGTTTCTATGTAGCCAAACAGCATGCGCATATCAAACCAGTCGGCTCAGGAATCTGGGGTTCGTATGGTGGAATCATTGCCGGTATGGAATCTTTGAAGATCGGTATCATTGGAGATTTTGGAATCAGCATTGTGAGAGATATAGCACCTTATATTACTTCCAATTTTTTTCAGGGAAAAGTGGCTTTTGGTGTTCCATTACTCAAACATGTTTTCCCGATCCGTCAGTTGAATGTATTTCTTGAAACAGAATTTGTAGATCAACTAAATGCAAAATCTTCTTCCTTTTATCTCGCGCCGGGCATTCAATATGCATTTGGAAGAATAGCCTTCGAAGCATTTTACCAAAAATCAGTTTTCCAAAATGGCAATAATAACTACTATCCTAATGAAACATTAGGTGGAGGAATACGTTATATTTATTAATGAATGATGAAAAGTGAATAATGAATAATAAACGATTGAGCAGATTCACAAGCTCCAAACCGCAGGCTGTTTCTGAACATTGCAATTCCGTTGATTTAATAGAAGGTAATTTGATGAGCAGCAGCTGTCCCCCTTCGGAGGGGGCCAAGGGGGTGGACTCACATTCTCACATTCTCACCTTCTCACTTTCTCACCTTCTCACTTTCTCACTTTCTCACTTTCTCACTTTCTAAAAAAATAAACCAATGAAACAAATAAATATTATTTTAATCCTATTATTGATTGGTGCAGTATCAAACGCACAAACCCCCGTCCAGATTAAAGTAGACGGCATGAGCTGCGGCTTTTGCGTTAATGGTGTAGAGAAAAAATTCTCTAAATCCAAAGAAGTAAAAGACCTTCACGTCGATTTGGAAAAAGGCATGGTGACATTCAATGTCGCAAAAGGTGTCAAAGTAGATAAAGACAAATATACAGGTTTGGTGGAAAAAGCAGGTTACGAACCCCGTCAGATCATGGTTGGAGATGAGATTAAGGCAGAAGGAGTGGGTTTTGCTAAACAAATTAACTACACACCTCAACCTGAAGGTATAATAACCTCGACATTCAAGGTTTCCGGAAATTGCGATATGTGTAAAAAGAAGATCGAAACAGCTGCTAAATCTGTCAAAGGGGTAAAGTCAGCAGTTTGGGACAAAGATACCAAAATGATCACCGTAAAATACGATGACAAAAAGGCAAAATTGACTGACATTCATAATAAAATCGCTTCTGTAGGTTATGATACAGATAAAGTGAAAGGGGATGATAAAGCATATGATAAGCTGCATGCATGCTGTCAGTATGACCGGGAATAATTATAAATTATAAATGGTCAATTATAAATGAGAGCTGGTAGTTTCTTTAGTTCCAGACTTTAGGCGATTATTTAACTTTTGAAAAAGGAATTAATGGGGTTCGCTGGAGAATAATCTAAAAAATTATCCTATCAAAAAACTATAATCAAGCCAATAAATTTTGTAATCCAATATAGTTGCAATTCTAACCCCAATAGGGGTTAACAATAATGACCCCGGGTTGAACCCGGGGTAAACGAATTCAAGCTCCCAACCCCGGAGTGGGTTGAATATTTCATTGAATAATAATGATGTAAAATCTATCCATTTATGAACTAGCTACCTTACACAAATAATACTTTACAAATGCTGCACCAATAAGTGTCGTATTTTTTTTGCCCAAATTTTATAAATATCATATATTGTCAATGTTATATTTTAAATATACATATGAAAATACTCCATACCGCCGACTGGCACCTGGGCTTGCGCCTCAATAAAATAGACCTACTCGACCAAATGGTCTTATTCCTGGACTGGCTCGCTGACATCGTTGAAAAAGAAAATATAGAATGCATCCTACATGCAGGCGACATCTTCGACACTAAACATCCTCCACAGGATGCCGTAGATCTGTACAATAAATGGTTGGCAAAAATGATCAAACTAAATTGTCAGGTCATAATCATCGCCGGAAATCACGATTCAGGAAGGTTTATTTCTTCTCCAAAAATTCTGTTTCAGAATCTAGACATTAGGGTGATTGGACACACCTCAGAAAAGCATGAGGAGGAGATTATACTTTTACATGATAAAAACGGTTTACAACAAGCAGTTATCTGCGCAATTCCTTTTATTCGTCAAGGCGAACTTGCAGTCTTCGAAGCGGGCATGTCTAGTGAACAACTAGCAGAAAATATCAATAAAGCCATGAGTGACAAATATTCAGCATCTCACGCCATGGCAAGAGAAATGCATCCCGGGCTCGTCACAATAGGTATGGGACATCTTTTTATTCAAGGCACTGAAGCGTCAGATGTAGAACATCAGATCCATGTCGGAAACCTTGGTGGCTTGTCTTTGATAAAGATCGATCATGGTTTTGATTACATCGCATTGGGCCATATACACCGTCCACAGGGACTTTCAGAAAGTGGACACATCCGCTATGCTGGTTCACCGGTGATCCTGAGTTTCAGTGAGATGAATGATCGGAAATCAGTTATGATCCTGGAAATAAAAGATAAAAATATCCAATGGGAGAAATTAGAGGTACCAATGTTCAGAAAGTTTATCCGCTGGACAGGGAGTGTGGAAGAGATTAAAGACAAAATAATTAATCATCAAAAATCATTTTCACTTAAAGACCTGATCGAAGTTAGGGTCGTGGAAGATTCCAATTATGGTTCAGCTTATGCACAATTCAATGAATTTCTTCAGGAATTAGATTCGGATGAATTAATTGTTGCAAAAAAATCATTTAGTACTAAGGATGCTGATGTTACAGAAATTGCTGAAGAGAATAAATACATGGTAGAGGATCTTCAACCTAAAGTTATCATGCAAAATATACTTGGATTTAATAATTATGAAGAGGATGTAAAAATTAGTCTGATGGAAGCATTTGAAAAAATAGAAAACGACGTCCATGAGAATCAATAAATTAATAATTAAAAATATAAATTCTCTTGCGGGAGAACATACCATCGATTTTGACGACATAAATGAAAGGTCTGAAGGAGTCTATCTGATCGTAGGCGCCACCGGATCCGGAAAAACAACGATCCTGGACTCTATTACACTTGGTCTTTTTGGAATTGTAAAAAGGTTTGGCAATAAACCAATAGGAAGTATAGACGAGTCGGGAGCAATTGTAACACATGGCGCCAGAGAGGCAAGTGTTGACGTACAATTTACCATCAATCATAAAAAGTATACATCCCGATGGCAAATAAAACATAAGCCAAGAAGCAGTGGCTGGGAAACGGCAAAAATGTCAATTTATGATGATGATTTAAAAGTAATGGAAAGCGGATTAAGTCAGGCAAAATCCAAAATAATTGAATTGATTGGAATGAACTTTGATCAATTTAATAAATCTATTATGTTGGCTCAGGGAGACTTTGCATCATTTTTAAAATCAAAATTCAGCGAGAAAGCAGACATACTGGAGAAAATAACCGGTACAGAAAATTATACCAGAATTGGTCAGGCAGTTTTTGTTAAAAATAATGAATTAAAAGCTGTTGCTGATCAGATCCAAAATAAATTAAGTAATTTATCGATAAAGTCTAAAGAAGAAGTCTTAGATCTTCAGTCAAAAATAAATCTGATAGAGGGTCAGGTTAAATTGTATCAGGCAAGATCGACTGAATTAAATACAATCATTCACAATAGAAATACATTTACAAAAGAAAATAATTCAATTCAATCAATAGGAAAAAAATTAGAACTCGAAAAAGCAGCACTGGCAGAAATTCAATTGAAACATGGTCAGGATATTGAACAGTTCGACGCTGCAATGACAATCAAACCAGTCTTTGATAATCAAAGACTATTATCACAGGAACAAAACAATATCACGGAAACAATTTCAGCATTAAAGGAGGAAGGCGCACGAATTCAAGTAAAATTAGATGAAATATATTCCAAAACAGCAGAAATTATTTCAATTTCTAATGAGGAAAATCAATTTTTGTCACAACTAAGAAAATTTAAAGACGATGTCCTCGTCATCGAAAATGATTTAACTTCTATTTCAACAAATAAAAAACATGTACGAATAAATCTTGAAAGAGAGCTTGCTCAAACTAAGGAGGCATCATTAATTCAAAATTTCCAAAAACAGGATGTAACAACATTTACGCAAACGCTATTGGAATGTCATAAAGAGTTGTCTAAAAGGGTGAATGATCTGAAAGAAAAACTTTGCATAAGCATTATCAATGATGACCTGCTGGAAAATCAACTTCAAAGACAGCGGCAAATAGAATCCCTACAACATCAAACCCAAAAATACAGAGAGATTAGCCAACAGATCAAACTAAGCAAAGAAAATCTGAATGAGGCCGAAAAGGAAAATGTAAGGTTGATCAATGCACTAAAAGATAATATTCAGCTTCGCTCAGTTCTGGAAAATACTTGTAAGGATAAAGAAACTATTCTCTTACAGCAGAATAAGATCAGGTCCATGGAGCAACACCGAAGTCAATTAAAGGCCGATGAGGACTGTCCATTGTGCGGTGCAGCAGATGGACCTTTAAGGCATCATGAACACTTGGCAAAGGATGATTATCAATTGGATTATGAAAAAGCCAAAAAAGCCATGGATGAAAATAACCTCCTGATTGTCAGATATGAAACTCAATTAGCCGGAATCCAAAAAACAATAGAAAATTTAAATACAGACCTAGCATCTTCAAGCAATAAATTAGATTCCATTCTTGAAGAAATTAACATCAAAAAACAAGGTTTAAATATAACTGAATCGCTTGGCGATCCGCAGATACTGATCCTTAAAATGGAGGAAATTAATTCGTCAATTATTTCTGTTAAATCCCTGCTTAAGCTCAATGAGGAGCTACCTCATTTGGACGAAGCTATAAATTATTCAGTGGAGATGGAAGCGCTGGAAAAAACTGAAAAAGAAACTAATATTCAATTAAAAGCCAAATTCCCATTGGATATTCCTGTTCAAAAATGGTCAGAAACCATTGAATCTTCTTTTGAAACTATCCAAAATCAAGTTAGAGGAATAGCTCAGGAATTATCCAATAAAGAAACTGTTTATGCCAGAAATCAACAACAAATTGAAACGCTCGAAATTGAAATAAATAAATTTATTGTTGCTGGCAAAATTGCTTCAATTGAACAATTAGAACAAGTGTTCGTATTGCAAAATTCTGTATCTCTTTGGAAAAAGAATATTGAAAATCTTCAACAAAATATCAGTATAAATACAAAATTGCATCAGGCAAGTCAAGACCGTATCAATGAATTGAATTCATTGATAGACTTAACGGTTGATATTGAAACTTACACATCAGAGAATCAAGAATTAAATACAAAAATTACTACAGAAAGTCAGGAATTGGGCAGCATCAGATCCCAGCTCGCTTTGCATGAGGCCAATGTTGCCCATGGGGAAATCTTAAGAAAAGATCTCGAGAACATTGAAATTGAGTGGTCTCCGGTAAGGACACTTAATACATTGATCGGTTCTGCCACTGGACATCATTTCAAAAACATTGCTCAAAAAATTACCTTGTCACATCTGGCTGTGCTTGCCAACAAACATCTAGCCTTGATGAATGACCGATACAAATTTAAATTCGATACAAAGGAATTATGGTCTAAGGAAGAGGCAGATCTAATGATATATGATGATTTCGAACCAAATGGGTTGCGTTCATGTGCCACATTAAGTGGTGGAGAAACCTTTATTGCGAGCCTGGCATTGGCTTTGGGCCTAAGCGATTTTGCTTCGGAAACCAGTAAAATCGAAAGTTTATTTATAGATGAAGGATTTGGCACACTGGATCCGGACACGCTGGAAATGGCCATCGGAGCTTTAGAAAAGATCCGATCTGTTGGCAATAAAACACTTTGCCTTATAACCCATGTAGAAGCTATGAAGGAGCGCATTCCATATCATTTAGTCGTGGATAAGGGAAAGAAAGGAATGAGCACGATCCGGCATGAAATGGCTTAAGTAGTGAATAATGAATAGCGAATAATGAGAGCCGACAGAATTGCCAGTTCTGAGTTGAGTATAGCGTAGTATTTTACATCACTTTATTGTGGAAGGCTGAGCTTAGGTTAACCTATCCCGAATCGTGCCTCTCGGGACTGTGAGAGTTCGTGTGTGTGCAAAATTCATTTTGCTTTTTTCATGAACAAATATAAAATGTAAAGGCATGAAATGGCTTAGACAAGGAATAGTGAATAGCGAAATCTTTACGCTAATATAAATGAAATGGAACGCTAATTTATTATGTTGGAAATGTTTCAAATATGATTTTTAAAAAAAATTAAACATTTGGAATAATTGCAAATTCCATATTATTTTTCTTGTTAATTTTTCTGGCATTTACCATGAATTTCCAAAAGGTTCTGTAGGGACAGGTCGCGACCTGTCCCTACAGAACCTTTATGGAAATTATGTCCCCAACGCTGGCGCGAGGTTTAAACGCGTGACCTCCAACGCTGGCACGAGTTTTTAACTCGTGACCTTTCGAAGCTTTAATTAATCTATATTATCTAATGAGGCTTTAAGCTCGTAATTATCAACATTTCCACATAACTTACTGTTCTCTGTGAGATAAAATTGCTGATATATTTTGAACAGAAAAAACTTTATAAAAAGCATGGGATTATTATCAACAGCCGGCATCGTCAGCCAGATTGATGCTTTACGAAAATTTGGAGAAGGACTTAACCCATCTGACCGAACGCCGGTTTATTTCTTTGGTCATGGAAGTCCTATGAATGCCATAGAAGAGAATAATTTCACCAAAACATGGAACAACATTGGGAGTAAAATAGAACGTCCGAAAGCAATTTTGTGCATTTCGGCGCACTGGGAGACCAATGGTACGTGGGTTACTGCTATGCCTCATCCATGCACTATTCATGATTTTGGTGGCTTTCCAAAAGCATTATTTGATGTGCAATATCCAGCTAAGGGCAGCCCTGAGATTGCAAACGAAATTAAAACAGCAATTACATCAACCACAATCGGTCTTGATGAAAAATGGGGTCTCGATCATGGTGCATGGTCCGTAGTGAAGCATTTATATCCTGATGCTGACATTCCCGTTATACAGATGAGTATAAATTATACCAAGCCTGCAGAATATCACTATAACTTAGCAAAACAGTTAAATGCCTTGCGCAGAAAAGGTATTCTCATAATAGGATCTGGCAACATGGTCCACAATCTAGGCATGGTTGCATGGGACAAAATGAATGAAGCTAATTATGCATACGACTGGGCCACCGAAGCAAATGATGCAATGAAAGAATTCATTGTAAATAAGGATCATCTGCCTCTGATCAATTATGAAAAACAAGGGAAAGCTTTTAACCTTGCAATTCCAAGTCCGGACCATTACTTACCCTTATTATATGCACTTGCTCTTCAGGAAAAAGATGAAAACACTGCCTTTTTTAATGATGAAGCGGTTATGGGATCTCTGACGATGACGTCAGTTGTTATTAGTTAAATAGTTATTAGAGTTAACCAGTATGGCAGTAAAATAGTTGACCAGTAAAATAGTTAAATAGTATTAGAGTTAAACAATGTAAAAGGGCAAGGGCAAGCCTTTTCCCCGCAATCATCCTATTGCACTCTAATACTCTAATACTGTCATACTCTAATACTATCTACTATTATAGAATTATACTTTTTCATCGTCTTTTTCGACTCATTTAACAGCATTAAAACTTCATTCGGACAACTAATTTTTTATTTATATTCAAAGACTTATCTTCGCGGCATAAAACAATTGAAATTGAACGAATTAAGATCGATTATAGAAGCAGCCTGGGAAGATAGATCCATGTTGGCGCAAGAAGAGGTAAAGCAAACTATCAGAACTGTAATAGAACATTTGGACAAAGGTACCATGCGAGTTGCAGAGCCAATCGGTGATGACTGGCAAGTCAATGAATGGATCAAAAAAGCGGTTATTCTATATTTTCCAATCCAACAAATGGAGACCATTACAGTTGGACCTTTTGAATGGCATGATAAAATGGCTTTAAAAAAGGACTATGCAGCACAAGGTGTACGCGCTGTGCCACATGCAGTAGCAAGATATGGAGCATTCCTGGAAAGTGGCGTTATTATGATGCCCTCTTATGTAAATATTGGGGCTTATGTTGGTTCTGGAACCATGGTAGATACCTGGGCGACAGTTGGTTCTTGCGCACAAATCGGACGCAATGTACACTTGAGCGGCGGAGTAGGCATTGGAGGTGTATTGGAGCCTGTTCAGGCAAGTCCCGTTATCATAGAAGACGATGCATTTATTGGTTCACGATGTATTGTGGTAGAAGGTGTAAGAGTAGGCAGAGAGGCAGTCCTTGGTGCAAATGTTGTATTAACTCAGAGCACTTACATCATAGACGTGACAGGGCCTGAAGAGAAAAGGATAAAGGGCTATGTTCCACCAAGATCTGTAGTTATTCCCGGATCTTATACTAAACAATTTCCATCTGGCGAATATCAGGTGCCCTGTGCACTGATCATCGGTCAAAGAAAGGAAAGTACAGATAAAAAAACCAGCCTTAATAGCGCTTTACGTGAATACAATGTAGCGGGTTAAAAACGTTATTGCTCGAAGAGCGTTCTATATATCTTAGATTTTACTTTAAATTAAAATAAATTCAGTGAATAAATTACTATTAATTTGCCTAATGGCATGCACATCCTTAGCTGCCTGTAATACATCCAAAGCGCCATCAACCCCTCCTGTAGTTGCAGTCGCACCTATAGCACCTGCGGTTGATTCTGAAGAGGGAATGGAAGATGTGGATTCCGGATATGATTATAATGAAGATGAAGAATATGATGCCTTCAATGTTCCAAACAATATTGTATTACCTGATACTTTGCCTTCCTACCAAGCTACTGAAGCAACATTATTTGACCTAATAGACACCAAACTGTGGGTGAGCTTCGATTGGGATAAAAAACATTGTCTTGGCACGGCAGAAATCACTGCAAGTCCTGTTGGAAAAAAGAGAAATAGATTAGTCCTTGACGCTAAAGGTTTTGATATAAAATCAATCGTTAATGGTGATGGTAAAAAGCTCACCTATAAATATGATAATGCAAAACTTGATATAGATCTTGGAGCAGAAATACCTGTCGGAAAAGCCACAAAAGTGAAGATTGAATACGTCGCTAAACCTGATGACCTAAAAGTTGGTGGTAGTGCAGCCATAACTTCGGACAAAGGTCTATATTTTATAAACCCTGACGGAAAAGACAAAAATAAGCCTCGCCAAATCTGGACACAAGGTGAGACACAAAGCAACAGCAAATGGTTTCCAACTATTGATGTACCGAATCAGAGATGTACTCAGGAGATGTATATCACAGTTGGTGACAATTTCAAAACACTCTCTAATGGAACAATGCTCGATTCTAAAAAAAATGCAAATGGTACCCGAACAGATCATTATAAAATGACACAGCCACATGCACCATACCTGTTCATGATGGCTATTGGCGAATTTGCAGTGGTGAATGATAAATGGAGAGACATTCCTCTGAAATACTATGTTGAACCTAAATACGAAAAGGATGCAAAGGCAATTTATAGTAACACGCCTGAAATGTTGACTTTCTTTTCAGATCTTTTGGGTGTCAAATATCCATGGCCGACATTCTCACAAGTGATTGTAAGAGACTATGTGTCTGGCGCTATGGAAAATACAACTGCTGTAGTTTTTGGTGAATTTTGTCAGAAAACTAGTCGTGAATTATTGGATGGTGACAATGAAGGTATTGTAGCACACGAAATGTTCCACCATTGGTTTGGAGACTATGTGACATGTGAAAGCTGGTCAAATCTTACTTTGAACGAAGGTTTCGCCAATTACAGTGAATACCTATGGGAGGAACATAAAAACGGTCGTGAGGCTGCAGATTATCACAGATTGAATGAACTGGCTGGTTATATGGCTTCTACCAGAGGCAATATGCATGATCTAATCAATTATTCATATGATAATAGAGAAGATATGTTCGACGCACATTCGTATAATAAAGGAGGATTGGTCCTTCATATGATGAGGAATTATCTTGGAGACGATGTTTTCTTTAGAGGGCTAAATCTTTATTTGACGAAAAATGCATATACAGCAGTAGAAGCAGCCCAGCTAAGACTTGCCATGGAAGAAGTTTCGGGTCAGGATTTGAATTGGTTCTTCAATCAATGGTACTTTGGTAGTGGCCAACCAGAATTGGTTGTAAAGGATAGTGTAAATGCTGCAGGAAATAAAATCTTTCTCTCTGTTGACCAAACTCAAAGCGGTCCGCAGCAGCAACATATATTCCAATTGCCAGTGAATGTTGATATTTATTTGGCTGGAAATAACAATCCAATCAGGAAATCAATTTTTGTAAATAAAAGAACACAGACATTTGAATTTGATGTTCCATCAAAACCGTTGAATATAATCTTCGATGCAGATAATGTAATTCTTGGAAAAATTAAATATGATAAGCCAAAAGAGGCATTTATCTACCAGGCTACACACAACAAAACTTTGAATGACAGGATCATCGCGCTGGATAAAATTAAATCAGAACTCACTCCGGAAGTTGATGCTATCATACTGGGCTTCCTTTCTGACAAATCCCCTGTGATGAGATCTAAAGCACTAAGCCAGGTGGACTTATCAGCTTATCCAGCATTTAAATCGAAAGTTATAGAATTAGCTAGTTCAGATAAAGATCCGGGTGTCCGTGCAAATGCACTTGAGTTATTGACTGAAAATCCTCAGCCGGAATACGAAGCTGTGTTCATCAAGAATATAAATGACGAAGTTAGTTATTCCGTTTTGGCTTCTGCATTAACTGGTTTGAACAGAATGAATAAAGAGAAAGCAGGACCTTTAGTGGCTAAATATGAAAAAGAAGAAAGCAGCGTGATGACAAATGCAATATCTGCGATTTATATGGCTAATGGCGACCCGAAAGCTTTAACACTAATAGAAGGTAAGCTTGATGATGTAGAAGGATTCGAAGCATTTGGTTTATTTGGAACATATACAGAATTGTTATTAAGTTCTGATAAAGCAACATTGGTAAGCGGCTTTGAGAAACTTCAGATATTGGCGCAAAATGAGTCAATATCACAATGGAAGAAATTTGCTATTTCTAAAGCAATATTTGACATTGCTTCATCTTCAAAGGAGAATAAAGAATTTTCAGAATCCGAAAGTAAAGAGATGGTAAGCAAGTCTAATGCTGTGGTAGAGAATTTCAAGAAAAATGAAACGAATGAGCAATTGCAGAATGCATTTAATAATATGATAATTAAGCAATAGGTTTTATATTGGTTATAAAAAAAACTCCTTTTTCGTTACTACAAAAAAGGAGTTTTTTTTATTATATAATACTAGGTTTTCGTTGCTTAAATAATTTTGAATAAATAAACTTGAATAAAGTATAAAAATTAAGTTTCGGTAGTTAAGAAATATAGGTAGATGGTCCCGCAGCTGCGGGATTAGATGTTAGATGCTTGCCCGACTAGCGAAAGTGACGGCGGGGAGCTTATTCAATTGATTCATATTTTTTCTTTAATAAGTTGAATAGAAAAAAAAATGAATCTTTGACTACCGAAACTTAAGTATATTATCAATGCACTAATACTTCACAATCACTAGTGACATTAATTAAATTACAGCTCTGTGGTAAATCCATCTCATCCGTTGAAATATTAATGGCATAAGCGAGCCAATCACTTACTAAGCCACTCATATGATGGCCTTCTTCCATACCTTTTGAAGGCATTTTACCAAATAATTCTTCAATAAGAACAGGTATTCTTGCTCTTATTAATTCCTGGATGTCGGTTTCAAATTTATTATTAATGACCAGGTTATTTAAAGTAGTTCGAATGATGCCTTCTTTACAAGCGAATTGGAGATCGAAGTGCACATCGTTAGTACCTCCCCCTATTGTAAATCTTTTTTGAAGATCTAGTTCAAAGTGCAGTGTTTTTGAGTTTACAAATTTGACTTCAATTGCAGGGCTTCGGAATGTATCTATCATACCATTGGTATTTCTTGAAAACCCGGACATGTAATGTAGTTGATTGCCAACAGCTGATTCAACAAGACTGACGATCATCTCTTTTGAAATTGACTTAATTGGCAACCAGATCTTATTTGAAATAATTAATTCCTTCCAATTCGCAGAGAGCCTTAGTTCCGGTCCGGTTATGATTAATTCATTTCGATTAATTCCGGAATCTATATCAATACAATGTCCATTTGCTCCGTATATTTTTGAAAAAATTGGCTTCCTTATACCATTGATCAATAATTCAATCTTTGAAAAACAAATACTGCCATTGCCAGTCATGGCTAATTTTAAGAATTGTATATCCTTAATTTCCTTCACTTTATAGGAAAGAAAATCAAAATAATATGTTTGGCCAATTTCAAGTTCGCTAATTTTCCTCTCCAGATAAAATGGTTTATCTCCCGCATTAAAAAGTACAAATATAGACCCTTTTGTTTTGTTCTTAGTTTTATTTCCAATAGAAAACCCTAACTGCATCCTATAAATAGGGATATTTTCTCCAATAGGGTTTCTTAACTTGTGGCAAGGCAAAGTTTCAATTTTCATTAGCGCATTCATATGGACATGTTTAAATAACAGTTATAGAAATAAATTTTAATCAATACTTGATAATAGAAATGAGTATATCCAATCCACAATATTTTCTGTATTTTTGAATTTGTCAATTCAGTGTATTAGAAAGTGATGGAGGATTAAAGACGCATTAAACATTAGATCGATTACCATACAAATATGCGTTGGTGTGGGACTGAATAGCAATGGGTATTTGACTAAAGAAAACAGATAATTAACTATATAATTACCGTTAATTAACGGAGGGAGCGCAGAAGAAATAGCGGTACATTTAACAAAATTTATTAAAGATTAAATATAAACATCATGAAGATCGTATCTTTTATTTTCGGCTTTCTACTTGCTACTGCAATAATGTATTGGTTTAATCCATTTCAAGATAAGCCTGACGATAACAATTGCAGGGAACAGCTTTGCCGAGAATATAGCGCAGACGATATTAATTCTACATTGACCGCTGCCATCATCCAAAAAATGTCTGAAGCATATGCCAAGGATAAAGGCAAAGCTCACATATATGATACGACCGGAATACTTACGGACAAAGAGGACGCATTGCATGTCGTATTTGATCTGGAAAAAATAAAAGCTTTGGTCTATATGATGGAGTCCAAAAGATGTCTAAATAAATGTGCTGACAATATTGAATTAGGTATTCGATATTATTTTATCAAATATCCGGGTGATCTTAGAATAGGACGGAATGAGGGAGATGGCCTTGATAATTTGGATAGTACTTATCGTAATAAACATTCTTTGGCAATGGTTCCTGCATATTGGGACAAAGCGAAAGATAAATGGATCGACTATAACTCTTGGACGTCCAGTAGTGATGTTTGCTATCCCAGCATACCAAAAATGACTGCTGACGCAATTGAGAGATCAGCACAAACAAAGGAAGATAAAAAGCCTGAGGCAACATTATTCATGGAGCCAACCAATGGTGGCAAAAATCATGGCGGCTTAGGCCCACCTCCATCACCGGGAACTTTTCCAATTGGCATGTAATTTTATAATTGGAATTATATGATTTGGCTTAAATATGCATCTGTATTAAATGTATTCGAACTAATGTCCAGCTTAGTTGGATTTTATTATTGGGGAAAAATTAAAAATACTTATTGGAAATATTTCCCAATTTATCTCGCAATCGTTTTTGTTACAGATATAATAGGTGTAATTTATCTGCATTACTTTAAGGAATTAATTATAAATATTGATATATACCGATACTGGGGAATACCAATACAGTTCTTCTTCTTCTTTTGGCTATACTATCAATATTTTAAAAATAGTAAGATTTCATATTTGCCTTTTGTGGGAACTGGCTTGTTCGTGATATTGTGGATTGTAGAAGAAATCTGGCTTAGAGAGAATAAGCTTTTGTTTGGGACATTAGCCTATTCAACAGGATGTATAATGCTTTTGATATTCTTGCTTGCATATATTAAAAGTCTTACAAAGTCAGAAGAGCTAATAGACTTTAAAAAAAATATGATGTTATGGACTAGCCTAGGAGTGCTGCTGTTTTACATTGGTACTTTACCTTTTTTTGGAATGAGAACACCATTATTTGAGGTATTTCCTGAACTGTTTTATACTTTTAATAGTATTCAGTATTTTTTATGCTGTTCAATGTACTTTTTATTTACAATTGCTTTCATATGGGGACAGCCGAAATAAAAGTATTTTTCATCACGATATGTATTGTAATAGCTGCTTTAATTATTGGCATCATTACCTATGTAATTCAATATCGGCAGCGCCGCTTACTAGATATTGCAGAAAAAGAAACAATTCTACAGCAACATCAATTGGACCTTTTGACAGCACAAATCATTAGCCAAAGAGAAACAGCTGAGCATATCGGTAGAGAAATTCACGACAGCGTCACACAAAAATTAACTCTTGCTTCTATTTATTTGCAAAAATTAAAATTCGATAAAAAAGAAATTGATCCGGGTTCGGAAATCACAGATATTAATAATATTTTGTCTAATGCATTAATGGAGTTGAGAGCTCTTTCGAAAGATCTGACCGAAGATCTAATGAATAATAATAGCCTGGAATCTTTGATCATTGATGAATGTGAAAATGTAAATAAATCCGGTATGTGTACCGCTCAATTTAAAAGTGATCCTGTTCCGGAATTACTAATTAAGGCCAAAACTTCCTTTCTAAGAATCATCCAGGAATTCCTTCAGAATAGTCTAAAACATGCCAATTGCAAAAACATAAATATAGCGATCAAGATAGCCGAAGAAATCATGACTGTAACTATAAAGGATGATGGTGTTGGATTCGAATTATTAAATAAAGAATATACCGGAATCGGATTGGAAAGTATCCGCAGAAGGGTTGAAATGATTGGTGCTACATCAACATTGAAGAGCGCTGCAGGTCTTGGAACTGAATTAACTATCAAAGCTCCATTAAAGAATATAACAGCGTGAAAAATGAATAAAGTTGTCATAGTAGATGATCATTTATTGATCGCAAAAGCTATTACCAGCATCATAAATGATTTTGATGGTTTTGAGGTATTGTATGAAGTGGAAAACGGTAAAAAACTAACCGAAAGATTCAAGTCAGAACAGCTTATTCCGGACATCGTACTTTTAGATATTTCAATGCCGGTAATGGATGGTTATGAAACAGCAGAATGGCTTCACAAAAATCACCCTTCTGTAAAAGTTATGGCACTCACGATGAATAATGATGAAACATCTCTGGTGAAAATGATCAGAAATGGTGCCAAAGGGTATCTGCACAAGAATATTCATCCGATGGAATTGCACAATGGCCTTACGAAACTCATAGAAACCGGTTTTTATTTTCCGGATTGGGCGACAACATCATTGGTGCGAAATATCACTTCAGGCAATGATACGGCATCAGATGAAATCAGTATTTCGGCAAGGGAAAAAGAATTTTTAAAATTTTCCTGTACTGAGCTAACATACAAAGAGATCGGAGAGAAAATGTTTTGTAGTCCCAGAACAGTAGAGAGCTATAGAGATTCGCTTTTCGAAAAACTTCATGTAAAGACCAGAGTGGCGCTGGCGCTTTATTCTGTGAAGATTGGGTTGCATTCTGTTGACTGATAAAAAGTTGGTTTAATTGTAAGGAAAGGTCGCGACCTTTCCCTGCAGTTAAACCAACTTTTTATTTAGCCTTCAACTCTGCTACCCTTCTTCTAACTTCCGGTGCAATCACTTTCCCTAATAGCTCAATTGAATGCAATATTTGTTCTTGCGAAATGGAATCTCCGGCCACCATTTGTAGCAGAAAACGGGTATTTCCAAATATTTCATACATCCCTACCATCTTATCAATGATTTGCTCCGGACTGCCGACTAATAATGGTCCGAATGCTCGGGATTGTTCGAATTGCGAACGATCCAGCGGCGACCAACCTCTTTCTTTTCCTACTCGATTCATAAGTTGGGCATAAGGTCCAAAGAACTCATCGCCGGCTTGTTTTGAATTATCAGCAGCGTAGAAATGAACATTGATACCAAGTTGCAAAGCATCCACATCATGACCGGCATCTTTGGCTGATTTTCTATAAAGATTAGCTAACGGTGCGAATCGATCAGGTGGTCCACCGAGAATGGCCATTGTCAATGGTAAATTTAATCGTCCTGCTCGAGCGACAGATTCGGGCGTGCCGCCCACTGCGATCCAGATGGGCAATTTTTCTTGAATGGGTCTTGGATAGACACCTTGATCTTTTAGACTAGTTCGGAATTTTCCTTGCCAATTTATAATTTCATCATCATTGATGGCCATGAGAAGACCTAATTTCTCTGTAAATAATTCATTATAATCATTCAGATCCTGCCCAAATAATGGAAATGATTCGATGAAAGATCCGCGACCTGCCATGATCTCCGCCCGCCCGCCGGATATTAAATCTAAGGTGGCAAAGTTCTGAAAAGTCCGCACAGGATCAGTTGAACTAAGCACGGTCACAGCACTTGACAATCTGATATTTTTTGTAATGGCAGCTCCAGCAGCCAAAATCATTTCCGGTGCAGAGATGACAAAGTCCTTTCTGTGATGCTCCCCTGCTGCGAATACATCGAGACCGACTTCATCGGCAAGTTTTATTTGTTCGAGGATGTCTTGTACGGCTTTATGAGCGTTGAGCGCTTTGCCTGAGAGGTTGTCGGGAGTGACTTCTCCGAATGTGCTGATGCCTATTTGCATGGTGGTGGTATTTATCTCAGCACATAGAACATTGGATATTCAATTATGTTTGATGGATCAATAAAGATAGTTACTTAAAAAGCTCTTTAGATTCTCAACAATAAATTGAACTAATTATTTAGCAAAAACAATTGTACTAAGTGAGCAATATAATAGTTCAAAATAAATTGACCATTTAAATTGCTTAATCGAAATAAAATATCAAAAACATTTTAGTATTAATTAATTTGGGTTAGATAAGAGACCCACCCTACATCTTCACCACCTTCACCACTCCACTATCACCACTTCCATCAATAACCTGAACAAAATAAATACCTGGAATCGCATCCGTAATATCAATATAATTACCTCTTATTACTGCAGGAATTAATTGACCGGAACAATTGAACACATTTATTTTTAACTTATTCAATTGAGTATCACCATTGATTTGTAATAGCCCTGAAGTGGGATTTGGATATAATGTTATATTTGATCTATAAGAAATTTCATCATTTCGTAATGTTTCGTCTGATATTTTTAGTAACAATATATCTCCAATACCACCGCCAAATTGAGTCTGATGAGCATTCTGCGTAGCTATTTTAGTTAAACTTGAAGTGCCTCCACCTATGTATATATTTCCAATTAGGTCAATATTTAACATCCAAGACCTGTCATTACCATTTGATCCATAATAACTTCCCCACAGCTGTTTCCCATTCTTATCAAGTTTTGATATTATACAATCGAATGCGCCGCCACCATAAGCGATTTGAATAGCATTACCTTTTACTGCTCTTATAAATGAAGCAGTCGTCATCCCCGATAAAACAATTTTATTATCTCTATCAACTTCTAACCCAAAAAGATATTCATTTCCAGTGCCGCCAATGTAGGTTCCCCAAATTCTTGTTCCATCAGAATTAAACTTTTGTAAATATCCATCGTTGCCTCCACCAATTACAGTTTGAAAAGAATTAGGAGTAGAAATTTTTGTACTACTATTAGTATTCCCAACTAAATAAATATTATTATCTAAATCAACTTTTATATTATTTCCGACTTCATAATTTATTCCCCCAAAATACGTACCCCAAATTCGATTTCCACTTGAATCAAGTTTAATGATATATGAATCAAAATCTCCTGAAAATATTGTCTGATGCGTGCCGGAAGTGGCAATTCCGTCTGGACTATTGGTTTCTCCACACACCACTATATTATTATCTTGATCTAAATCTATCCCATAAAGGTCATCATCCTCAAGACCACCAAGGTAAGTTCCCCATAACTTATTACCAATATTATTGAATTTTACTACAAAACCATCACACTTACCCCCATTATATAAAGGAGAATGTGTTCCTTGTGTCGCAATGCCAAATTGGCTGGCAGTAGGACCACACATAAATATATTTCCATCCAAGTCAAGCGAAATATCTAAAAAGGGTTCAGAAGGATATCCGGGATAAGTACCATCCAAGTCATCACCACCAAAATAAGATGCCCATAGCCTCAATCCTTGCTGGTCAAATTTTGCTAAGAAGCAATCTGAAACTCCACCTCCATGGACAGTCTGATTGGCACCGGGTGTTGCAATATTTGTTTTACTAGAGGTAATTCCCGCCAAAATAAATTCCTGTTTGTAATATTGAACTGCCGCAAAAACATCTGTACCACTTCCTCCATAGTATGTAGCCCATTTTCTTACACCTTGTTCGTCAAATAATACAATTAATCCATCGTAAAGTCCTCCGCTATAATTTACTTGGTGCGCACCGGTTGTAGCAACGTTACTTATACTAGACGTCTGCCCAACCATTAGCACATTATTATTTTCATCTAAGGTAATTTGCCCGATCCAATCCTCAAATGTTCCTCCATAGTATGTACACCACTCAATCTCCGGATCTATTACCATAGTGCCTGAATAGTTTCCTGTTTTGAATGAAACTCTATTGCCTATTAATTGATATTCAGATGTGATTTCTTTTTTAGTTTTTTGCTCAAATGTGTAAGGCTTATTTTCCATAAAACTTCCATACGGAGTTTGGATTTCAAGATTTCCATTTTGATTTAGTATTATATTATCAGCCCCTAAATATTTTAGTTTAATTGAAGCTGGATCAGCACCCTGATGTACTATAAAATCATATTTAAATTTGTTTCCATCGATATATATTCTCCAGTCTATGCCGGAATAAATATTCTTTATCAATAATGATTGAAAGGCTTGAACGCTAGTCACACCTTCTACTCCACAGCCTTCTAAGTAATAATTTTCATAATAATCTATCTTGCCGGATGGAAGTATTTCATTAATCATATTTGAACCTTCGAAAAGCACATCAACCCTGGAAGAGGAAATTGAGGAGAGTTCCACTTCATTAGATCTACCTTTGCGTACTGGCTCAATGGATTCCTTGTATTGTTTTTGAAATAGAGAATAATGTATTGAGTTAGATTTAATATCTATACGCATATCACCTGAGATCAGGCTATACTTGATATCGTCGGCACGAGAGCCATCCTGATACATCAATTGACCTTTGTTTTCAATAAAATACATTGAATTCGATCCTGGAGTGACTGCAGCACTTAAATTCAATATTTGGAAAGTCAATAGGAGAACAATAAGAATCCTCATAATATAGAATTTTATTATTTATTAAAAATTAAATTAATTTTTAAATAACTTTTTGTCTTTGATAGTATGAATATCAAATTGCTTTTATATCTTAATATATTAAGACATCACTTTGCAGATAAAAAGTTACCACAAAATTTAGGAATTTCTTATTATGAGATTATATAGATGAAGTATCTAGTTATAATATGGAAAAGAGAGATTTAAAGCTTTCATAACTTATTTCTTTTTTTGTAAAGCTAGCCACACTCTCTGGCGCGTACAATAGTACTTTAGTACTATAAAATTAAGAGGTTTGTTGTTTGGAGTTTGAAGATTGGAGTTTGAATTTTGAATTTTGAAGTAGTATTTATTTCAATCAGTTATTTTAATTTGAAGAGTTACAATGAAGCCGTTGGTATTTTCTACAATTATGGTACCGTCCATTTCCTCAACTCTTTTATTTATATTATTTAATCCGTTTCCACTGAATAACACTTCTTTTTTGTCCATAGAGGAAGAGCCATTGTCAGCTAGGATTAATACAATTTCATCATTTCGCAAAGATATATCAATTGAAAATTTACTGGCATTGCTATGCTTTAAACTGTTATTCAAGGCCTCCTTTATACATAAAAGCAAATTTCTTCTTATTGAGCCATCTATTAGATTCTTACAATTTTTTTCAATATTGGTTTGAAAAACAAAATCAATTTTATGATCTTCACAATACTGTTTTGAGTATTTTCTAATATCTATTATAAAATCTGTCAACTTATCATTCGCAGGATTTAATGACCAAATACTATTGGCCAAGTTGTCATTAAGATCATCCACAATAGCTATCATTCTGCTTAAATTAGGTTTTCCGGCGTTTGCAATAAATTTTAATGAGGTAAGTCCAACACCCAAATCGTCGTGTAAATTGCGGGAGATTTTAGTTTGTATTTGGTTCCCCATATTGAGTTTTTCAATTTCTAATTTCTGGTTCTGATCATGGAGGACATTATTTAAAATCAAATTATCATTATTCCTTATTGCCAGAACTAAACTGAAGGTTGTCAATTCAAGAAAAGTACCAATTAAAGAAATAAAATTAGAAGTGATTCCTTTCAAAAACCACCCAATGATTTCAGCTATAACCATAAATGATATCCCCAAAAAAATAAATCTGGAATATTTTGTCTTTGAAAACCATATGATTGGAAGAACAAATACGCCAATCATAGTCAAACTCGACCTTAAAAAGTAATAATTAAGATACTTATAGTATATATTATTACCAAACAACACCAATCCAATTTCAATAGTTAGGCAGCAAACAATAATTAACATTGTGGCTTTGTAGAATTTTATAATTATTGGAGGTTTGTTATTTAAAAAAGAAGTAATAAATTTAATATATGCATAAAAGACAATAACACTATGAATTAGTTTAGCTTGATTCCAGCTTAAAATATTTATAGAAGAAATATAATTTGGATTGATTGCTTCAAGATTCCTCCAACTAATAATTGTAGAAATTAATAAAAATAAACTATACCATATAATTACTTTATCTCTTGTAATTATTGCTTGAAACGAAAAAAATACAAAGTAGGTAAATTGAATGAAGACACTGGCCAAAAATGCAAAACTAAGATAGAACGTCTTATCAAAATAATATTCTTCAAATGAAAAAGCATCAAAAAGCACCGGGATATTTAATTTTGTGGAATATCCATCGTCATAATTTTTTATTAAAATACCAAATACATTTTGAGGTGGGATCTGAAGAATTGTTGAATTTACTTGCCTGAAATTTAAAACTCCTCCTTCATCATACTCATATGGATAATGAGTTCCAATTTTGCAATAGATAATTGAATCTTTTAGCAACAACCATATACTGTCATTTATAAGATAGCTATTAATAAGTAGGGGATATTCATTAACTGTATTATTTACTACCTTGAAATAAATCCAATTGGTGTATTGACCTTTCAGAAATTTGTGAGGTACATCTTTTTCTCTATAAGGCTGGAATTTATTATTTGAAAGTTTTTCCATTGCAGATCCAAAATCAAGTAAACTATATCTGTCATAATATATCAAAACAGATGTGTCTGTACCAATATTGGCCATGGACTTTCTTAATACAATGGGATTCTTAGCTATAGATGGCTCTGCAACGGTTAAGTAAATAAGTATTATTGATAATATTTTCAATATGCAGCTCACTGCACTTGATTTATGTATTTTATTATTGCTTCACTGCGATTACTTACATGGAGTTTCATATAAATATTTTGCAAATGGTTTTTTATTGTATTTTGGCTTATCCCCAGATCACAGCTAATTTCTTTATATAATAATCCTTTAGCAAGCAATTCCAATACCTCATTTTCTCTTTTAGTCAATAAAACCATTGCATGATTGATGGGTATTGCTTGAAATGAACTAATGACGCGTTTGGCGATGTTTTTGCTCATTGGAGCACCATTGTCTAAAGCTTCTTTAATAGCTTCCTTGATCTTATCCGGACTTTCACTTTTTAAAATGTATCCACAGGCGCCATATTTTAATGCCTCAAATAAATGAGTATCGTCTTCAAAAATTGTAAAGACAAGAAACTTAGATTCTGCTAATTCCTGTTTAAGTTTTATCATTGTTTGAATACCACTAATGCCCGGTAATCCAAGATCTAAGAGTACCAGAGTCGGTGGAGAGTGGCTAAGAACATGGTCAATAATCTCTTCACCACTTGAAAAAATGGATGTTGATATAAGTGGATTGAGGTCAGATATTATCTCTTCGATCCCATGAAGAATGTCCTTGTTATCTTCGACTACCCAAATTGAAATGTCGCAGTAATTCATAATCAGCTTAATAAATAACCAAAAGGTTTAATCTTTATAGTAACATATTGACTAAAAGTAAAATAGTAGTGATCATAATTTTATCAAACTTTCAGTAATTATTGAAACATCTTAGTGTTTTCAAAATATTTAAAGATCCACAAGGTTTCCTTAATAGAAAAGATTTATCAATTTTGCTCCCAAATGCTTCACTTTTCATCAATTACACGCAACTGAATGCAATACTTTTATTTTCAAAAACCGCATTATATTTGGTTGTATTAATATGTGCTATTCTCTCCATTTAGTCTTCAATTCGTCATTATGGTGCCTTTAAACTTGATTTAACTTTATTTATATTTAGACATCAAAAGCTCATAGCACAAATTATTACGCTAAATTTAATAAATCCAAATCATACCAACAATTAATTGATATAAATTTACCCTTTTTTGTTATTCTAAATATTAGAAATAAATAGTATGTCAGGATACGGTTTAATAGTATTAGGGTAATAGAGTATACTAGTATTAGAGTATATTAGTATTAGAGTATGTCAGTATCCCAATACTTTTTCAACAATGTAAAATGAGCAAATTAAAAAAGAGCTACTGTAGGGAAAGGTCGCAACCTGTCCCTACAGTAGCTCTTTTTTAATCCAGCTATGGATACAAGGATAAAAGAATCTTAGTATTCTATCGAAAATTCCATCTCGTATCTAGTACCTAGAATCTAGCCTTTCTCCAACTTCTTATCCACATCCTCCATTGCAATCAATGTCGCCTCCTCATCAAACCATGCG
>Ga0209582_1000523_pt1 | contig 23370 bp, 17 predicted proteins | sample KloWWTmetKNB5Kit_FD_187176 | JGI IMG/M metagenome (GOLD analysis project Ga0209582, IMG submission 187176) | Active sludge microbial communities from Klosterneuburg, Austria, studying microevolution and ecology of nitrifiers - Klosterneuburg... | ecosystem: Engineered > WWTP > Aerobic digester >...
GCCAACCATCACCCAATATGGCGTAGAGCCAGGCTTTACCGAGATGAAGAACGGCAAACAGCAAAAGGTCAAGGTGAGCCGGATCGCCGCGCTGGCCGATGATCTGACGCTGGCGCTCTCCGCCCCGCGCATCCGCATCGAGGCGCCGGTGCCGGGCAAGGGCATCGTGGGCATCGAGGTGCCAAACGGCGCGACCTCAATCGTCTCGCTGAGAGATGTGATGGAGAGCGAAAATTTTGGCAAGATTGAGAAGAAAACCCACCTGCCGCTCGCGCTGGGTCAGGATGTGAGCGGCGGCCCGGTTGTGGCCGACCTGACCGTGATGCCGCACATGCTCATCGCGGGCACAACCGGGTCGGGCAAATCGGTGTGCGTCAACGGCATCATCAACACCCTGCTCATGCTAAACAGCCCGCTGGACCTGCGCATGATCATGGTGGACCCCAAGCGGGTGGAGCTAACCGGCTACAACGGCCTGCCGCATTTGCTGGCGCCGGTGGTGGTGGATGTGGAAAAGGTGGGCGGCGTGTTGCACTGGGTGACGAAAGAGATGGACAACCGCTACCGCACCTTCGCCAAATTTGGGGCGCGCAACATTGTGGACTTTAACGCCAAAGCCGTTGAAGCCGAGAGCAAACGCGCCAACGCCGCCGCCAACGGGGCCACCGCCAGCGAGACCGAACTTAAGAAACTGCCTTACATCGTGGTCATCATTGACGAATTGGCCGACCTGATGATGCTTGCCCCAGACGAGACCGAGAAAACCATTTGCCGCCTTGCGCAAATGGCCCGCGCCACCGGCATTCACCTCATCATCGCCACCCAGCGCCCCAGCGTGGATGTGGTCACGGGGTTGATCAAGGCCAACTTCCCGGCGCGCATCGCCTTTACCGTGGCCACCAGCATAGACAGCCGCGTTATTTTGGATCAACCCGGCGCGGAAAAACTGCTGGGCCGCGGCGATATGTTGTTTGTAGACCCGGCCAGCGGCGCGCCCATGCGCGCGCAAGGCTGTTTCCTCAGCGATAAAGAAATTCAAAAAGTGGTGCGTTTTTGGCGCGGGCAATATGATGGCGCAACGCCAGAATCGCTGCCCACCGCCAACCCATCTTTGGCCGATGGCGCAGCGAACGGCGCAGAAGCCGCGCTGCCAACCGGGCAAATTACCTGGGACGAAGCCCGCGCGCTGGATCAAGCCGCCAAAGACGCGGTTTCATCTGGCGGGGACAAGCTGTTTGATGAGGCCGTGGCGACCGTGCGCATGCACGGCAAAGCATCCATCTCGCTTTTGCAGCGCCGTCTGCGCATTGGTTACACCCGCTCCGCCCGCATCATCGAGGAGATGGAAGAGAAGGGCATTGTTGGGCCGCAAACAGCGGGCAGCCAGTTCCGCGAAGTGTTGCCGCCAAAGTAGAGATGCAAGGTAGAGACGCAAAATCTTGCGTCTCTACTTCACCAAAAACACGCGGTAATTTTCATCGCCAACCGCAGAGGTGAACGTGCCAACCAGTGTGGTCGCGCTGTTCAACGTGGCAACATCGGCAGAGTACCACTGGAACAAGCTGCCATACGAAAACCGCGCTGTGCCAGACTGGCGCGGGCCAACATCTTTGTGACCCAGCACAATCAACACCGGCTTGCCATATTTGTTTTTCAGGTCAATCGCATCGTTTAGCAAAATTCCCAGCGTGATGTATTTGCTGGATGCGGTGGTGAATGAGACGTATTTTCCAAAGCGTTGTTCGCGCGGGTAAAACAGGCTCACCGGCGCGTAATACGGCAAAGACTCCACCAAATAATCTGGCTCAGGCACAATGATGGCGTCTCGATACGCCTCGGATGAAGTGAGAAACGCGCCCAGGTCTTTGTTGGAACTCATTTGGGTGGTGATGTCTTGGGTGACCGCGCGATAGCCCACAACCACGCCACCCGCGAGCAAACCCACCAGCGCCACAAGCCCCATCCCCTGCGCCACCCGCGCGGGCAGCCGCGCCGGTTTGGCGTTTGCAGAATCCATCCGCAGCCAATACAAAAACACCACAAACACAAAATAAATTCCCTGATGGCGCAATTGCCCCCAATACACCAGCAAAAAGAGCGCGGCAAACGCCACAAGGCCAGCCAGCGCCGCCAAAAACAGCGCAGGCCGCCGAATCAGCCCCAGCGCCGCGAGCGCCAACAAGGCCATCGCCAAAAACGGCTGCGCTTCTTCTGGCATGAGTTTTGCGAATACGCCGCTGGCCTCTTGAAATACCTGCTCCGGCGGTTTGCTCAGCGCGGGCGGCCCAATTGGGTTGCGGTAAATTCCAAGGATGGATGTGTCATCGGGCAAAGCGGTAAACACGTCCAACGCCACGCCCGCCGCAATGATGACAAACGCCGCCGCAAAACCCGCGCCTGGGTTTAGCGTTTGCCCGTTTTTGCGTCGCTCGGCAACGGCGTCCCAGGCCCACACAAGCGCAATCAAACAAACCAACATGGCCGAATGAATGTTTGTGTTTGCCAGCAACGCCAGAACCACGCCCAGCAAAACGGGATGCCGCGATTTGTTTTTGTAGAGCGCGGCGGCCACAAAAAACAGCAACATGCTGATGCCGTAATTCCGCGCCATCACCGAATACTCATACACCGGGAGCACGCCAAACAAAAACAAACACTTGAGCCAAAACGGAAATGGCGCGAAGAACATGAACACCGCCACCGCGCCCAGCGCAATGACAAGGGCCGCAAATGGCAAAATTTGCGGCGTAATCAGGTTGCCCAAATACAAAATTAAATACCAAACGATGGGATGCCCCTCGTTGTGAATTTTGTTGAACAAGTCTAGCGGTGACGCAGCCGATTGCGCCACCGACAAGGCGCGAACCTCATCGCGCCAAAACTCGTGCTGGCTGGCAGTGAAGACGACGAGGATCAGCCACGCGCAAAGCACAACCAGCGCCGCGATGAGGGTGGCAACGCTGGCCCGCGGGTTCTTGGATTGCGCGAATGCCAGAAGTTTTTTGATGAGGGCGCTATCTGAAGAACGCGTGATGTGTGTGGTTTCCATTTTTCGCAAACGTGTAACATTCTACGCCGCAACGCTATGGAGGATATTCACTCAAAGATGTATGATCGAAAAAATATTCGCAGTTGGCATTTTGTTGCGCTGCATTTTGCAAAACAAGCGCCTTCTGATCAGATCAAGGGGAAACATGTTTAACAAATTTAATAAAACTTTCACCGCTTTCGTTGTTGGTTTCTCGCTTTTTTCTGGAGGGGTTTCGGCGCAAACACAACCTGCGCCGCTTGCCGCTTCATCGGGGCCAAACACCCGGCAAATCATCATCAAGTTTGGCAGCGCCGCCCAGCGCGAAACCGCCGCCCCGGAGTTGAACGCGCTGGCGGGCGAATCGGTTGAGTTTGTGCGGTTGATGGCTGGCGGGGCGGAGGTGTGGCGGCTGACCACGGCCAAATCTCAGGCCGAGGTGGAAAACATCGCCGCTCGCATCGCAACGTCATCGCTGGTGGAGTACGCCGAGGCGGACGCCATCATGCATGCGTATGACCGCCCTTTGCCAGACCAACCCCTGTCTGCGTTGCTCACCCCAAACGACACTTATTTTGGCAACCAGTGGCATTACAAAGCGCCTTCGTCTGGCGATTACGGCATAGACGCGGTAGGCGCGTGGGACATCACCACCGGCTCCAGCACGGTGAATGTGGCCGTGATTGACACCGGCGCGTTGTTCAACCACCCGGATATGACGGGCAAGTGGCTGCCCGGTTACGACATGATCTCGGATTCGTATATATCTCGCGATGGTGATGGACGTGACAGCGACGCCTCGGATATGGGCGACTGGACGACCTCTGGCGATTGCGGCGATTCTTCCTGGCAGCCCAGCGACAGCTCATGGCATGGCACGCATGTGGCGGGCACCATTGGCGCGGCCAGCAACAACGGCGTGGGCGTGACCGGGGTGAGCTGGCAATCCAGGGTTGTGCCTGTGCGCGTGCTGGGGCGCTGCGGCGGATACACCTCGGATATTGCGGATGGCATGTATTGGGCGGCAGGATTATCCGTTGCGGGCGCACCCGCCAACCCCAACCCCGCCAAAGTGTTGAACATGAGCCTGGGCGGCAGCGGCGCGTGTGGCACAACCTACCAAAATGCCGTGGATGCGATTAGAAATGCAGGCGCGACCGTGGTTGTGGCTGCAGGCAACGAAAATGTAAATGTCTCTAACGCGCGCCCGGCAAATTGCACCGGTGTGATCGCCATCGCCGCCACAGGCCGCGATGGCAAACGCGCGTATTACAGCAACTACGGCTCGCTGGTCACACTGGCCGCGCCCGGCGGCGACCAAAGCGGCGGAGCGCAAAACGGCATTCTCTCCACCCTGAATTCTGGCCTCACGTCGCCCGGCCAGATGGCATACGCGTACTATCAGGGCACAAGCATGGCCACGCCACATGTCGCGGGCATTATCGCCCTCATGCTGGCGCGCAATAATTCGCTCACGCCAGATCAAATAAAGACCATTTTGAAACAAACGGTCACGCCGTTCCCCAGCGGGTCCACCTGCAACACATCCATTTGCGGGGTTGGCATCGCCAACGCAAAGGCGGCTGTTCAGGCTGTTTCGGGGGCTTCTGGAGCGCGCAAGGTGTTTTTGCCGCTGCTCTCCAGAGCGGGCAGTGTCACCCCGCCAACCGGGGGCGCCATCACCGGGCTGATTGAAGATGCGGGCGCCACAGCTTCTGACATACAGGTGGTTTTGGTAAAGCGCGTTGGCCCAACCGACACGCCGGTTTTAACCACCACCACGAATAGCGCGGGGCGGTACACGTTCAACAATATGCCTGCGCTGGGCAGCGGGGAATCATATTTTGTGAAATTCACAAATGAAAACGACTCGACCCGTTTGTATTACTGGCGCACCAGGCTTCTGAGCGCGTTTGGGGCCAGCGATACCGTTGATTTGGGCACATTTGACGTCTCCAACGTTGAGCTGCTTTACCCATCCGATGACGCCACAATCACCCTGCCAGAAACTTTTTATTGGTCTACGCGCGGCATCAGCGGCGATTCGTATAGTCTCCATTTGTATAACTCTGACGGCACAACCTACGCGGCAACAAACCCGCTGGGCGATGTGTCTAGCTTTGAGATGACTTCGTTGCCAACAGGCTTTGTGTATAACACGCCATATGCGTGGGAGGTCGGCATCGTCACCCCAGATGGCGCACTTGGTCTTTCGTTCGCGTATTACACAATTACATTTACCGAATAACACATGCTTGATCTTGAATTGCATTGTCATACCCGCTGGTCGCCAGACAGCCTGAACAAGCTGGATGAGTTGATCGCTCACGCCCGCGCGGTTGGCCTGGGCCATCTGGCGATTACCGATCACAGCGAAATTAAGGGCGCCATCCTTGCAAAAGAGATGGCGCCCGACCTGATTATTGTTGGCGAAGAAGCGATGACGGATCAGGGCGAACTGTTGTGCTACTTCATCACCGAACTGATTCCGCGCGGGCTGACGATTAGCGAAGCGGCGCGGCGGGTGCACGCGCAGGGCGGCATCTGCGGGCCATCCCACCCGTTTGACCCCAACCGGTATGGCATTGGCGGGGCGAATATTCGCAAACACGCGCACGAATTGGATTTTGTGGAAGTGTTCAACGCTCGCACCCGCGATGACAGCAAAAACACGCTGGCGAACGAAATCGCGCTGGAGCTTGGCTTGCCGCGCATTGTCGCCAGCGACGCCCACACCCTGCGCGAGGTTGGCGTGAGCCGCGTGCGTGTGCGCAGCGCCATCACCAACCCGCAGAGCTTTTTGGCTGCGCTGAGGGAGCCTGAGACCGAGTTAATCACCCATCACAGCCCAATGAGTGTGCATGTGCAATCTACCTTTGCCACCATGGCGCACAAGATGGGGCTGGACAAAGACAAGGCGTAATGCGCAAGAAGCGCAACGTTAAACACCACGCCTTATGTTTGGTTTAACCATAACGGCGCAACCAACTTCGTTTGCGCGTGTTCTTCTAGTAGTTGCTAGTTGTTAGTTTGCTAGCCAAACACATTACACATTACACGTTACAAAACATGCAAGACAAACTTCATCGCGTGGTCATTACCGGTCTGGGTGCCATCACCCCGCTGGGAGCAACCGCACAAGAAACCTGGGATGGGTTGGCCGCTGGCAAAAGCGGCGTGGGCGTCACCACGCTGTTTGACCACAGCCACCTGGAAACGCATATCGCCGCCGAGGTGAAGGGATTTGACCCCACCAGGCATTTTGGCCCCAAAGAAGCGCGGCGGCTGGACCGCAACGCGCAATTTGCCATTGTGGCCGCCAAAGAAGCGCTGGAAGACGCCAAAATTGTTGTGACCGATGACAACACCCACGAGATTGGCGTGGTGCTGGGCAGCGGCGTGGGCGGCATTGGCACCATCATTCAAGAGCACACCGTGTTGATGCAAAAAGGCCCGCGCCGCGTCAGCCCGTTTTCTGTGCCCATGATGCTGCCTGATACAGCCACCGGCCAGGTGGCGATTCAGTTTGGCATCCGCGGGCCAAATATCTGCGTGGTCTCGGCCTGCGCCAGCAGCAACAACGCCATCGGCGAATCGTTTGAGATGATCCGCGCTGGGCGGCTGCCCGTTATTTTGACCGGCGGCTGCGAGGCGGCCATCAACGAATTTGCGGTGGCGGCGTTTGCCAACATGGGCGCCACCAGCACCCGCAACGATGACCCAACCAAAGCCAGCCGGCCCTTTGACAAAAACCGCGATGGCTTTGTGTCTGGCGAGGGCGCGGCGGTGTTGGTGCTGGAATCGCTGGAGCACGCGCAGGCGCGCGGGGCAAAAATTTACGCGGAGGTGATTGGTTACGGCACATCGGCAGATGCGCATCACATCACCGCGCCAGACCCCAAGGGGGCGCAATACGCCATGCAGATGGCGCTTAAGCAGGCGGGGGTTTCCACCAAGGATGTGGACTACCTGAACGCGCACGGAACCAGCACCCCGCTCAATGATTCGAGCGAGACAAAAGCCATCAAAATGGTGTTTGGCGAAGACGCGTATGGCGTGAACATTAGCAGCACCAAGAGCATGACCGGCCACTTGCTGGGCGCGGCTGGGGCGGTGGAAGCGCTGGCCTGCGTGAAAGCCATCAACACCGGGCTGATACCGCCCACCATTAACTACGAAACGCCCGACCCGGAGTGCGATTTGAATTACACCCCGAACACGGCGGCGCATCGGGATGTGCGCATTGCCATGTCAAACTCGTTTGGGTTTGGCGGCCACAACGCCGTGATTGTTTTGCGGCGGTTTGAGTAGCACTTAAGCGCCCGGAGCGTTCTGCCGAACTTGTTCGGACGCGCTCCGGGCGCTACTAAATCTATGCGTTACGCGCACATCATTGGCTGGGGAAAATACGCCCCTGCAAAAGTATTAACCAACGCCGACATCTCCAAGATGGTGGACACCACCGACGAGTGGATTCGCGACCACACCGGCATTTCCAGGCGGCATGTGGTGGCAGAGCATGAAACGTGCGCCAGCATTTCTGCGGCGGCAGCTCAACATGCGTTGGATGAGGCTGGGATTGGCGCGCATCAGATTGACCTGATCATTGTGGCGTCCACCACGCCAGACAACACGTTCCCATCCACCGCGTGCGGAGTGCAAGATATTCTGGGCGCGGGGCAGGCAGCGGCGTTTGACCTGACCGCCGCGTGTTCTGGCTTTATCTACGCGCTGAGCATGGCGACGGATTCCATCCGCATGGGCACACACACCCGCGCCCTGGTGATTGGCGCAGAAATGCTGACGCGCATCGTGGACTGGAAGGATCGCAATACCTGCGTGCTGTTTGGCGATGGGGCCGGGGCGGTGGTTTTGCAAGCCAGCGACCAGCCCGGCGGCGTGCTGGCATCCATCATGCATGCCGATGGCGCGGGCGGCGAGTTTCTTTATCTGGACAAAAAGAGCCAGTTTGTAAAAATGAACGGGCGCGAAGTGTATCGCTTTGCCACGCGGGTGATGGACAAAGCCACGCGCGATGTGCTGCAAAAAGTGGGCTGGCGGCCCGCCCAGGTTGATCTGGTCGTTCCACATCAGGCCAATTTGCGCATTATTGATAGCGCGGCGAAGGGGCTGGGCATCCCCCGCGAGCGCTTCTTCACCAACATTCACGAATACGGCAACACCAGCGCGGCTTCCATCCCCATTGCCTTGTGCGATGCAATTGCCGCAGGCCGGCTCAAGACCAATCAGAAAGCCGTGTTTGTGGGTTTTGGCGGCGGCTTAACCTGGGGCGCGGTGGCGGTGCAATGGAACGCCCGCAAAGAAGTGCCACGCGCCGAGAGGGCCGTTAACCGCGCGGGCGGGCTGCTATCTGGCTTGCGCAACCGGGTGCGCAAGGCGGCCAACCGCAGCGCGGGCAAGGTGTTTGGCACCACCGACCCCACCCTCGTGGATCGCGTGAGCAAAACCGCCGAGAAAGTGAAGCCGGTGGCGAAGAATTCAGAATGATGAAATTTTTACATTCATCACTCTGAATTCTGAATTCCCTTTACTTTTTGGGTGTTGGCGTGGCCATCAGCGCATCAAAAGATGGCTCTTTGGCCGCCTGCGGGTTGGCCGGGCGCTCAATTTTGATGTTTGCGCCAAAATCGTACATGTGCGCTACGATAAGCATGTCCATCATGATGCCGTTTCCGGTGAAGTCGGTTTTGAGCGTCATGCTCAGCTTGTGAAGATAGCCGTCATCGCAAATCCATATTTTGTATTCGCCGGCTTCAATCTTGGCCGCGTCTTCGCCGCTGGTGCCCAGGCCATCATAGGCTTTTTGCAGCGCATCTTTGTTGCCCAGGTAAATATCGCACTTCTTTCCATCCACCGTTTCGCTGCCAGATTTTGTGAAGTCGCTGTCTTTTACCTGGTTGTCGCCTTTCTCTCCAAAAATGCCCGCCGCCGGGTTAGACACAACGCTGGATGACCCGCCGGTCATGGTGTACCACTTGCTGTCTGGCGCGCCAAACAGCGGGGCGGGGCCTTTCACATACGTGTCGTCGCCAATGGTGAGCATTTCCATGGGCTTTTCCGGGTCGCCGGTGAACAGCGCAAAGATCACGCCGCCCATCTGCATGTGGCTGTTTTTGCCGTTTACCTCGCCTTTTGCAAAAATAACGGGGGCATCGCCAATGCCTGCGCTGGCGGGCATGCCTTTGGCGGTCATGGTAATCTCCATCCGGTAGGGCGTTTCTTTGCTCATCCGTTCAATCACATCGCTAATCATCCCGCCTGTTTTTGGCGCGGTGGTGGCCGTTGGGGGGATGGGTGTCGCGGTGGGCGGAACTGCGGTGGCGGTGGGTGGCGCCGCGGTGGCCGTGGGCGGAACAGCCGTTGGCAAGATGGCCGTGGGCTGAGGCGCAACCGGTGCGCTGGTGGGCGCTGGCTGGCTGCCGCACGCCGCCAGAAATGTGGCAACTGCGCCCAGCGCGAATATCTTTGCGGAAATTGTGTATCTCATCATATTCTCCTTTTGGTAGCGCCTGGTGACCCAAATATCATCATACGCTTCCCCTTGTGAGCGCATTGTATAAACAATTTGCGTCAACACAACGTTTATACGTATTGCGCATCATCTTGGCGCACTTTTATGGCCCGCGTTTGCGCGGCGTGCTGAGATAGTGATGCCACAAAATGCGCGCGGCAACCGCGCGGTGAGGCCGCCACAACTCTGCCAGGGCCAAAAACTCCTCATGCGAGGGGCGGGCGGGCAGATTTTTCACTTCGCGCAGGGCAATCAGCAAGGCAAGGTCGCCGCGCGGCAAAATATCGGGGCGGCACAGCACCATGAGCAGATAAATATCCGCCGTCCAATCGCCAATGCCTTTGATGCGCTTGAGCGCCTGCCGCACGTCCTCGTCCTCGGCGCTGGGCAGGCTTTCAAGATCAAGCGAGCCATCCAGCACAGCCAGCGCCAGCTCGCGGCAATACAGCGTTTTCTGGCGGCTAAAGCCCACGCTTTTCAGTTGCTCATCACCCAGCGCCAAAAAATTTTGCGGGGTGATGGAACCCAGAACGGCGCGCAGCTTGTCGTATGCAGAGCGCGCGCTGGCCAGCGAAACCTGCTGCTCCAAAATGATATGCACCAGCGTGGCAAACCCGGCCGGGCGCGCCCAAAGCGGCGGCACCCCAAACAAACTCAGCACCCGCGCCAGGTCCGGGTCGCGGGCGGCCAAATCGTGACACGCTTGCCCCAGCGAAGATTCAGTTAATGAAAAGTGTGGCATGTTTGCCCTGGATTTTACCGGCGGGTTTTTCCCTGCCGTTCTAGAGCATCATGGCGCACAGCGATTCAATCAGCGGCATGATCCGGCGGGCTGGCCCTGCATCGGCTGGTTTATCCAGCGAGGCGGCGCGGCGGCGCAGTTCGCGCAGCAAATCGCGCATTTCGCTCATAGGGTCGGGCTGGGTGGGTTCATTGCCCGCGCACATTTTGCGGTGCAGTTCGGTTGTCGCGGGCGATGGCTCCACGCCCAATGTTTCGCACAGCGCGATCTTGCAGCGGGCATACGTTTGGGCAACCCCGCCCAGGTCTCGCAAAACGGCCTGCGCCTGCATCAAAACGCGGTACGCCTCTTCTGTCTCGCGCGAGCGGGCGATCCAAAAATTAGCCCATGTGATGGTCTCTTGCCAGCGTTGTTCCGTCATCAAGCGGCGGGTCAGCGCGTCCATCACAGCGTGAAAAGACACCGCAATCTGCTCGCGGTATTCGCTCACCCATTCATCGTAAAAGCCGGGCAAAAATTCACCGGAGTACGCGCGGGCGGCCTGAATCAATTCGCTCACGGGCGCGCGGCCGGGCTGGCAGCGCAGCAAAATATCCACATCCACGCGAAATGGGGATTCTCTAAGCCACCCCACTTCAAGGCGGCCATCCGCAAAAATGAATTGCGCGGCGTTAAAAATGTGCGCCTCGGCAGATTCTGCCAGTGTGCGGTTGATGCGCCACAACACGCAACGCAAATTCTGGCGGGCGGCGGCGTCTCCCACATCCGGCCACAACATGCCAGCCAGTTTTTCGCGGCGATGCTGCGCCCCAGCCGTGAGCGCCAAATACGCCATCAGCGATTGCGCGTGGCGCGAGCGCAAATCCAGCCGGCGGTTATTCCAGCGCGCCTCAAAGTGCCCCATCGTTTGAATCGTAAGTGTATGTGTGTTCACCTTTCTTTCTCCTGTGATCTGGCACAGTTTTACGCCAAAGGGCTTCTCATTACTTCGCAAGATGGGGCTTTTGGCAGACAAACAAGTAGACGATTAAGAGACGATTGAGAAGCGATTGGATGCTGGGAAATGGTTTTCAACCTTTTTCCAACCTTTGCGTTTTACGCTATTTACCGATTTTTACCATTCGGCTTTATAAATCATGTCAACAAAAACAAATTTCGTTATTGATATCCTGATCTTTGTCGCGTTTCTCGTGGCCTACGAGCTTCGACTGACCGGGGTTCCCATCCACGAATGGCTGAGCCTGGCGCTGTTTGTAGCCATCGTGATTCATCTGGCCTCGCACTGGAAATGGGTCGTGCAAATCACGCTCAAGTTCTTCCGCCAGCTTTTTCACTCCTCGCGGCTGAACTATGTGATCAATCTGCTGTTCTTCATCTCGTTCATTGGCGTGATGCTGAGCGGGCTGCTGATCTCTCGCGCGGCCCTGCCTGCGCTGGGTTTTCAGATGGGGCGCAATGAGGGCGCGTGGCGATTCCTTCACACGGTCACAGCCAACGCCTCGGTAATTTTGCTGGCGCTTCACTTTGCCCTGCATTGGGATTGGATTTGGAACACCCTCAAGAAATATGTGTTCGCGCCAATTGGGCGTTTGTTTGGGCGGAAGAAACTTGAGCCGGTTGCAGCGGCAGCCTCTGCCGCGCCGCCACCCGCCGCAAAGCTGCCGCCCATGCCCAAAAAATAAATTGAAACATCTCGCAGAAGCGCAAATTTTTTTTGCCCTTTGCGAAAGACGAGGAAAACTATGAACAAAATTTTACGAGCCGTAATTGTGACGCTGGTTATTTTGGCAATCACGGGCATAACGGGCGCGGCGGTTTACGCGCTGGGACAAAACACATCGGTCACAAGCGCCATCCTTGGCAACGCGGGGCGCGGCCCTGGTTTTGGCGAGGGCAACGGTCAGGGGCAAGGGCGAGGGCGCATTGAGGGTCAGCGACCTGCGCCGCCCGCCGGCGCGCAACCGGGCAACTTCCCTCCGCGTGGGTTTGAAGGTGAGGGCGAACACGGTGGCGAAGGCGGCGGGTTAAACATCTCGGTGTTTACGTTGATGGGTCTGGCCCGCAATATCGGTTTGGTCGCGGCCATCACGTTTGTGATCGTGGTCTTTCAGAAACTCATCAAGCTGATTTTTAAGCGCAAACCAGAACAAACGACCAGCGCATAAAACAAAAAGCACAGGTCTGGCCGCGTCCCAGCACGTTGGGTGAAGCGATCAGACCTGTGCTTTTTTTAACGTAAACCTTGGATAAATCCAATGAGCGATTTTTGTCGTCCAAAGAATGCAGACCTATAAAATTTTAGTTCCGCTCGCGCTCAGGGCGAGCGGAGCGAGCAGTCGAAGGGCGGCTGCATAACGAAAATTAGGTTTAAACCAAGAGTCGTCATCCTTCGACTGCTCCTGCTCGTGCCTCGCAGTCGCGCTCAGGATGAGCGGATTCCGCAAAATTTTTATCCAAAACTGACGTTGTTTTCATTCACAACGTCTGCACTTGCAGCAGGTTGGTGGTGCCCCTGCCACGCCCCAGCGGAACACCGGCCACAAACACCACCCGCTGACCCTTTTTGGCAACGCCTTTATCCAAAAGCAGTTGCCCGGCGTGAATCACCATCGCCTCCACATTTTGCTCAAGATCAATCTTGAACGATTGCACATCCCACGTGAAGGCGGTGAACATGCAAGTGCGCTCTTTGGGGGTGAGCGCGATGATTGGGCGCGGCGGGCGATGCCGCGCGATCATGCGGGCGGTGTAGCCAGAGCTGGTTAAGCACACGATGGCCGCCGCGTCAATCTCGTTAGCCATCAACACCGCGGCGTTTGTCACCGATTTGGTCACATCATCCAGCCCGCCACCCTTCGCCAGATCACGCTCGCGCTCCTCAATCTCAATATCGCTCCACATAGATTCGTCGCTCTCGGCGCGGGCGCAAATCGTTTGCATCACTTTCACAGATTCGATGGGATATTGCCCAGAGGCGGTCTCCGCGCTCATCATCACCGCGTCCGTGCCATCCAGCACCGCGTTGGCCACATCGCTGGCCTCGGCGCGGGTGGGCACCGGCGCGCTGGTCATGCTCTGCAACATTTGTGTGGCGGTGATGACCGGCTTGCCCGCCCGCAAACACTCGCGGATGATTTGCTTTTGAAAGAACGGCACATCCTGCGGCGTAGATTCCACGCCCAAATCGCCGCGCGCCACCATCACAATATCGGTCTCTTTCAAGATGTTGGCGATATCGGCCACTGCTTCTGGTTTCTCAATTTTCGCCAAAATGTATGGGCGCTTCTCCTCATCCGGGCACATCTCGCGAATCAGCCAGCGCAATTCCCGAATATCTTCCGCGCGGCGCACAAACGAGAGCGCCACCACATCCACGCCCTGCTCAATGGCAAACCGCAAATCCTCGCGGTCTTTTGGCGTAATGGATGACACATCAATATGCGCGCCCGGCAGGCTCACACCTTTGCGAGAGGTGACCACACCGCCGTTTTTAACTTCGCATTCAACGCAAGTTCCGCTTATCTTGCGCGTCACCACAAACTCAAAAGTGCCGTCATCAATCAGCAGGCGCCGCCCCGGCTGCATGGCCTCAATCACTTCGGGATGAGGCATGGGCAGCAACACACCCTCCACCGCTGGCGGCGAGCCGGCATAAATAAAAACATGCTGGCCGGCGGTCAGCGTCACACCTTCATCGGGCAATTTGCCCAGCCGAAACTTTGGCCCCTGCAGATCGCCCATCACCGCCACCCGCACCTTTTCCTCGGCGGCAATTTGGCGGATGGCTTTCAGGCGGCGGGCGTGATCTTCGTGCGCGCCGTGCGAAAAATTGAGGCGGGCCACATCCATCCCCACACGAATCATCTGGCGCAGCGTGTCATCATTCTCGCTGGCCGGGCCAATGGTACAAACTATTTTTGTGCGCATAATGTTTAGTGCAAAGTGGCAAGTGCAACGTTCAAAGTGAATGCAAGTGTATTTCCCTGGACTTGTGACTTTGAATTTTGAACTTTGAATTTTTTAATGTTCTGCATTGTAAAGCCCGCCGGTTTGCTCCATCCAATCTGCAATTTTCGTCACCGCGGCGGGTATGTCGTTATCGCTCACGTCCAGCGTGAGCGAGCGCAGTTTTGATTCGCCCACCAGCCGCCGCATCAGCTTTTGCTGTTCAACAAACGCGCTCAAATCATCATATTGAGATGGATTGCCCGACACCTTGAGCCGCTCTGCCCGCGCGGCGGCAAAAGATTCTGGCGAGCGGGTGAGAAACACCAGCCGAAAATCCAGCGCGGCAAGGCCATCTTCCAGCCAGCCAAAATCGTAATCTGTGCCATACGTTTGCAACTGGTATGCCCGCGTAGAAATGTGAAACCGATCCACAATCCACGAGTAATACTTTTGCAGTTGGAACATCTTGAGCCACGTGGCGTAGACCTCCATCGCCTGCGCGGCCTCTTGCGGCTCAAAGTTGATTGGCCCGCGCCCCCACGGAACATTATTGAACGAACCCCATTCCGCGCTGATGAGCGGCGAGTGATACCGATACTTGCGCGGCCCGGTAATGCGCGGGTGGTCGTTCAACTCAAACGCAATCTCGGTCTTGAAGGTCAGCCGCGTGCCTTCCAGAATAATTTTGGGGACGAGCTTACTCATAGAAAGGGTGAAGAGTGAAAGGTGAAGGGTGAAGAGTGGAATTTCACCCTTCACTCTTCACTCTTCTAATTTCCGCTCGTGGTGGCGCTGGCAAGCTTTGTCGTCACCTTGCGCATCTCCATCCACCACTGTTCGCGCGGGCGGTGTAAATCTGCGTCAAACATGGCCGGGAACTTGACCAGCGGGGTGAACTCCAGCTTGCCCTCAATGTAGCCCGCCATCACGGCGTTATTGGTATCCCGATCCATCTCATTTTGCAAAAACTCCACGCTGCGGGCCGCCAGCCGGGTGGCCTGAATGCGATCAAACGGAGTGGGGTCGCCGCCCATTTGCGTATCGCCCAAAATCACCGAGCGCGCCTCAAAATGCTCGCCGCCCTCCTGCTCAAAAAACGCGCGCATAAACTCGGTGGTGTAAAGCTTGTTGGCTTCTTCGTTGCGAATGATGAGGCCGAGCCGTTTGCCGCCCCGGAAATCCTCCAGCATATTTTCCAGATCAACCTGCATGTCAGAAATATGCACGCCTTCTTCGGGCAAATACACCCGTTCCGCGCCGCAGGCCATCCCGCTCATCAACGCCAAATAGCCGCATTGCCCGCCGCGCACTTCCACAATCAAGCAGCGCCCGGTGGCAACGGCGGTTTGCTTCACTTTATCCAACGCGCTCACAATGTTGTTCAGCCCGGTATCTGCGCCCACGCTGAACTCGGTGGCGGGCAAATTGTTATCTACCGATGCGGGCAGACACACGATGGGTATCTTGAGCGCAGGATGGTTCTCCCGCCCATTCATCAAGCGGTAAGCGGTCTCATACCCCTGCCACCCGCCAATCACCATCAACGCGTCAATTCCGCTGGATGAAAAATATTGCGCGATTGTTTTGACCTCGCTGTCATCGTATGGAATTCTGCGGCTGGTGCCAAGCTCGCTGCCGCCTGCGCCGCCCCAGCCATCCACACTTTTCCACGCAAATTCCTCAATCTCGCCGTTCAGCAACCCGCGAAAGCCGTTGCGGGCCACAAACATGCGATGCCCGCGATACAACCCCAGCCGCACCGCCGCCCGCACCGCCGTGTTCATCCCCGGCGCGGGGTCGCCGGTGTTGAGCAGCAAAATGCGTTTGCGCTCGGCCAGCGGCTTCTCAATCAACTGCGCGGTGTGAGACATGGTTTGCGCCACGTCAAACATTTCCTCAAACGAGCCGCCGCGCATTTCCATGGCGCGTTCGTAATCCCCGGCCTCAATCACTTCTGCAATTTGGCGGGTCTGGCGCACAGATTCCATCAACGGCCTGGCCGAGACGCGGTTGGCCTTTACGCCAATGACCTTTGGCTCAACCTCCGGCTTGGCGGTCAAAATTTCGTGCGCCGCCGCCTGCCCCACCATCGTGCTCATCCAGCGGTCATACGCGCTGGGCGCGCCGCCGCGCTGCACGTGGCCCAAAATCGTGGTGCGCACATCCTCGTGCAAGTGCTCGTCAATCACCTTTTTCACATACTCGCTGGTGATGGCATTTCCGCGCCGGTCGCGCGCGCCTTCGGCCACAACCACCACGCTATCTCTGCGCCCGGCCTTGCGCCCAGCTTTGAGCGCGTCGCACATGGCGGTCTCCCAGCCATCCGCCGGTGGGTTCTCTGGGATCAACACCCAATCGCCGCCGCCAGAGATGGTGCTCATCAGGGCGAGATAACCGCAATGCCGCCCCATCACCTCCACAATAAATGCGCGTTGATGGCTGGCCGCCGTGCTGCTCAGCGCGTCCATCGCCTCGGTAATGCGGTGCAGGGCGCTGTCTGCGCCAATCGTCATGTCTGTGCCAAACATGTCGTTGTCAATGCTGCCCACCAAACCGGTGATGGCCAACGTCTCCACACGTTTCGCCATTTCTGGCGTGACCCGCGCGGTGTCAACCAGCTCCTTCACCAGCCCCGGCCATTCTTCGCGGAAAATGCTCGCGCCGGTGAGAGAGCCATCGCCCCCAATGACGACCAGCCCGCCAATGCCGCGCTCCAGCAAATTTTTGGCCGCGGTCAGCCGCCCCTCGCGGGTTTGAAATTCCTTTGAGCGGGCCGTGCCAATGATGGTGCCGCCTTTTTGCAAAATGCCGCCCACATCGCCCCAGGCCATTTTTTTGATGGATTCTCCGCCGAGGATAAGGCCTTTGTAACCCTCGTAAATTCCGTATACGCTTGCGCCCCTGCCCAGCGCCGCGCGAACAACCGCGCGGAGGGCGGCGTTCATGCCTTGCGCATCGCCGCCGCTGGTGAGCACACCAATTGCTGATGGTGGTTTTGCCATGTTTTTACTCCAACCACTTACTTTATCAGGTAGATGTTAAATTTTCCCTGTGCAGGTGGATAGGTGAATTGGAATAACGCGCCAAGAAATCCGCACGTCGGTCAATACTGGCGTTCCTTTAGAATACCGGCATGAAAATCTCCGAGATGAACTGGATGCAGGTGGAAAGCTATTTGCAAAATGACGACCGCGCGGTTCTGCCGCTGGGGTCTACCGAGCAACACGCCTGGCTGAGCCTGAGCGTGGACAGCATTTTGGCCGAGCGCGTTGCAACCGAGGCCGCCGCGCCGCTGGGTGTGCCGGTCTTCCCGGTGATGGCGTATGGCCTGACGCCGTATTTCATGGCCTACCCCGGCTCCATCACCCTGAGGCTGAACACTTACATTCAGGTAATCCGCGATGTGCTGGACGGCCTGCTGACCCACGGCTTTCGGCGCATCCTAATCGTAAACGGGCATGGCGGAAATTCGCCAGCCGCCGCGGTTGCAGACGAGGTGATGCGCGAGCATCCCGCGGCTCGCGTTCAGTGGCACAACTGGTGGAACGCCCCGCGCACGTGGGCCAAAGTAAAAGAGACCGACCCCGTTTGCTCGCACGCCTCGTGGATGGAAAATTTTCCGTGGACGCGCCTGCCCGGTGTAGACATGCCCGCCGCGCAAAAACCCATGGCCAACCTGGCCGCGCTCAAGCAAATGGGGCCGCAAGCCACCCGCGCCGCGCTGGGCGATGGCAATTTTGGCGGGTATTACCAGCGCCCCGATGCCGAGATGCTCGCCATTTGGCAGGTAGCGGTGGATGAAACCCGCGGCCTGCTAGAGACCGGCTGGGCCAGCTAAAAAACTGGCCGTCCAACTTCTTAACATCCGTTTTGAACACGCGCGACGCCTGCCATGCTCAGCATGACAAGCGCCACTCACCTTGCTTGCCCAAAAACCGCGTTATTCAGACTTTTCTTTGCCGAACTGTTCTTTTAGGTTGCGTTTTAGAATTTTGCCCACCGGGTTTCTGGGCAGGGCCTCCAAAATCACCATCTTTTTGGGCAGCTTAAACGCGGCCAGGTCTTTCTCGCGTAAGAATTCGTTCAGGTCAGTCAGGGTAATTGTCTGGTCTTTTTTGGGGACAATCACCGCGCACACAACCTCATCTTCATCTCTGGCCGATGGCAGGCCGATAATGGCGACATCTTGCACTTTGGGATGCTCAACCAACAGGTTTTCCAACTCCTCGGCCGCAATCTTCATCCCCCCGCGGATGATCAAATCTTTCAAGCGGCCCACAAACCGGTAGCGGTTCAACGCATCCGCCGCGCCATCAATGGCAAATAAATCGCCTGTCAAAAAGTAACCATCAGAATCAAATGATTTTTCTGTCAGGTCTGGGCGGCGAAAATAGCCATCAAACACATTTGGCCCGCTTATCGCCATCTCGCCCACCACGCCCGATTGTGTAATCGTTTCGCGGGTGAGCGGATCTACCAGCTTGGACTTCATTCCGCGCGCGCCACGATTTGTGCTGGCGACGCCATCCGCCCCCCAGCGCGGGAAGAACCGCGCCCGCTCCGCCGGGTCGGGAATTTCGTCTGGCCCGCTGCAAAAAGAGCAACCTTCGTTTGAGCCAAACAAATTGAGAACTGAGATGCCATATTTCTCGTGCCACTGGCTCACCATCCAGGGTGAAAGCGGCGCGGAGCCAGAGCCAATGCTTTTGATGTGCGACAAATCTGCGTTGGCCAGCAGCGCAGGGTTGCGCAGCAGCATATTCATCAGCATGGGCGGCGCAACCGTGTAATTTATTTTCTCGCTGCTGATTTGCGCTAAAAAGACCGGCAGGCTGAGCGGATGATGCAGCGCAAACTTGCCGCGCGTGAGCAGCCACGGCGTGAGCATTCCGCCAATGGCCGACATGTTGACCAGCGGAAACGGGTTGAGCAGCGCATCGCCTTGCGAAAGTTTTGCGCCATCCACGCTGGCAAAAGCAATTGAAATCCAGTGATTGTGGCTGCGCGGAACACCTTTGGGATCAGACTCGGTGCCAGAGGTCCAACAAATGGTAAAGACATCGTTGGCGCGCGGCGGGTTTTGGGCAATGGCTTTTTCCAGCGCGGTGGCATCGCATGGCTGATGGATCATCTCGCTCAGCGACAACACGCCAGCCAACGGCGCATCCGCCAGGGCAATAACACGCTTGAGGGTTGGGTAACGCGTCTGCAAACTCTGCGCCATCTCCACAAAATTAAACCCGCCAAAGTGAGACACGGTGATAAACGCGCTTGCTTCTGTCAACGCCAGAATTTGTTTCAACTCATGCGTGCGGTATTGCACAGGCACTGGGCTGACAATGGCGCCCATTTTGGCCGAGGCCAGATAGACCACTACCAACTCGGCAATGTTTGGCAACTGCACAACAATAATGTCATCTTTGCCAATTCCATTTTGCAAAAATGCCCATGCCAAATTGTCTACCTGTGTTTTAAGCTGGGCATAGGTCAGGCGTTGTGGCGCGCCCACGGTCAAATCTGGTCGGTTGGGCGGGTCTGTCAGGGCGATGTCGTTGGGACAGGCGGCGGCGTTCTGCTCAAACAGATCTGCCAAAGTTTGCGTTCCCCACCAGCCCTGCGCGGTGTATGTATTAACGTGTGTTTGGTGTGTGGCCAACATTTGACAATCATTATACAAAAAATATTTTCTGGCGGTGTCCTACAACGCACCGCCGTTATATTTACGCGAGTTTTGGATAAGCAAAATGAGCAAAAAATGTCATCCCGGGCTTGCCAAAGGGTTGCGCTGCCTTCCTTTGCGCCGCTGGGCTCCTCGGAATGATGGGCTTTCTCTTATCCAAAAGTCGCATTACCTAAAGAACACCGCCCCGGCGTTTTGGTGACGATTTTTCCCAAATGACCTATTTGCTCCAATTCAATTAGTACAATCAAAGCTTGTTATTTGTTTTTATAAAACCCCAAAACCGGCAAAAATACGGGTTTTATGCCATTTTCAAAAAAATCTCGCATTTTTGAAAAAGAGCATTAGAATATAAAAATCTCGGTACAAACAAGCATGAACGCCGCCCTTGAGTTGAACGACCTAGCGCCAGAGCCACAAGATGAGTGGCGCAGAATGTTGCGCTTTGTTGGCTGGGGCGAAGACGCGCGCCTGGCCGCCCTGCCCTCTGTTGAAACCCTGCTTGCGCACGCCCACGAAATGGTGGTTGGCACATACGATTATTTGAGCCGGGTGCCAGAAACGGCGGCCATTCTGGGCTGGGAGCGCGGTGTTGACCCCGCGCATCTTGAGGAGCGCCGCCGCTTCTTCACCATTTGGATAAGCCGCACGCTGGGGCTGGACACCAGCGATGAGTTTGCCCTGTATTTGTTCCGGGCGGGCAAATACCACGCGGCGGATGGCCCCCGCAAAATACACACGCCCGAACCCTGGATCACGACCTCGGTGGGCTTGGTACAAAGCATGTTCGCCTCGCATTTGGCGGGCGCGGGGCTATCGCCACAGGCGCTTGGCGCGGCCATGAGCGCATGGAGCCGTTATCTTTCGGTGCAGCTCAACCAAATGCACCTGGGCTACCGCGTGGCAATGGATATGAAGCGCGGCGAGGCGGCCATCCCCTGCGGCATTTTTGGCAAGTTGCGCCCGGTGGTAGAAACCACCCAAACCACCATTCACGTGAATGACGGCGCACCTGCCGCCGACCTGCTGCGTAAATTTTTTAACTATTACCCACAAGCGCGGGCCGATGCGCTTGATCGGGTGTGGCATTCGCACCACCCGCAACAATCTGCATGGATGGAAGTAACGCCCTCTTACGTGCCAAAGTACGGCTGGCGCATTTTGCTCAATGGGCGCGACCTGGAATACGCCGGCGGTTTTGGCATGCCGGTTCACATTAACGACGAAGTATCTATCTTTCCGCCGGGGCGTTAGGAGGAGTTCCCAAGATATTTTTAGGAGGCGCTCAAAACAAACCCAATCTCAAAATTCGTAATTTGTAATTTGTAATTTGTAATTCTTCGGAGGCAACTATGAATCTTGGTGGATATGCAAATAATTTGGGTCACATTGACCTGACAACCGGCAAAGTGGAAAACAAACCCGTGCCGGAAGACTGGGCGCGAAAATATATTGGCGGGCGTGGTTTGGGCGTGCGTTTTGTGTATGAGGCTGGCGCAAAAGTTGACCCCCTCAGCCCGGAGAACGTTTTGTGCTTTATGAACGGCCCGCTCACCGGCAGCGAAGCCAACATGAGCGGGCGCATGGCCGTTGTGACCAAATCGCCGCTCACCGGCACGGTCACAGACAGCCATCATGGCGGATGGAGCGCGGCGCGGTTGCGCTGGGCTGGTTTCGATGGACTTATCATCAAGGGCAAAGCCGACAAGCCGGTGTATGCCTACGTTGAAAATGGCAAGATTGAACTGCGCGACGCCAGCGAGATTTGGGGGATGGGCGTGCACGACACGGTCAAACACTTCAAAAATCTGTATGGCGAGAAAAACCTGAGCGTGATCGCCATCGGCCCGGCGGGCGAGAAGATGGTGAAGTTTGCCTGCTGGATGAACGAGAACGACCGCGCCAGCGGACGCGGCGGCACGGGCTGCGTGGGCGGCAGCAAGAACCTCAAGGCCATCGTGATCAAGTCTGAGAACAAGATGACCAAAGCGACCGACCGCGTGGCTTGGAAGGCCGCGCATGATCGCGCGCTCAAGTCCATCATGGCCGAGCAAAACATCACCAGCCCGCGCAAGGGCGGCCTCTCGGTGTATGGCACAAACGTGCTGATGAACATCTCAAACAGCATTGGCGGCTTGCCCACCAAGAACAGCCAGGTCACCAGCTTTGGCGACCGCGCCGAGAAGATCAGCGGCGAATGGGTGAACGCCAATATTCTGGTGGATAACCCCACCTGCCATGCCTGCCCGGTGGCCTGCAAAAAAGAAGTTGAAGTGAAGGAAGGCCCGTGGAAGGGGTTGCGGATGGAGAGCGTGGAATACGAACCGGCATGGTCGGTGGGCGCAAACTGCGGCAACGACGACGCAAACACGGTTGCCAAGATGATTGATCTGTGCAACGACCTCGGCATGGACGCCATCGAAATTGGTCACCCGCTTTCGGTGTTGATGGAGGCCACCCAGCGCGGCTACGTGAAGAACGCCGATGAGCAACTGGCCTGGGGCGACACGATGAACATGGTGAAGATGGCGACCAAAGTGGGCATGCGTGATGGGTTGGGCAATGTCATGGCCGAGGGCGCCAACGCCACCGCGGCGCATTTCGGCCACCCAGAGCTGGCCATGACTGTGAAAGGGCAAGGCATTCCCGCCTACGACCCGCGCGGATACAAGGGCATGGGCATTGGCTACGCCACATCCAACCGCGGCGCGTGCCACCTGCGCGCATATACCCCCGCCGCAGAGTTGGGCGTGATGCCGTTTGGCTCGCTCAAGGTTGACCCCATTGCCTGGGAAGGCAAGGGCAAACTGGTGATGGTATTCCAGGACTTCCACGCGTTCTCAGACAGCATGGACATTTGCAAGTTCAGCGCGTTTGCCCAGGGCGCAGACGAATACGCCATGCAATACTCCGCGATGGTGGGCGTGCCGTTCACCGCCGAGGATGTGATGAAGACCGGCGAGCGCATTTACAACCTGGAGCGCATGTATAACAACGAGGCTGGCTTTGGCGAGGGCAGCGACAAGTTGCCAGCGCGCTTCCTGAATGAGCCATCCACCCAAAAGGGTTCGGAAGGCCAGGTGTGCGAGCTGGACAAGATGCTGGTGGAATATTACGACGCCCGCGGCTGGAAGAACGGCGTTGTGACAAAAGAGAAGATGGCTGAGTTGCAGATTCCGTAAGTTCAACCCAACCGCCCGGAGCGCTCCGAACAAGTTCGGCAAAGCGCTCCGGGCGATCAAAACTCACCCACCCCCGCGTATTAGTTTTAGCTCCAGCTTTTTGCGGATGGGGCCAAGCACGGCGGGATCGCCGATCACCTCCAAATGCGCTTGCCCCACCTCAAGCGACCACAATTTCTTTGGCTCAACTTGCGTGGCGCGGGCGCGCCAGCCTGCGCCTTCGTACCACCCATCGGCCCCAGGTTGCGCGCCCAAGTC
>Ga0209582_1000533_pt1 | contig 23103 bp, 23 predicted proteins | sample KloWWTmetKNB5Kit_FD_187176 | JGI IMG/M metagenome (GOLD analysis project Ga0209582, IMG submission 187176) | Active sludge microbial communities from Klosterneuburg, Austria, studying microevolution and ecology of nitrifiers - Klosterneuburg... | ecosystem: Engineered > WWTP > Aerobic digester >...
ACTCGCTTACGCTTTCTCTTTCTTGGCGTGATACGCCTGCGTGGTGGTTATGTTGGCATGACCCAGCCACGATTGCACCTTGCGCACGTCCTCGCCGCCTTGCAGCATGTGCGATGCGCGAGAATGGCGCAGTGTGTGCGGCGTGATCTCGCCCTCAATCCCCGCGTATCGCGCATATTGGCGCGTCATCAGCCAAACGGCCTGGCGGGTGAGATTTGACCCGGCGGGGTTGAGGAACAAAAACTCGTTGGGCTGGTTGGTGGCGTTGGCTGGCCGCGACTGGTTCAGGTAATTTTGCAACGCGGCAACGGCCGATTCGGTGAGCGGCGCGCGGCGGTTGCGTGTGCCGCGCCCGGCGCATTTCACCTCGGTGTGCTCCATATCCACATCGGTCAGCTTCAGGTTGATGGCCTCCGTGACGCGCATACCGGTGGAGTAAATGATCTCCAGCAGGGCGCGGTCGCGCAACGCCCGCGCGGGCGAGGTGTTGCCGGTGGCGTTAAACAAGCGCTCCACCTCTTCCTGGCTCAACACACGCGGAGATTGCTTCTCCACTTTCGGCGATTTCAAATTTACCGATGGGTCTTGTGCCAGCATGCCTTGTTTGGTCATCCAATGAAACAAGGATTTAAGCGCGGCTACTTTGCGCGCGGTGGTGGCGTTGCTGTAATTTTGCGCAGATAGCCCGCTGATGAAGCGGGTGAGGGTTTCATCGGTGATGCTTTCCCAGTTGGCATCTTCTGGCAATGTGGCTGCCAGATATTGCGAAAACTGCCCAAGATCATTGCGATACGCCAAAATTGTGTTTTGCGAGGCGTTTCTTCCCGCCTGAATATGCTGAAGAAATTCGGATATGCCAGTTTGCCAGTTCATAAGTTTTGTTAAAGAATTATAACTGCATAACTAAAAAATCTGAAAATTATGAGGAAGTTAAAAATAAGATGAGAGGCATAAGGCGCGATAAAGGTCGTGTAAAGCCAAATTATCTTTGCAAGTGGGGATGCGCCCCATGCCTACACGTTACAATATACGCGCCATCATGCAACAAAATGGAACACCGGGTTCGACCATTCTGAATAACCGCTACCGGCTGCTGGCGGTAATCGCCGGGGGCGGCATGGCGACCGTTTACAAAGCGCAAGACACGCTGCTCAATCGCATCGTGGCGATTAAAATGCCGCGCGACCGCGCCGCCATTGGCGATGCGCGCAACGCCGAGTTTGAGCGCCAGTTCCGCGAGGAAGCCACCTCTGCGGCCAATCTCAATCATCCCAACATCGTCTCGGTATATGACGTGGGCAAAGATGTGGTGAATGGCGTGGAGCGGCAATATCTGGTGATGGAGTTTGTGGAAGGCCAGGACCTCAAACAGGCCATTCGCAATGCGTGGGCCACAAACCAGCCGTTTGGGGTGGATGAGGCCGTGAGCATTGCGCGGCAAATTTGCGAGGGTGTGGCGTTTGCCCACCGGCGCGGCCTTGTGCATTGCGACCTCAAACCGCAAAACGTGCTGCTCACCCCAGATGGCCGCGTGAAGGTGACCGATTTTGGCATCGCCCGCGCGTTCACCTCCAGCCTGCCAGAAAAAGCCGAGGTGGTTTGGGGGACGCCGCAGTATTACGCGCCCGAACAGGCGCAGGGCAACCCGCCCACGCCTGCCAGCGACGTGTATTCCATCGGCGTGATGCTGTTTGAAATGCTGACCGGGCGTTTGCCGTTTGAGGGCAAAAACGCAACCGAGCTGGCCCGCCAGCACATGATGACCCCGCCGCCCGCCGTGAGCGCCCTCAACCCAAATGTTTCGTTGCAGATGGAGAACATCGTCAACCGGGCGCTCTCCAAAGACCCCGCGGCGCGTTACCGCGATGCCGACCAGTTTGCCAAAATTTTGGCGGCTTATTTGGCGCAGGGCGAGGAAAAAACGCTGGGGAGCAGCGCGCCGGTTCAGCCGATGTCGGCCTCGCAATTTCAGCCCGCGCCCCCGGCCACGGGCGCCTCGGCGGTTCAGCCCCGCGCTCAAACCGCGCAGCCGCCAGCGGTGGCAAAGCCATCGCCCAAAGCCGCAAACACCGGCGCAAACGCCGCGACAAACGCGACCAGCGCCAGCGACGCGCAGAAAAATGCCGCCGGGCCAGACATCATGCTTTGGGTGCTGGGCGCGATTGCCATTTTGTGCGTGCTGGGTTTGGTGGCGCTTTACGCGGTGGTGTATGGCCGCATGACGCGCCAGCCCGGGACCGCATCCAACACGCCAGTTCCGGTGGCGGTTGCCACAAACACCCTTGCGCCGGGCGTGACCCCGCCCAAGGTCACATCCACCGCGCCCGCCACGCCCACGCTCACGCCCCCGCCGCTGGTGGCGTTGCCGCTAGATTTGATTGGGCGCGTGCTGGATGAGCCGTTGAGCAAAACGTTGCGCTCGGTGGGATGGACAATCGTGACGACCGACACGGCCAGCTTTGCGCCAGAGCGCCAAATTTTGGGGATGGATCCGCCGGGCGGGTCGCCGCTCTCAATCAGCGGCACGCTTACGCTCACGCTCAGCACGGGCGGGCGGTTTGACCTGAAAGTGAAGATGCCGCCGGTGCAGATGGACGCGGCAAAGTTCCCGCAAGAAGTGTATGCGCGCGGGCAGCGGGTGAGCTTTAGTGTGCGCTGGCTGGCGCTCAGCCGCCCGCAAAAAAATTACAAGGTGTTTGTGCATGTCTGGCGGCCAGATGGGCAACTCATTCAACCCGATGACCGCGAACCGCGAGATAACGGCCAGCCCGCGGCCACCTCAAGCTGGCAGGCGGGCCGCGTGGTGAATGACACGTATGATTTTGTCATCCCCGCCGATGCCCCCGCTGGGCAATACCGCATTGAAGCCGGGATGTATGACCCTTCTAACGGCAATTTGCGTTTGCGCGTCACCGACCCCGGTTTGGTCACGCTTAACCCGCAACATCCAGATGCCGTGCCGGTGCGAGTGATTGAGGTCAGGTAATTACGAATTACAAATTACGAATTTTGCGCCGGGATTGTTTACAACTTACACGTTACACGTTCACAAAATGCAATGTGTAACGCGTAAGTTTTGTCTGCCCAAGACCCTATTAATTCGTAATTTGTAATTCGTCATTTTTAATTTCTCAAGTCTCTCACTGGGACAGCCTCGCCCGGCCAGAACTCTGGCAAAGCGCGCGGGGATTCCTCGAAGGTACGCTTGTAAATTGTGGCGTAGCTGCCGTCATCGCGCATGGCTTGCAGGGTCAGGTTTATTTGGTCGCGCAGCGCGGAATCATTGGCGGGCAAGCCAATGACATACGGGATATCGTTTAGTTGGTCGCGCACCACGTTTGTGTCATTGGTCAGGCGGTCGGCGGCGAAAATAGCCAGCCTGTCCCCGGCGATGGCGATGATTTGCTTGGAGCGCAGCGCGGCCAGCGCGGCGGTCATATCTGGGAAAGACACATCGTTAAAGCTCAGCTCCCGCGCTGTTTTGAGCGGCGCGAGCGCGTCTGCGCCAACACCCACCAGCCCAACTGTTTGCCCGTTCAACCGCGTTACATCGGTGGTGATGCGCGAGGCTTGCAAAACCATGAACGTGACACCGGACTGAAAGACCGGGATGCTCAAATCCAAATTAAACTCGTTGGCTTGCGAAGGCTGCACATTCCCGATGGCGATATCCACCTGGCCCTGGCGCACCGCATCCAAAATTTGCCCCTGGGTCAGCGGCACAAACGAAACCGCCTCTGCCTTGCCCAGCCAGCGTTTGGCAAACTCTTTAATCAAGTCAATCTCAAAGCCGCCCACCACATTTTGTTTGCTCACGTAAATCAGCGGGTCGGTTTGGGTGTAGCCCACCACAATTTTTTGGTTGGCCTTTATTTTGCTCAGCGTGTCGCGCGGGGCAATGTTGACGGGTAACGCGCTGATGTCGGTTTTTAGCGCGTCGGTTGGCGGGCGGGGCGGGTTGCCATCCACGCCCATCCACTTTTTGTAAAGCGTGTTGTATGTGCCATCGCTGATGATGGCGTTGAGCGTGATGTTGACCAGGTCGGCCCAGTCGGAATCGTTTTGGGGGAGGACAATAGCCACCGGCTCGCGCTGCATCACCGCCAAAACCTGCGTGCTTGGGTCGGCAATCGCTTTGGCTTTGAGGCGGCGCAGGCGGCCCGCGATCCCATCGGTTGAGCCATTTTTGAGCGCGCTATACGCCGCATCATACGAATCCGCAATCTTGAGGGTGAAGGTGATGCCGTTGGCGTTTTGCGTGTCGCGCAGGGCAAATGTGGTTGGCGAATCAATCCAACTGATGCGATCCCCGGCCAACTCTTTGACCGTGTTAAACGCGCCTTTGCGGATGAGGATCGCCTCGCCATCTTCAAAATACGACTGGCTGAAATCTGCCAGCAGCTCGCCAGATTTGGAATGCACAATGCCGCCCAGCGCCATATCCAGCTCGCGGTTGCCCACGCTTTTGGGCGCGGACGCCGAAGTGACTTGATAAAACTCAATCGCATCGGCTTTGCCCAGCCAGCGCCGGGCCATCTCTTTGGCGAGGTCAACGTCAAAACCCACCAGTTCGCCCTGGCCGTTGATGCTGGCCAGCGGCGGCGCATCGTAGCGGATGCCCACGCGCACTTTTCCGCGCTGGCGCACCAACGCGGCGGTAGATAGATTTGCGGGTGGCGGGGTGGGGGTTGGCGCATTTACAAATGTGGCCGGGGTGGCCACGATGTTTGCAACCCGGTTCAGGTTCAGGCTGTCGGTGACAAACGCGGGCAGGGCGCATGCCATCAACAAAAATTGAACAAGCGCCAAACTGATGGCGATGCGCATCTGTGCGCGTGACGTGCGAAATTTCATCGCGCCAAATTTAACACAAGCCAAGGAATTCTGAATGCTGAATGCAGAATTCTGAAATGAAACAAAAACTCAACCTTCTTTCAGAATTCAGAATTCAGAATTCTTTTGCATCAGTTCAATGCGGTTGCCAAACGGGTCAAACACGTGGGCGCGGATGTAGCCATCCAGCGGCGGCTGAGACTCATCCACTTCGCAGTTGGCGGCGCGGCAACGCGCAACCAGCGCGGCCAAATCATCCACCAAAAAGGCAGGATGGGCTTTGCGGGCAGCGCGAAAATCCTGCTCCACGCCGAGGTGCAGGTGGAGCAAACCGCCCTCAAACCAGCATCCGCCGCGCCTGGCAAGTTCGGCAGGCTTTGCAACCTCGCGCAGGCCCAGCGCGCCCGCATAAAACGCGCGGGCGGCGGCCTCTTCGCCGGGCGGCATGGCTATTTGAACATGGTCAAGCGCGTAGATGAACATTGCGACAAAACGGAGTGATGTCAGTCGTTCAGCGTTCGCGGCTTTTGCCGAAACTGCTTGGTGTTGCTCTTTTTGCGTTTGAAATCTAACCGCGCCATTTTTTGGCCGTGCGAGGGTTGTGTGGCGCGGCGGTCTGGAAAGACCATCAACGCGGTGTGCAGCATTTTTTGAAAGCGGTAGATGGCTACCTCTTTGTTGCGTTGCTGGCTGCGTTCGTTCTGAGAGACAAGGCGCAACGTGCCCATCTGGTCAATATAGCCGCGTAGTTTTTCCATTGCTCTTCGCCGTTCATCCATGGTTAGATGAAGCGTATTAGCAATATCAAACGACAACTCTATTGCCGTCTCATTTTTGTTTACATTTTGGCCGCCTGGGCCAGAGCTACGCGTGGATGCAAATTTTAATTCGCTTAAGGGAATCCGCACGCGAGCATTGATCTGTAAGATCGTGCTTTCTGACATGGGTGATGGGCCATATCATACCCGTTTAGTTTGCAAATGCAAGGCCGCGTTGAAATCAAGAGTTACTTTACTCAGAAATCCTCATTAGGATGGAAGACGGAAGACGATTTGGCCGTCTTCCGTCTTCCGTCCCCCGTCTCTCATCTCAAATCTTTTACGCTCTCACCCCAACCACTCGCTGCGCAAAATGCCCATGCAAAAGAAATCCCAGCGTTTGCCATCGCGCAACATGGCGCTGCGCTCGCGACCTTCCATTTTGAACCCCACCTTCTCGTAGGCTTTTATGGCCCGCGCGTTATATTCAAACACGCCCAGCGAGACACGATGAAGATTCAACTCCAAAAACCCATAGCGCACCAGCGTTTTCAGCGCATCGCTGCCATACCCTTTGCCCCAGTAATCGCGCTCGCCAATGCCAATGGCCACAAACGCGTTGCCGTGCTGGGGTGGCGGTGTCCACAAGGCGCAAAAGCCGATGGGTTTATCGCTCTCCAGCTCTCGGATCAAAAACTCTGGCTTGCCGCGCTCGATGCGTTTCTCCATCCATTCCTTGGTGTTCTTGGACGTGAACAAACGCGGCGGGCCGCTATCTAACAAGCGAAAATATTCGGTATCCTCATTCCAGCGCGTCACCATTTCCGCGTCGGTCTCTGGGTTCATGGCCGCCAACCGCGTGAGCTTGCCGCGAAACAAATCAATTGTCATGCCACTCCTCCTTGAGCAAACTTACCCCAACCTGGTCGTAGCGCTGGCCCATGATGTAAAGCGATTCGCGGCGGCGAAACTCTTCCACAAAACCGAACCGCGCCAAAAACCGCAACCCATCCGCGTTCCACGATGACACAAACGTCGCCAGCCGGTGCAAATTTAACTCGTGGAAGGAATAGCGCAAAAGCAGGCGCATGGCCTCGCTGCCCAGCCCCTTGTTGCGATCCTCTGGCTTGCCAATGCCGATGGTGAAGTGCGCCGCGCCATGCGGCCACTCAACCCAGTAAATCTGCGCCATGCCAATCAGGCGCTCATCACCGGGCTGGCGAATGCCAAACACGAACACTTCGTTTTTGTCCATGTCTTTCATCCACTCCTCAATTTTCTTTTTGTAGCCGGGTGGCGGGATGGGCGCGGCGATCTCGGTGGTTGTGCGATGAAGAAAGTCCGCATCGTGCGACCATGCCGACATGACCTCCGCGTCTTTATCCGGGTTGAGCGCTGTCAGCCGAACTTTTTCTCCCTTAAACAATTGTGTGTTCATGTGCAGGCATTTTAGACGGAAGACGGATGACAGGTGACGGATGACGGGTGACGGATGAGAATTTTGCTAACAGACCGTCTTCCGTCTTCTGTCTTCTGTCTTTGAATTCATGTCCATTAAAATCCTATGCCATGTCTCACACACTCTGTGTTATTCCAGGCGATGGCGTTGGGAAAGAGGTAATCCCTGCCACCGTTGAGGTATTGCAAAAAGTTTTGCCAGATTTGCAGGTGATGGAAGCCGAGGCCGGCTGGGATTGCTTCACCCATACCGGCGATGCTTTACCCGCCGCCACCCGCGAAAAAATTGCGACCTGCGGCGCGGCCTTGTTTGGCGCAACCTCATCGCCCTCGCGCAAGGTGGAGGGGTATCGCAGCCCCATCGTGCACATGCGCCAGCTTTTTGACCTGTATGCCAACCTGCGCCCCACGCGCCTGCTCAAAATGCGCGGGTCGCAATTGGCCGCGCGGCCAAACGCGGTTGACCTGCTTTTGGTGCGCGAGAACACGCAGGGCTTGTATGCGGGCCGCGAATATCTGCGCGAAACGCCCGCAGGCCCGGAGGCCATCGCCGAAAGAGTGATTACCAAAGCCGCCAGCGAGCGCGTGGCAAAAACCGCGTTTGCGCTGGCCGAGGGCCGCCGCAAACAGCTTTGCATCGTCCACAAAGCCAATATCTTGCCGCTCACAGATGGCACTTTTCGGGATGCGGCCCGCGCGGTTGGGGCGGCGCACCCCGGCGTAAAAGTTTCGGAGATGCTGGTGGACACCGCCGCCATGTTGCTCGCCTCGCGGCCAGAACAGTTTGACATGATTGTGACGACCAATTTGTTTGGCGATATTCTCTCGGACATTGCCAGCGTGTGGGGTGGGGGCATGGGCGTTGCGCCCGCGCTCAACCTTGGCGCGCATGTGGCGGTGGCCGAGCCGGTGCATGGCTCCGCGCCAGACATCGCGGGCAAGGGCATCGCCAACCCGTGCGGGGCCATTTTGAGCGCGGCGCTGCTGGCGCGGCATTATTGGAATTTGCCGGAGGTTGCCACGAAAATTGAAAATGCCGTTTATACTGTTTTAGAAAATGGCTTGGCTACGCCCGATCTGGGCGGTCATGCCAGCACAGCCCAGGTGGCGCAAGAAATTCTTGGCGCGCTTGGATAAATTTTTTGGAGTTGCAAATATGGCAAAAAAAGATAAAAAAACCAAAGAGGCCGCCGCAGAGGTCATCTCGTCCGTGGCCCGCGTGACAGAAATCATCGCCTCATCGCCCGTGAGCTTTGACGATGCGGTAAAAACCGGCATAGACCGCGCCTGCAAAACGCTGCGCAATGTCAAAAGCGCGTGGGTGAAGGATCAAAGCGTGAAAGTGGAAGATGGAAAGATCACCAACTTCCGTGTCGTTCTTAACATCACCTTTTTGCTGGAAGACTGAATCAATTACGAATTACGAATTACGAATTTTTTGTTTAATTCGTAATTCGTAATTCGTAATTTTTAATTGCCATGCATATTTGGTTCGCTCAGCAAACCCCCAGCATAGAAGCAGCCCAATCTTTGCGCGCCAACACCATGATGGAGCATTTGGGCATTGAGATCACCGAGATTGGCGAGGATTACATGGCGGCGAAGATGCCGGTGGATCATCGCACATCTCAGCCGTATGGCATTTTGCATGGCGGGGCATCTGCCGCACTGGCCGAGACCATTGGCAGCATTTCTGGCGCAATGTGTGTTGATCTGTCAAAGAAAATTGTGGTGGGTCTGGAGATCAACTGCAACCACATTCGCGCGGTGCGCAGCGGGTATGTGCATGGCGTGGCAAAACCCATCCACCTGGGCGGCACAACTCACGTCTGGGATATTCGCATCACCAACGACGACGGCAAACTGGTGTGCGTCTCGCGGCTCACGCTGGCGGTGCTGGACAAAGGAAAGTGACGGGGGACGGAAGACAGCGGACGGCGAATTGACCGTCTCCCGTCCCCCGTCCTCCGTCTACCTTCTCACCGGCACTCCCTTGCCTGCCAGGTATTCCTTCACCTGGCCCACCGAGAAAATTTTGTAATGAAACACGCTGGCGGCCAGCACTGCGCTGGCCCCGGCGTCAATCGCCTCGTAAAAATGCTCCAGCTTGCCCGCCCCGCCAGAGGCAATGACGGGTATGCTGACCGCGTTTGAGATGGCGCGGATCATGGGCAGGTCAAACCCGGTTTGCGCGCCATCGGTGTCCATGCTGGTGAGCAAAATCTCGCCCGCGCCGCGCTGTTCGGCATCCATGGCCCACTTCACCGCGTCCAGCTCGGTGGGCACGCGCCCGCCGTTCAGAAACACGCGGTAGATGTCGCCATCGCGCTTGGCGTCAATGGCCAGCACCACGCATTGCGCCCCAAATTTCCAGGCCGCCTCGTTGATGAGCTGCGGGTTGCGAACCGCCGCGCTGTTTATGCCGCACTTGTCTGCGCCCGCCAAAAGCAATGTGCGGAAGTCTTCGGGTGTTCTTACCCCGCCGCCAATTGTGAATGGGATGAACACCTCATCCGCCACGCGGCGGGCCATGTCTATTGTTGTGCCGCGCCCTTCGTGCGAGGCCATGATGTCCAGGAAAACAAGCTCGTCTGCGCGTTCATCGTTGTAAATTTTGGCTTGCTCAACCGGGTCGCCCGCGTCTTGCAGGTTTACAAAGTTCACGCCTTTCACCACGCGGCCATTTGCCACATCAAAACAAGGTATTACTCTTTTTGCTAACATGTTTGGCGAATATAACAGGCTGGGGGCTTTGTCTTCGTTTATCATACGCCGATATGCTTAACGCAACCGGCGCATTGGCAGTTTTAGATCGCGCCATCACGCTTAACTGGGAAGATGGGGCCACGATGCACCGCATCACTGCGCAGGTGCGTTATCACACGCCAAACTCGGCCAGCACACAGGTTTTGCGGGTGAGCGCGGGCAAACGCCTAAGCGAAGACCCGCTCACGTTGATGAGCGCAGACGCGCTTTTGCAAGCTACCTGGGCATGGCAAGGCGTGGAGTTGTTGGGCGCCCCGCTCTGGCAGGTCAGCCTTGATGTGCGCAATCAGTCCGATCAAGATGTGTATTTGGATTCATTGGATGTGTTGCGGATTGACGCGGCGTTTGGCGGGATGTTCAACCTGGGCGCGCCGCCCGGGTTGTGGCGTTGCGCCCGCGAGAACGCGTTGAGCGTATTTTGGGACAACTGGGGGGATGGGACAAACAGCGCCAATGGGTTTGCGCGGTTTAACAAAATGCTGGTGCAACCGGGCGCGTCCAACCGTTCCGCGCCGCCAGCGGTGTTAATCGCTTCGCTGGCCCAGGCGCCATCTGCCCTTGCCACAACTGGGATGGAGCTTGCCGTGCCCGCGCCAGAAATGCGCACCGAGATTGTGGCCGAGATGAGCGGCGAGAAGTTTGAACGGCTTTACGCGCGGGTTCGCACCGATGGCGCGTTGCTGGGCATGGGCGCAACCATTGCCTCGCCCGTGTTTCTCATTGTCTCTGGCAATGACGCCGCCGAGTTGTGGGCGTTGTGAAAGCCGAACTCAGAAGTCAGAATGCAGAATGAAGAAGAGTAATCCAGTGCCCATCAACCAACAATCAATAACCAACAAAGCGCAACTTGCAGCCGAAGTTCACACGCGCCTGCTCAAAGAATATGGCGAGCCAAAGTGGACAAAGCTGGATGGCGTGAGCGAGTTGGTGGGCACCATCCTTTCGCAAAACACAAACGATGGCAACCGCGACCTGGCCTACGCCCGGCTGCGGGCGCGTTTCCCAACCTGGGAGCAGGTGCGCGATGCCGACGTGGACAAGGTGATTGAGGCGATCAAACCGGCTGGGCTGGCAAACCAAAAAGGCCCGCGCATTCAGGCCGCGCTCAAAAAAATTACGCAGGAACGCGGAAAGTTAAACATAGATTTTCTGGCAAAAATGCCAATGGAAGAAGCGCGGGCGTGGCTCACTTCCATCAACGGGGTGGGCGAAAAAACCGCCGCGATTGTGCTGCTGTTTTGTTACGACATGCCCGCCTTTCCGGTAGATACGCATGTGCATCGCGTGACTGGGCGGCTGGGTCTGCGCGATGAAAAAATGAGCGCGGACGACACCCATCGGCTGATGGAGCAACTTTGCCCGCCCGGCGCGGAGGGCGCGTTTCACCTCAATTTGATCCGGCATGGCCGCGCGGTGTGCCAGGCGCGTTTGCCCATGTGTGAGCGCTGTGTGCTGGCGGATATTTGCGCGTTTAACAACCGATAAAAATGCAAAGCCTCGCGTGTTTATGACGCGCAAAATTTGTAATTCGTAATTTGTAATTTCCAAAATGAACTGGATTGATTCTCTTCACCACGATGGCAGCTCAAAATATGTGAGCGGCGAGATGCGCATTGGCAAGACCGCGCGGATCCGCGTTCGCGCGGACGTTGCGGCTCCCATCACAAAAATGTTTGTGCGCACCTGCCCGGATGGCGAGCAAAAAATTGCGCCCATGACCCGCGCCGCCGATGAAGGCGTGTGCGCGTTTTGGGAGGCCGACCTGCCGCTGAACATGCCGCGCACCGGCTACCGCTTTTTGATTCACGCCGATGATGGCGACTGGTGGCTCAATCAGCAGGGCGCGGCGCAAAGCACGCCCACCGATGCCGCCGACTTTCGCATTTTGGCTGATGCGAGTTTTCCATCGTGGGTGCAAGACGCCATCTTTTACCAAATTTTTCCAGACCGGTTTGCCGATGGCGACCCGGCGGGCAATGTGCAAAACGGAGAATACTCGTGTTACGGGCGCGAGGTGACCGCGCGGGCATGGGGCGAGCAACCGCGCAAACACAACGAGGGCGGCGGCGTGGAGTTTTTTGGCGGCGACCTGCAAGGCATTGCCCAAAAACTGGATTATTTGCGCGACCTTGGCGTGAACGCGTTGTATATCAACCCTATTTTTACCTCGCCCAGCAACCACAAATACGATGTGGCCGATTACTACCATGTTGACCCGCACTTTGGCGGCGAGAAGGCGCTGATTGAGCTTCGCCGCGCTCTTGACCAGCGCGGGATGCGCCTGATGTTGGACATGGTGCCAAACCATTGCTCTAGTGTGCATCCCTGGTTTTTGGATGCGCAGGCCAACCCGCGCGGGCCAACGGCAGAATTTTTCACCTTTCATCATCATCCAAACGATTACGAATCGTGGCTGGGTGTGAGGTCTTTGCCAAAGTTGAATTACAAAAGCCAGCGCCTGCGCGAGGTGATGTTTGAGGATGACGACGCGATTATGCGCTACTGGTTGCGCGCGCCATTTCGCATTGATGGCTGGCGGCTGGATGTGGCGAACATGATGGGCAAACAAGGCGCCACGCAACTGGGCCACAAAATTGGCCGCGCCATTCGCCGCGCCATCAAACGAGAAAAGCCCGATGCCTATTTGCTGGGCGAACATTTTTTTGATGGCACGCCTCACTTGCAAGGCGACGAGCTGGACGCCAGCATGAATTACCGCGGGTTCACCTTCCCGCTGCTCAATTGGCTGGCCGGGTTTGACATGGCCAGCGTGTGGGGGATGGAATGGGCCAGCGGGCATCGCATGCCCACGCCCGATTTTGCCGCGCAACTGCGCCAGTTTGCGGCGGCTGTGCCGTGGCAAATTGCGCTCAATCAACTTAACTTGCTGGGCAGCCACGATACGCCGCGCGTGTTGAGCGTGGTGCACGGCGATTTGGCGCAGTTGCGCGTGGCCGCCGCGCTGCTGTTCACGTATCTCGGCGCGCCATGCGTGTATTACGGCGAGGAAATTGGCCTTGAGGGGTGGGGCGACCCGGATTGCCGCCGCTGCATGGAGTGGGACGAATCCAAGTGGAACGGCGAGGTGCGCGGTTTGTATTCTGGCCTGATGGCGCTGCGCCGGGAGAACTCGGCGCTGCGGCATGGCGGTTTGCAATGGCTCATGGCCGAGCACGAGACGCTGGCATTTTTGCGCGAGGATGAACATCACAAGGTCATCGTCGTGGCCAAGCGCGGCGCAGATGACGCGCAAACCCTCAACGCGCGGGCGACTGGTTTGGCGGATGGGGCCGTGCTGCGCGAATTTTTCAGCGGGGCAGAGCAAACCGTGAGCGGCGGTTTCCTCTCGCTGGCGGGTTTGGCTGGCCCGGGCGCGCAAATTTGGATTGCATGACAGAAGACGGAAGACGGCGGACGGATATTTATCCGAACTCAGTCTTCCGTCTCCCGTCTCCCGTCTTTTATACACGTTACAATCCCCTCCCATGTCAATCAATGGCTTTATAGATTTTCGCTCCGACACCGTAACCCAACCCACACCCGCCATGCGCGAGGCAATGGCAACCGCCGAGCTAGGCGATGACGTTTTTGGCGACGACCCAACCGTCAATGCTTTGCAAGAAAAGGCCGCCGCCATGCTGGGCAAAGAGGCAGGCTTGTTTGTCTCAACCGGCACCATGGGCAATCTCATCGCCCTGCTGGCGCATTGCGGGCGTGGCGAAGAAATCATCATGGGCGACGCCTCGCACACGTTCAACAACGAACGAGCCGGTTTGGCCGCGCTGGGCGGGCTTCAGCCGCGTGTGCTGCAAAATCAGGCAGATGGAACGCTGCGCCTCGCGGATATTTCTGCGGCCATCCGCGCCGAAGACCCCAGCGGTCACGCGCCCGTGACGGGAGCCATCAGCATTGAGAATACCCAAAACGTGATGGGCGGCGCGGCGTTGCCGGTGGAATATATGAACGCGGTGGCGCAGTTGGCGCACTCGCGCGGGTTGGTCTTTCATGTGGATGGCGCCCGGATTTTCAACGCGGCCATCGCGCTGGGTGTGCCAGCAAAAGAGCTGGTGGCGGGCGCGGATTCCATCACCTTTTGCTTGAGCAAGGGCTTGAGCGCCCCGGTTGGCTCTGTTTTGTGCGGGTCAAAAGCGTTTATTTACAAGGCGCACAAATACCGCAAAATGGTGGGCGGCGGGATGCGCCAGGCTGGCGTGCTGGCTGCGGCGGGCATCGTGGCGCTGGATCAAATGGTGAACCGCCTGGGCGATGACCACGCCAACGCCCGCGCGTTGGCGCAGGGCATTGCAAAAATTCCTGGTTTGCGCATCAATGTGAACAGCGTGCAAACCAACATGGTTTATTTTGATGTGGCCGACGATGCGCCTTTTGGCGCGGCGGAGTTGTGCCAGCGGGCGGGCGCGCTGCGCGTGCGCATGTTGCCCGTGGGCGGTCGGCGCATCCGCGCGGTCACCCACGCGTGGGTGAGCCGCGATGAAGTGGATGCGGCGGTGGATGTGTTGAAGGAAGTGATGAAGTAGGACGGGAGACGGAGGACGGGGGACGGCGTTTTGCCGTCTTCGGTCTTCTGTCCTCTGTCTTTTAAAACTATGCCAACCCTAGTAACCCTATCCGACATTCAGCGGGCGCGGGAGCAGATTGCGCCATACGTGCGGCGCACGCCCATGTTCAACCCCGCGCCGTTGGGAAAAGCCATCACCAACACAAAAAACCTGAGCCTGAAGCTGGAGAGCTTGCAGATCACGGGTTCCTTCAAACCGCGCGGGGCGGTGAACAAAATGCTCAGTCTGAGCGATGCGCAGCTCTCGCGCGGGCTGGTTACCGCATCGGGCGGGAATCATGGGCTGGCGGTGGCGTATGTGGGCCGCATTCGCAATCAGCCTGCCACGGTTTTTATTTCCAACCACGTGCCAGAGAGCAAAGAAAAATTGCTCAAGGAATGGGGCGCGAACGTGGTGCGAACCGGCGAAGTTTGGGACGACGCCAACGAGGCCGCACTGGCTCTGGCCGAGCAAACCGGCGCGGCGTATATCCACCCGTTTAGCGACCCATATGTGATTGCCGGACAAGGCACGATTGGTCTTGAGATTTTGGATGATTTGTCGAAGGTCGAGACGATCATCGTCGCCATTGGCGGCGGCGGGCTGGCCAGCGGCATCGCGGCGGCCATCAAATCGTTGCGCCCACGCATTCGGGTGATTGGTGTTGAGCCTGCAGGCGCGCCGACCATCACCACAAGTTTGCAGGCGGGCAAGGTGGTTGCGGTGGATGAAATTCGCACCGCCGCCAGCTCGCTGGCCGGGCGCATGACCACCGATCTCGTGCTGGATCACATCTCGCGCTATGTGGACGAGGTGGCGCTGGTGAGCGACGACGAGATGACCGAGGCCAGCCGCTGGTTGTGGCGCGAGTTTGGCCTTGGCACGGAGATCGGCGGGAGCGCCGCGCTGGGCGCGTTGATGACAGGCAAAATTTCCGTGCGCGACGACGAGCGCGTGTGCGTGGTCGTGTGCGGGTCTGGAAATGCTGGATTATGACAAGGGTGACACGGATGAAGTGGATGACACGGATGATGCATCAGCCAGATCATCCATGTCATCCTCGTCATCCTTGTCAAAACTAGCAACCAAAACCATCAACAAGCAACCAACATGGCAATCGCCTTTTTTGATATGGACAAAACCTTGCTGAGCAAAAGCAGCGGGGTGGAATATGTGAAATTTCTGGCGCGGCGGGGCATGATCTCACGGCGCGAGATGGTGGGCGTGTTTTTTGTCAGCGCCCAGTATTCGCTCAACCTGATGGATTTTCCGAAGGCGATGGCCCGTTTGAACGCGCGGGTAAAAGGCGGTGACGCCCAAGCCACACGCGCCTTGTGCGAGACGTTCTTCCGCCAGGACCTCATCCACGCGATTGCCCCGGCGGCGGTGGCCCGCGCCAAACAGCATGTGGCCGAGGGCGACGAGGTCATTGTGCTTTCCGCCTCCACTCAGTTTGTGGTGCTGCCCGTGTCAGATTATTTAGGATTTGCGGCGCGTTACACCGAGTTGGAAATTGTGGATAATCACTTCACTGGGCGCATTGTGAGTGAGCCGTGTTACGGCGAGGGCAAAGTGTATTGGGCGAAGCGCATGGCCCAGGAGCGCGGGGTTGCGTTAAGCGACTGCGCGTTTTATACTGATAGCCATTCAGACAGACCGCTGATGGAATTGGTTGGCCGTCCGGTGGCGGTGAACCCAGACCGAAAGTTATTGGCGCTGGCGAAAGATCGCGGTTGGCAAATTGAAAAGTTTTATTAAAAATCTATCACCGCAGAGGCGCGGAGACGCTGAGACTTTTTTGCTCTGCGCCTCAGCGTCTCTGCGGTGAAAATATGGGCAAAAGCTTATGGATATTCAACACTTGCTGGGCAGGCTGGAAGCTATTCTTCTGGAAAGCAAAAAAGTTCCGGGCACAAAAATGCGCCTGGTAGATGTGGATCGCTGCTTTCAGTTGATTGACCAAATGGTTTTGGCAATCCCGGAAGAGATCAAAAAAGCCCAGCGCATTACCCAGGAGCACGACCGCATCGTGGCGCAGGCCAAAGAAGAGGCCGAGCACATCCGCAACCTTGCCCGTGATGAAGCCAGCCATTTGGCAGATGACGCCTCGGTCATTCAAATTGCGCAAAACCGCGCGGCGGCCATAGAAGACCGCGCCCGCCGCGAGACCGACCGGATGCGCGAAGAAGCGGATCGTTACGCGCTGGACACGCTCAAGCGCCTGCGCGAAGAGTTGGATCACAGCGCCCAGGTGGTGAACAATGGCATCACCAAGCTGGAGTTCGACATCAACGAGCGTTTACGCGCGGCCAACCCATCGCCCAACGGCATGGAGAACGAAGATGCGCTGGCAGACGTGCCTGCCTCTGGTTGAGTTTTATTCACCGCAGAGGCGCTGAGACGCGGAGCTTGCCCTATTTCTCAGCGCCTTCGCGTCTCTGCGGTGAAAATATTTTCTCTTGCAACGCCAAAACTCCGAACGCGCCGCCGTATTTGTCATCCTCGCGGCTTCGCTGATTCTGTATCTCACGTATAGCGCCATCACGCCGCTGTTTGAGGCCAGCGATGAGCTTTGGCATTACCCAATGGTGCAAACGCTGGCGACCGGCAACGGCCTGCCCGTTCAGCGCAAAGATGCCACCGACGCCGAAGCGCCCTGGCGGCAAGAGGGCAGCCAGCCGCCCCTGTATTACGCCATCGCCGCGTTGGTGAGCAGCCCGGCAGATTCATCCAACTGGCGCGAGATTCGCCGCTTGAATGTTCACGCATACATGGGTGTGCCCGCGCCAGATGGCAACGCGAATGGCATTTTGCACACGCCCGAAGAAAAATTTCCGTGGAGCGGGGCCGCGCTTTCCGCGCATTTGGCTCGCGCGGTCTCGGCGGTGATGAGCGCAGTTACGATTTTGTTTGTGTATCTCATCGCTTGTGAGCTTTTTCCAGATGGCGAAATGTCTCGCCGCGTTTTGCGGCTGTCCACCACGCTCATCGCCGCCTTCACGCCCATGTTTGCGTTTATCAGCGGGGCCATCAACAACGACAACGCGGCGGTCATGTTTAGCACGATGGGGTTGTGGTGGGCCTTGCGCCTGATGCGCCGCGGCGACCTGAGCCTGCGCAGCGCGGTCATCGCGGGCGTCATCGCCGGGTGCGGCGCGCTCAGCAAAGTCTCTGCGCTGGGGCTGATGGGGCTGTTTGGCGTGGCGGCGTTGCTTGCTACCCAGCGCCCGGAGCGTGTCCCAACAAATTGGGCTGACCGCTCTGGGCGCTTCGGGCGCTTAATACGATTTGGCCTCATCATGCTCGCTCTCGCCGCCCTCATCGCAGGCTGGTGGTATGTGCGCAATCAAGTTTTGTATGGCGACCTGCTGGGCTGGAACGCCTTTTTGGATGCGGTGGGCCGCCGTGTGCCGATCGCCTCGCTGGCGCAACTCTGGTCAGAGCGAGAAGGGTTCGCGTGGGCGTATTGGGGCGTGTTTGGCGCGTTAAACGTGATCTTCCCGCCAATTGTGTATCACCTCCTCAACGCCATCGCCGCGATTGCATTTGTGGCGACAGCTTTTGGTTTTCTATCTCTCGCAAAGGCGCAAATCCGCAAAGGAAAATGGCTTGGTGTCTTTGCGTCTTTACGAGAGATTCAAATTCAACAAATCATTTTGTGCGTGTTTTGGGTGGTGATTTTGTTCATCGGTCTTTTGCGCTGGAGCGCGCTCACGCCCGCCTCGCAAGGCCGGCTGATGTTCCCCGCCATCGCGGTGATCTCGGCGGCGCTGGCGTATGGCTTGTGGCGCATCCACCGCTTGGTGCTGATGGCGTTTGTGGCGGGGTTTGTTTTGCTGGGCATCGCCACGCCGTTTTGGGTGATTGGCCCCGCGTATGCCGCGCCAGCCAACATTTGGCAAATGCGTTTGCCGCAGCCGGTAAACCTCACCTTTGGCGATTCCATCCAACTGATTGAAGCCGACCCGCCCGCTGGCCCCATCCACCCCGGCGAGGAAGCCATGCTGACCTTGAATTGGAAGATGACCAAACCCGTGCCAAAAAATTACTCGGTGTTTGTGCATTTGGTGGATGAGAACGATGTGATTGTGGCTCAGCGCGATATGTACCCGGGGCAGGGCAACATGGCGCTGGCCGAGCTGCCATCGCCGTATGTGTGGACGGATCATTACGCCTTGCGCATTTCCACGCGCGAGCTTGCGCCCCGGCAATTGCGCTGGCGTGTGGGCGTGTACGACGCGCAAACCGGCCAGCGCGTGCTGCCAGACAACGGCAAAGAGTTCGCCGAGTTTGGCGCGTTGGCTTTGCAACCCGCGCCGCCCGGCGTGATGCTCAATTTTGCAAACGGCGCGCAACTGATTGGCTACGACCTTTCGCCGCGCACCGCCGCGCATGGCGAGGCCATCACCATGACCCTGAGTTTGCGCGAGGCCAAAAAATTGGATGGCGCGTATAACATCTCGGTGCAATTGCTGGATGACAACGCCCGCAAAGCCGCGCAGCAAGATTTTGCGCTTAATTTTGTGGATGGCGCGGCGAACGAGACGCGCGTGTTGTCCATCGCAAAAGACGCGCCGCCCGGCGTGTACCGCTTGCTCATCGTCATCTATCAGCCGCGTGACCCGTTCCCCAAGGTTGGCGCGTATGACAGCCGCGAGGAATTTGTGGGCGACCAAATTGAGCTAACGCGGATGCGGGTGAAATAAGAATTACCAGCGTCACTTTGCGCTTTGCGCGTCAATCTTCTGTCTTAACTCCAATATCATTTTGTTGCCGTTAGCCGAGTCAAAATACACCGCGTTCTTTTTCTGGTTGGGGTCAAACAAGCTGGCGATGAGCGTGTATTCGCCAGCGGGCGCGTCTGGCGGCAGGGTGAAGCGCGTGGTGTTCAACATCGTTTCGCCCACGCGCCACGCCGAGCCTTGCAGCGCAACCGCGTTGTCAAGGTTCACCCATGTTTTTCCGGTTGAATCCACCAGCTTGATAAACGGCGCAAAATACCAAGTATCGTGCGGCTCGGCGGGCAGGTTGTCTACCCGCCAGGCGTGCGTGACCGTGATGACCTCGCCGGGTTTTGCCGCGGGCGTAGCCGCAAAGTGGGTCAGCGTCCAGCCCAGGTTGGTGGGCAAGTTTTGGTTGGCGGGGATGGCGCTTGCGGCCACCCGTTGAATATCCACCACCAGCGGCACGTGGTCTGTGCGGCGAAGGCCGGGGATGGACAGCGCGGTTGTTTGCGCAAACGCGGGGGCGGGTTCGTTCACACCAAACTCGCACAGGTTTCCGCTGGCGGGCACGCTCAGGGTGATGGAATCATTTGCGGCGCGCAACGCACCGGGGCGCGCCGCCCGCGCCGAGCCAGCCATGCTTGCCAGCCAGTAAACATCTTCTTTTGCGGAGAGAGTGGCGCACCCCGTTTTGAGCTGCGCGGCAATTTGTTTTTGGTCGCGCAGCAAAAGGCTGGAGATGCCATCGTGGTTAAAGGGGAAGCGCACATTGGCCGCCACCTCGCCCGAAAAATCCCAAAGCGAAACCGCCGCGCATCCCATCACCAAAAGCAAAACAAGCCCGCCAAACGTTTTTTGCCATGCGCGATGTGTCATTTGTAATTGAAATGGCATCGCGGCGATCACGGCGTAAGCGGGCGAGCCAAGCATGATGTAAAAGACATGCACCTCCCACGCCTTAAACACAAAATTGGCGATGACAAACGCGCCCAGCACGGGCGCCATCGCCCAAAGCAGCAAGGCACGCGCGGCGGTTTGCCGCATGGCCCGCCACGCCAGCATGAGCAGCCCAACGCCAAACAGCGCGTCAATCAGCGTGGCGCGGGCATCGCTCAGCGCGTCGCGCAGGGCAAAATTGGGCGTGTCGGCCTCCACAAACGTGTTCTCAAAATCGCGCCCGCTGGCCAGCCGCAGGGCGTGGTTGATGGGGTCAAGGTTGATCCAGTCTGTGCGCTGGGGCGGGTTGACCGGGTTGCCAAAAGTGCCCGGCGTTTTGTACGCCGCAACCACCCCGGCAAATAATGCCAAACTGATGGCGCATACGCTCAGGGCGATGAACCAACCGCGAGATGCGCGCCGCGTCCATCGGCTGATGACAAACGCCCCCGCAAGTTGGGCCATCAGCCCAAACGCCACGAGATATGTTTGCATGGCCGCCGCAACCAGCGCGCCCGCCGCGATGATGCGCTTGTCAGAGCGCGAGATCACGCCGGTGTAAACCAGCCAGAGCGCCAGCGCGCTAAACGTCTCGATGCTGCCTTGCAGCCACGCGCCGCGGGCCACCCAATTGCTCCACGGGTTGGTGGCGGCCAAAACGCCCGCGGCCAGCCCGGCCAGTTCGCCAGCCTGTTTGCGGGCGATGGCATACGCGCAGGCCGCGACCAGCACGTTTGCCATCGCCACGACCGCGGTTGCGGTATACGGGTCGGGGTCAATGGTGGTGATGGCGGCCCAAAAATAGCTGGCCCCGATGGGGTTGGGCAGGTCAATGCTGGCGGTGATGCCCAGCGCGGGCAGGTCGTTCATCCGCCCATCGGCCAGCGCCTCGCGGATGGCGATGCCCTGACCATGCGGTATGGCGCGGTCTTCGTTTTGGCGAATGGTGTTCAGGTCGTGCAGGCGCATCCCAAACGCCAGCAAAATGACCAGCACCCACGAGAAACGCACGAGGAATTAAAAATTACGAATTACGAATTGGCTTTTTTTAACAGGCTTATTTGTAATTCGTAATTCGTAATTGTTAGTTGGCTTTTGCGCCAATGAGAAGGCCAAACAAACCAAACACAATGAGAAACCCAACCACAAGCGTGAGGGCGCCCATGATGAGCATAAAAATTTGTTTGCCATGCACGTAGTCGCCCACAACCTGGCGCGTGCCGTTCAGGCCATGGACCATGGCCAAAACCAGCATCACGGCGTAATACAAACGAAAGATAAGATTGCCGATGGTGATGGGGTTGCCTTGCGCTCCCCAGAATGCCACCGTCTGCGCTTGCGAGAGCGCTTGTGTGCCAATCAGGATGTGTTGAATCCAGAAATGCGAGAGCGCCAGAAAGATCAGCACGAGGCCGCTGTATCGCATGAACATCCACGCGGCGCGCTCAAAGCGGTTGCGGCCCAGCGCCAACGGCTTTACCGTGCGCACTGTTTTGCCAGAGGGGGCAGATTGCGTTGTCATGGTTGTGAAATTTGAGTGTGTTTAAGGTGCGCCAAAAAAATGTTGAATGGATCGCCCAGCCATGATGAGCAGGGTAGGCGCGAGAAAAATCAGGGTCAGGATGATGCTCCAGCGCATGGCCTTGGCCGGGTTGGCCCACCACTCTGGCTTTAACTCCAGCAGGGCAATGCGCGCTCCGTTAATGGCGTGATAAACCAGGCAGGCGGCCAGAAAAAGCTCACCAATGGCAAAGATGGGTTGTTTGTATAGCTCCAGCATTTGCTCGTGCGCGGCGGGGTTGAACGAGGCCAGAGACATGCCAAACACGTGCAGCACAAGGAAGAACATGATCCCCAGCCCGCTCACGCGGTGAAAGACCCATGCCCATTGCCCTTGTTTGCCTTTGTAACGAAGCCCGTCGGTGATGGTGGTGACTAGTGTGCTCATTTTTTTAATTGCAAATTTACAAATTTAGTCTCTAATTTATTCGACTTTGACGACCCGAAATACGGTTTGCCCGCCGGGCGCAGAAACGGAGACTTTGTCGCCTTTCTTTTTGCCCACCAGCGCGGCCCCCAGCGGTGATTCATTTGAGATTTTGCCCTGTGCGGGGTTGGCCTCGGCGCGGCCCACCAGCATAAAGCTCTCTTCATCGTCAAACCCTTCTTCCTTAACCGTCACTCTGCCGCCCAGCCGCACGCGGCCATCGCCCTGTTTGCTTTCATCCAGCAGGGCGCTGTTTCGCAGCATCCGCTCCAACTCCATCACGCGGCCTTCTACAAAGCCATACTCCTCTTTGGTGGCGATGTAATCTGCGTTTTCCGAAAGGTCGCCCTGCGAGATGGCGACGCGCAAACGCTCGGCCAGCTCTAGCTTTTTGGTTTCGCGCAGATATGTTAGCTCATCTTGCAGTTTCTTTTTGCCTTCTGCCGTGAGATAAGTTTTGTTGTCCGTCGTTTGAGCATCCATGGGTTTGATTGTAACGCTAAACTGTCACATTGCCGCAGTCTTAAACACGCGCGTGAGCGCAAACTGCGGGCAATGCGCGCAAATGCCGCTCAAGTGCTAAACTTTCGCGCATTCTCACAAACAGGATTGAGCAATGCCGATAAAAACAGCCTTTTCCGCGCTTCTTTCAATTTTGCTGATGGTTTCCGCGCCCGCGCAGGCGCTGCCTGCCATCGCCCGTGTGGATGCGCCATCCGCTCCGGCGCTCGTCCGCGCATTTGCGCACCGCGTTTTGGCGCGAACACAAGACCCAGCCGTGTTGCAAAAACTGGCGCTGGGGGGCGCGGTGTTGCTGGAAGATTATGGCGCGTTTAGCATGTGGGATGTGTCTTCCGTGAGCGATTCCGCGCTTGCAAAAAACAGTTTGATTGAGCCGCGCGAGGACTACAACACGCTGATTTTGCGCGAAGCCACGATTGACACGCTGAGCGCCGCGCCAGCCGCGGCGGCCATCCCCCAGAGTTTGAGCCAGACGCAAACCGGCAGCCGCTTTGCCATGATTCAATTTTACGGGCCGGTCAAAGATGAGTGGCTGGACGCCCTGCGCAAAACTGGCGTGG
>Ga0209582_1000535_pt1 | contig 23096 bp, 23 predicted proteins | sample KloWWTmetKNB5Kit_FD_187176 | JGI IMG/M metagenome (GOLD analysis project Ga0209582, IMG submission 187176) | Active sludge microbial communities from Klosterneuburg, Austria, studying microevolution and ecology of nitrifiers - Klosterneuburg... | ecosystem: Engineered > WWTP > Aerobic digester >...
GATGCGGTCTTGTTCATGGGTCCGATGGCACCGGCCACGAAGCGCGGCTTGCTCGGGTCCATGGCCGTGTACTTGGCACAGGCCTCGCGCGCCAGTTCAGATGAACGCACGTTCATCTCCCGCACGAGGTCCTCGCACTGGTGCTCCGCTTGAGCGATACGCGTGGCACTGAAGGTGTTGGTCTCTACGATGTCGGCACCGGCTTCGAGGTATTCCTCGTGGATCTTCCGGATCGCGTCGGGCATGGAGAGGGACAGGAGTTCGTTGTTGCCCTGTAGCAATATCGGATGCTCCTCCATGCCCGCCGGATGGAAGTCCTTTTCGGTGAGCCCCAGACGCTGGATCATGGTACCCATGGCACCGTCCAGGATGAGGATGCGCTCTTCTGCTGCTTGTTCGAGTGTCTTCATCTTCGTTCCATGTCCTTTCCCTTTACGCCATCACATGAAAAAGCCCCATCCGACAAGACCGGACGAGGCATGTTCCTGCCAAAGGCAAGAGGACCTGATCACGGCTCATCTTCTGTTGTTGTCGCACCTCGACTTCGCTCGGCGTGACTACAACAACTGGAATTGGCACCTTAACACACTTCCGTGCGATGGTTGCCAAGGCTTCATCGGGCCAAACCCCTCAGCCTTTCTGGATAAGCGTCCCGGTTCGGAGACCGGGAGTAAAGAACGCGGTGCGAAGATAGTGGAGTAACGTCGATCACGCCGGTTCGCCATGCGCGCTAACGCTGCGCGCCTGTGTATTCATTCAGCCATTCGAAAACGGTAGCGTGCCACTGCATGGAATTCTGCGGCTTCAGCACCCAATGGTTCTCATCCGGGAAGCGCAGGTATTTGGAGGCAATTCCTTTGGCTTGGCAGGCCGTGAAGGTTCCGATACCCTGTTCCATCGGCACGCGATAATCCTTATCGCCATGCACCACCAGCATGGGAACACGCCACTTGTCCGCATGGAGCATGGGATTGAAGGTGTCGTAGTTGTCCGGCTTGGTGAACACGCTGCCTCCATTTTCCCAGTCGGTGAACCAGAGTTCTTCTGTGGCATAGCCCATCATACGCGTGTCGAAGATGCCGCAATGCGACACCAAGGCTTTGAATGGTTCGTTCCAGACACCGGCGATCCAGTTCACCATGTACCCACCGTAACTCGCACCCAAAGCCACGACACGATCCGCATCCAAATACGGGTATTGCTCCAGCGCATGGGCAAGGCCCTTCTGTAGATCCTCCAACGGCCGATCACCCCAGTGCTCTTTGATGGCATCGGTGAAGCCTTGTCCATACCCCGTGCTTCCATGGAAATCGATCATCACCACGGCATATCCTTCACCCGCATAGGTCTGGGGATTCCATCGGTAACTCCAGCTTTCGCCAAAGCTTCCTTGCGGACCACCATGGATCAGAAATGCGACCGGGTATTTCTTTCCCTCGGTGAAACTCGCGGGCTTCAACACGTAACCGTATACCGTCTCGTTGTTCCAGCCCGGAAAGCTGAACTGCTGGAACGCACCGAAGACCTTGTTCTTGAGGCCCGCGTTCACCTGCGTGAGGGTGGTGGCACCTTGATCGATGCGCATGGCCTTGGGCGCGGCGATGTATAACTGAGCCGGGCTACTTAGCCCGCTCTTCTGGAATACGAATCCCTTGGGCGTTTCCACGAAGGCATCCATGTGGCCATTGGTACTCAAGGGCGTTACGGTTCCGGTCTTGCTATCGATACGGAAGAGGCGGTGCTTGCCGATGTCATCAGTGGTCACCAACACGCTTTTGCCATCGCGGCTCCACTGCAGTTGGCCGATGCTGCGATCCCATTCCTTGGCCACCACAGTGACCTTCCCGGTAGCTAGATCGAGCACGTGCAGCACGAAGCGGTCGGCCTCGTATCCTGGACGTTGCATGGCCACGTACGCGAGTGTGCTGCCGTTCGGTGAGATACGCGGATTGGCATCCCAAGCGGTATTGTCCGCCGTGAGGTTCTTCGCGGGACCGCCGGTCACGGGTACGCTGTAGATGTCGAAGTTGGTGCTCCAGGGTTCGGTCTTGCCCGCTATGCGCACGCTGTAGTAAACGGTACGGCCATCAGGACCGATCACGAAATCGCTGTTGTCTCCCCAGGGCTTGCTTGGGACATCGCCGTCCAGCTCGGGGGTGAGTGCAATGGGCTTCGCGGTCGCATTCGGTAGGGGCAAATAGAAGAGGTGGTTTCGTGTGCCATCCGCCCAGGTGTCCCAGTGGCGCACAAAGAGTCCATCGTACAATTGGCCGGTGCTCTTCTCCTCCTTCTTCGCTTTGATGCGTTCGGCCGTGCATGTGATGGCATCGCCTGTGCAACCGGGAAACACCGCTAGCGATACCACTAGTCCGGATCCGTCCGGAGCGATCCGGTATGCCAGCACATCGAGTGCGAGGTTGGTGACCTGCGCCGCCATGCGACCCTCCGCGTCGGACCTCCATACTTGCGTGATGCCGTCATCCCCTCGGCCGGAGAGGAAGTAGAAAGCAGAACCATCCGCAGCCCACTGCATATCGCTCGCGCCACCTTCACCGGCAGGCACTTTCATTTCGGCTTTCGCCGGATCCGCAAGGTCCTTCATCCACAAGGTGCTAACGCCGCGGTTCTTCTCCATGTCCGTGGCGCGCACATTGAAGAGGGCCTTGGTGCCCGCCGGGTCCACCGCCAAGCCACTGATGCGGTCCAGCAGGAGCATATCGCGGTACGTGAACGGCGAATTGGGCTGTGCGTCAGCCGCCAAGGAATTGAACATGACAAGGACGCTTGCAAGCAGCGTAGGGTAGGTGCGCATTCGGATCATCGCTCGAAAAGTAATACCGCTTCGGATCGATCAACGTCTACGCAGGGCTGCGGCGCGCATAGCATGTGCTTCGGACCACGGTCCATTGATCCTACCACCCTTCTGATCGAACGGGATGTGCAGGTGGGCTTCGATCGATCGTGTCCTATCGACCCAACCTGAAAACCAGGAACCGTTCCCGAAGGATGTCAGCACCGGATCTTCAACGGCAAGTCCGTGAGGGGTGGATCACATCGCTGAACTGGCCTGCATGCTTCAACAGAAAAACAACCGCGTGACCGCCGTTCGATAATGAAAAGGGCGGTGGAATACGACTTCTACCCTTGCGCCCCAGCAAACTCCTTTACGAAGCCCACGATCTTCTTGCGGAAGAGCAGGAAGAGGAGCACATAGGGCACACCCATCAGGTAGAGGATGCCCATATTGAGGCCCCTGCCGATGGATTGGTCCCCACCAAAGACGTTCCCACTGCTTTCACCGCTTTCCACCACGGCTTTGCACATGGAGCAGCCTTGGGCCCCTGCGAATTCCGGCAGTGCAAATGCGATCACGAGCAGTACGGCGATCAGTGCTTTTTGACGCATGGGAGAACGAAGATAGCTGGTGGCCTTGTTCTTACAACAGACCTCCCATGAACGCGCTGTTCCTCCCCGCTACTTCCAACTTCCGATCGACGGGGGCGAATTCAGTAGTACGGGCTGATGAATAGGTAGACCACCACACCGGTCACACTCACATAGAACCAAACGGGCCATACGCGCTTGGCCAATTTGCGGTGCGCTGGATACTGCGCTGAAAGTGCCCGATACGCCGTGATCAAGATGAAAGGCAGGGACCCTCCAGCGAGGACGATGTGGGTAATGAGGATGATGTAGTAGATCACTTTGACCGCACCCGTACCACCGAAGGGCGTATCGCCCGCGAAGAGGTGATGCAGGATGTACGAGACGAGGAAAAGCACCGAAAGCACCAGAGCACTCAACATGACCGTGCGGTGTGCTTGCCATCGCCGGGCCTTCGCGGTGAAGAGTCCGACCAGCAACAAGGCACTCACCAGCGTGTTGATCACGGCATTCACCTGAGCGAACACATGGATGTCCCAAGTCCCGTCGGTGGGTACCTGTACGCGGTTCAATACCACGACCGCGAAGAACACCAGACTCGATAGGATCCAGATCCAGCGTTTGGTCGGCTTTTCCGGCAGGTCGATCGCACGTTCGGGGTAGGCTCCCTGGGTGCTCATGGACTCAGCGCTTTTCCTTGGCCTTGATGCGCTCTTCTTTCAAGAGCATCTTCAGATCCGCCGCCAGAGCGTTCATACCGGTCGCGGTGGTGCCTTCATAGAAGCCGCGGATGTGGCGGTCCTTGTCCACCAGCACGAACCGGCTGTCATGCAGGAACTGCTCGGCGCTCGCACTGTCTTCCAGCGCACTGAGCAGATAGCCTGTATTGCCCATGCGGTAGATGTCCGGTGCATGGCCCGTGAGGAATTTCCAGCGGGCGGTATCGGCCTCCAACTTGCGCGCATAGGCATCCAGTACCTCGGGCGTGTCGTTCTCTGGATCCACGGTATGGCTCAAGAAAACCACGTCCTTGAAGGCATCATCGTTCAGCTTCAGCTGCAGTTGCTGCATCTGCACGCTCATCTTCGGGCAGATGGAGGTACACCGTGTGAAGAAGAAATCGGCGATGATGATCTTGCCCTCCACATCCGCATCGGTGAACGGTGCGCCGTAGCGATCGATGAACTCGAAGGAAGGGATCCGCCAATAATTGGTATCCACCACCATCTTGCCATCGCGCTCCACCAATTCAGTTTCCTTGGGACCGTAATAGGACAGGTAGGTGAATTTGTGTTTCACCAGACCCAGCATGGGCGAGAAGAATACGAACAGCGAGAGTATGAAGAGGCCGATACCTCCAAGGACCAAACGTTTGACCCGCTTACTGACCGGTACAGGGCTGTCGCTCACAGGTAATGCAGCCACCCTTGGTGAACGAAATTCGATTCGAAGATCGCGATGAAGACCAGATAGAGGATGAACAGTGCGTATGGCAGCAGGATGATCGCGCGGATGTTCCGGCGCTCATCGCCCAAGTGCATGAAGGTCATAACGATGTACGTAGCCTTCACCAAGGTGAGTACCACGTAGGTCCACTTGATTGAATTCCATGCACTGGCATCGAACCACTCCTTCCAATAGGCACCCAAGGTGACCTCGATGGTGGTGATCACGGCCAAGAACAAGGTGACCAACCAGATCTTGCGGCGGATCTTGCGGCCTTCTTCTTCGCTGTGGTGGGCGTCCAAGCTGTATTCGATGATGTCGTCGCGCTCCATTTGAAACCGCCATAAGCCCGGCGAAGGCGTTTGGATCAGAGGAGATAGAAGAAGGTGAACACGAACACCCAGACCAGATCCACAAAGTGCCAATAAAGACCGGCCTTCTCCACCATTTCGTAGTGACCGCGGCGGTGGAACACACCATTGATCACCATGATCAGTACGATCAAGTTGATGATCACGCCACTGAAGACGTGGAAGCCGTGGAAGCCTGTGATGAAGAAGAAGAAGTTCGCGTACTGGATCGGCCCGTACTCATTCACGGTCATGTTCGCCCCGTCGACGTACGTGGCCCGGTCGTTCCACAACTTCAAGGAGGCCGCATGATCCAAATGAGGTGCGCCTTCGGCAGGGATCAGGTAGTGCGCAGGATCCGCTAACACTAGGTGGAAGCTCTCATGGGCCGTAGGGTCGTGCGTATCGTGTTCATCGTTGTGAACCCAGTACTTCTCTCCGATGTTGGTGGTGATGTATCCTCCACTACCGTGGATGAAGTGGCTCCACTCCCACGCTTGGCTGCCCACGAAGAAGGCACCACCCAAGACCGTAAGGAACAACCATTTGATCACTCCTTTCTTGTCCATCCGGTGACCGGCCTCAACGGCGAGCACCATGGTCACGGAACTGAAGATCAGGATGGCCGTCATCAACGCCACATACACCAGCGGATAACTGCCCGTGAGGCCCGGTAACGCCCGGAACACCTCCTCGCCGATGGGCCACACCTCGGTGGTGCTGTGCCTGACGAAACCGTATGCGGTGAGCAACCCGCCGAACGTCAATGCGTCCGAGACCAGGAAGAACCACATCATCATCTTCCCGTAGCTGATGCTGAACGGGGAACGACCGCCGCCCCATAGGACGTCGTTGCTCAGAACTTTGCTTGCGTCTCCAGCCATGGTAGATATTCCGGTCGCAATGTTAGTGAACAAACACCAAGAACAAAAGGAGGTACAGCCAGAGGCCCCCTAAGAAGTGCCAATAGATCACTCCAGACCACAGACCTACATGGTCCTCAGGGCTATATCGGCCTTGTTTGGCCATGAAGATCATGACGATCAAACTCAGCAGCCCGAAGGCCAGATGGCCCAAATGAGCGCCGGTGAGGGCATAGAAGAATGAACTCGAGGTGTTCTTCTGCTCACCCAATTCGGCATTCAACGGGTGGCTATACTCCACGTCGTTCGGGTGGTAGAAGTACCCCTCCTGCAGGACCAAGGTCGCCCCTTGATATTGGATGGTGTAGTCCGTACCGTAGACACCCTTGTTGTCCAAGACCTTACCCACCGGAAAATCCCCCTTCGCCACGAGTTCTTTCCACCCTTGGAATTGGGACCACGTGAAGACCGCCCCAAGCAACAAGGTGCCCAGTAGAAGGGGCATTACCGCAGAGTTCCTGCCCTTCGCTGCGGACCACAACGCGAGTTGTGCCAGCACACTGCTGATCACGATCGCCACGGTGCTGATCCAGAACGCCTGTGGCATGGCGATATCCACCCAATACCCTCCACTCATGCTGACGACATAAGCGCTGGTGAGCCCGGCGAAGAACATCACGATCGCGAACAGGATCAAACTGGTGATCGCCTTCCGCGTTCGAATGAACCTTTCGTGCAGTTCCTCTGGTGTGAAAGTTCCGGTGGTCATGTGCGGAAGATCACGTATGCCAACTGCACCAAGGGCAAGTAAAGAAAGCTAGCGAACATCAATTGGCGGGCGTAGCGCACATCCTGAGTGAGGAAGAGCCGTAGTGCTGGAACCACCATCACCACGCCGCCCAAAGCGGCCACCGCCAAGGCCCAAGGCCCCACGAAACCGAATACCCAGGGCAGCATACCCGTCGGGATCAGGAACAAGGAATAGAGCAGGATGATGGCGGATGCTGGCCGATCCGGTGTGCGACCTCCCGGCATCAACCGGAACCCTGCCCGGTGGTAATCCTCATCCAAGACCCATGCGATGGCCCAGAAATGGGGGAACTGCCACATGAATTGCATGGCGAAGAGCAAACCCGCTCCAAGATCGAAATGGCCGGTGGCAGCCACATAGCCCAACATGGGTGGAAATGCACCCGGAAATGCGCCAACGAAGACCGCCCACGAACTGACCTTTTTCAGCGGCGTGTAAAGCGCCACATACATGAACATGGAAATGAACCCAAGAATGCCCGTGAGTGCCCCGAACTGCAACCAGAGCATCAATGTGGCGATACCGGCCGCAAGAAAAGCCGCAACTACGGCCTCGGTCCTCGATAACGTACCGCGAACGAGCGGTCGGTCGCCGGTCCGCTTCATCAGGCCATCTTCCCGCACCTCGAGCACTTGATTGAACGCATTGGAAGCCCCGGTAAGCAAGGTGCCTGCGAAACAAAGCCCCAAGAGACCGGCCCAGGAGAAGCCACCTTGTGGAATGCCGAAGAGGTAGCCGAATGCTGCGCTCACCACGACCAGTGAAGCCAAGCGAAGCTTGAAGAGGACGGCCACGCTACGGAACTTGACCGAGAACGGGACGCGGAGCAGGGTACGGGTCTGTGACAAAGCGCGGCAAAAGTACCGATCGGGATCCAATGCCGGACCAATTCAGCTCAAGCCAGCCGAATGGTCCATTCTTTTAGCGTAACCGATACCGCACCTCTTGTTCCGGATGTTGATCCAGGAAGTGGCAAACCAGTCCGACACGCACGAAGTGCAAGGTGGTGGGGTCCTCCTTCGGCGGATCCCGCATCCGGTAGGTATAGGAGGCCTCCAAGCGCATGGCCGATCGCGGGTCCAGGGTCCAACCCACGCGCGCTTCGGCTTGGAAGATGTACTTGCTCTGGAAGTCGCCCGTGCGGTACCCGAAATCATTCCGCGCCCCATTCGGTTTGAGTGGACGCTCACTCTCCGGTCGGAAGATGTTATTCCCGTAACTATCCACGCTGTCCGTACCCATGTGTGCAAAGCTGGACCGTACGCTGAAGACCCACCGATCGCGGACCAGATCCACATGTGCGAGGACCTCTTCCGTGTTGGAGCCGTATGGATGCGCAAGTGGTTGGCCCATGTGTGCATAGTTCTGGCGCGTATCCGAGTGCGTGTACATGAAGGGCCGAACAAGGTTCCATTCCGCCCGTAGCTGCAAGCCATGAACCCCGAAGGCCTCGTGCGCATTCACCCCGATCTGACCCGCTTGTTTGTTGGCATACCAGCCATTGCCATTGCGCACATTGGAGGCCAGGAACTCGTCCAGCATCACCTGGCCATAGAACAGCACGTGCTTCCCCACTTTTACATTCAATGCGAACCCCAAGAGTGCGTTGTCCGGCGAGCCGAGTCGGAATTCCGTGGGCCGATAGAAAAGGACCGGATTCAGGTAGTTGAATTCGAACCCGCGCGGGTATTCATCACTTCCCGGCGACCATACGATGGCCTCGAAAACGGCGACATTGACGCGGTCGATCACGTTGTACGAGAGGTAATGCATGCTGGTGAACTTGCGCTGGAAGTCAGCCACGTTCCCATCCGCACCTCGGATGTCGTTCATCACCGCGAAGAGATCCACATACTTGATCCGCCACACCGAAGTGGTCATCCGCAAATAGGGGTAGCTCGTGGCCTCATCCGAAAGGAACAGGGAGCGGTGCCCTTCTCCGAAGAAATTCTTGCCCCTACCGAGGGTAACGTTGATGTACTTGTGTGCATCCCAACTCACATGTGCATTCCAGCTGTAGTGGGCGAAGTCCGGTGCCGTGCCATAACCGTAGCCTTCGCCAGCGACCACCTGGGTAGCCCGGGCCACACTGTCCAAGTAGCTCGGAAGTCGTTCGTTCCACCCTTGACCATCCACATGGAAATTCAGTTTGCTGCCAGCGTCCAGATCGGCCCAAAGCCCAGCACCACTGCGGTAGCGCACTCCGGAGGCATTCCCCTCGTAACCCACGCTGGCATCCACCAAGGGTCCCCAGCGGAACTTGCGGCCGTTGTTGCGTCCTGCCCACTTGTCCAGCACACCGAAAGCGGCCTTGGGTAGTGCTGAATCCGGAATGGCCGCTACCCGCAAGGTGGCGGTCGAATACGGTCGGATGGACGTATGCACATCCGACTTGAAGGCTTGAAGGCGTGAGGCGAATGGCCGTTCGACTTCACGACTCACGGTGGACCAGCCGGTCTGTGCTTGCCCCAACGCAGCCGCCAGCAACAAAACGAACAGGACGAGTACCCGATTCATGCGTTCCGCTTGGGCCACACGAAGGGCAACATGGCCAACGCGAAGGCCGAGGTCCCCAAGACCATTAGACCGATGTTCGGGTGCCATTTCCGTGTGGCCAAACTCAACCCGATGATCGCGATGGAATAGAGGTAGATCAGGAAGGTGGTTTTGCGGTGACCCAGATCCAAGGCCATGAGCCGGTGGTGGATGTGGTTGCGGTCCGCAGCGAATGGTGATACCCCGCGTACCGTTCTGTACACGAAGATCCGGAGGGTATCCACCAACGGATAGGCGATCACGGCCATGGCGAAAATGGGTGTCGGGATCTGCTTCAGGTACACCGGAAGACGTGCGGTGTCATGGTCCACGACCTTCATGGCCAATACGGCAATGATGGCTCCGATGATGAGCGAACCGCTATCGCCCATGAAGATCCGGGCCGGATGCCAGTTGAACACGAGGAAGGCCACCAAGGATCCAGCAAGGACGAATGCCAGAAGCGAAAGTGCGATATCGCCCGCGAGATACAGCCAAGTGCCATACGCCATGGAAGCGATCAGGCCGACCCCTCCAGCAAGTCCGTCCACACCATCGATCAAGTTGAACGCATTCACCAACACCACATAAACAAAGAAGGACAAGGCGATGCTCACGTACTCCGGCAGTGCATACACTCCGAATAGTCCATGCATGTCCGTGATCCGGATCTCGGCCATCATCACCAGGATGTACCCCACCACCATGTGGCCCACCAGTTTCTTCACCGGAGAGAAGCCGATGATATCATCCTTCACCCCGATGAAGAATAGCAATACCATGGCCGAAAGCAGGAATTTGAAATCCTTGTACGCCGCGCCCATCGCGAAGTACATCGTCTTGTAATACGGAAGGTCATCGGACACGAGCGAGGCGTTCGGGAACCAGAGCGAATAACTGAAGATGATGGCGGCGAAAAGGATGATGCCACCGATGGTAGGAACGCTGCGGTGATGCACCTTCCGCTGTTCCGAAGGTTCGTCCACGAGGTGTTTCATACGCGCCACCTTGATCAGTGACGGCATGGTGAAGAGCACCACAAAGAATGATGTGATGCCACCGAGCAGGAGGATGTAGCCGTGTTCCTTCAAACGAGCGATCAAATATCGTAATAGCGGTTGAAGAGCGCCGTTCGAATACCGAAGTATGCAAAGGTACTCTGCCCGTTATCCGTCGAGTTGGTCAAAGAGCGGCGTTGCACCCCTACATAGAGCCGCAAGTTGGTGTTTGCATTGAAGAGGTAGCTCACCGAGGCATCCAAGTACGTGAGTTGCCGCACGACCGGTCCATCCGGCCCTTGAACGGCGATATCGGAACGGTTCAGGCTACTGCCGTAGTTCTCCGTGGTATTGGGGTCCTTGTGGTAGGTGGCCAGGACCAATCGGGCTTGTCCCCAGATCCGCCCGAACCCGGCATCGACCAGCGCCACCGTTTCGTTGAAGTACGCCCCCATCGGATGTGCCAACGGTAGCCCGGCATGCTTGTAGGCCAGCTTGGCAGGGTTATTCTGATAGGTGAATGGCTGGGCGGCATTGTACTCCAGTTGCACGTGCAGGTCCTTCCGCAGCACATCGAACCAACGAACACCCGCTTGGTAAGCGTATCGTTGCTTGGACGGATCGTCCGTGGCGAATTGCCCGTAGATGTAGCCCTTCTCCGTGACCTTCACGCGCAGGTCCAGCCCTACCACACTCTTCTCGATCCCATCGAAACCCCGCACCAAAGCATTCACCCCGATCACCGGATTCAGTTCCAACGCATCGAAGTCCTGCACGCCCGCACTGTCGATGTCCTGGAAAATGGTGCTCTCGAACAACCCTAGCTGTACACGACCCAAGTTCACGCTAAGGTGGTTGAAGCGGCCGCGCATCCAATAGAACAAGGATTCGCTGGAACCGACCGAGGGTAAGCGATCACTGGTCTGCACCCCGCTCTGCAATTTGCTCAACCATGTGGTGTATTGGAAACGCTTGTTCAGGGAAAGCGCGCTCAGTTTGAAGTAGGGCGCACTCACCGCATGATCACTGAGCAGCACCGAACGGTAGCCGTGGCCCACGAAATGCCTGCCCTGCCCCAATTGGACATTCAACCATTCCGCAGCCTTGTACGACACGACACCTTGGGACCACCCGTAGTCCAGTATGCGCCCGCTCTGCAATTTCACTCGGCCTTGCCCAGAGATGACACCTTCGCTGGCCGACTGCAAGAAGATGTATTGGGGCAGGATGGCCTGGTGTTCCTGCACCATGGTGTAGAACGAGATCCGGGAACCCAGATCACCGGTGATGTACACGCCCCGTACGTTGCTGTAGTACCGGTTGGTATCCGTGTAGGCCGTACGATCGCCGAAGTCATTGCCATATTCGAATTGCACCAGCGGATCGGCGGTCAACTTGAAGTCTTCCCCCTTGATCTCCAACAGGTGGGTCTTGAACAGCTTCTCGGTGATCCAGTAGTAGTACTTGGTAGTATCCACGCGGTGGCCCATGACGTTGGTGAGGTCCGCACGGGATTCGATCACCGGCTTCAGGCCAGAATGGATCCGGGCATCCAGTTTGGCCGCATTGCGTTCCACATCGATGTAGCTGTCCCGGTGGAACGGAATGTCGTTCTGCTGTGCTACCGACCACGCCGCGAGCAGGATCGGAAGGAGTACAAGGGCCCGGAAGGGAGCGCACGACATGGCCGCCGAAGGTAGTGGGATGGCCGGTACCAAACGCTGACCGCCCGGATGGTCCGGACGTTCAAAGCGGTCGAAGTGGTCTCAGGCCTTCGCCACCCCGGATGCCAATTCGCTCTTCGCGAACTCGGCATAGACGCTGGTGATGCCTTCACGCAAGTCGATGCGGTGCTTCCAACCCATGTTGTGCAGGCGCGAAACATCCATCAGTTTGCGGGGCGTGCCATCAGGCTTCGAAGTGTTCCACTTCAGTTCACCACTGAAACCGACCACGTCCTTGATCAATTCGGCGAGCTCCTTGATGGTGAGGTCCTCTCCGGTCCCGATGTTCACGAAGAGCTCTTCATCGTAGTTCTGTAGCAGGTGGAAGCAGGCATCGGCGAGGTCGTCCACGTGTAGGAATTCGCGGCGCGGACTGCCACTGCCCCATACCTCTACGGTCGGTGCGTTGGAGATCTTCGCGGTGTGGAACTTCCGGATCAATGCGGGTAGCACGTGGCTGTTGTTCAGGTCATAGTTGTCGTTCGGGCCATAGAGATTGGTGGGCATGGCGCTGATGAAGTTGCTGCCATACTGCCGCCGGTAGCTCTCGGCCAATTTGATGCCCGCGATCTTGGCGATGGCATAGGGTTCGTTGGTCTGTTCCAACACACCGCTTAGCAAGCTCTCCTCCTGCAACGGTTGTGGCGCCATCTTCGGATAGATGCACGACGAACCGAGGAAGAGCAACTTCTTCACTCCATTCTCATGGCTGGAGTGGATCACGTTGCTTTCGATCATCAGGTTCTCGTACAGGAACTGCGCACGGTACACGTTGTTCGCGTGTATGCCGCCCACCTTCGCTGCGGCGAGCACCACCACATCGGGCTTCTCCTGTGCGAAGAAGTCGCGAACCGCCTGCTGCTCCTTCAGGTCCAGCTCCTTGCTCGTGCGCGTCAGGATGTTGGTAAAGCCTTCCGCTTGCAGCTTACGGATGATGGCACTGCCCACCATGCCGCGATGGCCTGCGATGTAGATCTTGTCGGTCTTGTTCATTGTATGCTCATTGTGGCGTTGTCATTCCGGGCTTGACCCGGAATCGCGTACGTGGTTCCTGAATTCACGGGCCGAAGATCTTCGGCCCCTAAGGAATGATCGCTACGCGATCATTCCTGCTCATGCAGGATCTTGTGTCCTCCTTTCTTCAGGTACACATCGCGCTTGAAGAGCTCGAGGTCGCTTTGCACCATTTCCTTCACCAAGGCTTTCAGGTCATAGGTGTGCTTCCAACCCAATACGCGTTTGGCCTTGCTGGGGTCGCCTTCCAAGTGGTCCACTTCCGCTGGGCGGTAGTAGCGCGGATCGATGGCGACCATCACCTTGCCGGTCTTTTTATCGATGCCCTTTTCCTTCACGCCCTTTCCCTTCCACTCCAACTTAACGCCTACCTCAGAGAAGGCGAGATCGATGAAATGGCGCACGGTGTAGGTCTTGCCGGTTGCGAGGACGAAATCATCGGGCTTCTTGGCTTGAAGCATCCGCCACATCCCTTCCACGTAGTCCTTGGCGTGGCCCCAATCACGCTTGGCATCGAGGTTGCCGAGGTAGAGCACATCCTGTAGACCCAGTTTGATCTTGGCCACGGCCCGTGTGATCTTGCGGGTAACGAAGGTCTCGCCACGCAGCGGGCTCTCGTGGTTGAAGAGGATGCCGTTGCACGCGAACATGTTGTAGCTCTCGCGGTAGTTCTTGGTGATCCAAAAGCCGTAGAGTTTTGCAACGCCATACGGACTCTTCGGGTAGAAGGGCGTCTCTTCGTTCTGCGCGCGCGGCAACACACCACCGTACAATTCGCTGGTGCTGGCCTGGTAGAACCTGGTCTTCTTCTCCATGCCTAGGATGCGGATCGCTTCGAGGAAACGGAGTGTTCCGATGCCATCGGCGTTGGCCGTGTACTCGGGCATTTCAAAGCTCACGGCCACATGGCTCATCGCCGCGAGGTTGTAGATCTCATCCGGTTGGATCTCCTTCACCAAACGCAAGCAGTTGACACTGTCGGTCAAGTCCCCGTAGTGCAGGTGGAAAGGGCGGCCCTTCTCGTGCATGTCGTGGTAGAGGTGGTCGATGCGGTCGGTATTAAACAACGAACTGCGCCGTTTGATGCCGTGAACTTCGTAGCCCTTGCTCAACAGAAGCTCGCTGAGGTAGGCACCATCCTGACCGGTGACCCCGGTGATCAACGCAACTTTCCGGCGGCCACCTTTGGCTCTGGCAGATGTGGGTTTCGCGGACTTGGCGGCCTTCACGGCCTTTGGCTTCTTGGCTGTAGCAACGGCGGGCTTCCGCGCTGTGGTCGTGCGTTTGGTTGTCATAAGTGGTTATTGGACAACGAACCAGTTGTTCACCAGTTCGTGTTTGTTGTAACGCATGGGTGCGTTGGTTGTCACGTCGATCAATTCTTTTCCCGCTTCGGCACAGATGATCTGCCCAGCGCCCGTATCCCACTCCATGGTCGGTGCGTAGCGCGGGTACACATTCGCAGCTCCTTCGGCCACGAGTCCGAACTTCAGCGCACTGCCCATGGAGGCGAATTCAACGGTGCCATGCTCCCGCTCCCGCTCCACAATGAAAGCCTCGGTCTCCGGACTCCGGTGCGATCGACTGGCCAGAATGGTATAGGCCGACGTTTCGGTATTTGGCAATCGAGCGGACATGGCGACGCGTTCATACGCTGAAACACCCGCTCGGGTTGCTGCTTGTACATTCAGAAAAGCACCGTGCCCTTGTGTGGCGAAATACAGCTTGTCCAGGACCGGAGCATAGATCACACCCAAGATGGGCCTTGCAGCACCCGTTGGGCCTGCCGGTTGCTGATCGCGCTGCATCAAGGCGATACAGACCGCGAACTCGTCATTCCGTTTCACGAATTCCTTGGTACCGTCCAGCGGATCCACCAACCAGTACTGTTCCCATGCCTGCCGTTCCGGAATGGGAAAGGAAGCGCCTTCTTCACTCAAGATGGGTATACCCGTGCCCGCGAGTACTTTGGAAATGGCCCGGTTGGAGCGTTCATCCGCTTCGGTCAGTGGGGATCGATCCTCTTTGTACGTCACTTGGATCGTGCCGGCATACACTTCCATGATCGCCGCGCCACCAGCGAGTGCCGCTTCGATCGCTGCGGTGAGCATGGGCATCAATGGGTCTTTGGTCATGGGCGGCAAAGGTAATCCGCTATGTTAGCGACCGATCCGCTGTGATCCAGCACCACAGGAAGACCTCCCATACCCGCGCCCTGAACGCGAACGGACCCGTTCCAACTGGACGGGTCCGTTCGCTCGAAGTGGTTATCGATCAGGCCTTGCCCATGATCTTGAACATGCCCGTACCGCACGTGGGGCAGGTCCCTTTCATCGCTTTTCGGCCGTTGGCCATCACGACTTCCTTCGGGTCCTTCATGTCGCGTTTCGCCTTACACTTCACACAATATGCTTCCACTGCCATGGTCGTAGGATTTGGGTCCACGGTGAGGTGGACAGGTTGAACGTGAAGCCAAGGTAGCCGCCTGAAGCTGGAATGATACCCCCAACACAGCATGGGTTATCAACACCATCCTACTCTCTTTCCGGAATACGGGCATCCCGACCCACCCCATTCGTTCGATCCGGGCCTACGTTTGTCCATCTCATAAGGATGTCATCGATCGCGAATCCCCGTACGGACCTCCAGTGGGTAGAGCACCAGTTCGACCGCGTGGCGTGGAGCTACCCGTTCTTCGAGCGGCTCTTTTTGGTGCCCCGGCGTGCGCGGGACCTTGCCGTTGAACGACTACAGGCCGGATCCGGACAATGCATCCTCAGCATCGGTTGCGGACGGGGCTCCATGCTGCCTGCTATTTCTGCCCAAGTTGGGGTCCATGGTGAAGTTCATGGTCTGGATCTTTCAGTACGCATGCTACAAGCAGCTGAACGTACCGCACGCCAGCATGACCTGAAGAACATCCGCCTGACCCGAACGGACCTACATCGATACTCCCCCGCCGAGCCATATCATTCCGTTCTCTTCGGCTTTTCACTTTCCTCCTTCGCTGATCCCGATATCGCGCTTCAGCATGCATGGAGCTTTCTTCGGCCCGGCGGTCGGTTGGTGGTGCTCGATGCGCGGATCCCACCCCCCATGGAACGGATCACGCGTCCCTTCTTGCCAGCCATCCGGTGGTTCATGGAACAAACCGTGTTGGGTGATCCGGACATGCGCCCCTTGGTTGCATTGGAACAGCTCGGGGCCCCTGTTGCTTTGAACACGATGCGCTGGGGTACCTACTTCGTTGCAACCGTGCAGAAACCGGAATAGCCGGATACGTTCAGCACGGCGTGATCGGCTTGGATCCTAGCTGCGATACAATGCCCACACGGTTTCTACCAGAAGTATGGGTCTATCTTCGAGTTTTGATACGATGCCCGATGAGAACATTCCTATTCCCAACGCTTCTGCTTTGTTCCTTCACTCATTTACATGGTCAAGTCTTGGTGGACAGTATCCCGTACCCCGGCATTTCCCAAGGCTTCTGGGGTATTGAAGTGAATGCGGATACCATCTTCCTAGGTGCCGACTTCTCAGGTGACATCTATTTCAGTGATCATGCCGGCACCATCATCGGGCAGCGATCCACCGGTTTCACATTCAACCACGGGTTGATCCGCAAGCCGTCATCGGTCCTCATTGCTCAGGACTACACCACGAACGGTGCACACTTGTACGAAGTGGCCTTGGACGGCACCTTGCTCAACACCTGGTCCTTCCCGGATGTGATCGGTGGGCATTCATCCGGTATCGGAGGGATCTATGCCGATGGTGATGCGATCTGGTACACCATGTACTACCCGGACTTCGATACGTACCCATTCGCATACGCCTACAAATGGATCCCGGGCGAGCCTACCCCGATCGATACCGTGCCCATGCTTGGCGGTCAACCCATGGGCATCGCGCTGAAAGGGGATACGCTGATCTATGCGATGGACAACAACGATGGCGACCCCGAACGCATCTATTTGTACGACCTGAACACCGATCAGGACATCGGCGCAGTGGATCTGCCGGACATGACAAGCGATGGTGATCAATCACCGAGAGGACTATTCTGGGATGGAGAATTCCTGTACCTGATCGCTACTCGGTCCGGCGGATCGGCCTTCGCGTTCCAGACCATCTTCAAGTATGCCTTCGATGTGGATATGGCCGTATTCACTGCACCAGCACAAGAACCATTTCTGATTTCACCCTCTCCGGCTGCGGACCACGTGGTGTTGAACGCATTCGGCAACATGGGTGCGTTCACCGTATTCGATCCAACCGGGCGCACAATTCACCAAGGCATGCTATCCGGGACTGCGGTGCGAATACCGGTGTCAGAATGGGCGGCTGGAACATACACGGTGCAGCTGAACAAGTCCGACGGAAACGTTCAGGTACGTCGGTTCCACGTTGCGCACTGAAGGATCAGACCAAGCGCGATCCGTTGGGCAATGGTCGCTCAACCGCAGTTAGAACAACATCGCCGTTCGCATCCGCGAAACCGGTGACCAAGCACTGACTCATGATGCTCCCGATCTGCTTCTCCGGGAAGTTGACCACCGCCACGACCTGCTTTCCGATCAGTTCCTCTTTGGTGTAGTGCCTAGTGATCCGTGCGCTGCTCCGTTTGATGCCGTGCGGGCCGAGATCGATGGTGAGCACATAGGCCGGCTCCCGTGCGTTGGGCAAGTCTTCAGCAGATAGTACAGTGCCGACGCACAGGTGCACTCTTTCGAAATCGTTCCACGTGATCGGTTCCATCGATCGCTTTTTGATGGTTCACACTTTTCCCAAGCGCTGCTCGTATGCGGCGTTGAGTATGCCGTGCTTGTCCCAGAAGGCCGGTGCCATGCGACCGTTCAAGTGATCCACAAGGATATCCAAGTGCGTGTGCCAGCCGCCGGAAACACTCAGCAGGTCCTTCTCATTCGGTAAGCGATGGTGTGTAAGCACAAGGAGCACATCACTGCCTTTCTCGCTGAGTTCAAAGACCACTTCGGACAAGGCATCCTCTCGCGCACCCCACGAATAGCCAAGCACATGTGGTGGTTCGCACCGCGTGATCTTCGCCGCCATCCGGTGGCCCTTCGCATACTTCTCCGGTGTCTCGCTGGGCGCTGCATCCAAGGTGCTGTGTAGCCAGAACAGATTCACATCGCCACCGACGCGCAGATCCATGTCGCCACTGGCGAGCCACTTGGCGCGTTTGTCCGATTCCGTGAGGTAGGCCCACACACGTTCGATGGGTCCAGGCAATAAGCGTTCGAATCGGATGGTGTTGGGCGCGACGAACTTTCCGTAAGTGTCCATGTCTGTTGTTGTTTGTTGGTCGATCATTTTCGGGCCGCGTCCTCTGCACGCAGCAGTTGTTCCAAGGCGTCCAATCGTGAAGCCCAGAAGTCGCGTGTCTCGTCGATCCACTTCGCTGCCGCGTCCAAGGGCTCCGCACGGTAACTGAGGAAGTGGTCGCGGCCCACTTTGCGGCGCTTCACCAGTTTGGCGCGCTCCAATACCAGAATGTGTTTTGAGATCGCGTTCAAGGACATGCTGAACGGACGCGCGACCTCCGTAACACGTGCTTCACCGGAAGAAAGGCGTTTCAATATCGCACGACGCGTGGGGTCGGCAAGTGCGGTGAGTGTGCGGTCAAGGGTCTGTGTTGCTGCCATCGGGTACAAATATATTCAACCTTTTGGTTGAATGTATTGGCGGACGAAAATTTCCCGTGCGCTAGAAAGAGGTACCAGGGATCTCGTTCGTGGAGCTGGGTGCGCAGTGCGGTGATCAGCCTAATGGCCTTGGACTTAGGGCAACGGATCACAGATCCGCGGCAGCGGGGGGAAACCTATCCGCCACACCAGCCGTCAAATGGTGGCCTTCTTCAATGACAGTTCCAACTCCATGAATCGAATGAGATTCCTGCTTTGAACACGGTATACCAACCCGGCAGGCAGCCAAAAGCACAAGCCGATCGCGAGGCCTACAAGTGGGACGACCACTTGGCCAAGGAGCGTCATGCCAGTGAAGTCATCGCGCAAGCCCCAATAGAAGCCCACAAGCCGATCGCGAGGCCTACAAGTGGGACGACCACTCAAGGAGCGTCATGCCAGTGAAGTCATCGCGCAAGCCCCAATAGAAGCCGACGACAGCCACCAATGGCAACAACGCAAGCAACCTCAATATAGGACTTCGTCGTGGTCACATGATCAATCTCACCCGTGATCCATGCGGGCTCCAAACCCCGTGGATGTATGTGAATGCTGCTCCACTCCAGAACCATGAATTCTCCCACAACTTGAAGGAATTTGCCCCAACGCTTCCATAAAATGGTCTGGTGCCATCATCGGCTGCGTTAGATATGAATGGCGAAAGCACGAAGCGACTCATTGGTCGGTCGTTCTCCAAGAGCGTCAATCCACGTAGGCGGGAAATGAACGCTTCTTGATCCAACTCGCTGTGGTAGATCTCGTGCTGCACAGTTCAGAAGAATTAAAAGCACGCCATCAATACCCTCCACCTCCACCCTGCCCCCGTTCGATCGGGTGCCACGTGGTCTTCACCTCTTGTGTATCGAGGATGAAGTATGGTGACTGGCCTTCTTCCTTGCTCCAGTCGGAAACCTTTGGCACCACCAGCCGTTTCATGTTGGCGGCCGCCTCAATACCAAGCATGGTCTTCTCTTCTTGGGTGGGGTCCGCGACAACGATCGCGTTGATGTCCATGTGTGTCACCAAAGGCTTCAGTAGTTCCTTGCGGTAACCGGTGAGGAGGTTCACCACGCCACCGGGTAGATCACTCGTGGCCAAAACTTCCGTGAAGGTGACCGCTGGCAAAGGCTTGTTCTCACTTGCAACGACGACACAGGTATTGCCGCCTGTGATCACGGGGGCGATCATGCTTACCAGACCGAGAAGTCCTGATGCGTCCGGTGCCATCACACTTACCACACCGGTGGGTTCCTGCACACTGAAGTTGAAGTGCGAACTGTTGGTCGGATTCACGCTGCTGAATACTGCTTGGTACTTGTCACACCAACCCGCGTAGTACAACCATCGATCGATCGTGTTAGCTACTTCCTGTTCGGCCTGCTTCTGCGATGCACCGTGCAACTTCAATTCATGCACGAATTGCGCACTACGCCCTTCGAGCATCTCACCGATGCGGTAAAGGATCTGACCTCGGTTGAAGGCGCTGCGGTTGCTCCAATCGCCCATGGCCTTGCGCGCTGCGATCACCGAATTGCGCACATCCTTACGGCTGCTGCGGCACATATTGGCCAGCGGCTTGCCCTCAGCATCCTTGGGTTGGTAGTAGCGCCCACTCTCCGTGCGCGGGAACTTGCCGCCGATGAAGATCTTGTAGGTCTTCATCACGGGGAGTCGTTCTTTCTTCGAAGCGTGACCGTTGCTACCATTCGCACTGTTCGTATTGACAGTTGCCTTCTTCTCGATGGTCTTTTCGTTGGCCATAATGGATGCAAGTTAGTACGGCTTCTGCGTTCCGGCATGTCGACCTTTGGGCGAAGCTGCAGCAGCGACCCCTCCTTGCTCGCTTAACTTGGCACCACAGATCAACACACCATGACCCGACACGTCACCGGCATTGGCGGATTCTTCTTCCGCTCGGACGACCACAAGGCGCTTGCCAAGTGGTACCATCAGCACTTCGGCATCAACGACCAGGACAACGGTTGGATCTGGCAGCAGGATGCCGGACCCACGGTTTTCTCGCCGTTCAAGCGCGACAGCGACTACTTCGATGCCAAGCAACCCTTCATGCTGAACCTGCGCGTGCAGGACATCGATGGCTTGCTGAAGAAACTCGAGGCCGACGGTGTGCGAGTCGACCCCAAGCGCATGGATGAGGACTACGGCCGCTTTGCGTGGGTGTATGATCCAGAAGGGAACAAGATCGAACTGTGGGAGCCGAAGGGCTGACATACTTCCTTCCGGGCCCAAGGTCCACTTCATCTTATTGAACATGAACCGCGCGATCTTCCGATCGCCGTTGGTCCGTTGCAGCACAAAAAGCTCCCGGTTCTCTTCGGGAACAATCTCTCACGTGGCGTGGATCAATGGGGTACCGCGTAACGTGGTGCGGGAGCATCCTTTTGCACCCGACCATGGCCAGCGATCGGTCGTGATCTTCGGTGCATCAGGCTCCGAAGCCTAGTTCACCAACAACACTTCCGAACTCCAACTGCCTCCACGTTCGAAGCGCAGTAAGTACAAGCCAGGACCGAATCCGGAAAGGTCAATGTGTTCCCGGTCCGTATTGAGCCTTGAGCTTTTTACCAGCCTGCCGGTAGGGTCGAACAAATACACATGAGCTCTGTCCATACCCATGACAACGACCGATCCGTGAGCTGGATTCGGATGAATACCAACCGCGGGGCGTTCAATGTGCTCTTGCGAAAGGATCGAGCACTCAATGAACGGATCGGCCTCCAACTGGACACCTGTGCTTAGGTCATGCCCATTGAACCCAGGAAAATCTACAGGATACTTCTCCGCACGGAATACGAGATTCCCTTGGTAAGCACCGCCACCGTTCGATGGAATGGGTTCGGTCGAACTGAGCATACCAACATGCGTTTCCGGGTTGACATATTCCCAGACTTTCTCCCCTTCATGGGTCACCTCGAACAGACGCCCCTTCTCGCCCTCGCAGATCAGGGTATTGCCTGACGCGGACCGCCTTGCACCGGAAATGAAAAAGGAATAGAAGGTGACAGGATCCTCAGCACGATAGTTCCAAGCCTTTGTACTTGGCCCGAAGACCTCCCCTGTTGATGGTGTTCCATACGCGCCTGGGGTGCTCTGCGGCGGTTCGATGACATCGATCTCCGAAAATCCGATAGGCCTATCCAGTCCGTTATTGAAGATCATGATACCCCCACCATCCGGAAAGCCCGAAGGGATCCAGTGCGCATCATGCTGGCGCCATAGCATCTGATCGACCGTTGTGCCACGATCATACACCTGCGGGTTTCCATATCGGTAAAGAAGATCACCGCCCTTACCATAGGTGCCACCGCTATGTCCAGCGGCTTCTTCCGTCGTCGTGCTATGGTCCAAGATCCATATTTCGCTCATTATCTGCGAGCTCAGTACGATCTGATCCAATTCCGCATTGTAGTCGATGGCGTTCAAGTGGATCCAGTCCGCTTGCCCGGGAATAGCAACGGCCGGATTCAGCCAATTGATATTCAACAGTTCGGGATGATCCGCGACAACGCCGTAGTTGTCCTTGGTACTGTCCACTTCCTGAACAAGGTGATCCCATAGGTCCCACTGCCAGATGATATTTCCTGTTGTAGGACCTGTCGGTTCTATTTCAATTATCCGTTCATCAAATAGCCTGCCTTGGGGTAGATCCGCCGGTATCCTACCAGCTGCAATGCATGCCGATTGGTCCTTCAAGACCCACGCGATCGCCAGGATATTCCCATTCGGCATTGGTGCGATATCGTGATGCAATCGCTTTTCAGCATCATAGTAGACAAAGTCCCACGTCACATTCCCATTCCAATCCACCTTCTGTATGCGTTCCCCTCCACCACCTGCAATGATCAAGGAGCCGTTCGCTGTATCCGCTTTCGCACATCTCAGCAAGGTCCCATCCTCCAACAGATACATGGAATTTCCCAAGGACAATCCATCGCCAACCCATGTATGGACCACCTCTCCACAGGTATTCATCAAATACTGATCGTGACCGAACATGGCTCCCCACAGTATGTATCCATCATCCGTACCCGGATCGGATAGGAACAAACCCGTCGTTTGTTGCGCTTGGCCAAGTACAGGAAGCAGGACCACGGATAGAACAGAGAGAAATCTTGACATGGATCGTCATGTTGATCGACAATGTTAATGCACAGGCGAAATATGGTGGACTTGTACTGCCTGACGACCACAATTTCGACTGAAATCGGGAATTTCTGATGCAGATGATGATCAGTATGTCCAATA
>Ga0209582_1000537_pt1 | contig 23061 bp, 15 predicted proteins | sample KloWWTmetKNB5Kit_FD_187176 | JGI IMG/M metagenome (GOLD analysis project Ga0209582, IMG submission 187176) | Active sludge microbial communities from Klosterneuburg, Austria, studying microevolution and ecology of nitrifiers - Klosterneuburg... | ecosystem: Engineered > WWTP > Aerobic digester >...
ACACCCTGAACGCGCCGATGGCCGAACGCGCGGGCGCGTTGCTGGCCGCAGGCAAAAAACTGCGCTATGCGGCGCTCATCCAAAACGGCATGGTGAAGGTGGGCATTGCCGGGTTTGACCCCGCCAGCAAACTGGGCAGCATAAAAGCCAGCGATTCCGTGGTGGTGTTCACCACAACATATTTCAGCGATAACCCCGTGACCGTGAGCGGGCGCGGCGCGGGCCAGGTTGTGACCGCCAGCGGCGTGCTGGGCGATTGCGTCTCCATCGCCAGAAGCATGTGATGCCATTTCCAAAAAATTCTGATTCACCCCCTGAAAAGCTGGGCAGAGAACAAATGAGATTGCCTCATGTTTTTTATTTTTTCACCGCAGAGGCGCAGAGGCGCGGAGAAAATAAAAGATTGTAGATAAGCCAAAAAAGACGGCGAACATGGAAAGCCATTTCTGCCCCGTTCCAAACGGCCAGTTGTATTACGAAACCGCCGGAGACGAATCGCGCCCGGCTGCGTTGTTTATTCACGGGTTTAGCTTGGACACGCGCTTATGGGATACGCAATGGCTGGTTTTTGCCCGCGAGTTCCGCGTTATTCGCTGCGATCTGCGCGGGTATGGGCGTTCGTCTTTGCCGGTGGATGGCTACTCGCCGGTTGAGGATGTGCGGGCAATACTTGAGCACGCCGGGGTTGGCCGCGCCGCGCTGGTGGGCTTGTCTCGCGGCGGCGGGCTGGCGGTTGATTTTTCCATCACCCACCCAAGCATGACGCGCGGCCTTGTGCTGGTGGATGCGGCCCTGGGCGGGTGGAGTTGGAGCGCCCGCCAAAAAGAATTGGACGAAGCGGTGTGGCAGATCGCCCGCGAACGCGGCCTTGACGCCGCAAAACAGGCATGGCTGATGCATCCGCTGTTTGCGCAGGCCATGCGCAACCCGCAGGTCGCCGCGCAGCTCACGCGCATGGTGCAGGGTTGGTCGGGCTGGCAATTTTTGCACCGCGATCCGGCCATCTACCCCAAGCCGCCCGCCGCCAAGCGGCTGGACGAGGTTAACGCGCCCGCGCTGGTGATTGCGGGCGAGCATGACCTTGACGACTTTTTGGGCATCGCGGCCTTTTTGGCCGATGGGATTCGCGGCGCGCAAAAGATTATTCTGCCCAACGCAGGTCACTTGCCGCCGCTGGAAACGCCAGACACGTTTTACGCGGCGGTGTTGGCGTTTTTGAAAGATAAGAGCCGCTCAGGGTGAATCGTGTTCGCGGATAAACCGCAAAATCTCGGCCACCAGCTCATCTTTGTCTGGCTCAAGCGGCAGAACGTGCCCGCTGTTTGGCAGCCACACCACGCGCTTGTCTGCGGATGACACCCGCCCGCACAACACATCCGCGCTTTCGGCTTTCACCGTGCGGTCGCGGCGGCCCTGCAAAAACAAGGCGGGCGCATGAACCAGCGGCAACTCGCTCACCACCCGCTGATTAAACCGAACCAACTCATCCACCGCGCCCAGCGGTATGCGCGCCTCGCGCTTCAAGCGGCTGATGGTGCGCGGGTCGTTAAAGTTCAACGGCTCGCCCGCATACTGCATTTGCAAACTCTGCCGCACCCGTTCCGAGGCAAAATCGGCGCGGGCCAGCGGGTTGTAAAACGGCACAACCCGCCGCGCAAAACGCACCAGCCGCACCGCCGGATGCGCAATGCCCGATGGGGCGGCCATCACCACGATGCCGCGCAGGTCTGGCTCGTGCGCGGCCAAATGCAGCGTAATCAGCCCGCCCAGCGAAAGCCCGGCGATAAACACCCGCGAGCAGGTCTGGCGCAATTTGTCCAGCCCATCGCGGGCGCTGCGCACCCAATCTGTCCACGAGCAATCTTGCAACGCCTGCGGCAACCCGCCGTGATGCGCCAGCAACACGCCGTGCGCGGTGTATCCGGCGGCGGCCAGCGGGAGCCCAATTGGGCGCATCTCCGCTGGCGACCCGGTAAAGCCATGCACAATCAGCACACCCGTCTCGCGGTGGGCGCTGCCTTCAAAAAAGAACGGTTGGGTGGCGCGTCTCATTTTTTGCAAAACCTGTGAGGTTTGCGAAACCTCACAGGTTTAATTATTTGATTGACGTCTGCGCCTGCACAACCTGAATCCACGTGACACCGGGTTTGAGCGGAAGTTTGTTGCCGCTGGCATCCAAAATATCAAGCTGGTTGTTCGGGTTATCGCGCACCCAGGTCGCATCGTATACCTGCCCATCGCGGTAAAGTTTGGCCGGGCCGCGCCCCCAAAGTTGTATCTGGATGGATTTTGAGCCGAGCGAATCCTCCACGATATCGGTGTTCACGTGATAAGCGGTGAGCACCAGCACGTTCGCGGCGCTCAGGCGTTTGCCGGTGGCGACATCTACTTGCGCCACGCCCGCCGTGCTGCGCAGCCACTGGCCGCTGGCAGGGTCATAGCTCCATCCCGCCGAACCACCCAAATAGCCAATGGTGACCGACTTGGCCGCGCGGCCGCCGCCCGGCGCGGCGCCATCAAACACAAAGCTATGAAAATTGCCCGGCTGGTTAAGGCCGCGTTTTGCCAGTTGCGCCCACGCCGCCGCCGTGTTGGCAAACAAATTGTGCGGCGCGGGTTTGCTCCCCCAGCGATACATCACGCACGTGGCGCACTCGTAGCGGCCCAAATCGTTGATGAGCGTCAAACTTTTTTGCCAGTTCGCGCCGCCATTGGGGAACAAATGCGCGTTGGCGGCCATCTTTCCGCGCACGCCAGCGCTGGTGCCAGAGCAAGATAGCGCTGCGTCAAAAATGGCGGGCAGTTCAATATCAATCAGGCGGCAACTGCGCGTGCTGCCCACACGGGCGGGCGTGTTGCTCAGGTAAAGCGCGTCAAAGCGCGTGCTGCCGCCCTCCATGATGTGCTCTACGACCAGATCGGCCTGCGAAAGGCCGCTTTGTGGGCGCACGGCGGCCTCGTTGTTCACCTTCACCAGCAGCGGTCTGCGGGCGAGGGCGCTTGCATCGGCGGGCAGCCCGGTAAATGGGTTGATGGCTGTGTCGGCGGGCGTGGCCGCGCGGGTGGGCGCGGCCGTGGCAAGCGCAAGCGCCATCAGCAAGAACAAAGTTTTGAATGTGTTTTTCATTTTTCCAATTTCCAAGGATTGATAACCTGAACGCCCGTGTCTCGAAAATCCGAGTCGTTGCGGGTGACAAGGCACAAATCATTTTCCAACGCGATGGCCGCAATCAGTGAATCCATGCCCGCAATGGACCGCCCAATGGCATCAAGCCGGCTGAGCAGTTCGCCCCAGACCAGCATGGTTTGGGTTGTAATGTTCATGACGCGGCCTTCAAACTGCGCAAGGATCTCATCTTCCAACCACCGAGCCAAAGCGCTGCGCCGTTTTGACGCGGGCAGTTTGCCAATGCCGCGCTTAATCTCGCCAATCGTGATCACGCTCAAATAAATTGAAGCGGGGTCAAGCTCGCCCAGCCAGCGCATGACCTTTGGGTCGGGACGGGTTGCTCTGTATTCCGAAATAACGTTCGTGTCCAGCAAATATTTTGGCATTTTTTCAGGGGCCTACAAATCAAGGCTGGGCCGAACCGGGCTGTCATCGCGCGACAAGTCAATATCCACGCCTTTTAGCGGCCCAAAAATCTCGGCCAGCGATTTTTTCTTGAGCGTGAGCTTTCGGTAACCCTGATACGACATCACCACCGCCGTCTCCACGCCGTGCCGGGTGATGATTTGCGGCCCGCGCGAGAGCGCATTGTCCACCACCTCGCTCAGTTTACTTTTTGCCTCTTGCAGTTGCCAAGTGTTCACCATTTTCACCTCCGACTAGTCTGACTAGAATTTTACACCGATATTCCTTGTGGATGGTTAAAGTTTTGCGCCTCATGAAAACCAGAAGTCGGCCTTCAGGGTTCTCAACTACAATCATTGCCCTGTGACCGAACCGAATTTTTACGTCCGAGACATCCCAGTGTATGGCGATTTGATTCTCTCGCCAATGGATGGCTATTCTGACCTGCCCCTGCGGGTGATTTGCCGCGAGCATGGCGGGGCGATGAGCTACACCGAGTTCGCCGCCTGCGAGGGCATTTTGCGCGGCGCAAAACCCGTCTTGCGCCTGCTGGATTTTGACCCGTCCGAGAAGCCGCAAATGTCCTTCCAAATTTTTGACGCGAGCGAGGACAACATCGTCAAAGCCGCGGAATACATTGAGCGGCTGCATCTGCGCGATGACCCGCGCGGCGGGATCATTGACCTGAACATGGGGTGCAGTGTGAGCGGCGTGAGCGGGCGCGGCGCGGGCGCGGGGCTGCTACGCGACCCGGCCAAAATTGGGCGCATCTTTAACCGCATGAGCAAGGCGGTAAAAGTTCCAGTCACCGGCAAAATACGGCTGGGATGGGATGCCACAACCCGCAATTACCGCGAGGTGGCAAAAGTTTTGGAAGACAACGGCGCAAGCCTGATAGCCGTACACGGGCGCACAAAAGAGCAGGCCTACCGGGGCGTGGCCGATTGGAGCGCCATCGCCGAGGTGAAGCAGACCGTGAAGATACCCGTGATTGGCAACGGCGATGTGAAATGCGTGGCCGATATTGACCGCATCAAACACGAGACCGGCTGCGATGGGGTGATGATTGGGCGGGCGGCCATTGGCAACCCGTGGATTTTTGAGCGCAAAGACCGCCATCAGGTCAGCCTGGCCGATGTGATCTCGCTTTTGCGGCGGCACTTGAGCGTGATGTTGGCCTATTACGGCCCGCGCGGGCTGATCTTGTTCCGCAAACACGCCGTGCGTTACATCACCGGCATACACGGCGCGGCCAGCCTGCGCCACGCCCTCGTCACCGCCGAAACCCCAGAGCATTTTCTGGAGTTGGTGGAACATGCAGAAAAGTCGCTAGTGACTAGCTAAAAGACGATGGACGTTAGACCATAGACGATATCAATCGTCCATCGTTCATGGTCTATCGTCAGTTTCTAAATCATGTTGTTTTTAAAACTCGGCGGCTCGCTCATCACCGACAAAACCCAGGACAACACCACCCGCCCGGATGTGATCGCGCGGCTGGCAAAGGAAATTGCCGAATATGCCGCACAACCCAACGCCGAGCCGTTGGTGCTGGGGCATGGCAGCGGGTCGTTTGGGCACGCGGCAGGCAAAAAATATGGCACGCGCGGCGGCGTGCATACGCCAGACGAATGGCGCGGGTTCGCGCATGTCTCGGTGGCGGCCCAGCGCCTAAACCGCATTGTGGCCGACGCCCTGCACGAGGCGGGCGCGCCCGTGCTGAGCATTTGCCCCAGCGCCAGCGCCAAATGCGCAGATGGCAAAATCATCCACCTTGATCTGGCGCCCATTCGCCACGCGCTGGCGCACGGGTTGCTGCCGCTGGTGATGGGTGATGTGGCCTTTGACGAAACGCGCGGCGGCACAATTGTCTCGACCGAGGAAGTGTTCGCTTTTCTGGCCGAGCATTTGCCCGTGCGTCGCATTTTGCTGGCCGGTGAGACCGATGGCGTGTGGGACAGCGCGAAGAACATCGTGCCGCGCATTACGGCGCAAAACTGGCCCGCGCTCAGCGGGGCGGTGGGCGGCTCGCGCGGGGCCGATGTGACCGGCGGCATGGCGGCCAAGGTGCGAGACACCCTCTCGCTGGTCAGCAGCCATCCCGGGTTAACCGCCTGCATTTTTTCTGGTCTGGTTGATGGCAACGTGGCCGGCGCGTTGCGCGGCGAAAGTTTGGGAACGATGATTGAAAAAGACGATGGACGACAGACGATAGACGATGCGTGATTTTATCGTCCACCGTCCATCGTCCATCGTCAATTGGTCAAATTCATCCAACATGAAAATAAAACTCCTCAGCCTCCTCCTGCTCATCGGCCTGGCATTTGCGTCGCCAGCGGCGCAACCCACCAACCCCACCATTTACCGCGCCTATTTCACATCGGCAAAACAACTGGAGGCGCTGACCAGCCAGTATGACGTGCTGGAGGCGCGGGGCAAGGACGCGCGGGGCGAATACGTACTGGTGATGGGCGATGATGAGCTGGCCGCCAAACTAAACGCCGAAGGCTACGCGCTGGTCGCTCAGCAACACATCGGCATGGTGAACAGCCCGCTTTCGTTTTACGGCGGATATCACAGCATCACCGAGCATTACGCCCATATGGATTCAATCATTGCCGCGCGGCCAGACCTGGCGCAGGGTGTGGTGTATGGCCAAACATGGCGCAAAACGCAAGACCCAAACAGCGGCTACGACCTGAGAGCCATCTGCCTGACCAAGCAGCGCCCCGGTGATTGCGCCCTGAACCCCAACACCGACAAACCGCGCTTTTTTTTGATGGCCGCCATTCACGCCCGCGAACTCACCACCTCTGAGATGGTGTGGCGCTGGATGGATGACCTTGTGGCGAAATACAACGTTGACCCGGACGTGACCGCGCTGCTGGATTACAACGAAATTTGGATGATCCCGCTCACCAACCCGGATGGCCGCCAAATGGTGGAACAGGGCAATGCCGATGCGGGTTTTCCCTGGTATCAGCGCAAAAACGAGCACGCCCAAATCCCATCCACCTGCTCTAACCCGCCCACCTCCTGGAACCAGGATGGCATTGACCTGAACCGCAACGCCAGCTTTAGATGGGGCGGCGTGGGCACCAGCACAAACCCGTGCGACCTGGTGTATCGCGGCGCGTCCGCTGGCTCCGAGCCGGAAGAAGTTGCGCTGGAAAATCTGGTCAGCCAGTTGTTCCGCGACCAGCGCGGGCCGTTGGATACCGATGCGGCTCCCATCACAACCACCGGGTCATTTCTCACCCTGCACAGCTACTCTAATCTTGTGCTTTTGCCCTGGGGCGATAACACGCCCAACACGCCAAACGACGCGGCTTTGCGCTCGTTCGCATTCCGCATGAGTTCCTTCAACGGCTATGTGACCGGCCGCCCGGCGGAGGTTTTGTATGGCGTGAGCGGCTCCAGCGATGACTGGGCGTACGGCACGCTCGGCATCCCGGCCTTCACATTTGAGATTGGCCCCGGAGGCGGAAGCTGCACCGATTTCTTCCCGCCGTATTCATGCCAGGATAGTTTGTTTTGGCCGCTAAACCGCAACGCCTTTTATTTTGCGGCCAAAAACGCCCGCCAACCCTACGAAAGCGCGCTCGGCCCGGTCACGCTCACGCCCACGCTCTCGTCTGGGCGGGTGGGCGCGGGCACATCGGTCACACTGACCGCGATTGTGGACGATGGCTTGTATGGCAACGCAGCGGGCAGCGTGGGCCAGCCCGCCTCACAGGTCATCAGCGCGGCGCAGGTTTTTGTGGATGTGCCCCCGTGGGCGGGCGGCGTCCCCATCCCCATGACGGCGCAGGACGGCGCGTTTAACGCCGCGCAAGAGACAGCGCTGGCCGCGCTAAACACCAGCGGCCTCGCCACCGGGCGGCACGCACTGTTTGTTCGCGCTCAAGATGCAAATGGCAACTGGGGCGCCATCACCGCCCAGTGGCTCTCGGTGAACTGGCAGGTGTTTTTGCCCGCGACCCTGCGCGAAAGCGCCGCGGCCTGGTGAGTTAGATTCGCGCTCAGGATTGGCTTTGCGCGTTCTGAATTTGGTCAAGCTCGGCTTTCCACACGGCGGAGCTGGCATCGGCGGGCATGCGCCAATCGCCGCGCGGCGAGAGGGCCACGCTGCCGACCTTGGGGCCATCTGGCATGGCGTTGCGCTTGAATTGCTGCGAGAAAAACCGCGCGTAAAACACGTTTAGCCATTTCAGAATTTCATCGGCAGAAAACGTTTGCCCACCCCCGGCCCCTCCCGGCGAGAGGGGTGAAAACGCTTCTCGCGCCAAATAAAACACCTTGCGCGGGGGAAATCCGTAACGAACGGCGTAATACAAAAAGAAATCGTGCAAGATGTATGGCCCAACCGTGTCCTCGGTTTTTTGCTGCAATTCGCCATCTTTTAGCGGCAACAACTCCGGGGTGATGGGTGTCGCGGCGATATCGCGCAAAACATCGCTCACCTCGCCGTTAAATTCCTCGTCGGCGCACCACTCCACCATGTACCGCACCAGCGTTTTTGGCACGCCCGCGTTCACGTGATACATGCTCATGTGGTCGCCGTTAAAAGTCAGCCAGCCCAGCGCCAGCTCGCTCAAGTCGCCGGTGCCCACCACAAACCCGCCGCTCTTGTTTGCCACGTCCATCAAAATTTGCGTTCGCTCGCGGGCCTGCGCATTTTCGTAGGTCACATCGTGCGTTGCAGGGTCGTGCCCAATATCGGCAAAATGCCCCAAAACGGCATTGCGGATGGGAATCTCGCGGGCGGTCACGCCCAGCGCTTTCATCATCGCCAGCGCGTTGCCATATGTGCGGTCGGTGGTGCCAAACCCCGGCATGGTGATTGCCAAAATGCCCGCGCGGGGCAGGCCCAATTTGTCAAACGCGCGGATGGCGACCAGCAGCGCCAAAGTTGAATCCAGCCCGCCGCTGATGCCGATGGTGACGGTCTTCACCCCGGTGTGGCGCAATCGTTTGGCCAGCCCGGTGGATTGAATGCTAAAAATCTCGCGGCAGTTTTTGGCGCGTTGGGTTTTATCTTGCGGCACAAACGGGTTTTGCGCCAGCGGGCGGGCGAGAGGAACGGGTTGGTCTTCTTCTGCGCTGGGCAGCACAAACTTGGGGGCTGGGTCAATCCCCAATCCCCAACCCGCAGCCCCCCTAAACGAGCTGTTATTCATTCGCTCGTGCGCCAGCCTGCCCAAATCCACATCGGCCAAAATTATTTGTGCGCCAAACTCAAACCGGGCGCTCTCGGCCAGCATCGTTCCATTCTCGCAAATGAGCGAATGCCCGCTGAACACGAGGTCGCTGCTGCTCTCGCCGGGGCCGCTGCCCGCGTAAACGTAGGCCGCCAAACAGCGCGCGCTTTGCTGCTTCACCAGCTCGCGGCGGTATTCCATTTTGCCCAGCGTTTCTGGGCTGGCCGATGGGTTCACGATCAGCGTGGCCCCAGCCAGCGCCAACTCTCCGCTGGGCGGGTTGACCGCCCACACGTCCTCGCAAATTTCAATGCCCACCGCGCAGCCGGGCATGTTGGCGGCCTCAAAAATTTGGCGCGGGCCGATGGGAACCGCCCCGCCCGCAAGCTCCATCTGCCCAATTGCCATGCCGCTGGCCGAGGTGAACCAGCGCCCCTCGTAAAACTCGTTGTAAGTTGGCAAATAGGTTTTGGGCACAAGACCCATCACCCGCCCGGCGCGCACAAACGCCGCGCAGTTGTATAGCCGCCCGCTCTGCAAAATGGGCAACCCCACCACGCAGGCCGCGTTTAGCTTGCGCGTTTCTTCCGCGATGCGCTCCAGTCCGGCGCGGGCGCCATCCAGAAGCGTGGTTTGAAAAAACAAATCGCCGCAGGTGTAGCCGGTGATGCACAACTCTGGGAAGGCGACCAGTTGCGCCCCGCGCTCTTTTGCCTGGCGCAGCGCGGCGATGATGGCCTGCGTGTTAAACGCGCAGTCGGCCACGCGCATCTCTGGCGAGACCGCCGCCACGCGCGCAAAACCCAGCGAGGAACGGGTGAAAAGCGAGTGTGTCACAAGAGGCAAGGGTACACCAGAAATTAGAAATTAAAAAGGCGGTTTTGATAACAAGATGACGCGCCCGCCTTGCCAGATTTTCACCCGTTCACTTTCTTTCCGCCATCATCTCTCGCGCCACGCGGCGGCCAATTTCCACCGCAAAATTTGTCCCGCGATCCCACGGGTAGACCTGGCTCATGCTGGCGAAATACAACCCAGGCAGCGGCGTTTTTGTGGGCGGCACATTGCGCGAGTGGTTGACCAGCGGCACAGGCTGGGCGTAGGCCTCTTTAAACACCCATGTCTTTTTAATCCATGATGGATCAAACTTTTCGTTAAACCGCTTGAGCGAGGGCGCGTATTCCGCGGCGATCTCGTCGGCGCTCATCGAAAAATAGCGGTGGTCGGCGGGCAAATAATCGCCGCAATACACAATGCGGTCGCCGCCAAAATTCTCTGGCGAGACAAAGTTGGTGTGCTCGCACATCGCCAGGTAAGGGAAGCCCGCGCTCTTGGGCAGGCTGTGCCAGTAATAGCCGTTTTCACTCAGGGGATGGCTGAGCGAAAACACCGCCACCACCGCGCCCAAAGATTTCAGGTCATTCAACGCGCCCAAATAGTTGGATGGCAGCTGCGGCGCAAGTTTGCCCATCACCTTTGGCGAGGTTGTGCTTAGAACCATGTCAAACTTTTGCGTTTGCGCGGCCTGTTGGTTGATGGAAACCGCGACCGCCCACGCGCCATCGGCCTGCGCCAAATTTTGCACCCGCGCGGAATACACAATGTTTGCGCCGCGTTTTTGCAGGTTGGCGGCCAAGTCATCATAAAATTTTTGCCCGCCGCCCTCATACGTCCCCAGTTTGGATGTGCGGCTTTTGAGCCGCGCCCACAACCACGCCATGTTCACCTTGCGCGAGTACGCCTCGCCAAATTTGCCATCCAAAAGTGGTTGAAAGATCAGCTCATACGCGCCCTTGCCCATCCAGCGGCTGGCCCAATCGTGAGCGGTGTATTTTTCCAGCCCAATCCCGTTGCCGGTCAAGTATTTCAGATAAATCGTGGCCAGCCCAAACGGTATTTTGTCGAAGAGGCTGAGGCCGGGGAAAAGCAGCGCGGCCACCGGAGAATCCAGCGGGTAAAAATTGCCATTCCAATACGAGACGGTCTTGGGCGAGTGAAACTGCACCCCGGCCCGCAGCCCGGTCTCGTCGGCCAGCTTCAGCAGGTCGGCATCCGATTGAAACCAGTGGTGATAAAACTTTTCCACCGACCACTTCCAATGCGGCTCCTTAAAACCCGCCGCCAGGCCGCCCGGCGCGGGCGCGGCCTCAAAAATGGTGGCTGAATGACCGGCGTTGAGAAAGTCATGCGCGGCGGCCAACCCAGCCGGCCCCGCGCCAATGATCGCAATATTCATGGGGCTGAGTTTAACCTGAATCATCCAAAGCCGAAAGATGGGGGCGGCCCACGCCTGTCCCATATAATCATCCTGGTATGCTGGAAAACGACGCGCCAGAAGAAAGACTGGACGATGTAATTGAAGAACTGACTGCGGCGGAATTGCCGCGCAGAAAACCCCGCAAGCGGCTGCTGGGCGGGCTGTTTATTTTGTTATTCGTTTGTCTGCTGCTGGGCATGATTGGCGGCTCGGCCTACGCGGGTTTTCAGGATGGCAACAAGGTGTTGCGCGCCCAGGCCACATCCACCACCAGCGCGCAAATAGCCGATTGGTTTAACCGCGGGCTGGAAGCCATGCAAGCGGGCAACGCCGCGCAAGCCGAGGTGTATTTGAGCGGGGTGTTGAAATACAACCCCACCAACCGCGGCGTGGCCGAGCTGATCGCCACCGCGCAGTTTATGCAGACCCCCACCGCCATCCCGCCCACACCCACCCCCGTGCCGGTGACCACCGACAAAAACGCCCTGCTGGCGCAGATGGACACCGCCGTGATTTCTAAAACGTGGGACAGCGTGATCTCCATCACCGAGCAGTTGCGGGCGCTGGATGTGAATTTTGAGAAAGCCCGCGTGACCACCGCCCGCTACACCGCGCTGGTCACCCGCGGCGTGACGCGGTTGAACGAGGGCCAAATTGAGGCCGGGTTGCTTGACCTTGACTTTGCCGCCTCGCTCAAACCGCTGGATGCCTACACCGATTCCATCCGCCGCGCCGCCGCCCAATACCAAAACGCCAAAAACTACATGTTTGCCGATTGGGACCGGGCGATTGAGTTGCTGGGCGCGGTGTTTCAAGCCAACCCAGATTACCGCGACACCCGCGCATTGCTGGCCGAAGCCTATCTTGGCTCTGGTGATGCCAACGCGGGCGGCCAAAACTGGTGCCCCGCGCAAGAGCGTTATGCCGCCGCGAACGGCATCGCCCCAAACGCCAAAACCCAGCAAAAGCAAACCGAGGCCGCCGCAAAGTGCGCCCTGGCCACACCGGTGCCCATCACCGCCACCACCAGCACAAGCGTGACCGTCTCTGGGGTGAACGGGCGGCTGGCGTTTAGCGTGTTCGAAGGCAGCAGCTATCAGCTTTATTTGTTTGATTCAGCCAGCGGGCGCACCTCGCCGCTGGCTGCGGGCGCGTCTCAGCCAATGTTTCAATACGGCGGGAATGTGCTGGCCTACACGGCGGGCGGCGTGCTGCGCGGGTTCACCCGCCAGGGCACATTTATTGGGCTGGGCAGCGGCGTGGGCTATTGGCCGTCGCTCTCGCCCGATGGCCGGCGCGTGGCGTATGCGGCGGTGGAGGGCAACGGCTATTCCATTTTTGTCGCCCCGGTGGATGGGTCATCCGCGCCAGTCAAGCTCAGCGCGGGCAGTTTCCCCGCTTGGGGGCCGACTGGGCTTATCGCGTTCCAGGGCTGCACCAATTTGGGGTGCGGCATTCACATCATCAACCCAGATAACCCCGGCGATCTGCGGCGCATGACCGAAGCCCAGAGCGACATCAACCCGGCGTGGTCGCCCAACGGCCAGGAGATTGCGTATGTGGGCAACGTGGGCGGCAGTTGGGATGTGTATGTGTTCAACATGGGCAAATCTTTCCGCAAGCTCACCAGCAACGGGGCGCAGGCCAGCGCGCCCGCCTGGTCGCCAGATGGCTCGCAGGTGGCGTATCAATCCAACCGCGAAGGAAGCTGGGCAATTTATTTGGTGAGCAGCGGCGGCGGCGATTCGCGGCGGCTGGTGAACCTGGGCCAGCACCCCAATTGGCAATTGGAGCGCATGACCTGGGCGCAGTAAGTGCTGGTTGCTAGTTGCTGGTGGCTGGTGTTCGACAAACTTGAATATTTGGTGATATAGCGAGTGAATACGAAGCAAAATATACTAGGCTTACGCAAGGCGTGGGTCAAATAATCAAAAGAATGTCCGTCATTCCCGCGAACGCGGGAATCCATACCGCGCCAAACCAAAAACGCAATGGAATCCGTGTTCCTCACCACACATTTTGTGGGTTAGTTATAGATTCCCGCGTTCGCGGGAATGACGATCTTGGTTTGTGCGTAAAGTCAGAATAAAAACATTTAGGTGACTTCGTCCTATTTCTGCTAAAAAATAATCAAGTTAGTGGGGCACTAGTGGCTGGTGGATGGTGGCTCGTCAGCCGTCACTTGCGCTGCAAGGCTTCCAGCGCGTCATCGGGGCGGCCAGCCTGGGTGTAGGCAACGGATAGCAGTTGATACGCCTCGGAGAGCAGCGTTTTTTGCGAGCGCGGGTTCAGCCGCTCAATCACGTCTTCCAGCATGGTCACCGTCTCGCGCGGTTTTTTGCCGCGGTTCACCACAACTTCAATTTGCTTAAGCGCGAAGGCGTAATTGCCCTTGGCGGCGGCTTCTCGCGCGGCAATCAAATTCTCAGAGGCTTTCTTTTTCTCCGATGGCGCCATCTCCAGCTTTGCAGCCGCGGCTGCGGCGGCGCGGCGCGGGCGCGGCGTGACCAGCCGCGAGCGGGCGGGCGCGGGCGCAACCTCCACCCCAGGCTCAGCGGGCGCTTCATCTGCCGCGACCCACTCGCTGAGCGCGGCTTTTGGCGTGGGCGGGGCCGGTTTGCTGGCGGCCTGGGGAACAATCACCTGCGCGGGTGTTTCATCCCAGGGCGGCGTTTCCTCGTCCGGGGTCACCTCTGGCTCGTGCTGGGCTTCAACCGGCGCATCTTGCGGTGGGCTGATGGGTTGCGGCGCGGCCTCAACTTCATCCACCTGCGGCGGGTTGAGCGCGGGCGCGGCCATGTCTTGCGCTTCTGGGGCGCTGGCAATTGGCACAGGCGACCAGTCCAGCGGGAAGTAATCGGCCACCGGGCCTTCTTCTGCGCTAAAAACCGGCTGCACTTTTGTGCGCAGCATGGCAGAGCTGGCCGCCAGCTCATCCACCCACGCGGCGCGGTCTTGCGCGTCCTCGTCGGCGCGTTCCTCATTGCGCATATAAGCCGGCATCTGGCGGATGGCTCTCTCGGCGGGGGCGTCTTTCACCGTCAGCGCGGCGGCTAAATCGCCAAAGTTCTCCGCGCAAATGCGATGATCCGGGTCAAGGCGGTCTATCTCGGCCAAATACAAATCTGCCTGGCCGGGGTTGCGGGCCATGAGCCAAAACTGGCGCAGCAAAACATGGGCAAACAAACAATCTGGGGCGTGATCCAAAATGCGCTGGCACACATCCATGGCCGCGATGTGCCGCCCGCTTTGCCAGAGCAGCCGCGCCAAAACGACCTGCGCGTCCATGCGCTCCGGGTCGCGGGCCACAAAATCCTTCACCTGTTTGATGGCGCGCTGGGTTTGGCCCACGCTGTATTTTTCCTGCGCGTGGGCCAGCTCGCCCAGTTTGCTCTTGTCAATCTCATCGCCCGCCATGCGCACAAAAAGAATCGCGTCGCGGTTGGCCGGGTCGTGATCCAGCGCTTGCAGCGCGGTGATTTTGCCCTCAATGGCGTTATCGGCGCGCATTTGGCAGCGCGCCAGCGAGGTCATGGATTGGGCGTCGTCGGGCAAGACTTCCAAAACGCGGGCGTAATCCTCGGCGGCGGCGTGCCAGTTTTGGGCCGCTTCTCTGGCCCGCGCCCGCTCGCGCATCACGCCCACCGCGTCCGGGTAAGAAATCAGGAGGCGGTCAAACGGCGTTGGAGAGGCAGGCTCGTCGCCTTCTGCAACACGCAAATTTTGCAGCGCTTGATGCAGGGTCAAATCAGAAAAGCCGACTTCGCTCATGCCCATATTATCCATCGCAATTGCGTTCCGTGTGGTGAGTTGTTTGTTTTTGGGTTTAAGGAGATTTTGAAAACGATTTGCGCAGTTTGTTTAGATGCAAAACCGAAGGTTTAGACGTAGGGGCGCGGCATGCCGCGCCCCTACACGTCGTTCTTCGTGTAAACAGGATGCCCATCAATAAAAAACGCTGGCGGGTTGTTAACCACACCAGCGTTTCTCACACTCACAGGCGGCGCGTGCGCAGAGACGAACGCGCTTTCTAGCCCGCCGCCACGCTCACGGGCGCGGGGGCAGGTTCGGCCTCAATGCCCTCTTTCTTGAACATCACGCCCAGGCCATCCTCGCGCATGGTGACAACCACGTTGTCGCCGGGCTTGAATGTGCCCTTGAGCAGTTCAAGGCTGAGCGGGCCTTCTACAAATTTTTGCAGGGCGCGGCGCAGCGGGCGCGCGCCAAACGCGGTATCAAAGCCTTGTTTGGCCAACCACTTGCGGGCGTCCTCGCTCATCTCAATCGTCAGGCCCTTCTCGCTCAGCCGGTCGCGGATCTCGCGCAGTTGCAATTCGCAAATGCGCTCCACGTCTTGCAACGTGAGCGAGCGGAAGATGATGACCTCATCCACACGGTTGAGAAACTCTGGACGGAAGGTTTTCTTCAGCCCGTCCTCAATCTTTTTGGTGTCGGGCTTGTCGGCATCTTTCTTAGACCCATCGGCCACCGCAGAGGTTGGGGCAATAAAGCCCAGCGCCCCGCCTTTTTTGATGAAGTCTGTGCCGATATTGCTGGTCATGATGATGACCGTGTTGTTAAAGTGCACCACGCGGCCCTGTCCATCGGTCAGGCGGCCTTCGTCCAAAAGCTGGAGCATGGCGTTCCACACATCCGGGTGGGCTTTCTCAACCTCATCAAACAGCACCACCTGATACGGGCGGCGACGCACGCGCTCGGTAAGCTGGCCGCCCTCCTCATAGCCCACGTATCCCGGAGGCGCGCCAAAGAGTTTGCTCACGGTATGACCTTCGCGGTATTCGCTCATGTCCACCCGAACCAGCGCGTTTTCGTCATCAAACAAGAACCACGCCAGCGCCTTGGCCAGCTCGGTTTTGCCCACGCCCGATGAGCCGAGGAAGATGAACGAGCCAATGGGGCGGCTGGGGTCTTTCAACCCGCTGCGCGCGCGGCGGATGGCATCGCTGATGGCGACAATTGCCTCTTCCTGCCCAATCACCCGCTCGCGCAGGCGATCCTCCATTTGCAAAAGCTTCTTGCTCTCAGCCTCCATCATCTGGGTCACGGGAATGCCCGTGATTTGCGAGACGACCTCGCCGATGTCCTCTTGATCCACAATCTCATCAAGATTTTTTTCTTCAAACCATTTTTGGCGGCCCTCATCAAATTCTTGTTGGAGGCGCAGGCGCTGAACTTTGCACTCGGCGGCCCGCTGGTAATCCTGGCGGATGGCGGCCTGTTCTTCTTCCACCCGCATTTTTTCGAGTTCGCTCTGGCGGGTTTTGAGTTCTGGCGGCAACGTGTAAAGCGCCAGGCGCAACTTGGCCGCCGCCTCATCCATCAGGTCAATCGCTTTATCCGGCAGCTTGCGATCCGGCAAATAGCGGTCGCTGAGTTTGGCCGCCGCCACCAGCGCATCTTCGGCAAAATGCACTTTGTGGTGCGCCTCGTATTTATCGCGAATGCCGTGCAACATGCGGATGGTGTCTTCCACGCTCGGCTCATCCACATACACCGGCGCAAAACGGCGTTCCAGGGCGCTGTCTTTTTCAATGTATTTGCGGTATTCATCCAGCGTGGTCGCGCCAATAAGTTGCAGCTCGCCGCGGGCCAGCGCTGGCTTGAGCATATTGCCCGCGTCCATGCTGCCGCCGCCGCTGCCCGCGCCAACCACGTTGTGCAGTTCGTCCACAAAGAGGATCACTTCGCCTTCGCTGCGCGTGACCTCATCCAGCACACCTTTTAGCCGTTCTTCAAAATCGCCGCGAAAGCGCGAACCGGCGATCATGCCCGCCAAATCCAGGGCGAGCACTTTTTTGCCCGCCAGAATCTCTGGCACATCCGCGCCCACAATTTTTTGGGCCAGCCCTTCAATGATGGCCGTCTTGCCCACGCCGGCATCGCCGATGAGCACGGGGTTGTTCTTTGTGCGCCGCGCCAGCACTTGAATCACGCGGGCAATTTCCTTGTCTCGGCCCACGATGGGGTCTAGCTTGCCTTCCTTCGCCATCTGGGTCAGGTCGCGGGAATATTTTGCCAGAACGCGATATTTCGTTTCGGCCTGCGGGTCTTGCGCGGTTTTGCCGCCGCGTATGGCGGTCACGGCTTCCATCACCCGCTCTTTGGTGATGTTGGCCTCGGCAAACAGGCGGGCGGCGGGCGTGTTGCGCTCTGAGCACACCGCAAGGAAAATGTGTTCCGTGCTGATGTACTCATCCTTCATTTTGTTGGCTTCTTCGCGGGCCAGGTCCAGCAGGCGCTTCACGCGCGGGGTGATCATCACCTGCTCGCCGCCGCCGCCGTAAATGCTCACGCGCGGCGATTGGCGCAGAGCTTGATCCACTTTCTCGGACAGCCCGGCCACATCCACGCCCAGCTTTTCCAGCACGGCGGGCACCAGGCCATCGGGCTGTTCCAGCAATGCCAGCAGAATATGCTCGGTGTCCACCTGGGTGTGGCTGTATCTTTGTAAAATTTCAACCGAGCGCTGCGCCGCGTCTTGCGCTCGTTCGGTAAATCGGTCAAATCTCATGTATGGTTACTCCAGATGCGACAAAGCCTTGCCGTTTGCCGCATTCCCAATGAGATTATAGCCAGCGCGTTAGTTTTGTGTTGGAAGAGTATTTGCGAGGTGTTAATTGATCAAGACGGGCGCTCAGCGCGATTGAACTCTTCTCTCTTCCTCATCTTTTGCCCGCATCCTCTCATTTGGCCGCGCTTGCAAAAAATCAGGCAAGAGATACAATCCAATCTGGTCTGCTGTTAAGGCCAAATGGGGTAAAAATCATCTTGAATAAAAAAGTGTGTTGCGCCTTGTCACTTGCATGTGCATATCTTTTCTTTCATGCAAGTCCAATTTCAGCTAATACCTCGGTGGGTTGTGATCCCAATGCAATAACTCGCGCAAATGATCTGATTTCCGCAATTCAATCTTCGGTAACCACCGGCGGGTCTCAATCTATTAGTCTTGCGCCCAGTTGCATTTACACGCTTACGCAAGTCAACTCTGGCTCTGGCGTAGATTTAAATGGTTTGCCTGTCATAAGCAACACCGTTTCTCTCACAATAACTGGCAATGGCGCAACGATATCGCGCGACCCTGCCGCGCCGCAATTTCGTTTCTTAAGCGTGCTGACCAACTCCCAATTAACTTTAATCAATCTAACCCTTGCTGGCGGCCATGCGGTAGATGGCCCATTCATCACGGTTACGGCTTCCTACGCGGGAGATGGGGGCGCCATTCTCAATGCCGGCCAATTGACCCTTATAGACTCAGCATTTCAAAACAACCGCGCTGGCGACAACGGCTGCACAGTTGCCAAGGGATTTGATTGTTCAATGGCAGATTTTCACGCGGGGTCTGGCGGGGCAATTTCAAATTCGGGCAATCTGACAATGGTCAACACTCTTGTTGAGGGCAATCGCGCAGGCTACGCAGAACTGGAGACGCCCTTGCCTGGCGGAGGCGGCATTGCAAATTGGGGTTCAATTCTTGTTACCGGAAGCACTTTCTTAAACAATCAGGCGGGTGACTGCCTGGTTTGTGTGGGAGATCTTGGCGGACCAGGCGGAGGAGCAATTTTTAACGCTGGCTTTGCAGAAATACGCTCTACTAATTTTTTGAGTAATACCGCGCGCAGCTCATACATGGCTCGGACAGGCGGTGGCGCAATCTCATTTTTTGGCACTGGCATTGGCATTGGAGATAAGTTGTATATGACCCACAACGGAAGCGCGTTTGGATCCGCGATTAACATCGGAAATTCAGGCTCATTTACGCTCACCAATTCCACGCTGTTTCACAATAACTATCAATTTGGAAGTGGCGCAGAATCAACCGTGTTTTATGCGGGAAATTTAGCCCTGGTTCATGTTACTCTTGTGCCAGATGGCGCAAGCACCTATGCAATAGAGTCGCGGGGGGCGGGAAATATGAGCATCACCGTAAATAGCAGCTTGATTACCGGGCTTTGCGATTCATATTTTTCCTATGCGCATCCCACCAGCACCTATATTGGCAATTACAACGTGTTGAATCCATCTTGTGTTGTAACACCCACCATTCCAAGCTCCAATCTTTACACGCTCAATTTCGGATTAGACCCCGCTGGGCCGCAAAATAATGGCGGGGCAACACCGAGCATTGCTTTGATGCCACCCAGCTTAGCGATAAATTTTGTTCCGCTAAGCGCGTGCGCGGCGCAAACAAGCCAAAATGGTGTAGCCCGTCCGCAAGGCAGCGGTTGCGATGCTGGCGCGTATGAAAGCCCGTGGCGCTATTTTTATCTTCCGAACACGCTCAGAGTTTGGGCAAGCGCATGGTGAGTTAATTAACGCGAGTTGGATAAGCGAAATGAGCTGAAAACTGTCATTCTGAGCGACCGGAGGGAGCGAAGAATCTCTGGCCAACCCTTTCTTGGCCGGGATTTCGCAGAGATTCTTCGTCGCGCAGCTTTGCTTCGCGCCGCTTTGCTCCTCAGAATGACAGGCTTTCTCTTATCCACAACTGACGTTAATTACTGGTTATTGGTTGTTGCTTGATGAATCGTGAGTGATATTGGTGTTCAGCAACCAACAACCAACAACCAACAACTAATAAAAAAAATGGGTGCTGGACGATTTCGCTCGCCCAACACCCATCAACCAAAACCCAATTACCCAACAACCGCTACGCCGCGCTTAACTCTGGCGTTACCTCATCCGTTGGCGCAACCACGTCCGGCGGGGCGTCCTCAACTGCGGCGGGTTTGATCGTTGCGCCGTTCACGCTGAAATCCAGCTTGCCGTCAATCAAGTCAATCTTCACCGCGCTGCCGTCTGGGATGCGCCCGCTAAGCAGGCCATCCGAAAGCGCGTCTTCCACCTGATTCTGAATCACGCGGCGAAGCGGGCGCGCGCCATATTCGGGGTCGTAGCCCTTCTCGGCCAAATACATCTTGGCAGCGTCGCTCACATCCAGCGTAACGGCGTGCTCAGTGATGCGTTTCTGAGCCTTGGTCAGCTCCAGCGAGACAATTTCGCCAATCTCATCGCGGGTGAGCGGGCGGAACACCACCGTGCCATCCACACGGTTGAGGAATTCCGGGCGGAACAACTTTTTGAGCTGCCCCAACAATTTGTCCTTCACCTCGGCAAACTGTTTTTCCGCGTCCTTCACTTCGTCTTTCTTCACCGCAAACCCCAGCTTGCTCTCACGCCGAATCAACTCTGCGCCCACGTTGCTGGTCATGATGATGATCGTGTTGCGAAAGTCCACCTTGCGCCCGCGGGCGTCGCTCAGGCGGCCTTCTTCCATGATCTGCAAAAGCATGTTGAACACTTCCGGGTGCGCCTTCTCAATTTCGTCAAACACCACAATTGAGTATGGCCGCCGGCGGATGCTCTCGGTGAGCTGGCCCGCATCCTCGTAGCCCACATACCCCGGAGGCGCGCCAACCAGCCGCGCCACGGTGTGCCGCTCCATAAATTCGCTCATGTCCAGCACAATCATGGCGTCTTCGCTGCCAAACAAAAATTCAGCCAGCGCCTTGGTCAGCTCGGTTTTGCCCACCCCGGTGGGACCAAGGAAGATAAACGAGCCGAGCGGCCGCCGGGGGTCCTTCAACCCAACCCGCCCGCGCCGCACCGCCTTGGCAATGGCCTCGATGGCTTCACGCTGGCCGACAATTCTTTCTTTCAACGACGTTTCCAAATGGATGAGGCGCTCGCTCTCGCTGCCCGCGATGCGTTTGAGCGGGATGCCTGTCCACATCGAGATCACCTCGGCGATATCCTCTTCGGTCACGGTTGGGCCTTCCGCGTTCGGGTCAAAATTGTGGCGCAATTCTTCAATGCGCTCGGTGGCTTTTTTCTCGCGGTCGCGCAAGAGGGCCGCCTCATCGTAGCGGCTTTGCTCCATCGCCTCGTTGCGCTCGCGCTGCGCCTCGCGCAGTTCCTTAAACGCTTCTTTCAGGCTGATGGACTGCTTGCTCTTGTACATTCGCACGCGGGCCGAGGATTCGTCCACAAGGTCAATCGCCTTGTCTGGCAAAAACCGCTCACTTACATAGCGCGATGACAATTGCACCGCCGCCTTGAGCGCCTCTGGGCTGATCTTGAGTTTGTGATGCTGCTCATACGCGCCCTTGATCCCGCGCAAAATTTCCAACGCCTGATCTTGCGTGGGTTCTTCCACGTAAATGGGCTGGAAGCGGCGCTCCAATGCCGCGTCGCTCTCAATGTGCTTGCGGTATTCATTCAGCGTGGTCGCGCCAACCACCTGAAACTCGCCGCGCGCCAACGCTGGCTTAAGAATGTTGGCCGCGTCCACGCTGCTGCCCGCGCTGCCAGCGCCCACCAGCATGTGCAATTCATCAATAAACAAAATGGTGTCGCTGGTTTTTACCTCTTCAATGACGCGCTTCAAGCGCTCCTCAAACTGCCCGCGATACATTGTGCCCGCCACCAGCGAGCCGACATCCAACTGCACCACGCGCTTGTTCAGCAGCGGCTCCGGGGCCATGCCCTCCACGATGCGCTGGGCCAGACCTTCCACAATCGCGGTCTTGCCCACGCCCGGCTCGCCAATGAGCGCGGGGTTGTTCTTGGTGCGGCGCGAGAGAATCTGAATCATGCGCTCAATCTCGGTCTCGCGACCCACCACCGGGTCCAGCTTGCCCTTCTCGGCCAGCGCGGTCAGGTCTGTGCCAAGCTGGTCAAGGGATGGGGTCTTGGGGCGGTCTTTCTTCACCGATTGCGAGGGGGTCTTGCCCGCGGTTTCTGGGGCAGTCCCGGTCTCGGGTTGCTCTTGCTGAACAGCCCGCAGCGTCTCGCGGCGGATGCGCTCTGGCGTGAGGCCGAGCTGCTTCATCACATCAATCGCAATCCCATCGGTTTGGCGGATGAGGCCGAGCAGGAGATGCTCTGTGCCGATGTAGCTGTGGCTGAGTTTGCGCGCCTCATCCACCGCGTATTCAATCACCTGTTTGGTGCGCGGGGTCAGGTCTGGCTGGCCGGGGTTGGCGCGTTTGCCCGCCCCGGTCAGGCGCTCCACCATGTCCAGCGTGCGCTCTGGGGTTGCGCCCAAGTCGCGCAGCACCCGCCCGGCGATGCCGGCTTCTTCTCTCACCAGCCCCAGCAACAAATGCTCGGTGCCAATGTAATTGTGCTTTAGCTCTTGCGCCGATTCCGACGAAAGTTGAAGGACGCGCCGCGCCCGAACGGTAAACCGCGATAGTTTGTCATTTGCCACAGAACTCTTCTCCTCTCAGGCGCATTGTAATACGCTCAAGTGCGTAGAACTATACGCGGGATGGATTAGCAAAGTGTATGAATTGGAGAGAAACTAAGCTAATGTGACGCGGGTTTTCAGAATAACCCGTTTTGGCAGCCATTTAGCCCAAAAAATTTCGCGCAAACAGGGCTGGCGCATGTTATACTTTTTTTCACCTTACACATACCAAATATCTCTTGCTAACGAATTTCGGCTTGCCCCATGCGCCAGATCACCGGGGGGTGTTTTGTGCTTGCTAAATCCGTCCACGCATAAGATGTTTGGGTATTTATTCAGGAGAGAAATCATGAAAGTCAAGTTAGCAGTCGTTTCGTTAATGACATCGGCCAGTTTGTTGTTTGCGGCCACCGCTTTGGCGTCATCGGGGGCGCCATGGGGGTACGAAGGGGCAACAGGCCCGGACAAATGGGGGTCTCTCAGCCATGATTACGAAGCGTGCGCGGTCGGTCTTCAGCAATCGCCCATTGATATTCCATCCAGCGCCCCGGTGGATACCGCCGCAATCACGATCAAGTATTCGCCCACCGCTTTGAACATGATCAACAACGGCCACACCGTGCAAGCCAACATAGACCCGGGCAGCTATATTTTGGTAGATGGCGTCCGCTACGACCTCGCGCAATTCCACTTCCATGATAAAAGCGAGCACACATTTGATGGCAAGAACACCGATCTGGAGTTGCATTTGGTGCACAAAAGCGCGCAAGGCCACCTTGCCGTAATTGGCGTCCTCATCAAGCGCGGCGGGGACAATGCG
>Ga0209582_1000546_pt1 | contig 22708 bp, 20 predicted proteins | sample KloWWTmetKNB5Kit_FD_187176 | JGI IMG/M metagenome (GOLD analysis project Ga0209582, IMG submission 187176) | Active sludge microbial communities from Klosterneuburg, Austria, studying microevolution and ecology of nitrifiers - Klosterneuburg... | ecosystem: Engineered > WWTP > Aerobic digester >...
AACGGATAGAATTCCCGGCAAAAGCAGAGAACATCGCGCTTGCCGAGAAGATGATCGATGAAGCGTGTACCAAGCACAACGTGCACGAAAGCCACTACGGCGATATCCTCATCGCCATTACCGAGGCGGTGAACAACGCCATCCATCACGGCAACGCGTTGGACCCGGCCAAGAAGGTGCATTTGGCCTACGTTGTGGAAGGTGACCGCATCATCTTCCGAGTTCAAGATGAAGGCCCCGGCTTTGATTTCGAACACCTACCGGATCCCACGGATCCTTCCAACTTGGAGCGGCCACACGGTCGCGGTGTCTTTTTGATGCGCGCCTTGGCCGACGAGGTGGGCTTTGAGGACAACGGCGCCACCGTTACCATGGCCTTCGGCTTACAGCCGGTAAAAGAGTGACGCATGGGAGCGATCGCGTTCAAGGCCGTGGATGTACCCAACGCCTTCCGTGATCGGACCGCCCTGCGGAAATGGCTCAACGCCGTGGCCCGAGACCATGGCCACAGCATCGGCGAGCTCAACTACGTATTGCTTACGGACAAGGCCCTGCTGGAATACAACCAGCGCTATTTGGACCACGATGAGTTCACCGACGTGATCACCTTCGATGGGCAGACCGGAACCGGTGTCTCGGGTGATGTGCTGATGAGCTACGACCGCATCAAGGAGAACGCCACCAGCTTCGGGGTAAGCGCCCAGAACGAGCTGCGCCGCGTAATGGTCCATGGCCTGTTGCACCTGCTGGGCCACGGCGATAAGACCAAGGCGCAGAAACAGGCGATGCGCGAGCTGGAGGATCGGTGTTTGGGGCGGTTGTAAGGCGGCTTAGTGAACGAGGAACGGTTGTCCCCGAGGACTTGCTAAGGTCTAGTTTCGTCGAAACGTATCACGGTCTTTCACGAGGAAGACCTTTCACGATCAGTACTGGATGCAAATTGCGATGAGGTCTTTGAAACTGTGGGTAATGGGTCTCGGCGCGTTTGCCGGGACCCAGCCCGCTTTTTCGCAGGGTGGTTTCATTAAGCACTATGGAGCGGAGCAAGCGGGTCATGGGGCCTTAGCTAAGGCCATAAAGCCTGTATTGGGGGGGTATTTGTTCTTCTGTGACCAAATATCCAGCGATGGATTCCAGCGCACCCATGCAAGTATCCGCCGACTGGACCTGGAAGGAAATGAATTAACCTTCATTGACTTGTTCAACGGCTTCGATGTCCAAGCTAATTTCGGCCTTGTGGATCCTGTGATATCCCTATTAGATACCGCCTTTGCGGTTACAATAGGAAGCCATACAACAGGATATGGATTCCGAAACAGCATCTACTTATTTGACCTCTTTGGAAACCGGACTGATTCTATACTGCTTGCACAGAATAATCCAGCCGATTCCATTGGTACGATCTCCCGAAATTTAGCCGTTCGTTCTTTGAGTGGTTATTATGCAGTTGGCATCGTGGACTCGGTAGCACAACAGGCGCCTGGCCCACAAACGATCGTTTGGAAGATCGATGGGTCTGGCCAGGTTGCATGGCAAAAAGAGTTCGGTTTGGACGGTCAATCTCACGCAGGCATATCCATTGAGGAATATATGGGTAATGGAGTTGCTGTTTACGGTTATAGAGGTCAACCTTCTGCCCCATTGGATGCGAATTTTCTGTTACGGGTGGACTCCAATGGAACTGAACTGTGGCGGCGGTATTTCGGGAATCGGTCGAGTGCCAGTTACGGGGTGGTGAAGCAGACGAACGATGGAGACCTGATCACGTGGTGTACTTACCGTGAGATCGACTACCCTAGTTATGAATGGGCACAATTGATGATCACCCGTTGGACACCGGATGGGGACATTGTATGGCAAAAGAAGAGCCACTACGGATTTGGCACCGCTTCTTTGGATCTGGCCGTTCTACCGGACAACTCCATGATAGGCTCTTGCGGTCTCAATTGGGACGGTGGCTTATGCAAATTCGCACCCAACGGAGATAGCCTTTGGACCCGAACATTCAGACCATTCATTGGAGTAGGGGAAGTGGGTATGTGGGATGTGGAACCCACACCCGATGGCGGTTTCATAGCATGCGGGGAGATGAGCCAATCCATGAACGACCCCAACCCAGGGCTGTACACCGTTTTCATTGTAAAGACCGACAGTTTCGGGTGTGTGGTACCGGGCTGCCAGAACATCGATACCGAGATCTATGAATTGGAGCTACACGATAAATTAGTGCTGGCACCCAACCCGGCACATGATCGGGTGCGTTTCGAGCTGCCCTTGCCGGGTGGCTATCCTTTGGTTGGAACCGTGCAAGCCATACTGTTGGATGCGCAAGGCAAAGAGGTTTTGCGCAACACCATTGGCAACACCGGCATTGGTTTGAACGGGAGTTTGGATGTTTCTGTGCTGCCGAGCGGGATGTACTTTTTGCACTTAATGGATGCGGAGAAATGGTTGGCAGGCGGGAAGGTGATCGTCGAATGAAGCGCGGTAAACCAAGACACTGAGCACTCGCGATGAGCTTGTCGATGGGTGCGGAAGTGTGGTAGTGGCTCAACACCACTCATTTGACTGACCGCATTGGTCCTTTGTTGTCAAACACATCCTGATCTGTTACTGCTGCAGGTGTGAGTTGGTAGCTCTAGCACCCAACAAGAAAAGGGGCCGACCCTTTCGAGGCAGCCCCTTCACTTGTTATCCGAAGTTGGAATTCCGGTATTACTTCTTCTCTGGGCTCAATTGTCCCTTCAGTTCACCGAGGGTGGTGAGGCTATTGGCGTTCACTTCCTTTGCCTTGGCGAAGATCTCTGCGCTGTTGCTGGCATCGGCCTTGGCCACCATGTTCAGCTGCTCAGTGATGTTGCCTTCGATGCCTTTGGCACCGTCGATCACCTTCATCAAGCGCTCCTTGTCGGCTGCTTCGCCGATGGAAGAGAGTTTGTTGGCTTGTGCTGTGATCTCGCTGGCCATGCCGGCGGTGGTCTTCAGCTCTTGTGAAATGGCGCTCTTCTCTTCAGCGAGCTGGTCCACTTGGGGAGCTGCTTTCATTTCGGTGGTCTTTGCAGGGGCCGGGGCGGCCTTGTCTTGTGCTTGGGTGCTGGTTGCGCAGAACAACAAAGCTGCAGCGGTGGTCAGGATCAGGGTACGCATGTGGTTTGGGTTTAGGTAGGGAAAATGAAATGGTTTTCGATCGGCGACCCATCAACCAACTTCGTGCCGAAACCAGGTGCTTCTTGCACGTGGATCCCATTTGATCGTCCAATGAAGTACTACTTTCGACCAAACTCCGAAAAATGTGTCGTTCACTCCTTTTGACCACAGCGTTCATTTCTTCCATGTCCTCCTTCGCCCAATCGGGCACCTTCACCCTACACGCCCCAGAGTTGGGTGGGCAGGCCACACTTCAGGAGGTGTTCAACGGCATGGGCTGTACCGGTAAGAATTTGAGTCCTGCACTTTCTTGGAACGACGCACCCGAAGGCACCAAGAGCTTCGCGATCACGCTCTATGATCCAGAGGCACCCACCGGCAGTGGTTGGTGGCATTGGGTGGTGTTCGATATTCCCGCTACCACGAAGGAGTTGCCAATGGGCGCGGGCACGCCCAAACAAGGTAGTCTGCCGGTTGGTGCAGTCCAGAGCATGACCGATTTTGGCGCTCCGGGTTACGGTGGGCCATGTCCACCTATTGGTCACGGCCTGCACACGTACACGTTGACCGTTCACGCGTTGGACGTGGAGAAGCTAGGCCTCGATCAAACTGCCACGGCGCCCATGGTAGGCTTCAACCTGAGCATGCACACGTTGGGCAAGGCCACCCTGGTGTTCTACTACGAGCGCTGAACGATCACAAACGCATGTTCAGATAGTACCGGGGTTCACCTCCGCAGTAGGTAGGACAAGGTTGCGCACAGGTGTAGCTTGGTGCGCCGGCGATAATAGTAGCCTTACCACCCTCGATCCTTACGGCGTAGGCTGTCATGGTGAAGTAGTCTCGATCATCCAGTTTATTGGAGACCAGCTGTATCCCATTGCTCCCTTCGTGGTCCAGAAGTGTTTTGATCTCGTCCAAGCTGAAGTTTGCGGCGAACATACTGTCGTTCACTTGTTCGATCCAGCTCAGGTACTGTAGGGCTTGTGCTTCGTCAAGGTCCCGGGTCTCGGTACCATTGGCGATCATGCTCAAGCTGATCACGTATGGACTGGTGTCCTTTTCATACAAGTCCTTTCCGGCTTCGTCGGTACCGATCATGATCGCCGTCCCGTCCACGTCTTTCTTGAATTTTCTAGCTGCATAGAATCGAAGTGCCGTTGTGTTGCTATCACGATCGATCACTGTTCGGACATCATCCGCATCGAACACGGCTTCCTTCATTCCGGGCTGACCGCCTTTATCCCAAAATGAATACACGGCGTAGGCGGCACCGGCAATGGCGATCACAATGATCGCGGGCTTGAGCATGTTCATGGTAGGTGGGTTTGGTACATCGAAGCTACATCTTGCAGTGATCGGTCCAGCGAGCATGAAGTGGATTACCTTTCTGACATGTTCCCGGTGCTTCGGCCCATACCTCGCATGGTCTTTCTGATCCACTGCATCCTGTTAAGTGCATCGGTCGTGGCACAATCCGATCCGAGAACCTACCAAGTGTGCATGGACGGCTGCGTTACCGCGGAAAATGCGGGGGATCACCAGAAAGCATACGACTACTTGCAGCAAGCCGAAGAACTGGCTTTGGCCGAGAATGACCCGGTGAAAGTGGGCAAGGTGTACCTGAAGCGAGGTGAGATCCTCATGCGCTTGGGCGAATACAGTGTTGCATTGGACCTGTTCTACAAAGCCCTAAGCCGTTTTTCCAAGGTGGGCGAACAAGAGGGCATGGCCTCGGCTTACAACAACGTAGGGGCGATCCACCATTACGACAAGAATTATCAGAAGGCCCTGGAATACTATAAGCGCAGTATGCAGATCCGCCGATCAATGGGCAACGATCGCAGCGTGGCGCAACTGCTGAACAACTTCGGCACTGTGTTCGAGGACATGGGTGAACTCGACAGTGCGATGTTCTACCACCGCCGCTCGTTGGCCGTTTGGGAGCGCTTACAGGACATCTCGTGGATGTCGGTGTGTCTCAGCAACATGGGAAGTTGCCATACGCGTTCCGGACAACAGGACAGTGCCCGGTATTATCTGCAAAGGTCCATGGAGATGATGCCTCCCTCAAAAGACCGTAACCAGTATGCCTATGTTGCTGGACTAATGGGTGCGACGTATTTGGCACGCGGTCCTTGGGAACGGGCTTTGCACTGGTGCGGCGAATCGCTTCGGACCGCTGAGGAGATGCAGCAAATGTTCGTTGTCCAGCAGCAATGCGAATGTTTGTACAAGGCCTACGACCGGCTTGGGGACGCTCCAAAAGCACTCGCGATGTTGAAGAGGTCGGTGTCGGTCCGCGATTCGCTGTTCGGTCAGGAGCACGCCAAGGAACTCACACGGATCGATCTTACGCACACATTCGAGGAGCAGCAGTTTGCCGATAGCTTGGTCGAAGATGACCGCCGCCGCACGGCTGAACTTGAATACCGGACAGGTTTGGCAAGGGAGCGCGAGCAGCGCAATGTGTTCTTGTTCTCGGCTGTTGGCGTGGTTGTATTGGCCTTGGGCTTGTGGAACCGTTTGCGTTACGTGCGTCGATCACAGGCCACGTTGTTGCACGAGCAGGAGCGGAGCGAACGTTTGTTGTTGAACATCCTTCCGCACCATGTTGCTGAAGAACTGAAAGATGGGGGAGAGGCCAAGGCCCGGGATGTGGACGGTGTCTCGATCCTCTTTACCGATTTCCAGGATTTCTCCGATCACAGCGCGAAGATGAGCGCGCAGGAATTGGTGGCTTTGCTGAATGCGTACTACACCGCTTTCGATGCCATTGTGACCCGATACGGATTGGAGAAGATCAAGACCATTGGTGATTCGTACATGGCGGCAGGCGGCCTTGGCGCGCCAAGCGAGAACAGTGCCATGGACACGGTGAACGCAGCCCTCGATCTACAGGCCTTCGTCCAAGGAGAGATCCTGGACCGCGCCCAAACAGGCCACCCGTCGTGGTCCATGCGCGTGGGCGTCCATACGGGTCCTGTGGTGGCAGGCATCGTTGGTAAACACAAATTCCAGTACGATATCTGGGGTGATACGGTGAACGTGGCCAGTAGAATGGAGAGCAGTGGGGCCGTTGGTCTGGTGAACATCAGCGCCGATACCTACCGCCGCGTCAAGGACCTGCCGGGTGTCCGCTTTACCGAACGAGGACTGATCAACGTCAAAGGCAGGAGCGCGATCGGGATGTACTTCGTGGAACGCGTCCGGTGATCACCGAACGAAAATTTTCCCTGTCTCCAATTCGCCGTTCTTTCCGATCAGGTGCCAGAGGTAAATACCGGATGCAAGGCCGCTGAGGTCCACCGTGCGACCATCGGACATGGCCGCTTCCTCCAATTTCAAACCGCCGTGCATATCGAACATCCTGAAGTGTGAACCATTGAACCCTTCACCCGTCCGCCACAGGCCTGAACCATTCCCGTTGACGATCAACTTTGGTCCCAGGGATGCGGTCCGCTCTTGAACACCCAATGGCAAGGCCCCGACGTTGATCCCCACGAGTACTGGATCGTGATCACTACAACGGAAGGCATTGGGCTGGTACCGGCTCAGATTATTATCGGAGTAATCGAACTTCTGGGGTTCGTCACTGTTGATGTTCCACGTAGCGGTTTGTGCCAGCGCGTTCACCATTTCCAAAGAGCCGAAGGCGTGGTCCAATGAGCCGAACGTTCCCCGGTAGAAATAGCTATGATCACCTTCGGGTAAAAGATGTTGAAGGCCACCTGCCCGAAGAACGTCCAAGGGGTCTTCTTCAGTATAAGAGTTGAAATCGCCCATGATCAACTGCGCCGCGATCCCGGTGCTGTTGCGTAGGCCTTCCCAGTGGGCCACAAGCGCGTTGGCCTGATCGCGACGATTGGAGTTGAAGCACCCTTGTCCATCGTTCTGGTCCACATTGCCGCCCGTTGCATTGTCGCACAATTTGCTGCGCATGTGCGCGGTGCTGAACAGGAACCGCCTCCAATCGGCATTCACCTGGAAGCCCTGGGTGATGTGTGGGCGTTGGAACGGAAAGTCATCGATCACGAACAGGTCGGTCACCGGTGAAAGGGTTGTTGTGCGGTAGAAGATCACGCTCTTGGTGCCTCCGGTCCCGAATGCATCTTCTTCCATTCCGGCATAGGTGCCTGTGCCCACTTGCGCGTTCAAGGCGGCAAGCAGATCGGGCCATGCTTCATCGTTGTTCTGCATTTCGTGCAGCGCATAGACGTCCGCATCCATGGCAACAAGAGCAGCGAGCAACTTGGTGCGTTGTCGACCCAGTTCCCCTGCGTTCGCCGCGCCCCAATCACCCAGCGTAGTGAAGTAGTTCAGCAGGTTCATGGAAGCGGCCCGGATGTCACCACCCACATCAGGGACCGTGGGCCTTGGGTCGTATGTCACGTTCACTGTACCCACGGGCTGGATCCGGTATTCGTCGAAATTGTAATGCAGCACTCCGGTAAGTCCGGTGATCGTGCTACCGGACCGCAGTGTTCCCTGTGGACCGGCCCATGGTAAAGGTGTGGGGTAGGAGTTCGTTCGGCCATCATCAAGCAGGATGTAGCTGCGCAACTGCAGGTCGTATTCCGCATTGACGGCGGCCGCATTGGTGCTGCCCGTGCTGGTCGTCCCGCTCGCCACTGCGTCGTTCGGATCAATGAAGTTGGTGGGGGTGAAGAAGCGTTGCGGAGCAAGGCCCAGTTGGCCATATTGCACCCAGCCCTGGTTGTCAGTCACGGTCAGTGTGGCGGGAAACCGAAGGAGCATGCCCTCGTACTGTTCCCATTGGGAGGCCGAAGCAAGGGGAAGTGAGATGTCCGTGGGATCAACCGTGCCACTACCGAGCACAACAGCGGATGGGTTGGTGATCTCGGTAAGTCCGTTGAATTCGGCTACAGTACCGGTTACCTGCACACGCATGCCCACGGCAAGTGCACCGGTGTTCTGTGTATAGACCAAGATCCCATTGCTCGTCATTGGATCGGCATCGCAATCGGGTTGTTCAATGAAATAACCGCCCACAGTTCCAGAACCGGAGAAGACGGCGGTGATGATCCCTTCCGTGTTGATCGACTGTCCGACGAATGGACTGTTGGCTCCGTTCCCTTGGATCTCGCAGATCGATTGGGAGAACGTGCTGTTGCCCATGAGCACCAGCAGAGGCAAAAACAAGAAGCGCAAAAAGGGAAAGGAGCGGAAGACCATGGGGGCAATAGTGAATGCACGAAAGTACGGTTATCGCAGCGCGGATCGAGCCTGATGGTGCGGCGAGCCGGGGTGGATGGACCTGTGTGCACCTATCTTTCCGCTGAGCAAGGACAGATGACCGTTCGATCGAAAGCGTTCCCCATTCCTGCATTGACTCCTTCAGAAGACCGGAAGCCGCGCGTGCTCCCTGATGTTCACGCTACCCAAGGTCGACCATGAAGCGAAGCACGGCATATCTATTCGGTTTCGGTCTTCTGAATTTCGTGTTGTTCATGGGTGTCTTCACACTGTTGCAGCGGGAAGGTTTCCATAAGCACACGTTGGGGAGGGTCGCGCAGAACTACGAGCGTACCGGCGATTGGAACAACTACGAGATCAAGCGGACCGCGAAACCGTTCAACGCATTGCGCAACGATGATCTGGTCACGTGGGATGCGGCGATCTACAAGTGCATCAGTGAGCGATCATACGCAAAAGAGGGGGCGTGTTACGGTACGGTACGCGGAGCTTTCTTTCCGCTTTTCCCCTTGCTCTGGAAGGCCACAGGGCTAACACCCATCGGAATTTCGATCGTGAACTACATCCTGTTCATGGCTTCCGTTGCATTGCTGCTGATGTACTTGTTCCGATCGTCAATGACCAATACACTGCTTCTGTATTTGGTCTTGATCACTCTACCGTCCGTGGTGATCTTTTGGATCCCGTATTCCGAATCCTTGTTCATGGCCACCTTCACCCTTGCTGCATTCGGTGTGATCCAGCGCCGGTACTGGGTCTATGGCATTGGCGCCTTTGCAATGTCCATGGTCCGTCCTGCAAGTGTATTCGTATTGCTGGCCTTGCTCTTCACAGAACTGTTGGTGCTGCTGTTCCACAAGGACGGACCGGCATTCGTGAAGCGCGTGGTCTTGCGATCGGCACCATGGCTCATGGGCTACGCGGGTACCATGGCCATTCAGCGGTACTCTTCCGGCAGTTGGACCACTATGGTCGATGCGCAAGCGGCATGGTCTGGTGGTGTGCAAGTGATCAGTGGCATTTCGGATTGGTCCGTTGAAGGATTCGGCTTGTCCGTATTCAGCATTTTCGCGGTGTGCATTCCGTTGCTCTTGACTGGAACATATGCGCTCGTCCGTTGGAGCAGCCCTGCGGTAAAACGGGTCTTGGAAAAGCTGGAACACACCGGAACGGAATATGTTGCGGTAGTATGTGCTGCATATCTGGTGGGCATTTTCGTGTTCACGCTGCTCACCTCGGGTGGTAACCTGCACAGCTTTTTTCGGTTCACATTGGCCACGCCATTCTTCTATGTGCTCGTTCTGGTTTTCATGGACCACCTTCGAACGCATCCGATCAAGCACGCGCTTACAGGCTATGCGATTGGAGCGGTCCTTTTATGCTGGTTCCTTCTTGAAGTGGAGTTCGGCGGGTCGCGCACCGACTTCTCCTTCTTCGGCATGTACCTGTCCATGGCCACAGGTTTATTCTTGGTCCTGTTCCACAAGTTTGCGTTGCCGATCAGGATAGCGTTAACGTGTGTGCTCGTGCTGTTGAACACGGTGTGGAACGCCTATCTCTTCAACGCGTTCCTGTGCAATGGGTGGTTGTTCACCTGATGGGATCATTGCTCCCTGAAGGGTGTCGCAGATGAACGAACTGCTTTCCATTGCTCACCCTTTTCTTTGCGCCCCACATGCGCATTCAACCATTCTTGTTCTTCGTTTTCTGCACCGCTGAGCTTTTGGCCCAGCCCGTGTTGGAGTACCCTACTGCCATTCCAGCCTTCGGGCCACACCCTGTCGTTGCTCGCTCGTACGGCGTGGTGCCCGGCATCGTGCAAAGCGGCACGGACGTGCTTTGGGATCTGAGCACGGTGAACTTCACGGAGATCGGTACCACCACGGACAGTGTACTTGACCCTTCGACCACGCCCTACGCAACAGACTATCCGGATGCCACGCACGCGGTTCGGCTCGTGGACCAGTTCGGCTATTACCGGGTGGATGCCAACGGGGTTGAGGACCTGGGCTACCGGCTCGGTCCAACCAGTTCCTCCTTCATCTATTCGGACCCGGCCCGCGTTGTGCAATTCCCCGGCGAGGTTGGGGAGAGTTGGAGCGATCAAACACAGAGCGGAAGCACGATCACTACGTTGACGGTTACTCTTTTGGCCGAAGGAGAATTGCGCTTGAATGATGGTTCGTTCTCCGACGCTGTGCTGATCCGCCGCGAATACGTGGGTTCAAGTTCCACCGCGACCAGCACCACGTGGTTTCGCAGAAGCGATGCGTTGCGTCCGCTTGGCAACCTCTTGGCAAATGGAGCCGTGATCGTGCGTGCTCCCATCGAGCTGCTCACCACCTTGAAAGAGCATTCATCCCCAACAGGGATATCCGCTTTTCCCAACCCGTGTTCACACCTGCTCACCGTTGCATTGCCGGGCACAGGGTCAGCGGCTCTGCAATTATGTGATGCCACTGGGCGTGTTGTATTGAATTCGCGTGGCAACGGGGACCGAGTTCAATTGGACCTTTCAAGCCTTGGCAGTGGGCCGTATTTCTTGCGCGTATCACAAGCGGGTTCCGTCCACATGCAGCGCTTGGTGAAAGAGTGATCTGCAGATCAATGTGTTGGGAGCTTTGCCACAAGCTCTTGTGTCATGGCAGAGGCTGATGGGCCAAAACCATTCACCAGCACACCCTTGATACCGTGCTTTACAGAGCTGATCGCGTAAACGATGCTTTGATCACTGGGGTTGGAATCCCCTTCGAAACGGTGGAACTCGTCGATGTGCAATTCCGCTGGCATGATCTTCATCCTTCGTGCATTGCACAACAAGCAGTGACCTCCGGATACCAGCTCATCGGTGTAGCCGCGCCGCTGCAGATCGTCCACGGCTTGTGAAAGGGTGTCGTAGCTGGGCATGGCATGAAGGTAGGAACAAGAACGCTGGGCGTTCACTGTTCCCCGGCCGCGGCTTCGCTCACGTTGATCACGTGGTCGCCCACCTTTTCACACGACGAGAACAGGTCGCTGTACACTAGGCCGCTCTTCACATTGTGATCGCCGGCCTCGATGCTCTTGAGGTGGTTGTCGCGCAGTTCGTTCCGCCGGGTGTTGATCAACTCTTCCATCTCCACGGCTTCATCGTAGTACATGGAATCCTCCACGTCGAGGTTCTTGCACATGATCTGCAAAGCGTTCTCCAGAAGCGTGAACATACCGAGAATGTTCTGGCGTTGTTCCGGGGAGAACCACAGCTGTTCCTCCTCTTTTCGTTTGATCACCATGCTCATCTGGAAATAGATGTCCGCGATCCGCTCCATATCGTTGACCTCCGATAGCATGCCCCTGATCCGGATCGAAAGGTCCTCGCTCAATCCGCCCTGTGAAACCTTGGTGAGGAAGTTGGCCACCTCCACTTCCATGCGGTCGCTGATCTCTTCGTACTTCTTCACCTTATTGTACAGCTTGGTGCGCGACTTGGTCTCGGTCTCGGTGATCAAACGGCTTACCATCTTGTTCATCTTAGAGACCAATTTCCCGAAGCGGGCGATCTCCCTGCTGGCCTCGATCACCGAAAGCTCTGGGGTGTTCACCACACCCGTGCCGATGTGCTCCAAGTGGAACACCTCATCCTCGTCCGTCCTGCTGGGCACTGACCAGATGGATGCCTTCACCAATGGTCCCACAAAGCCGATGAGCAACAACATGTTCACCAGATTGAAGAACGTATGGAAATAAGAGAGCGCCAATGGGATCGCGGCGGGTGACAGCGTCGCCTCGATGTAGGGACTGTCGTTGCCCATGACATCCACAGAGAACCAAGTGATCAGCGGTAATACGTGGGGGACCAATATGACCATCCAGCTAACGCCGATGATATTGAACAGGCTATGGATCCGTGCGGACCTTTTCGCATGTACGTTACCGACCATGGAAGCTATTTCTGCTGTGACCGTTGTCCCGATATTTTCGCCCAGGATCATGGCAGCGGCCACCTCAAAGGGGATCCAACCATTTGCCGTCATCACGAACGTGAGCGTCATAGCGGCACTGGACGATTGAATGATGATCGTAAGCAATGCTCCCACACCAACGAACATCAAACGGGAAAGCAAATTGGGGTCAGCATATGCGCTCAAGAATTGCAGAACTTCCGGACTTTCCTTCAGGTTCGGAACCGAATCCTGTAAGGCGGAAAGACCTAGGAACAGGATCGCGAAGCCCATCAGGAATTCGCCCCAGGACTTGATGGAGGCTTTTCGGAAGAAGATCATGGGCAAGGCAAAGGCCATGAGCGGAATTGCAATGGCGGAGATCTTGAACTTGAAGCCCAAGTAGCTTACGATCAACCCCGTGATGGTGGTGCCGATGTTCGCGCCCATCATTACACCAGCGGACTGCACCAAGGTCAAAAGTCCGGCGTTCACGAAGCTCACGGTCATTACCGTGGTGGCCGAAGAGGATTGCAACAGACCTGTGATCACGAAGCCGGTAAGCACCCCGTAGAAACGGTTGCGCGTCATGGTGCCCAGGATCTGCCGCAATTTCTTGCCTGCCGCTTTCTGGATGCCCTCGCTCATCACCTTCATCCCGAAAATGAAAAGGCCCAGCGACCCAAGGATCGTTAGAACGCTTACGAAATTGCTCCAAAAGTGCGAGAGTTCCATGGGGATGGCTGCGAGGCCGCGAAGTAGCGACTGTGATATGTTATGGGTATGTTTCCTATGTTAAGGTTGTGTTAAGTGGGTTCCTGCAATTTGTTTGCGATCAACGATCCGTACCACAACTTCTGCCACGAATGGTGCGTGTACCACGAGAAGTTCGGGCATCATTTCGGTGCCGAAACACGTCCTTGGAGCAGTGACCTTGATGCGCGCTCTTGTCCCAACCTTGGTTTGTTTGCTGCTCAGTTGCGCTGTAAAAGCCCAGCCGCAGCACGCGTTTTGGCCCTTCGGTTCCAATGCCGGTTTGGACTTCACGGGTGGTGCACCGTCGCCTGTTGCAACACCGATGAGCACCGATGAGGGTTGTACCAGTATCAGCGATGGCAACGGAAACCTGTTGTTCTATACCAATGGTGAAACGGTTTGGGACCGTGACCATGAAGTGATGGATAATGGTACCGGGCTCAACGGATCCTTTTCCTCCAGTCAGAGCGCGCTGGTCGTTCCTTTTCCTGATGATCCGGATCGCTACTACATCTTCACTTCGCCGGCCGAGGCGGGGATGTGGGGCGGTCAACCGAACGCAGCATACAGTGTAGTGGACCTATCGCAGAACAATGGAGCAGGGGTGGTGGTGAACAAGAACACCTTATTGGAAGGACCGGTAACGGAAAAGCTCACGGCAGCCCGTCATGCCAACGGACGCGATGTGTGGGTGCTCTACCACCGTTGGCAAAGCGATGAGTACCTGGCCTATTTGGTCACGTGCCAAGGCCTTGAGGGTCCAGTTGTAACGGCCATCGGAAAGCCCATGATCAGCAATCCCGACGGTTCCGGATCGTCCATCATCGGGTGCATGAGATTGAACCGCCAAGGCACACGGCTTGCCACTGCCTGGGGGCAAACGGTTCCCATAACGAGCAGTGAATGGATAGGTACGGCGTATTTTGATGTGCTGGACTTTGATAACGGTACCGGCCAACTTTCCTCGATCATGAGCGACTCTGCAGGCGGCACCCCCGAGCTGTTCCTTCGGAATTACGGAGTGGAATTCTCACCGAACGGATCAGTAGTGTACTTGAGCGACCATGGCCTGTTGAACGGTGGAGCATACAGCACCATCCTGCAATATGACCTCACCAGCCCCGACCCCATGAACAATGAATTTTTGGTGGCGAACGGATTCCAGGCCTTCGGATCATTGCAGCTTGGGCCCGATGATCGCATCTACAGTGCGCGACTGAACGGAGCCACCTACCTCAGCGCGATCACCGATCCTGACGTCGTGGGAACGGGCTGCGGCTTCGTGGACAATGCGGTGAGCACTGGAACGGATCCAAGCACATGGGGCCTACCGAACCATTGGGACACCTATCCCGATCCGCTACCTGAAGACCCGGTCGCCTTGCGCGACACCATCGTTTGCAGTGCTGCGGAAGGCATTCTACTGGACGCAACGTGGAGCCACCCGTTCCACACGCCGAACTATTTGTGGAGCACCGGTGGAACCACAGCCAGTATATCCGTGAACACCACGGGTACCTATGTGGTTGAGATACAGTTGCCATGCAGCACCATCACCGATACCATTGACATTACAGTGGGTGGTGTGCGAGTGGACCTCGGCGGTGATCGATCCATTTGTGAAGATGGCTCCTTGTTATTGGATGCAGGAATAGGTGCATCCATTGTACTCTGGAGCACCGGTGATACCACGCACTCCATCGCGGTGCATGAAGAGGGAACCTACACGGTTTCCGTAACGGATGCCGAAGGATGCACAAACACGGATGCGGTCTTCGTGGAAACGCGCAATTGCGAATGTCCACTGTACCTGCCAAATACCTTCACCCCGAATGGCGATGGAGTGAACGATGTCCTGCGTGCTGCAATGGATTGTTCACCCACCGCATTCGAGTTCATCGTGTACGACCGTTGGGGACATTCCTTGCATAACACCACCGACCCCGACATCGAATGGACGGGAGATGGGCATCCGATAGGGGTGTACACGTTCACGCTGCACTACGCGTGGATGGGTGGGCAAGGTCTTCGGAGCGAAGATCGATCAGGAAGCGTGACGTTGATCAGGTAGGTGCGGTGAGTTGATCCTCGATCTTCAGTAGCTCAGCGTGACCCACAAAATACATCACGAGTTCTTTCTCTCCGCTACTTGATCAACGTTACGTGTCCCGTTAATTCGCGGACACCTCCGGTGCTGATGATCTGGAACACGATGCGATACGGGTAGACACCTTGTGGGAGCACTTCGCCCCCGTTCTTGAAGCCCCCGTTCCAACGCATCTTGGGTTCCGTGGCCTCGAAGACTACACCACCCCAGCGATCAAATACGCGCAATTGCAGTTCCTTGATATCAGCGATGTTCGCGTACAATCCCCAATCTTCGTTCACTCCATCGCCGTCAGGTGTGAAGGAGTTGGGTACATAAGTGAACAACACATCATCGATGACCACATCGTGACACACCGTATCCGAGCAGGCATGAGCGTCCGTTGCAACAAGGCAAACGTTGTAGGTGCCCGGTTCCTTGTTGGTAAATGTGAACTCTGTGTTCACATCCGTGGTGCTCATCAGTCCATCGATATCCCAGAGGTAGCTCACCGCGTTCTGCGATAGGTTGTGGAAGCTGATGGTCGGGGCGTTCACGTTCGCCGGTATGGGACCGTGCCCGAAATCCGCAAGAACGGCAGGAGGTTCCGGCACGACCACTCCGCCGGTCCCCACGCAACCTTCGGCGTTACGGATGATCAGGACATAGGGCCCTGTGCAGACCGCTTCAAGTAAAGGCTCCGTTTGGAATGTGGCCCCACCATCGAAACTGTACTCCACCGCTGCGAGGTCGGTCACAAGGATGCTTCCATCGCAACCACCATGGCACCATGGTTCCACATAGGACACAGAATCGATCGTTAGTAGTTCCGGTTGACCTAAACTGAAGTCGGTGCTTGTGGAGCAGGCATTTTCATCTGCCACGGTGATGGAATAGTCGCCTGCACAGATATCTTGGGCAACGGTTGTGTCGGCGGCCAATGCATCGCTCCAAGTGTAGGTGTAAGCTCCATTCCCACCGGTCATTGTCACCACCGCAGTACCGTCGCAAGCTTCGAAGCAAATAGCATCGGTCGGTGTGATGGTGGCCACCAATGGTTCTGTGAAAGTAACTGTAACACTGTCGATCAAATAGCACAACACACCATCGTCCTCGGTCCAGAACAGCATGGCGGGACCACTGCCCGGCGCTGTCACTTGCGATTGCGGGTCACCCGCATTTGCGAAGGTGTACCCAGGCGGCCCGGACCATTGGCCCACTCCCGTATTGCCCGGTGATGCGTTGAGGCCATAGGTGAGCGTGCAGATCAAGGAGTCAGGTCCCGCATCCACCACCCCGCAGCATGTGGGATCACTGGCAGGCAGGATCTGGATCTCCAGATCGGCCGTCCCGATACACCCTAACGGAGTAACAACGGTATATGTATAGATACCGGCCATATCCAACACCGGGTCGAAAGTGCCGGGCACTACGTTCCCGTTCGCGTCGGTCCATGTTCCGCCAGTTGCCGGTGTGCCACCGAGCAGATCGATCAACTGGAACGAAGGGGGAGTAGCGCACAGGATCACCAAGGAATCCAACCCGGGATCCAACCCGGGATCCAAGCTGATGCTCACACTGTCCGTGGCCACGCAATCCGGATGCCCCGTGATGAAGGCCGTAACGAAGAATTCCGTAGGACTCGAAACGTTGACCGTAGGATCGGATATGGTGGGATCGGACAGGCCCGTGGTCGGCGACCATTGCCAAGTCATTCCCCCCCTTGGCCCCCACACGTGACAATACCGCTCCATACTGGACCGATAGCCGGGTCGGGACCGTCCTGGAAGAGGATCGCTCCTTGATCATCGAACAGGACATAGCTCACTTCGTTCTCGAAGGTGCCAGAAGAGTAATCCAAGCTGATCACATCGCCTCCTTGAACAGCCAGTATTTCAATGGTCTGATTCCCGTTACAATTGTAGGTGTTGGCATCTCCATTTATCGTCACAGTGATAGCAGCACCATTCCAGCCGTCACCAAAAGAATCGTCCATTTGCAAAGTCCAATTACAGGTAGCGGAGGATCCGACGATCGTCGCGCCCAACTGCAGCGGGGTACTACAGATCACACCATCCGGACCAGCCTCTACCTCGAAGGGTTCATTCACTGTTAAGGTGATGGTCGTATCATACGTACAACCAAAATTGTCGATCACTTGATAAATGAATGGATAGTCTCCTGGTGAGGTCGCTAGGAATTGAATGGTATCTCCATTTGCCGAGATATTGTCCGGTGTCGTGCCGCCGGTCCAAAGGGACGAGTCACTATCAGCACCGATAGTGGGTGTGAACTGTGTTACATCGGGAATGATCGAAGTTGATGGACCATGAACAAATGAAGCCATTGTCAGCTCCCCAAAGATCGGTGCTTTGGTAGGTCCATTCACCGTTCAATGGGCATCCGATCAAGTTGCTGATGGGCTGCACGCTTTCATAGGTGCCAGGGTTCAAGGACCCATTCGCCGGCGTGCCGGCGTTCGTCGTGTTCATCAGGTTATCGATCCATGTGCCGTTCGTAGCTGTGGGCGACCAACAGTACTCCCAACATTCACCGAATATCGGGTCTTGATTACTATCGAAATCGTTCGGGGCGCCCAAGTAGGTGCCTCCTCCTCCCTGTTGGTGAAGGATGGCGGTCTGGCCATTTGGACAGATAACCTGAAGCACCAGATCGCCCATGAAGGTGTGCTCCATCTCCACACAGATGGATTGGATATTGCTGATATCGGTGATGACCTGGCCAAAATTGAATTGCTCGAAATTCAAGGTGGAGGTGAACGGTAGTCCCACATCGTCCGGTAGGAATATGCCCTCTCCGAAATTGGCATCGGGTATACCTGTCCAAGTTACAGGCTCGGCGTGCCCGAATAATTCTGCTGTTTCTCCGAAGCACACCTCGAAGCTTGGTGTGGTCTGGTTGAAGGTTGGTGTAGTGCTCACCAATACCTGAAGGTCAACGAGGTTCAAATTGCCGCAGTCGTTATCGTCCGTAATGAACAACTGGACCACGTGCTCCCCATCATCCAAGAACGTATGGCTCACAAATTCGCCGCTTGTGCTGTCCACTGATCCATCATCAAAATCCCATAGATATTGGACAATGGTTTGGGTTGATTGGGGGTATGATCCGCTTCCGTCGAAATCAAGTGTTTCACCTTGGCAGACCATTGCAGGGACCATCTCGCTCATGGTAGCCACCGAAACCGGGTTCTGACAAGGAACAGTGCACTGGAAGCCGGCGGCGAAATCACCGATCCCAGCACCATTACTATGGAATACCAGCGTGAGGCAGCCGGATGTATTGAAGACCGTTCCGCTAACAATGAGGTTCTGGAGCGCTGAGCCGGAATAAGAACCCAGAGAGGTTGCACTGGTATTGTCGCCGTCGTAGATAGCAAGGTTATCAGGACCGGGTCCTTGCGTGCTGAGGTTGAACACGAACCAAGTAAGGTAGATCACATTACCGGGCACATCTGGACAGATGGTGAACGTGAAATCCTCTCCGTCGGAATAGGAGCCGCTCGGCCCACCGGAATCCTCGATCACCCCGGAACAGCTTATGCCGGAACCTCCTGTGATGCTTAGTTGCTGGGCCATTCCAAGAAATGGCGTGGAAAGCAGAAGTAGAAGGAACCAAAGACGGAGGGAGCTCATTATGAATGTCATTAAAAGCGAGCAAAGCTGGACCAAGTCGTGGAAGTAGGCCATTCCGGACCGGATAGAACGGGCATTGGAGTCGATGGAGCGGGCAGCATGCAGAACAATGTTGGCTTCAGGGATGGACGTGATCCCCAAAGGGGACGCATACGGACATCCAAAGGTTTACTGGTAATTCAACGGAAAGCACGCTTTGTAGATCGAACATCATCGAATACCAGTGCGCCGAGAGGTAGGACCTGGCGGTTAGTTCGCCGCGGAATAGCCGATCACCTTCCGTGTTTCCATCACATCCTTGGGTAGAATGCGATCCCTTTGGTGAAATTCCCATATCCATAGGTTGTGTCCATACGCGCTCATGTGCCGGTCATGCAAGGAGGATGCACTTTCGGGAATGGAACGCATCAGCGCACACATATTCAATTGGACCACACCGCATAACCCTTCCGTCGCAACTCCAAGGTCAACCCTTTCTCCACGGCCAATGCTTCTTCGCGGCCCATGGGACCGATATCCTGATACAAGCTCGGTCGCAAGTAGAGACCGTACTTCTTCACAATAGCGGCAGAGAGATCGTGTCCTTTCGCATTGCGATAACCGGTCTTGTGTTGGTTGAACCGTTCTTGCGGTGTCTTGCTCGTCATGCCCACGTACAGGCATTGCTGCACGCCATTGAATTGCGGGTTGGCCTCACGGAATTTGCGGTCCTCGGTAAAGACCTTGCGAGAAAGTTCGATCACGTAAACGCGGTAGGCGGTGGGCATGGGATACCGTGGAAAGATATTGCCCAGCAGCAATTCTTGAAAGTTGGATGTGAAGATATCAACCATCGTTTTGAGAACGCAGCTCTGGATCATTCTGTCCATTCGGAAGAAAGTGAAGAACAGCGCTGCCGCCAACAGGACCGAACCATCGATGCCCAAGAACGCATTCTTCAGAACCGTGCTTTTGAATGTGCCTGACAAGGTGGCCAAGCTGAATGTCATAACTACCAATGCATAGAGCGGAATGCGCCTTGGAAGAGGTAGCTGTACCACTGCGTCATCCAATAGATCAACACCCCTGCGGCAGTGGCGGCATTCACGAAAGGGACCAATGGAAGAGTGCTCCAACCGCGAGCGGCAACAATACCCACGGCCAAGTGGAGGACCAAGAAGATCCACGTAAGGGCCAGGATGACGGGGTCGCTCATGGAATGAAGCTCGGAAGAAGATCTGTCCTCCCAACGGCGTCCCACCAAGTGTATTCGCTACCTGTCGACCTCCCGATCAGGAGATCCGCCAGATGATGGTGGCGGTGATCTTCACCGAGGCCTTGGAACCCGCATGATCGCTCATGTTCGGGCCCTTGTTGATGCTGGACATGGAGGTGGTGAAGACGATGGGGCAAGCCGTCCTTCTTCATGTGGGGCGCGCAGAACTGGCCAGCCGCCAGCCGCTGAAGACGTTGAGTTCGAAGGCGCGGTTGACCGTGCCCAAGTCGATCTTGAAGAGATCCTGGCGGCCGCCACCGCCGCCACCCGCATTGTTGATCAGGAGGTGGATGCCGCCCAATTACTTGAACGTGCTGTCCACCAGTTTCACGAGGTCTTCATCCTTCAGGACATGGCATTCCACGGCGATCGCCTTCACGTCGATGGTTTCGATCTCTTTGGCCGCTTGCTGTGCGTTCTCCAAATTGAAATCGCCGGTCCTTGATACAGCCGTGCTTCTTTACCCTACACCGCCAACTTCGTCAGCATGCCGTTGAATACCAGGCCATGGAAAGGCAACACCGCATACCAGTAGAGCCGCCCCCAAAGACCCTTCGGTCGGAAGGTCGCCGTCTGTTGCAGTTGACCGCCGTCCATCTTGAATTCCAACCAAGCCTCGCCCGGTAATTTCATCTCGGCGAAGAGCAGCAGTCTACCTTCCTCTTTGTTCGCATAGAGCACGCGCCAGAAATCCACGGAGTCGCCGGCCATGAGCGTATCCAAGTGTGTGCGGCCGCGGTTGAGGCCCACGCCACCGACCAGCTTATCCATGAAACCGCGCATGCGCCACAACACGTTTCCATAATACCAGCCCGTTCGACCACCGATGCGCCAAATGCGTTCGCGTGTCCGTTCCCTGTTGCCCATCGGCTTGCTGCGCTGGTCGGTGAAACAACCGAAGGTGGGTACCTGTAAGAACTCGGAAAGGTTTGCGGTGAAGGCACTGCTGGTGAAGGAATCGGTCCAACCGGAAACCACTTCGTTGCCTTCGATCTTTTGCAGTGTTGCTTGCAGGGCAGTTGGGTAATCGATAGGCGTGATGCCCAGTATCCCGTTCAGCTCCGTGTTGCGGCACACCACTTCCACTTTCATGCTGTCCACCAACGAAACGGCCAGTCGGTATGACGTGGACGTAACGAAATACAGCCAGTAGGAGGAGAGCCGCGGTGTCATTACGGGCACGATGCCGATCCATCGCTTTAGGCCGCGCACCTTCGCGTAGCCCAGCAACATTTCCTTGTAGGTGTAGATGCCCGGTCCACCGATGTCGAAATCGCGATCGTAGGTCGCGGCATTGCCAAGTGATTTGGATAGGAAGCTGATCACATCGCGGATCGCGATCGGTTGGCAGCGGGTACGCAACCAGATAGGAGCGATCATGACCGGCAGCTTTTCCACCAGATCACGAATGATCTCGAACGATGCACTGCCCGAACCGATGATGATGCCCGCACGTAACGACGTCAGGTGATAGCTTCCGCGGTCCAGCTCTTCTTCCACGGCTTTGCGCGATGCGAGGTGTTCCGAAAGTTCGTCCTCATTGATGATGCCGGTGAGGTAGATAACCTGCTTCGCCGCAGTGCTGGAGATCGCCTCGCGGAAATTCACGGCCGACCGCAGTTCCGCTTTTTGGAAGTCGGTGGATGAGGCCATCGAATGCATCAGGTAGTAGGCCGCATCAATGTCGGCGGGAATTACGGCCAACGAAACGCGGTCCAGGAAATCCAGCTCCACCACCGTCACGTGGTCCTGGAGGGCAACGGGCACATGGAAGCGATCCTTGTCGCGCGTGCAGCAGATCACGTAATGCCCTTCCGCAACCAATGCAGGGAGCAGGCGTTTGCCGATGTAGCCCGTGGCACCGGTGAGCAGAATGCGCATTGTGAAAGGTATGGGGGTTCGGTGGAAATGCGTGAGGCGATGAAGAACAGCACCTAGCTTTACAGAACAGGATGGACTGTTCCTTTGTTCAGTTGATGACCCACGAATCGCAGACCGACCATGAAGATCTTCTCCATCATCCTGATCATTGTGTTGATCCTGTTCGTGGTCTCACAGATCTGGGCCCAACGCCAAGTGAGCGGCATTGAAACATATCCCTACCGCGTGGTCAAGACCTACGATGGCTTCGAGGTGCGCACCTACGAGCGGGCCAACTTCATCTACGTCACCATGGATGCGCGCAGCTATTCGGAGAGCTCCAGCAAGGGTTTCAGGATGTTGGCAGGCTACATCTTCGGCGGAAATGACCGCCAGCAGAAGATCGCGATGACCTCTCCGGTGGTCATGGAAATGGACAGCGATGTGACCATGAAATTCCTCGTGCCGGCGCAGTACAAAATGGATGAACTGCCGAAGCCCGAGAACGTGGAAGTGCGTTTCGCCACGGAGCAGGAACGCACCGTGGTCGCGATCACCTTCGGCGGTTTCGCCAACGACGAAAAGATCTTGGCGCAGAAGGACGAACTCTTCAAACGCCTTGCCGCAGTTGGCATCCAACACACCGGCCAGTGGAGCTTCCTTGGCTACGACCCTCCTTTCAAAATGTTCGGCAGGAAGAACGAGGTGGTGGTGGAAGTGCTGCCGTAAAATGGCATCCGTGGTTCCTTCGTAGTCACATACAAGCGCTGTCAAGCGCGGAGGGAAACCCTGTAGCCGAGCGCATGGAACA
>Ga0209582_1000547_pt1 | contig 22689 bp, 20 predicted proteins | sample KloWWTmetKNB5Kit_FD_187176 | JGI IMG/M metagenome (GOLD analysis project Ga0209582, IMG submission 187176) | Active sludge microbial communities from Klosterneuburg, Austria, studying microevolution and ecology of nitrifiers - Klosterneuburg... | ecosystem: Engineered > WWTP > Aerobic digester >...
ACTATTGCAGCCGCATTCCCGGGTGCAAAACGCACCGTAATTCGGTTGCGCGATGGTGGTTTTTGCGGTTGCAATCTGTTTACTTTCAATCCACACGGACGGGGATTGGTGAGATTCTGGCGGCAGGCGGAAGATTTGCGCAAACGCCCCTGGCAATTGATTGCCCGAGTACTCAGCCCCAAAATTGTTTTATCTTACTTATTTGGTTTTTTAACATTGCAGCACGCCCTAAATAGCGTGTCCAAGAAATCAGGGGTTAACATACAAGCCATTATGCTCGATGATCCGCGTGCTGGTGTCGATGTTGATAAAATTGAAGATCTGGTGTTGGCTGAATCCTTATTGAATCAAAAATCACCCCTTCATCACGACAATAACCCATCTGTTTAGCATTACCAGCCTCTTTATCGCTCGGTTTCAACATCAGCTTAAAGCCATCTCAGCAGATTTATGAAATTAATTGAACGTTATATCGCACGTGAAGTATTACTGCCATTTACAGTAGTTCTTCTCATTCTGGTAGGCTTATTTGCCAGTTTTAGCAGCGCCCGACTGTTGGCAGGAGCAGTGACAGAAACATTGGGTATCGCCGCTCTGCTCAAACTGGTGTTCCTGAAAACATTGATTGCTCTCGAAGTGCTGATTCCCATTGCACTCTATATTTCCGTCATCATCGGCTTGGGCAGGCTCAATAAAGATCAGGAATTGAATGTCATGCGATCCGTCGGTGTCAGCGGTACACGCATTGTACTGACAGTACTGACTGTCGCGATACCGGTGGGCATCGTCAGCGGCATGCTCTCTTCCTACGTTCGTCCTTGGGCCTATGCGGAAAGCTACATCCTGGATGCGCAGGCAGAAGCTGAATTAAATACCAATCGCTTCCAGGCCGGACGTTTTTATGGCAGCGAGCGCACTGGCAGAATCGTGTATGTGCGCAGCAAGGATGACACCAATAAAGAAATGCAATATGTTTTTCACTATATCAAGAAGCCGGAAAACAGTGAAATTGTCATTGCCAAGCAAGCTCGCCAGGTTCAACCGAAAACCTCTGAGCAAAGGCCGCATATTCAATTATCCGATGGCATGATTTATCGATTAACGCATACCGCCAGTACCGATGATGTCATTCAATTCGAGAACATGACCTATTTTATCGATAGCGATTATGCGATGAATTACCGGCGCAAGGCAGCCGCAACCAGGACACTATGGGAATCTGATCAGCCACGTGATATTGCAGAACTGCAATGGCGCATTTCCCGCCCACTATCAACCATACTCATGGCGCTGATAGCCGTGGCATTTATTCGCACTGCACCGCGCCAAGACAAGACTGATCGAACTTATCTCTTCGCAGCCTTGCTGTTCACGGTTTATTACAATCTGAGCGGATTAGCCAAAACCTGGGTAGAACAAAGCGTCGTTGGCAGCATACCTGGCATCTGGTGGCTTTACCTGACCATGTCATTGGCTCTCGGCATGTATGCACTATTCACAAGAAAGAAACAATTTTCACGCAAGCCATGATCATTTATCGCTATATCGCCTATCAAGTACTGATCGGCTTCATCATTTCCACCGCAGTGTTACTGCCTTTATTCAGCTTCTTTGATTTATTGGATCAATTGGATGATGTGGGCAGAGGCACTTATCGTGTCATTGATGCCTTCACATACACTGCAATGCTTTTGCCGCGCAGATTTATTCAGATCGCACCCTTTGTCGCTTTATTGGGCACTGTCATCGCACTTGGAAAACTGGCGGTGAATTCTGAATTGATTGCCTTGCGCGTAGCGGGTCTTTCGCCTCTGCGCATCAGCTTTGCGCCTTTGACTATCGGTATTTTATTACTGTTCAGCGTTGCCATTCTGGAGCAATTCATAGCGCCTCAACTGCAACAAAAAGCCATTACTTATCGGGCAGTTGCATTGGAAAAAAGCGCCGAGCTCGGCAAGGACCTGGGAATCTGGACACGCAATGAAAACAATATTCTGCGCATAGGTCAAATGTTGCACGCGCAAAAAGCAGCGGATATTGAAATCCTGCATTTGAATAAAGCCGGTTTTTTGCTCACGCATACCCGTGCACAATTTGCCGATATCATGGACAATGATGTCTGGGAATTGAGTAATGTAATCATCAGAACCTTTTCCGAAGATCAAGTTTCTGCCACTCACTTGGATTCATTAAGTTGGCCGTCTTTTCTGAATCCGGAAGATATCTTGACACTCACCAAACCCCCGGAAAGCCTGTCACCGCTCGAGTTAGTAAGGCACGTCGAGTTTCTGCGCAGCACCGGGCAAGATGCCGACTCCTATGCACTGGCATTATGGCGCAAAGCGGGCAGTGCCTTGATGACGATTGCCATGCTGTTACTATCCATTCCCTTTGTATTCGGATCGATACGCACAGGTCTAGGCAATAAATTGGTATTTGCAGCGCTGATTGGGCTTGCGGTTTACTTATTGGATCAGATTATCGCCAATGCTGGCCTAATTTTGCACTTAAACCCTGCACTCATCGCGCTGGTCCCTGGTTTGGTGATGATCTTTCTGGCAAATATATGGTTACGTCGAACTTTTTAACCACAATTCTATGATTGTGGTCTTAAAACATCTACAATCGCGTAGCCTTGCGTAATCGGGTACGCACTTATGAATGTAACCATTTCAGACAAAACCCAATATTCATCACATATTACACATGCCGACTTCAACATATATCTATATCTTTGGTGAGAGCGAAACAAAAATTTGGGGATTAACCGGCCGCGAGCGCTTACAGCGCATGCTCGCAGGACGAGAGAGAATTACCTTCGCCGACGATCCCGAGAAAATACCTTCCGGTGCTACTGCGTTATTTTTGAATGCTAATTTTCTATTTGATGCGCGCGTACTCACAGCATTACTCGGTCTTGACAAGAAAATCGCTTTGTACAGCAACGAAGGCAGCCCAGCCGCGATATATGTTGAAGGTGATCAGGCATCCCGCTTACTCAGAAATTTGAACAGTAATCAAAGCCAGAATTATAAGTTCGTGCTGCTCACCATCCCGCGCATTGGTTTGAGTGACTTAGCAATAGACTTTCAACAAAATTTGAAAAAGAAAGATCCACCGTATCTCTTGCCAATCAGTGAAGCAAATCGGTATCTATTGGAAAAAGAGCTGTTTTCAGGATCCTATAAAGGCGTAACCGATCTGGTAACTAAATGGCTTTGGCCGGTTCCGGCATTCTGGTCGACGCATTTTTGCGTACGCCACGGTTGGCAACCGAATCACGTCACCTACCTCAGCGTTGTTTTTGCAGCACTGGCTGGTCTCGCGTTTTGGATGGGATTTTTTGGCATTGGATTGGCCATGGGCTGGTTCATGACCTTTCTGGATACCGTTGATGGTAAATTGGCGCGCGTTACCGTAACTTCCAGCCGCTTCGGTGATGTACTCGACCACGGTTTAGACATCGTTCACCCACCGCTGTGGTATTTGGCCTGGGGAGTCGGTCTGGCGGGCACGGCAACCCCCATAGCCGGTCTGGAAATTCTTATGTGGCTGATGCTGATCGGATATGTGGGCGGACGTTTGTGTGAAGGCGCATTCCAGCTATGGCTGGCACCATTTGATATGTTTATCTGGCGCAAACTGGATTCTTTTAATCGACTTATTACCGCCAGACGCAATCCCAATCTGCTATTGCTCACTTATGGATGGTTAATCGACCAACCTCATGTGGGACTATTATTGGTCGTTGCCTGGCATTTAATCTCAACCGGCATCCTTGCATGGCGTTTGATGGTTGGCTGGCGGACTCGACAAAAAGACGGCGCACTGAAATCATGGCTGCAGGACATCGATCCAGCGCGCGACCGCGACATATGGGCGGTCAAAATTTTTACCCGTGCACCACTCAATTTGAAAAAACCCTATCCTTCCTCTTCCAATTCCATACGTTAGAAACACTGCATGACTTCACCAACAAGGATTGATCGCCTGCAAACCGGAGCTGCTAAAATAGGCTGCGTACTCAATCCAATGAGCGGGCAAACACGCAAACACCTAGCGGCCATTCAACAAGCTCTAAATGACATACCCGGCATGAAGGTTTGTGAAGCAGCCGATGCGATAGCTTTTAAAGCGGCCATCGATCACCTGATACAGGCAGACATCGACTTACTGGTCGTCGTTGCCGGAGATGGCACGACCCATGCCATACTCAGCCATTTGTTTGCGACTCTAGCATTTAGTCAATGGCCGGTACTGATGATCATACCGGGCGGCACCACCAACATGACTTCGCTCGATATCGGCGTTCACGACAAACCTGTGCAGGCCTTGCATCGCTTACGTGATTATCTGCTAAATCCATCCACTCCCAAGCTCGCGCAACGTCCAGTGTTGTGTATCGAACAGGCTGGCATGAAGCCAATTTACGGCATGTTCTTTGCGGTTGGGCTGGTGGCACGCGGGGTTAAGTTTTCGCGCAGCCCAGTCAAACAACTGGGCATCACCGGCGGCATCTTCACTGCAATGGTAATGCTGCGATCATTGGCAGGCATGCTGGTTGGCATGGCATTGGGACATCATCAAAGCGAATGGGCACCAGTGACCATGACCTTGACGGAAGACAATGAGCGAACGCATAAAGGCACTTATCTGTTTGCTTTGGTTAGCGCATTGGACTGTTTGTTATTAAATATGCGCCCTTATTGGGGACAAGAACCTGCACCGCTGCATGTTACTTTTGTCAGCCAGCAACGCAAGCGCCTATGGCGCTCAGTATGGCCCCTACTCTCCGGTGGCGGTCGGGTGCTGAAGGAAACGGATGGTTACTATAGTCACAATTCCCATTCTGTAACCTTGCATATGGATGATGAATATATTGTCGACGGCGAATTGTATCGATCGACCAGCACACTTGAACCATTGCGGATTACCGCAACGAATCCCGTAACATTTTTAGTTTTAAAGGACACTGCTACTACCATGACTAGCTCCATCACTGCGCCCGCCGCGCAACTACCCGTTCGACTAATTAATGAAGTTGCATGGGAAAGCAATAAAGCGGTATCCCCTGATCTCATTCCATTGGTAGATTCGCTCGTTACGCGCTTTGGCGAATCACTGGATGCCGTGATTCTGTACGGCTCCTGTTTGCATTCTGCTTGCAGCCTGGACGAAGGTATCGTCGACCTGTATGTCGTCGTAAATAGTTACTACATGGCTTATCCCAAACGTTATTTAGCGAATTTAAATACCTGGCTGGCACCCAATGTCTTCTATTTGGAACTTCCTCATCAGGGCAGAACATTGCGCGCAAAGTACGCCGTGATTTCGACGCAAGATTTTGAACGTGGCGCGCAATTCTGGTTTCATCCCTATATCTGGGCGCGCTTTGCGCAGCCATCGCGGCTACTCTACTGCCTTAATGATTCCATACGGGAACGGATTTATGCGGCGCTGGCGCATTCCGTTGTTACCTTCTTAAAATCAGGGGTACCTACGCTCGAAGCAGGCATACTGGATGTCGAAGAGATCTGGACGCGTTGTCTGATGCTCACTTATGCCGCCGAATTACGAGCAGAGCGAGAAACACGTGCGCGACATCTGGCACAAGCCAATCTGAGCGCATTCATTCGACTGACAGAAGTCGCTGCTCCCATGCTCACAGGATTGTTGGAAAAACAAGAAAATGGCAAATACCTCTGCATAACCGATCCGAAGATGCAACAGCAAGCCCTCTGGCACTGGCGTTTACGCCGCTGGCAGGGGAGGATTCTGTCAATCCTGCGCCTATCCAAAGCAACGCTTACCTTTAACAATAGCGTCGAGTACGCGGTCTGGAAAATAGAACGGCACACGGGCGTCAGTGTGGAAATTACTCCGATGCTGCGCCGCCATCCCATCCTGTGGGGCTTAAAAGTCGCGTGGCAATTATTACGGCGGGGCGTGTTGCGCTAACGCCTCTTCAAGTGAGCTTAAGAAATCATCAAGATCAACAATCTACGGACTTTTTAATGGAGAAAAACATGAACTATTTATATCGTTTACTCTTTGTGTCAGTATTGCTTATGCTAACTGCCTGTTCCACCATGTATCTCGAAGGTTTGGAAAAAGTCGGCATTCCCAAACGCGATGTGATGGTTTACCGGGTTGAAAAAGCGCGTGACACGCAAGAAGAAACCAAGGAACAATTCAAATCGGCCCTGGAACAATTTACCGCTGCCACCAATTTCAGCGGCGGTGATTTAGAAGCCACCTATAAAAAACTTAATGAGGCTTATGAAGGCAGCGTCAGCAAAGCGGATGAAGTCAAAAACCGGATTGCGGACATTGAAAGTGTATCCGAGGCCCTGTTTAATGAATGGAAGCTGGAAATTTCGCAGTATAGTAGCGCTGCACTAAAACAGAGCAGTCAGAAAAAACTCGATACCACGCAAGCGCATTACCGGCAGTTGATCGCTTCCATGAAGCAAGCTGAAGCCAAAATTCAACCGATTCTGACTGTATTTCACGATCAGGTCATGTTCCTCAAGCACAATCTCAATGCGCGCGCCATTGCTTCGCTCAAGGGGGAGTTGGGCACCATCAAATCAGATGTATCCGTTTTAATTGCTTCGATGGAAAAGTCGATTAATGAAGCAAATGCGTTTATTAATACCATGGAACAAAAATAATTCAGGTAGAATGCAACCGCAAATGTAGGAAAAATTACATTTAACTTTTAAAAACCCATCAATAATACTGGCAGAAAGCTGCCATCAATATCATTCGGATCATAATTTATCGATTTAAACTGAAATAAAAACCATCCAATTCATCAGCATAAAAGATCGCTGATATCTGTTAGAGGAAATTTTTATGAAAATACACGCTGCTTCACTAGCATTGTATGGTGCTGTCGCTTTTATCACATTAAATTCCTGCGCTGCCTTAGCGGGAACAGGACATGCTGTTCACTATCACGATAAGTATCAAGGCAGAAAAACAGCCAATGGCGAAGTTTTTGATCAAAACAAACTGACTGCCGCCCACAATCAACTTCCTTATGGATCCAAAGTAAAAGTCACTAACTTAGCGAATAACCAAAGTGTCATCGTCAAAATCAATGACCGCATGGCGCAACATAATCGAAATATCATTGATGTCACAAAACACGCCGCCAAAAGACTGGGTTTTTTTGGCAAAGGGCGCGCACGGGTTATTCTTGAACGAATACAATAACTCTGTTTGAAGTCATCAGACTGCAATTACAGGCGATAGCTGTCATTTTTCCTCTAAAACTACAAGGGGAAATGTCTGGCACTGATACATGCTGCTACCAGCAAGTCATTAAATGAAACGCATCGACAGATCTATCGCCTGAATATTTTTAGTCAATCCGCCGATAGAAATCCGATCAACACCCGTTTCAGCCACTTGACGCACCGTCTGTAAATTAATGTTGCCGGATGCTTCCAGGATAATGCGCTCACCGCCGGCTTGCTGGCGAGTTAACGTGACCGCATCCGACAATTGTCTTAGCGAAAAATTATCCAGCAACACCATACTGGCTCCGGCAGCTATCGCTTCTTGCAGCTCTTGCAGGGACTCCACCTCAATTTGAATAAAAACATGAGGCGGTGCAATTTCCTGCGCTTTGACCAAGGCTGGTTTAATACCACCGGCAGCCATAATATGATTTTCCTTGATCAGGATGCCATCATACAAACCCAGTCGATGATTAATGCCGCCACCGCAAGTCACGGCGTATTTTTGCGCCATGCGCAATCCCGGCAATGTTTTGCGAGTATCAACGATAGCGGCTCCTGTGCCCACGATGGCATCGACATAATGCCGGGTTTGCGTGGCCACGGCAGATAACAACTGCAGAAAGTTTAACGCTGAGCGCTCAGCGGTCAACAATGCGCGCGCATTGCCGGTAACTTCGCATAGCTTCTGTCCGGCTTGTAGTTTATCTCCATCCTTTGCAAACCAATCAATCACTGTATCGGGTGCCAAGGTCATAAAGCAGGTTGCAAACCACTGCATACCGCACAACACCGCGTCTTCCCGACTGATCACACTGGCATTCATTGTTGTGCCGCTTGGAATCAATGCGGCTGTCAAATCGCCTTCCCCCACATCTTCTGTTAACGCCTGCTGTACATTCCGTTGAATCTCATCGCGCAAATCTTTCAATTCTTTCTTACCTTAATTTTCAATGAAGGATGAAAGTATAGTATAGCTGGTTAGTTGAACGGCATTCGCATTCGTTACCGGTGTTCAGAATATTCACTTACCCCTACTGAACGGATAGTATATGCTGTCCATCATCAATAGGGAGGCTGTATGTCCGGTGCGATCGATCTGATTATTTATAGTCTGGCTACGATGCTAGGAATTGTCATCGTTGGCATGATCGTATTCTGGTTTATACAAGATGTCACTCAGAAGAAACATTCGGTTTTACGCAACTATCCTGTCATTGGCCGGTTACGGTATATTTTCGAACGACAGGGTAAATATTTTCGACAGTATTTCTTTGCCAACGACCGCGACGAAATGCCGTTCAACCGGGCTACGCGCGGCTGGATATACAAAAATGCCAAAAATAAAGGCAGTCTGGTCGGTTTTGGCTCCACCAATGATTTGCGCCAACCCGGTTCGATTATTTTTGTTAACGCGGCATTCCCGATCCAGGAAGAAGATCAACTGCCAACGCCCTCGTTGCATATCGGTCAAGGTTATTGCGAACACCCTTTTGAAGCAAAATCCATCATCAATATCAGCGGCATGAGTTATGGCGCCATTTCCAAACCGGCTGTGCGTGCGTTGTCGCTGGGTGCAGCACAGGCGGGTTGTTGGTTGAATACCGGCGAAGGCGGGTTGGCACCGTATCACCTCGAAGGCGGCTGTGATTTGATCATGCAAATCGGTACCGCCAAATATGGCATCCGCGATGAAAACGGTGATTTCTCAGCGCAACGCGCCAAAGAACTCAGCAAAGTGGTTAAAGCGTTTGAAATCAAGCTATCGCAAGGTGCCAAGCCCGGCAAAGGCGGCTTATTGCCCGGCAATAAAGTGGGCAGCGAAATAGCCGCCATCCGCGGCATCCCGGAAGGTCAGGATTCCATCAGTCCGAATCGGCATAAGGACATCAACAATATTGACGAGCTGCTCGACAAAATTCACGCTCTCCGTGAGCTCACCGGACGGCCGGTGGGCATCAAAACAGCCATTGGCGGTTGGAATTTCATTAATGAATTATGCGACATGATCAATCGCCGCGGATTGGAATATGCTCCCGATTTTATAACCATTGATGGTGGCGAAGGTGGCAGCGGCGCAGCACCGCAAACCTTGATTGATCATGTCAGCCTACCCATAGCGGAAGCATTGCCGCGCGTCGTGGACGCCTTATTTCAATCCGGACTCAGACAGCGTATTTATGTCGTTGCTGCCGGGAAACTGGTGACTTCTGCGGAAGGTGCATGGGCGCTTTGTGCTGGCGCCGATTTTGTCAATACTGCACGCGGCTTCATGTTTTCTCTGGGCTGCATCCAGGCCATGCGCTGCCATCTCAACACCTGTCCCACCGGAATCACGACTCATGATGCGCGTTTACAAAATGGCCTGGTGGTTGAAGAAAAATATATCCGAGTAGCCAATTACGCCAGAAATGTGAACAAGGAAATTAACATGATCGCGCACTCTTGCGGCCTGCATCATGCACGCCAGTTTAAGCGTGAACATGTACGAATCGTTGAAACTGCGGGCAAAAGCGTAGCGCTAAATATTCTGTATCCCTACCCTGAGCCGCTTAAAAAAAATAAAACAGATTCTGATGCGCTAAGGATTCACGACTGAAGCCGGCAATTTACGCATCCAATCATTCCGCTCTTGAAATTTGGCGGCCATCCCCCACGTACGAGTCAATAACCTACCTAGGGAGAATTTCATGCGTTTTGACAAATTAACCACCAAGTTCCAACAAGCATTCGCGGATGCGCAAAGTATTGCCATCGGTCAGGATAATCCCTCGATCGAACCGCAGCATTTGCTGCTGGCGCTCCTGCAACAAGATGATGGCAGCACACTCTCTCTGTTACAACGCTCCGGCGTTAACACGGCTCCATTGCTGGAAAATATTAAACAAAACGTGCAGCGTCTGCCCAAAATCGAAAATTCAGGTGGAGAAGTGACCATTTCTCGCACGCTGAATAATCTGTTGAATCTGGCTGATAAGGAAGCACAAAAGCGCAATGACCAATTCATTGCGTCTGAGATGTTTTTGCTGGCAGTTCTGCAAGATAAAGGCGAATTAGGCGCACTGCTTAAACAATACGGCGCCAACTCCGCAGCGTTAGAGAAAGCCATCAATACAGTACGCGGCGGCGAACAAGTCAGCAGTGCTGAAGCCGAAGGTAGTCGTGAAGCATTGAAAAAATACACATTGGATCTTACCGAACGCGCACGCCAGGGCAAATTGGACCCAGTCATCGGACGGGACGATGAGATTCGCCGTGCGATACAAGTGCTGCAGCGGCGCACCAAAAACAACCCGGTGCTGATTGGTGAGCCAGGTGTCGGTAAAACCGCCATTGTCGAAGGACTAGCACAGCGGATTATCAATGGCGAAGTCCCTGAGAACTTAAAAGATAAACGAGTATTGTCTTTGGACATGGCCGCATTACTGGCAGGGGCAAAATACCGCGGTGAATTTGAAGAGCGCCTCAAGTCTGTGCTGAAAGAACTTGCACAGGATGAAGGCAAAACCATCGTATTCATTGATGAATTACATACCATGGTGGGTGCCGGCAAAGCCGAAGGCGCCATGGATGCGGGCAATATGCTGAAACCTGCATTGGCACGCGGCGAGTTGCATTGCGTGGGCGCCACGACATTGGATGAGTACCGCAAATATATTGAAAAAGACGCCGCCTTGGAACGACGCTTCCAGAAAGTGATGGTGGAAGAACCCACGGTGGAGGCGACTATCGCGATACTGCGTGGTCTTCAGGAAAAATACGAAGTGCACCACGGCGTGGATATTACGGATCCGGCAATCGTCGCCGCCGCAGAATTATCCAACCGATATATTACCGACCGCTTTCTGCCCGATAAGGCGATTGATTTGATTGACGAGGCAGCCGCACGCATTCGTATGGAGATCGACTCCAAACCGGAGGCATTGGACAAGCTGGACCGTCGTCTCATACAACTCAAAATTGAACGCGAAGCCATCAAAAAAGAAAAAGATGAAGCCTCACAAAAGCGCCTGCAGTTACTCGAGGATGAAATCAAACTCAAAGAACGCGAATATGCTGATTTAGATGAAATCTGGAAAACCGAAAAATCCCAAGTGCAAGGCTCCCAGCAAATCAAGGAGGAAATGGAAAAAATCAAGCTGGAAATAGAAGCTGCAACGCGCAAAGGTGATTGGCAAAGAGTCTCGGAATTGCAATATGGCCGCCTCCCACAACTCGAAGCGCAGCTTCAATTCCAACTCAACGATCAGAAGCAGCAAATTCGCAGCACCGAGCCCAACACTTCGGTGGCGCCCAAGCTATTGCGCACACAGGTTGGCGCAGAAGAAATTGCTGAAGTGGTCTCGCGCGCGACCGGTATCCCGGTATCGAAAATGATGCAGGGTGAGCGTGAGAAACTGCTGTTTATGGAACGAAAACTGCATGACCGGATCGTAGGTCAGGATGAAGCCGTGCGGCTGGTATCCGATGCCATACGCCGCTCTCGCGCAGGTCTGTCTGATCCCAATCGCCCTTATGGATCCTTTCTTTTCCTGGGCCCGACCGGTGTCGGCAAAACCGAGCTTTGCAAAGCGTTGGCAGGTTTTCTGTTCGACTCGGAAGATCATTTAATCCGCGTGGATATGTCCGAATTCATGGAAAAGCATTCGGTGGCACGTTTGATTGGCGCCCCCCCTGGCTATGTGGGCTATGAAGAAGGTGGATATCTGACCGAAATCGTGCGCAGAAAGCCTTATTCAGTCATTTTGCTGGATGAAGTGGAAAAAGCACATCCTGATGTATTCAATGTGTTGCTGCAGGTTCTGGATGATGGTCGCATGACCGATGGCCAAGGACGCACCGTCGATTTTAAAAATACGGTCATCGTGATGACCTCCAATCTGGGCTCGCAAATGATTCAGGAAATGGCAGGCAGCGAATATCAGCTGGTCAAAGAGGCGGTGATGGGCGAAGTAAAAACACATTTCCGGCCCGAATTCATCAATCGAATCGATGAAGTTGTAGTATTCCACTCTTTGGATGAAGAGCATATCCAATCGATTGCCAAAATACAGTTGCATTATCTTGAAGCCAGACTGGCCAAGCTGGAGATGAAACTCGACGTCAGTGATGCGGCATTGGCAGCGATCTCTCAAGCCGGCTTCGATCCCGTGTTTGGTGCACGCCCACTGAAACGCGCCATTCAGGCTGACATTGAAAATCCGCTGGCAAGAGAGATTTTAGAGGGTCATTTTGTTGCAAAAGACACGATCAAGGTGGATTACAGCAACAACAAAATGAGTTTTTCTAAAATAACGGGGTAAAGAACTTTCGGCTCAAGTGAGTAAGGCTTGCTACAAGAATGATCGCTCTGTGAGTGGCAAGTACAAAAAATGTGGAATCACGAAGTGAATATGCTTAAATACAGTGAGATTCGGGTAAAATGTATTTTTTTTACTGGATAGATTGTCATGTTTAAAGGTAGCTTGGTTGCTATCGTCACTCCAATGCATGAGGATGGCGGATTAGACTTAGAACGTTTTCGTTCTCTTCTGGATTTCCATATAGCACAGGGTACCGATGGTATTGTCGTCGTTGGTACCACCGGCGAATCTCCCACGGTAGATTTTGATGAGCATCATCTGTTGATGCAAACCGCGGTTGATCATGTTGCTGGACGCATACCGGTAATTGCAGGCACTGGTGCCAACTCAACCCGTGAGGCCATTGATTTATCAATTTATGCAAAAAATGCAGGTGTCGATGCCTGCTTGTCGGTGGCTCCCTATTACAACAAGCCGACCCAGGAAGGACTCTATCAGCACTTTAAAGCGATAGCAGAAGCCGTTGATATGCCGCATATCCTATATAATGTTCCCGGTAGAACCGTGGCGGACATTCACAATGATACGGCTTTGCGGTTGGCGCAGATCCCTAATATCATCGGCATCAAGGATGCGACAGGAAACATAGGCCGAGGATCTGATCTACTATTGCGGGCGCCAGCTGACTTTTCCATCTATAGCGGCGATGACGTCAGTGCTCTAGCACTGCTACTGCTGGGAGGTCATGGCACTATTTCAGTCACGGCCAATGTAGCACCCAAAATGATGCATGACATGTGCGTGGCTGCATTCTCGGGAGATCTAAAGACTGCAAGAGCACTGAATAACAAGCTCCTGCGATTACATGTTGATCTGTTTGTGGAAGCCAACCCAATTCCTGTGAAATGGGCTGTTGAGCAAATGGGTTTAATAGGCCCTGGGATTCGGTTGCCGCTCACCGCACTGTCCAGTCAATACCATCAGCTAGTTCGAGAAGCAATGCAGTTTGCCAATATCCATGATTTGAAGGAGTAAGATGTCAAAAATGAAATGGCGACGAGTAACCATACCGTATATGGTATTGGCACTTTCATTGACAATTACAGGTTGCAAGCTAATTCCAGAAAGCAAAACCATTGACTATAAATCAGCGGGTAAACTGCCACCTTTAGATATACCTCCTGATCTCATTAAACCTGCGATTGATGAGCGCTATGCGATTCCCGAACTTGCTTCGTCAGGCAGTACAACGTTTTCTAGCTACAATAGTGAACGTGGCAAGCAAGCGCAGCCCGGCAACGCCTCTTTTTTGCCGACATCGATTCAGAATGTTCATATCGAACGTGCGGGCACACAACGCTGGTTAGTCGTTCCTCAACCTCCCGAAGCGGTTTGGCCGATCATCAAGGAATTCTGGCAAGAACTGGGATTCCTGATCAAAATTGAAGTGCCTGAAGCCGGTATCATGGAAACGGATTGGGCCGAGAATCGAGCCAAGATTCCTCAGGATTTTGTGCGTACATTCCTATCCACATTCTTGGACAGTATTTATTCGGCCGCAGAACGCGATAAATTCCGTACTCGCCTGGAGCGTAGTGAAGCGGGCGTCACTGAAATATATATCAGTCATCGCGGCATGAATGAAGTGATAGAAGGAGGCAATCTGCAGCGCTCCATCTGGCAACCACGGCCGGCAGATCCTGATCTGGAAGCTGAGATGCTATCCCGTTTGATGATGCGCTTTGGTGTAGAGGAAGAAAAAGCCAAACTGGAGCTGACGGCAAGCAGCAGAAGTTCAGCGCAAGAACGCGCCTATATCGACAATACTGGCAGTACTCTCGTGATTAATGAAGCATTTGACAGATCATGGCGACGCGTTGGTTTAGCACTTGATCGCATCGGCTTCACTGTTGAAGATCGTAATCGGGTTGAAGGGATTTATTTTGTACGCTATCTTAATCCCGATAAAGACAGCAAAAAAACCAACGATGATAAAGGCATTTTGTCAGGCCTGTTATCGGGAATCACTTTCTTGCGTGACAACGATAAAACAGATTCAAAAGCCGCGAAATACCGCATTCAGGTCAATAACACGGGAGCTAATACCAGCAAGATTACTTTACTGAATGATGATGGCACGGCAGTAAATTCTGCCACTACGAATCGAATTCTTAAGTTACTCCATGAGCAACTTAAATGAGTAAGACACAAATGTTAATCACCTACTTTGATGCTTAACATTTGTTATGTTTGCAAGCCAAACACTAGATCTTTTCACTTCAATAATGTGTGGCCTAAAATGAAATGGTCAGCCCTATTCCCAAGACTTTCATTATAAATTAACTTGTCAATAAAAAACCGCCCGAAGAGGCGGTTTTTTATTTCTCAAGCAAAGGGAATTATTTTTTGCTTTCTGCTTCCCCGCCACTCATGATTTTTTCATAATTTGCTTTTTCCGTTTCAGGTAATGCCTGACTGGGCTTTCCACCACATGCGGATAATATCAAAACTAATAATGACACAGCCAGAAGAGTATATTTCATTATGTAATTTTCCTTATAAAAAGTTTCTTAAGTTAAGCAGTATATAACGAATTTAGCCAATTTTTCAAGCAAGCTTTTAGCCTTGGGTTCAACCAGTTTATATTTGCTTTTGAGTATTAATCATTTTTATTTATCAAAACAAAATTCATTAAAAGCGAAGATTGGTTTAAATAATAAAAATGAAATTTAAGATGATATGTTCGAGCGTTTAAAAGCGGTAAATAGGAATTTAAAACAGATACTTCATTTAATCAATCGACATATTTATCATTAGTCTCCTTCTAATTACTACCCCAAGAAGACTAATGTTTTGTGAAGAATTATTTCATACCATTAACAGTTTTCCGGTAACAATAGAAATAACACTTTATTCTTTGTACTACTTACTGTACTACTTGCCATCAGCACTGTCTGCTGCGCTATCTGCACCTTTTGCCTCAGTTCCGTCCAGAGCTGGCTCAGAATCTCTAGGTGCAAAAGCTGAAGGAGGTGGTTTGTCCATAGGATAACCATCAAGACTTTTTTTACCTTCACAAGCAGTTAATGTCAAAACCGCAAATGCAGCGGCCCAAAATGTCAATTTCATCATTTAATCTCCCGTGTTCTTCTAATTGATTTGCACTTCATAGCATAATCGAAGTAACACGATTATACAAATTTGAACCCAACAATTAAATGATCAAACAACTCTTCTCTAAAACTTTATCCGACATGCAAAGCTAACCTGCAACATTCTTGCAGCATAAAATTATTTAATACCAATTGAGACTAATCATAAACTCTTAAGCAATTTGCTAATAAAAAACCGCCCTCTTCGGGGCGGTTTTCATTACCGATATTTCTTTTAATATCAGAAACAATCGATATCTCATCACTTTGGCGTGCCTTCACGCTCATCCATGAAGCTTGGCGGATATTGACCTGGTTTTGGATCACCACATCCGACTAGAAATGTTGTTAAAAGGGCGGCAATCAATAGAGCGAATTTCATATTGTATTTCATTCTAAATCTCCTATTTTCAGAAAAATTTAACGAAAAATAAAATTATGTAAAGCAACTCATCAGTCATTCAATAATGAAAGACCACAACCTTAATACCAGAATTAAATAATGCTGTCCAGGAAATTTCAAGAAAAACTAATTGAATTTAAGTAACCAAGACTCTTATCACTCGCCATTATTACTCTCTAAATAGCCACTAACATACCATTGATAAAGGACTTTTCCAGCCTCTTCATCAATTCTGGAAACAGGAATAATTTCATGATTGTCAGCAAGGTTAAGCAGCAATTTGTAAGCATCCATTCCAACGTTATAAACCTCGCCATTCATAAAGAATTTACCGTCACCACTTAACAATCTACTTTTTAAGTCAAGTCGCACGCCATTATTCATCACTTGTTGCAAGAACAAACGTGAGCTCAAAGGTTCTTCAGGTTGCTCAAAAAAAATGTGCGATTTAGGCTCAGATAGATAAATGCCCAGAAAATTTTCTACATCTTTGTAATCCCATTTAATCTTCTTAAGTATTGAACGCGTCTGGCGTTGCATCGCGGCACTGATTCTTGATGGATGAGATTGCCATGATAGATTGGGATCGGAATACCAACCTTCCGTTTCAAAATTATCCTGCAAATAAACAAGAAACTGAGTGATCAATTCATGATGACTAGGCGCACGAAAACCTATCGAATACGTCATACAATCCTCTTCAGCAATACCGTTGTGCGCATACTGAGGCGGTAAATAAAGCATATCTCCTGCTTCCAATACCCATTCCTGCTCTGGTCGAAAATCTTGCAAAATCCTCAACGGGGCATCGGCGACAAATTGATCATCTTTCTGTGCTGATATTTGCCAGCGCCTAGATCCAAGACCTTGCAATAAAAACACATCGTAGGAATCAAAATGAGGTCCAATTCCTCCGCCTTTAGGCGCATAACTCACCATTAAATCATCCAGACGAGCGTGAGGTATAAAGCGGAATCTCGTCAATAAATCACGCGCGGAAGGAAGAAAATGATTGACATCCTGTACTAAAAGCGTCCACTGCTTCTTAGGTAGTTTTGCCAATTCATAACTACTAAGAGGACCGTGCTTGAGTCGCCATTTACCATTTTTCTGGACAACCAAACGGGATTGTGCATCTTCACAACACGCCAATTCCATTAACTCATCCTTCGTTAATAGGCCATTAAAACCGGGTAGCGCATTCCTTACCAGTAGGGGTTTTTTCTGCCAATAATCGCGCAAAAAAATTTGGGGAGTCATGCTCCCCAAAGAAATCATCTTTATCTTATTAATGTTTAACTCCCCATAATTCTTCCAGCCGTTTGTCCCGTCCACAGTTGTTTCGGTAATAAGCGTATCGCAGCGGATTCTTAAGAGAGTAATCCTGGTGATACTCCTCTGCGCGATAAAATTCTGACGCAGGCAAAATCTCCGTTACGATAGGTTGAGTAAATTTTGCGGAATCCACTAATGCTTTTTTCGATGCCTCTGCCAGTTCTTTTTGATGAGCATCGCTATAAAAAATCACGCTACGATATTGCGGACCTTGGTCACAAAACTGACGATTAACAGTCAGTGGGTCGATGGTCAACCAATACGCAGCCAATAACTTCGAGAAACTTGTTTTGGTTCGGTCGAAATGAACTTTCACCGCTTCGACATGCCCGGTGTTTCCTGCCACCACCTGCTCATAGGTTGGATTAGTCACGCTACCACCGATATAGCCGGATGTCGTAGAAACAACCCCTGGCATTTTGTCGAAATCAGACTCAGTACACCAGAAACAACCTCCCGCAAAAATTGCAGTCTCTAAATTTTCATTCGCGATAGGCAGTGAAGGTGACTCTGCGATCAAGCTATCAATCTGCCGGCATGAGCTAAATAACAGCAGAACAAGTAACCATACAATGGTGGAATATTGCCGATGGAAGTTCTTTTGCATAAACCTAACTCCTGAGTTCCGGCAATTGATCGGCACGCGGTACAAATTTCAACGCCAATCCATTATTGCACCAGCGTTCCCTTCGCGGTGGCGGTCCATCTTTAAATACATGGCCTTGATGTCCGCCACATCGCGCACAGTGATATTCAGTCCGTAGAATAATCAGCATGTAATCACGCCGGGTTCCAATATGTCCTTCAATAGGTTGCGTGAAACTTGGCCATCCGCTTCCGCTTTCATACTTATGTTGACTTTCAAATAATGGCAAATAACATGCCGCGCAAATAAATGTTCCGTCGCGATGCTCATGATTTAATTCGCTACTGCCAGGCGGCTCTGTATGCTCTTCAAATAAAACCTGATACGCTGCTGGCGACACCATGTTCCGCCAGGCTTTATGAGGCTTGTTAAGAGGCACTATCGAAGTCTGATTGACATCACCTGCAATCGCCTGGGTAGCGGGCACTAGCACTGAAAAAGCAGGCAGTGCAGCCGCCACGCTGATTCCTTGGAGAAAGGTGCGTCGTTTCATGAAAAATCCCTCATATATTATTGATACTGTCAAATCAATTTGTTGCAAGATTTCAAGTAAAATGATCAAGCAAGCTTGAATCAGAACTTACCCGGTTTGCCTAAAATGAAGACTATTTTGATCAACTCTGCCATGCAGATTTATCTGCAAATCCTGTATCATCTCAGTTTTAAGATTATATCTTAGCCCACATGAAAATTACTTTTCTGGAATTTGAACAGAATATCGCAGAATTTGAATCCAAAATAGAGGAATTACGTTTTGCGCAGGATGATTCCGCTTTGGATATTTCAGCTGAAATTGCTCGCTTGCAGGCCAAAAGCCAATCTCTCACAAAAAATGTTTATGCAAAACTGACTCCCTGGCAGATCTCACAAGTTGCTCGGCACCCGCAACGCCCGTATACACTCGATTACATAGAACATTTGTTTACAGATTTTGAGGAATTGCATGGCGACCGGAATTTTGCCGATGATCACGCGATTGTCGGAGGGCTGGCTCGTTTCAATAATCAAACTGTGATGGTGATTGGCCACCAGAAAGGACGCGACACTCGGGAAAAGATCCATCGCAATTTTGGCATGCCTAAACCGGAGGGTTATCGCAAAGCCTTGCGCTTAATGCGTCTAGCAGAGAAATTTTCTATTCCGTTGATTACGTTTATTGATACACCTGGTGCATACCCTGGCATCGATGCAGAAGAACGGGGGCAATCAGAAGCCATCGGTAAAAATCTTTATGTCCTCGCAGAATTACGAGTCCCCATCATTTGTATCATTATTGGAGAAGGCGGATCGGGCGGTGCTTTGGCGGTAGCGGTCGGTGATGTGATCCATATGCTGCAGTATGCGACCTACTCTGTCATTTCTCCGGAAGGTTGCGCATCCATTCTATGGAAAAGTGCAGACAAAGCACCCGAGGCCGCAGAAATCATGGGAATTACCGCCGATCGACTGAAAGCTGTCAATCTGATCGATAGCATAGTTCCCGAACCTATAGGTGGCGCTCACCGCGATTACACGGCAACCATGCATTCGGTAAAAACCGTAGTACAGGAATCGCTACGCAAGCTGCAGGATTATTCTACCGATAAACTTCTACAAAAACGCTTTGAACGACTGATGGCATATGGTTCATTTAAGGAAGTCAAAGTCGAATAATCTTTTATCTGACACTCAAGACGTATTACTCGCACATATCCAGCAGGGCAATCACTTAACCGTTGCTCTAAGCGGCGGTGTAGATTCAGTTGTACTATTGCATTCACTCGTTGCATTATCTAAGTCCATGCAATTTACGCTTTCAGCAGTACACGTTAATCATGGCATCAGTAACAATGCAAAGCTTTGGAGCCAGTTTTGTTGCAATCTTTGTCATGCTTACGATATTCCTATCTACGTGGCCTACCTACAGATTAGAAAAGACCCAGGCTTAAGTCTTGAAGCCGTCGCCCGGGAACAACGTTATCGTGTATTCGATCGCATGCAAGCAGATTACGTTGTCCTTGCACAGCATCTGGACGATCAGGCCGAAACGCTTTTACTGCAATTGTTTCGTGGCGCGGGTATAAAAGGATTGAGTGCCATGCCCGTTGTCAGAAAACAAACTTCAGATAATGCGCCGCAAATACTCAGGCCAATGCTAGAAATTTCCCGTAGCCGCATCGAAACGTATGCAAAACAACATAGATTAAATTGGATTATCGATGAAAGTAATGACAGCCTAGCTTTTAATAGAAATTACCTGCGCCATGAGATTCTGCCCTTATTAAAAAAGCGATATCCCAATTATCCCAAAACCCTGCTGCGCACGAGTCGTCACTTATCTGAAGCCTCATCACTTCTGGATGAATTGGCTGAAATTGATCGTGCGCAGTGTCTTGCTTCCGACAGATTGCAAGTCGATCATCTGCGCAAACTAAGCTCTGCGCGCGCCAAGAATCTGTTGCGCTACGTTTTGTCACAGCAAAATATCAATACGCCCAGTACAGCAAAATTAGACGATATTTTGCATCAGCTCTTATCAGCACGCACAGACAATCAATTGCATATCAGTTTTGGAAGCGCTGAAATTCGTTGTTATAAAGGCGCGGTGTATATATTGTCCGGAAAATTACAACACCGAGCATTCCAACACCATGTGTGGCGTGGAGAACAATCTATGCTGCTTCCATCATTTAGTGGTTCCATTCATTTCACACAGGTAAAAGGTCAGGGCATTGATCCGCAAAAACTCATGAATCAGTTAATCACAATCCGCGCACGCTCAGGTGGCGAACATCTGATGCCCGCACATAATCGACCACGTCGCAGTTTAAAAAATTTATTGCAGGAAGCCTCTGTTCCTCCCTGGAAGCGTTACTCGATTCCACTACTATTCTGTGGTGAAAAACTGGTGTGGGTACCGGGAATCGGCATCGATTATGAATTTCAAGTAAAATCTGATGGAATAGGGGTTTTACCTATCTGGGATACTGAGTAAATTTTAGAATTTCCAGAAAATCACTGAGTATTCTGGAAATTATCGAATAATTGAACACAATCAACTTTTTCTTTAGGAAATTCGAATGATTCTTGTCACGGGTGGTGCAGGATTTATAGGCAGCAATTTTGTATTGGATTGGTTAGCACAATCTGATGAAAAAATCGTCAATCTGGACAAATTGACCTATGCCGGCAATCTGCAAAATTTATCTTCATTGACCGGAGATTCAAGACATTTTTTTGTGCAAGGCGATATTGGAGACATTCAGTTAGTGCCGCAGCTACTGAAGCAACATCAACCACGGGCCATCATCAATTTGGCTGCCGAAAGCCATGTCGATCGTTCAATTCATGGCCCGGAAGATTTTATTCAAACCAACATTCTGGGTACTTTTCGTTTATTAGAGGCAGTACGTACTTATTGGAATGAACTAGAAACGCAGGAGAAACAGAATTTTCGCTTTCTGCATGTTTCGACCGATGAAGTGTATGGTTCACTTACCTTGAATGAGCCCGCCTTTACCGAAGAACATCCTTATCAGCCTAATAGCCCGTATTCAGCTAGCAAGGCATCCAGCGATCATTTGGTACGCGCTTATCATCACACGTACAAACTTCCCGTTCTGACGACCAATTGCTCCAATAATTACGGCCCCTTTCAGTTCCCGGAAAAATTGATACCTTTAATGATTGTCAATGCATTGACTGGAAAATCACTACCGGTGTATGGCGATGGTCAGCAAATTCGAGATTGGTTATATGTTACTGATCATTGCAGCGCAATTCGCCGCGTACTGGAAGCAGGGATTCCGGGAGAAACTTATAATATTGGCGGTTGGAATGAAAAACCAAATATTGATATCGTCAAAATGATCTGCGATTTACTGGGAGAAACTTATCCCAATTCCACTTTCCAGAACCTGATTACTTATGTGCAGGATCGACCAGGCCATGATCGTCGTTATGCAATTGATGCAAAGAAAATTGAGCGTGAACTAAACTGGAGACCAGCAGAAACATTTGCAACAGGGATCCGTAAAACCATTCAGTGGTACCTAAATAACCAACAATGGATCAATAATGTGCAAACGGGTTCTTATCGTGAGTGGATAGAAAAAAATTATACTGGGATAGCTCAATGAAAATTCTGCTATTAGGCAAAAGTGGTCAAGTAGGATGGGAATTGCAACGCAGTCTAGCTCCATTAGGGGAACTCATTGCTTTAAACTCGAGTAGCAAAGAGTTGTGCGGAGATCTGACTAATCTTTCAGGTATACAAACGACAATACGCAAAATTGCACCCGATATCATTGTCAATGCTGCAGCCTATACGGCTGTTGACAAAGCTGAAAGCGAATCGGAACTGGCTCATATCATCAATGCCGAAGCTCCTGGCATACTTGCACAAGAAGCAAAGCAACTGAATGCCTGGTTAATACATTATTCAACAGATTATGTTTTTGATGGCAATGGGGATCAGCCCTATCTTGAAACGGATATACCTAATCCCAACAACATTTATGGGAAATCCAAACTAACAGGTGAAAACAATATCGTCGCAGCAGGTTGCTCGCATCTAATATTTCGCACAAGCTGGGTTTACGCGGCCCATGGAAACAATTTCATG
>Ga0209582_1000548_pt1 | contig 22680 bp, 20 predicted proteins | sample KloWWTmetKNB5Kit_FD_187176 | JGI IMG/M metagenome (GOLD analysis project Ga0209582, IMG submission 187176) | Active sludge microbial communities from Klosterneuburg, Austria, studying microevolution and ecology of nitrifiers - Klosterneuburg... | ecosystem: Engineered > WWTP > Aerobic digester >...
ACGTGCCGATCTGGAAGAAGCGTTCAAGCGATTGAAGGTCCTTTTTCCGGACAGCCTTACCCCCAAGGTCGTGGCCTTCAATTCCGGCTTCAATTTCGGGATCTATCCCACGGACAGTGTGCTCGGCGTAGGCGTGGAGTGGTTCATCGGTGCCGATCACCCCATGATCGGCATATTGGCACCGGAGGCCTTCCCCAAATACGTGAAGGACAGAATGCGTCCGGATATGTTGGTGCCCAGTGCTGTGAAGGGCTGGTTGCTGGTGCACTACACGCGTGACATTCGTGGCGCCGATGTGCTCACCAACCTGGTGGAGACGGGAAAAGTGATGGCATTGCTCAATGCACTTCTTCCGGATGCGGAACCGGCTGCGCTTTTCGCTTTCAGCAAGGAGCATCTGGCATGGTGCGAGGCGAATGAGTACGCCATTTGGAAGGAGATCGTTTCGAAGGATCAACTCTTCAGCAAGAAGGCAGATGACATCGGGAGGTTGATGAACGATGGACCGTTCACCAACGGGTTACCGCGCGAAAGTCCCGGACATATTGGGGAATGGATCGGTTACCGCCTGGTGGACGCATACATGAAGGAGAACCCGAACGTTTCCTTTGCGCAGCTCTTCGCGTTGGATGATCCCCGAACGATCCTCAAGAACTATAAACCGCGTTGAACACTATCTCTAACGATCCGCCATCCCCTCATCGATCCATGACCAAGACTTCCGATATCCGCCTGACCGTTCGCACCGATGAGAACAACGTACCCGAACACATCGATTGGGAGGCCGAAGACACCGGGAGCAAGAGCAGTACGAAGGCGGTCTTGTTGTCGCTTTGGGATGCGCAAGAAAAGAACACCTTGCGTATCGATCTCTGGACCAAGGAAATGACCGTGGAGGAAATGAAGGCCTTCTTCCATCAGAACATTCTTACCATGGCCGATACATTCGAGCGCGCCACCAATGAAGGGAAAATGGCTGCGCAGATGCGCGATTTCGGAGCCTATTTCGCGGAGCACATGCTGCCGGAGTTGAAGTAAGTGAAGTCGTGGTTCGTTAGTCGTGAGTCCTGACTCCCGACTCACGACTCACGACCCCCAAACTCCGGAGGTATTCAACTGTAGAAGGTCCACGCCTTGTTCACCTTTTCTATAAAGTCGAGCAATTCATCCCGTCCCTTGGACTTTTCCGCTGAGGTCTCGAACACGTCGGGCAGCGTTTCCCAAGTTGCCTTGAGCTCGCGCTTCAGTTTTGCCACGTTGGCTTGCACCTGTGGCTGGCCCAATTTGTCGGTCTTGGTGAAGACGATCGCGAATGGGATCTCCTCTTCGCCCAACCACTGGATCATATCCAGGTCGTTCTTCTGCGGTTCCAAGCGTGAATCGACCAAGATGAAGGTGCACTGGAGATTCTCCCGTCTGCGCAGGTAGTTGCGGATCATGCTTTCCCACACGGCGCGTTCCGTCTTGCTCACTTTGGCAAATCCGTAGCCCGGCAAGTCGGCCAACATCCAAGGGCGTTCGCTTTTCAATGTGCCTTCTACCCGGAAGTGCTCAACGTTGCGCGTACGGCCCGGTGTATTGCTCACACGTGCCAGCTTGTTGATGTGGCACAGCATGTTGATCAGCGAGCTCTTGCCCACATTGCTTCGCCCTATGAAAGCATATTCGGGCAATGTCGGCTTCGGCCAATGCTCCGGGGCACGACCGCTTCCAAGGTGTTCGGCTTGTAAAGCTTTCATGGGTGGAGCAACTGTTCAATAGTGGCGAGTGAACGAACGTGTTCCTGGTGCGAAGTTGAAGGGAAGCACTCGCTCGCTGGTCGCAGCTTCCCGCTCAAGACAGGTTTCATGCCAATGTCTTCGCCAACCACTTTTCCAAAATTGCATTGAACTGGTTCGGGTGTTCCATCATGGCCGCATGCCCGCATTCATCGATCCAATGCAACTCGCTATGTGGGATCAAGGTGTGGAACTCTTCGGCCACATGCGGCGGAGTAATAGTATCCTGCTTTCCCCAGATCAACAACACGGGCATTTTCAGTTTGGGGATCTCTGTGGCCATGTTGTGGCGGATCGCGCTCTTGGCCAATGAAAGGATGCGGATCAGCTTTGCCTTGTCATTGATCGTTTCGTAGCACTCTTCCACCAACTCATCCGTGGCATGCTTCGGATCAAAGAAGGTCACGGCCACTTTCTTTTTAATGAAGTCCTTGTCCTCACGGCGTGGAAAACCACCGCCGAAGGCATTCTCATACAAACCGCTACTACCGGTGAGCACCAAGGAACGGACCATCTCCGGCTTGCGGCTGCAATAGACCAGCGCTACGTGACCGCCAAGCGAATTACCGATGATGTTCACATACTTGAAACCGGTATGCTGGATGAAGCGGTCCAGGAATTTCGCCAGGTTGTCCACATTGGTGCTCAACATGGGCAAGGTGTACAACGGCAGGATCGGCACTAGTACATGGTACTTGTCCTTGAAGTGATCGAACAAGGGACCGAAGTTGCTTAAAGCGCCGAATAAACCATGCAGTAGGATCAGCGGCTCGCCCTTTCCCGCTTCCAAATACTGGAATTCGCCTTCCTCCTTCAATGTGCGCTCGTCTGCCATGTTAACCTCACGGTCCGTCCAAAGGTAAACGGAACCCGGAACGGTGTCCACGGGTTCCATCCTTTTGTCAAAAGATCCATGGTGTATAAGTAAGTGGACCAGCTCGGACCAACGAGCGACCATGCTTTTGGCCTCGTTGAGGTGCTTTGATAGGAGCTTGCACCGTTTGATCGGTACACTACTGCACATCTCCAACCGGAAGTTCGGCCTTCGTTCAACTTCATTCTATGCTGCTCTTCTGATCGCTGCCGCAAGATCCATCAAGTTGCGAGTGTGGTTCGTGTACGCACTTGGATCTTATTTCCGGTCAAGTCTCCCACCGTTGTCCCATTTGGTCCTTTCTCAGGGGCAACCACTTCTTACCACCACGCCGATCCCAGGCGTTCCACACATCGCCCTGTTGATCGATCTTCCCAATAAGGGCGAGGGTGCGGGGTTGCCGCATCGGATCTTTCAGGTCCCTTAAGTGCAAGTGCGGTTAGAGCAAAAAGGAACTGGGAGTGTTAAGAACTGCCCACTTTCACCCACTGTGTTTTAAGGTCGTTTTCTTCACTGGTTGCGGCTGTTATGCAACATTTGGCTACTTTCGCCGTTGAAGAATTATCAACAATCGGCTTTTTGGAATGGAAAGGTGGGAGGAAGTGGGAGCCTCTGATCTACTTTCGCCGCCATTCCGACGAGCATGAACGATGCTGGATCTATTAGGAGAATATCAAAGCACCTTGGATGCCAAGAGCCGCGTGCTCTTGCCCGCCGCGCTGAAGAAGCAGCTCGGTGGCGAGGCGGTCAAAGGCTTTGTGTTGAACCGCGATCCAGCAAGTGCATGCCTCGTTCTCTATCCTCTTTCGGAGTGGCAACGAACAAGTGCAGAAGTGCGCAAGCTCAACCGCTTCGATCCCGAAAGTGTGGAGTTCCAACGACGTTTCCTCAATGGGGCAACACCGTTGGAACTCGACCCGAACGGACGATTGTTATTGCCCAAACACCTGATGCAGTACGCTCAACTGAGCCGAACAATCTTGTTCACGGGCATGGGCGATCGCATCGAGGTTTGGAACGAGGACCTGTACAAACAGGCGCTCGACGGGAAAGTGGCACTCAAGGTATTGGCGGCAAAGGTGATGGCACCTTCTAAAACCAATGGCCAATGAGTATCACGACCCCGTTCTTTTATCTTCTTGTCTCGAAGGATTGAACATCCGACCCGACGGCGTCTATGTGGACGTTACGTTCGGTGGTGGTGGTCACAGCAAAGCCATCTTGGAAAGGCTCGGTCCGAAAGGTCGACTGATCGCGTTCGATCGTGATCGCGATGCCTGGAAGAACGCAGCCGCGCTTTCGCCAACCGATGGAGGAACAGGGGATCCACGCTTCACCTTGGTGAAAGCCGACTTCCGCTGGTTCAAGAACCACTTGCGGTACCTGAATGCGCTACCAGTGGATGGGCTTCTTGCGGATCTCGGTGTAAGCAGTCACCAGTTCGATACCGGTGCGCGAGGTTTCAGCTTCCGTTTCGATGGCCCACTGGACATGCGCATGGACCACCGCGCAAGCCGCACCGCCTCGCAGTTGTTGCGCGACCTGGACGAAGCTGCATTGACCAACCTGCTGCGGATCTATGGTGAGGTGAACGGCGCCCACCGCGTGGCCCGGCAATTGGTGAATGCCAATGCGCACACATCGATCGCAACCACCTTTCAATTGGTGGAAGCGTTGAGGCCGGTAACGCCTCGGGGTCGTGAAAGCGGTTTCCTCGCCCAAGTGTTCCAAGCCCTGCGCATTGCAGTGAACGATGAACTGGGCGCGTTGGAAACGCTGTTGCGACTGAGTACCGATGTGATCGCTCCCGGCGGAAGACTTGTGATCATGAGCTACCACTCGCTTGAAGATCGCTTGGTGAAGAACTGGATGCGCAGCGGAGATCTCGGTGGTGAAGAGGAGAAGGACCACTTCGGTAATCGTACACGACCATTCAACCCTACGAGCAATAAGGCGATCCAACCAACGGATCGCGAAACAGCAATGAACCCGCGGGCACGCAGTGCCCGATTGAGAATAGCAACACGCACGTGAACAAGCTACGCGACATAAAAGAAGAGCAGCCGGAAGAACCGACGAAGGCCGCGGTTCCGGGAAAGAACGCGCGCATGCCCCGTGGCCTGATCAGCGTGTTGAACGGTTCGTTCCTCACACGTGAGAACGTGTTGGGCAACATGCCTTTCATACTCTTCTGCGCGGCGCTCATGATCATGTACATCGCCTATGGTTATCAAACGGAACGTATCGTACGCAATCTCAATAGCACGGGCACCGAGCTGAAGGAAATGCGTTCGGAGTACATCACCGTGCGTGCTTCACTGGAGAAAAAGGAACAGCAAAGCCAAGTAGCGGCGGGCATCAAGGAGTTGGGTTTGCACGAGAGCCGGGTGCCGCCAGTGAAGCTGGAATTGTCCAAGAAGGAACTAAAAGGCACAAGCACAAAGTGATGGAGAACAAGCAGCTCCGCGCGCGTGCAAACATGGTCTACTTCAGTGTAGTGCTGTTCGCCATGGCCATTGCTGTTAAGCTCTTCACCATCCAACTGGTGGAAGGCGACAAGTGGCGCGCCCGTGCGGAAACCGTTTCGACCACCTACCGGATCGTACAGCCGGACCGTGGACATATCTATAGCGAAGACGGAAGGCTCTTGGCCACCAGTGTGCCCGAGTATGACGTGCGCATGGACATGATGCCGAACGGCATGACCGATGAGCTCTTCCGCAGTAAGGTGGATTCGCTCAGTGTGCGACTGGCAGACCTGTTCAAGGACCGGACGGCTTCGGAATACAAACGCGACCTCACCGATGCCCGTTACCGAAAGGAGCGCTACTACTTGGTAAAGCGCAATGTGGACCACACGCAAGTACAGGTCCTGCGCACCTTTCCGCTCTTCGATCTAGGCCGCTACCGGGGCGGGTTGGTCACCGAAAAACGCACTGTTCGCATGCGCCCATTCGGAAGATTGGCATCACGTAGCGTAGGCTATGTATTACGGGACAGCAGCAAGGTTGGCTTGGAAGGTGGATACGACCAGTGGTTGCGCGGCGTAACCGGTCGAAGACTGGAACGTCGATTGACCGGAGGTGTGTGGATGCCGATAGACAATGGTGATGGTGTGGACCCCAAACCGGGAAGTGATATCCATACCACCATCGACATGAACCTGCAGGACGTGGCCGATGCCGCTCTGGAAGATCAGTTGCGCAAGCACGGTGCGCAGTACGGAACGCTTGTGGTGATGGAGGTGGCGACCGGATACATCAAGGCCATCTGCAACCTTACGCGTAAGGACAGTTCGTATGTCGCAGACCTCAATTACGCGATATCACAGTCCACCGAACCGGGGTCCACGTTCAAGCTTGCCTCATTGATGGTGGGGTTGGATGACGGGTTGATCAAAGCCACCGATACCGTGGATACGCAGAAAGGCCAAGTGCGATTCCGCGATCGCATCATGCGGGATTCGCATGAAGGTGGCTATGGACGGATCACGGTGCAACGGGCCTTCGAGCTTTCATCGAATACAGGGATCAGCCTTGCGATTACCAAGGCGTACGAGAAGGATCCCAAGCGATTCGTTGATGGACTTCGACGCATGGGTCTGGCCAACAGAACGGATATCATGATCCCCGGTGAAGCGACACCGACAATGCGTAACCCTGGTGAGAAGGGCTGGAGCGGCGTGAGCTTGCCGTGGATGAGCATCGGATATGAGGTGGCCCTTACGCCACTTCAAGTGCTCACCTTTTACAATGCCGTTGCCAACAACGGACGGTTTATGCAACCGCAGTTCGTCGACCACGTTTCGCGCAACGGAAAGACGACCGAGCGATTTGAACCGAAGGAATTGAACCCTGCGATCTGTTCCAAGGCCACCCTCGACATCGTCCATGGTTTCCTGCAAGGCGTGGTCGACAGTGGAACCGCCACGAATTTGAAGAACGCGCACTTCGCCATCGCGGGGAAGACAGGTACTGCGCAGATCGCGCGCAACGGATCCTACAAGAGCGAAGGACTCAGTTACCAAGCTTCGTTCGTTGGGTATTTCCCGGCCGATGCTCCGAAGTACAGTTGCATCGTTGTGGTGAACGGACCTACCATGAGCGGCTATTACGGCAATGTAGTGGCAGGCCCCATTTTCCAGAACATCGCGGACAAGATCTACAGCAACCGTTTGGAGATGCAGCAGGACGTGCTCCTTGCCGAAGTGAAGGGGCCGCGCACACCCATTACACTGAGCGGACACACGGGTGACATCCGCAGGGCAATGGAAGGCTTGAACATCCCCGTGATCGTGGAAGGAGAAGGAGAATGGACAAGCACCGCTGCCGGTGATACTGCCGTGGTATTGAGTGCACGGGGGATCCCCACCATGGCCATGGACCGTGTGCCGAACGTGTTGGGCATGGGCTTGCGCGATGCGCTGTACATACTCGAGAACCGCGGCCTTCGCGTACGCTTCCAAGGGAACGGGATGGTGCGCAAGCAGTCCTTATCGCCGGGCACGAAAGCGCCCGCGGGATCAACCATCACAATCGAACTGACGTGAAATTGCTGAAGGACATATTGTACAGGGTGCGTCTCGAACAGGTCGAGGGTTCGACGAATGTGGCCGTGGAACGGATCGCGTTCGACAGCAGGAACGTGGTACCCTTCACCGCTTTCGTTGCAACGCGCGGTACACAGGTCGATGGTCATGATTTCATCAACAAGGCGATCGAAAGTGGAGCCAACGCGATCATCTGCGAAGAGTTGCCAACGGAACTGAAGGAAGGAGTAACGTTCGTGCGTGTGGCCGATGCGGCCTCCACGCTCGGCATCATGGCCGCCAATTTCTTCGACCTGCCGGCTAAGCAATTGAAGCTCGTGGGCATCACCGGCACCAATGGAAAGACCAGCGTTGCCACTTTGTTGTTCCGCCTATTCCGTGCATTGGGCCATAAGTGCGGACTGATCAGTACCGTTGAGATCCGGATCGGTACGCGAACGATCCCGAGCACACATACCACGCCCGATTCGGTTCGCCTGAACGAGTTGCTTGCCGAAATGATCAGCGAGGGTGTGGCCTATTGCTTCATGGAAGTGAGCTCGCACAGTGTCGTCCAAGAACGGATCGCAGGCCTCCGCTTTACTGCTGGTGTGTTCACCAATATCACGCACGACCACTTGGATTATCACGGCTCCTTCGCGGAGTACATCAAGGCCAAGAAACGCTTCTTCGATCAACTGCCCGCGGATGCCTTCGCTCTCGTGAATGCGGATGATCCTAACGGTGCGGTAATGGTGCAGAACACCAAGGCCACGAAGCACTCCTTCGCTGTCCGCAATATGGCGGACCACCGTGCGCGCATCATCGAGAACCAGTTGACCGGCCTACACCTCAACATCGATGGGCACGACATGTACTCGCGCTTGATCGGTGAGTTCAATGCAAGCAATCTACTCGCCGTTTACACAACTGCCGTCCTACTCGGAGAAACACCCATCAATGTATTGACGGCCTTGAGCGACCTGCAACCACCTGTGGGACGTTTCCAAGTGGTGCGCAGTACCGGTGGTGTTGTGGGTATCGTGGACTATGCGCACACACCGGATGCGTTGAAGAACGTGCTCTCCACGATCAATGATGTCTGCCAAGACAATGGAAATGTGATCACCGTAGTGGGCTGTGGTGGCGATCGCGACCGGGCCAAACGCCCTGTAATGGCGCGGATCGCAACCGAACTGAGCAGCCACATCGTGCTGACCAGTGATAATCCAAGGACCGAGGAACCCATGGCGATCCTGGATGAAATGCGCAGTGGTGTTGCAGAAGGCGACCGGAACCGTGTATGGGTGAACAGCGATCGTCGCGAAGCGATCAGGCAAGCCGTCGGCATGGCAAAACCGGGAGATGTGGTGCTTCTGGCCGGCAAGGGACACGAGACCTATCAAGAGATCAATGGCGTGAAGCACCCGTTCGATGATGTCGCCGTGCTGAAGGAAACCCTTGAACTCCTGCACAAATAATGCTGTACCACCTCTTTGATCAATTCGGTTCGGGCATTCCAGGCGCAGGCTTGTTCGGCTTCATTTCATTCCGTGCGGCTTTGGCGGTGTTCGTATCGTTGCTCATCTCGCTCTGGTGGGGCAAGGGCATCATCAACCTCTTGCGTCGCATGCAGGTGGGTGAAACTGTCCGCGACCTCGGTCTGGAGGGCCAGATGAAGAAGCAGGGCACACCAACAATGGGCGGCCTGATCATTCTTTCAGCAACCATCATTCCAACACTCCTATTCGCCCGCCTGGACAACATCTATATCCTTCTCTTGCTCGTGGCCACCGTGTTCCTCGGGGCGATCGGTTTTGTCGATGACTACATCAAGGTGTTCAAGAAGGACAAGAGCGGACTTTCAGGGAAGTTCAAGATCGTGGGCCAAGTGGGTGTGGGCATCATCATCGGTGCTACGGTGTACTTCCATCCGGAGATCCGCACACGCGTGGAAGTGCCGGAAGTACTCGCTTCCCAATTGGCCGAGAGCGAGTTGCACACGGTAACGGAAGAGGATGGAACGGTCCATTACATGTTGAACCGTAAGTCTCCGAACACAACGATCCCATTTATCAAGGACAACGAATTCAACTACTCGTCGGTACTTGGTCTCTTTGGTCGTAACGCACGACAATACACGTGGTTGGTGTACATCCTCGTGGTCATCTTCATCATCACAGCGGTGAGCAACGGCGCGAACATCACGGATGGGCTTGACGGATTGGCGACAGGAACTTCTGCGATCATCGTTCTCGCCTTGGGTGTGCTCGCGTACGTGAGCGGTAACGTCATCTTCTCGGAATACCTCAACATCATGTACATCCCCGGCAGCGGTGAATTGGCGGTGTTCATTGGGGCCTTGCTTGGATCGTGCATCGGGTTCCTCTGGTACAATGCCTATCCCGCTCAAGTCTTCATGGGAGATACCGGGAGCCTTGCACTTGGCGGCATCATTGCAACCATCGCGATCCTGGTGCGCAAGGAATTGTTGATCCCCGTTCTATGCGGCGTGTTCCTCGTGGAGAACCTCAGTGTAATGGTACAGGTCTCTTATTTCAAGTACACACGTAAACGTTTTGGTGAAGGTCGTCGGGTGTTGCTGATGTCGCCATTGCACCACCATTTCCAAAAGCTCGGTATCCACGAAAGTAAGATCGTCTCACGCTTCTGGATCGTGGGGATCATACTCGCGGTCGTATCCATCGTAACGCTCAAGCTGAGATGAGCAAGTTGGTCATACTCGGAGCTCAGGAGAGCGGGGTTGGTGCCGCGCGTTTGGCCCAACGCCAAGGGGTTGATGTGTTCGTGAGCGATGCTGGTGCGATCAAGCCGGAATACCGTCGGGTGTTGCAGTCCAATGGCATCGAATTCGAGGAAGGCGGCCACTCAGCGGCCCGCGTATTGGAAGCGCACGAAGTGGTGAAGAGCCCGGGCATTCCCGATACCGCATCCCTCGTGGTTGCAGCGAAGAACAAGGGCATCCCTGTGATCAGCGAGATCGAATTCGCGTATCGCTATTGCAAAGGGACCATCGTGGCCATTACTGGCAGTAACGGAAAGACCACGACCACCTTGCTCATGCATCACATCCTTCAGAAAGCAGGTGTTGATGTGGTGGTGGGTGGCAATGTGGGAACAAGTTTCGCCGGCCTTGTGGCGGATGGTGACAACGACGTTTATGTGCTCGAGCTCAGTAGTTTCCAACTCGATGGGATCCGGGAATTCAGACCGCACATCGCCATGTTGCTGAACATCACTCCGGACCACTTGGATCGATACCAGCAGCACATGCCGAATTACGTGGCGAGCAAGTTCCGCATCACCATGAACCAAACGGCACAGGACCATTTCATCCATTCCGCCGATGATCCCGAGATCAATGGATGGATGCGCCAACACACCATCAAGGCCCGGCATTGGCCATTCTCCATTGAGCGATCAATGGACCAAGGGGCGATCATCAAGAACGATCAATTAACCATCACCACGGACAAATCCACCTTCAGCATGTCGATGATAGAACTCGCCCTCAAGGGAAAACACAACATCTACAATTCCATGGCGGCCGGTATTGGTGCGCGGTTGTTGGAACTGCGGAAGGAACCCATCCGGGAAGCGTTGGCCGATTTCCAGAACGTGGAACACCGGCTGGAGCACGTTGCAATGGTGCATGGGATCGAGTTCATCAACGATTCCAAAGCGACCAATGTGAACTCTGTTTGGTATGCGTTGGAAAGTATTTCGAAACCCATGATCTGGTTGGTCGGTGGCGTGGACAAAGGCAACGATTACACCATGTTGCGCGATCTCGTGAAGAACAGGGTGAAGGCCATCGTGTGCATGGGAACGGACAATGCCGCGATCCACGCAGCGTTCGATGGTCTGGTGCCCACGATCACCGATACGAACAGTGCCGAACAAGCTGTACGAACAGCCTACGAGATGGCAGAGGCAGGTGATGTGGTGCTGCTTAGTCCCGCTTGTGCAAGCTTCGATCTTTTTGAGAACTACGAGGACCGTGGCCGCAAGTTCAAAGCTGCGGTCAGAGGACTTTGAACCAATACCTGGAACGAACCATGGAACAGCAACATTCCAACCCCACACTTAGACTGGTCGGTGGCCAATTGATGGAGGCACGGCTCAAGTCGTTGGCAGAACAAGCGCACGGTCCACACCACATGGAGCTTGTGGCAACAGTGAACGATGTCGCGTACATCAACGATTCAAAAGCCACTTTCCTTGATGCCACGTTGGAATCACTCGGCCAAATGGAAGGACGTGTGGTATGGATCGTTGGTGACCTTTCCAACGAAATGAACGGGAACACCGTGCAGGACTTGATCAAGGAGAAGGTCTCTGCGATGATCGTTTTCGGCCGTTCAGCAGAGGCCGTGGAGCGCGGAGGCAAAGCACCGGTGGAGCATCTCTACGTAGCCGAAGAATTGAGGACTGCGGTATTCCTCGCAAAGGAGATCGCGCATCCAACGGAAAGTGTACTGTTCAGTCCAGCGTGCCCGAGTGGGAACGGCTTTGCCAACTACGAAGAACGTGGTGCCGAATTCAAACGCGCGGTACGGGATCTATGAATTGAAAAAGGGCAAGAGCAGGGGCAATAGCAGGGGCAGGAAACAAAAGCAATCAGCAGGGGCAGGAAGCAAAAGCAAGATGCAAGTAACAAGACTCGCCACTAACGACTCACGACTTGATCCAACCAACGACTAACCACTGATCACTACCTACTAACGACTACACCACCGTGACAACCCTTCTCCATAAACTTAAAGGCGATCGTGTGATCTGGATGACGGCCCTGTTCCTGGGCTTGATCAGCTTGCTCGCGGTCTATAGCTCCATCAGTTCTCTCGCTTTCAAGCGGGAAGGTGGTAGCACCCTTCATTTCCTTATGAAACACGGGTTCTTCCTTGCCACCGGCGGGGTGATCATGTTCTATGCCTCCAAGTTGAAGTACAGCATGTACTCGCGGCTTTCACAATTGGCCATCGGTGTGGTGGCCGTGTTGCTCCTGCTCACTTTGGTGCTCGGCAGCAACATCAACGATGCCAGTCGCTGGATCACGATCCCCATCATCAATCAAACCTTCCAAACGAGTGATCTCGCCAAGTTGGTGCTGGTGGTCTACCTCGCACGCATGATCAGCAAACACCAAGGGAATGAATGGTCCTTGCGCGATGTGATCGTCCGATTGATGGTGCCCGTTGGTGTGATCTGCGGATTGATACTTCCGGCCAATTTCTCGACCGCTGCACTCTTGTTCGCGCTGTGCATGGTGATCATGTTCGTTGGAGAGGTTCCTATGAAATGGCTCCTGTCCATTGTTGGTTTGGCGATCGGTTCGTTCTTGGCCTTGGTCATGGTGAATGAAGCATTGGGGCTGGATGTTCTGCCGCGTGTGGAGACCTGGGAGAAGCGGATCTCGAGCTTCGGCGAAGTCGACCACGAAGCAAATTACCAAGTGGAGCACGCCAAGATCGCGATCGCCTCAGGAGGTCTTTTGCCGAACGGACCGGGCAGTGGTGCTTCCCGCAATTGGTTGCCACATCCGTATTCCGATATGATCTATGCCTTCATCATTGAGGAGTATGGAAGTATTCTTGGTGGCCTCGGTCTACTGCTCCTTTACCTGATCCTCTTGTTCCGCGCGGTGCGAATTGCAGGCAGGTGCGAGAAACAATTCGGTTCATTGGTCGCCGTTGGCCTCAGTCTTATGCTCGTGTTGCAGGCCATGGTGAATATGGCCGTCGCTGTGAATCTCGTCCCTGTTACGGGCCAACCATTGCCTTTGGTAAGCATGGGCGGAACCAGTGTTTGGTTCACCTGTCTTGCCATCGGAATAGTGCTCAGTGTGAGCCGCAGTATCGATACACCTTCAACAGAAACGGATGTCAAACGCCCACGCACAGCACTCGCCTGATAGCGCCTTACGGGTGATGATCTCCGGTGGTGGTACCGGTGGTCACATCTTTCCGGCCATCGCCATCGCCAACGCGGTGCGAGAGCGGGAGGCTACAACCCAATTCCTATTTGTTGGGGCGGAAGGAAAGATGGAAATGGAGAAAGTGCCTGCTGCCGGATATGCCATCGAAGGACTTCCCATCCGGGGCTTCAAACGCGGTTCCATCATGGGGAATATCGGCTTGCCATTACGTATCCTCCGGAGCATGTTGAAAGCACGGAGGTTGGTCAAGTCCTTCAAACCCCATGTGGCCGTTGGCGTTGGTGGCTATGCAAGTGGACCATTGTTGGCGGCTGCCCAACGCATGGCCGTTCCCACATTGATCCAAGAACAGAACAGCTTCCCCGGAAAAACCAACGTGTACTTGGCCAAGCGTGTGGATCGGATCTGTGTGGCATACGCCGGAATGGACAAATATTTTCCGAAGGAGAAGCTGCTAATTACCGGTAACCCCGTGCGTCAAGACGTGGTTCGCCTTACTGGAAAACGACCACGCGGCCTCGAACATTTCAACCTGCAAGATGGAAGACCGATCCTTTTTGTGACCGGTGGATCCCTCGGCGCACGCGGAGTCAATCGCGGGATCGAAATGGCATTGCCAATGTTCAAAGAGGCCGGCCTACAAGTGATCTGGCAAACAGGAAAACCCTTTCTGGAACAGGCCCAAGCCGCTGTTGATTCGCTCGGATATACCGATTGCAAAGTGATGCAATTCGTAGACCGGATGGATTACGCTTATGCGGCAGCGGATCTTGTCGTGGCGCGTGCCGGGGCCATCAGCGTGAGCGAACTCAGTTTGGTGCAGAAGCCCGCGATACTGATCCCGTTGCCCACTGCTGCGGAGGACCATCAAACGCACAATGCAAGAATGCTCACGGATCAAGGGGCTGCGGTGCTCGTGCGCGATGCCGATGCTGTAGCGGAATTGGGCAGGACCGTGGTGGGGTTGATCACCGATCGACCTGCCTTGGACAAACTACAACATGCTATCGCATCGTTGGGTACGAACAACTCGGCAGAGACCATCGCCGCCGAAGTGATCCGTTTGGCGAAACGTCCTTCAACCCGTAACACTACGCGTCCATGAGCACGCTCCGCGGAAATAAGATCTTCTTCATCGGTATCGGGGGCATCGGTATGAGCGGCCTTGCGAGATACTTCAATCGACATGGCGCTGAAGTGGCCGGGTACGACCGTTCACCAAGTGAACTGACCAACCAATTGTTGCGTGAAGGGATCGCAGTACAGTTCAATGAAGATGTCGCCCTTGTACCTGAGAGCTTCCGCACTGCAGACCCAAAGAATGTGATGGTGGTGCGCACACCAGCCGTCCCACTTGGAACACCGCTGCTGAACTATTGGAAGGAGGCAGGTGCGCAGATCCTGAAAAGGGCCGATGTACTTGGCATGGTGACCGAAGATCGACGGACCGTGGCAGTGGCAGGAACCCATGGGAAGACGACCGTGAGCACCATGGTTGCGCATCTGCTCACCGTGGGCAAGATCAAGTGCAACGCGTTCTTGGGAGGTATTTCCGCGAACTACGATACCAACGTGCTTTTGAATGATGATGCCGTGGTGAACGTTGTGGAAGCCGACGAATATGATCGCAGCTTCTTGAAGTTGTGTCCGAACGAATCCATCATCACCGCAATGGATCCCGACCACATGGACATTTACGGAACCCCGCAAGCCATGTTCGATGCCTACACCGAATTCGCGATCCTTTGCGATGGTCCGTTGTTGGTGCATGAACGTATCGCCTCGCACTTCACCGAACGGAGCAACGTGACCACTTATGCACTGGGTAAGACCGGAACACCACGTGCGAGCGATCTGCGTGTTGTGGATGGCGTTTATGAATTTGATCTCTTCGCAGAGGGCTTGGAACTGAAAGACCTTCGCTTGGGAATGCCCGGCCGACACAATGTGGAGAACGCCATTGCTGCCAGCACGGTCGCACTGCGGTTGGGAGTAACACCGGAGTTGCTGCGCGAAGGATTGGCTTCCTTCAAAGGTGTGGCGCGCCGTTTCCAAACGCGGGTGAAGGGACCGCGCGTGGTCTTCATCGACGACTATGCGCACCACCCGAAGGAATTGGACGCCTGTATCAGCAGCGTGCGCGAGATGTATCCCGGCCGATCGATCACCGGGATCTTCCAACCACACCTCTTCTCACGTACCCGAGACCATGCAACGGAATTCGGGGACAGCTTGGCAGCATTGGATGAGCTGCTTATGCTCGACATCTATCCGGCGCGCGAGGAACCGATCACCGGGATCAATTCAGCCTGGCTATTGGACCACGTCAATATGGCGGCGAAGACCTTGTGTACACGTGCCAGTCTGCTGGACGAACTCGCAAGACGCGACTTGGATGTGGTGCTCACGTTGGGCGCAGGGGATATTGACCAATTGGTGGCGCCCATCGAACGCCTGATCAACGAACGGTATAAGCCATGAAGAAGCTGAAGAAATTCCTTCGTCCATTGGGCATCGCACTGCTGGTGATCGGCGTAACGCTCGCACTGGGTTTTGTGGAGCGTACCACCGATCGCACACCGATCGGCGATCTACAAGTGCATGTCGAAGGGGGTGAAGGTTTGCATTTCATCGATGAGCAAGCGGTACGCGCCGAGATCCTGGACCATGGCGTTGCCGTGTTGAATGCACCAACTTCTGATGTGGACGTGGCGGGTATCGAAACCCGGTTGCGCAACATTCCGGCCGTGGCCAAGGCCGAAGCCTACCATACCATGGATGGTGTGTTGCATGTGGATGTGGTGCAGCGCGAACCGATCGTCCGTGTGTTCAATACCGATGGGAACAGTTTCTACATCGACCGTAAGGGGTGGACCATGCCCGTCTCTTCCAAATACACCGCACGCGTATTGGTGGTTACCGGTAACCTCAACGAAGCAGGCGCAATTGACGGAGTGCATTATGTACATGCTGATGACAGCTTGGCCCATGCTGCACTTTCCGATGATATTCACAGGCTGGCGACCTTCATCGTGAACGATCCTTTCTGGAACGCAATGATCGATCAGGTCTTGGTGAACACGGACCATGAGTTCGAATTGATCCCACGTATTGGTGCACAACGGATCCTGCTCGGCGATGTAACCGCACTTCCACAACGCTTCGAAAAGCTTCGGCTCTTCTACCAAAAAGGAATCCCTAAAGCCGATTGGAGGCGATACGACCGCATTGACCTGCGGTTCGCTGATCAGATCGTCTGCACAAAACGAACAACGCCCTAACTCAGACACATGGAAAATTCACAAGACATCGTAGCCGGCCTGGACATCGGCACAACCAAGATCGCCTGTATCGTGGGGCGTAAGAACGAACAAGGCAAGATCGAGATCCTCGGAATGGGGAAGTCCCGATCCGATGGTGTTACACGGGGCGTTGTAGCGAACATCCAAAAGACCGTGGAAAGCATCAAGGCCGCTATGCGCGAGGCCGGTGATAGTGCGGGTGTGGATATCGGCACCGTGAACGTGGGCATCGCCGGGCAACACATCCGAAGCATGCAACACCGCGGAATGAAGATGCGCGAAAGCCTCGAAGAGGAGATCACGCAGGTGGACATCGACATGTTGATCGATGAGACCTATCGTTTGGTGATGCCACCGGGCGAAGAGATCATCCATGTCCTGCCCCAGGAATACATCGTGGACAATGAGCAAGGCATCCGTGACCCGATCGGCATGAGCGGGATCCGTTTGGAAGCCAACTTCCACATCATCAGCGGTCAGGTGACGGCGGCACGGAACATCAACAAATGTGTTCATCGTGCGGGTTTGAACGTGACCGAGCTGATCCTTGAGCCTTTGGCAAGTGCGGATGCAGTGTTGAGCTTGGAAGAGAAGGAAGCGGGGGTCGTGTTGGTGGACATCGGCGGGGGAACGACCGATATCGCGATCTTCTTCGACAACATCATTCGACATACCGCGGTGATCCCGTTCGGGGGCAATGTGGTGACCGAGGACATCCGCCAAGGATGTGGGATCATGCGCGACCAAGCGGAATTGCTGAAGACGAAATTCGGTAGCGCGCTCGCTGCGGAGAACAAAGAGAATGAGGTCGTATGCATTCCTGGTCTGCGTGGTCGCGAACCGAAGGAGATCAGCTTACGCACCTTGGCGGAGATCATCCAGAGCAGAATGGAAGAGATCCTCGAGCACGTCTATTTCGAGATCAAGAACAGTGGCATCGAAAAGCAACTGATCGCGGGTGTGGTCCTTACCGGTGGTGGGTCACAACTGAAGCACCTGAAGCAGCTAGTGGAGTACATGACCGGCATGTCGACCCGGATCGGTTACCCCAACGAACACCTTGCGAAGAGCAATGTGGAGGCGGTGACGAGTCCCTTGTATGCTACCGGCGTTGGCTTGGTCATGAAAGGATTCGACTACTTGGAGCGGCACCGCCCGAAAGTGGCCAATGGTCATGTCAACCCGACCAAAACCGTCGTTAAAGGCCACTCGAAAGGTATGCTCGGCGGGCTCTTTACGAATATCCTTAGCGGGGCAAGTGACCTGCTGAAGGACGATGATAACTGAACATATACCCCGTTGAACGGGACCATAGATCGAACCTTCCCCAATACAATACCACCTTCCAAAAACCCACAACAATGAAATTCGACCTTCCCAAAGAACTCGCTTCGATCATCAAGGTGATCGGCGTAGGTGGGGGTGGCAGCAATGCCGTCAACCACATGCATGCCCAAGGTATCAAGGGCGTGGACTTTATTATTTGCAACACCGACCGACAAGCATTGGACATCAGTCCGGTGCCGGTGAAGCTCCAGCTCGGGATCGGACTTACCGAAGGCCTCGGTGCTGGATCGATCCCCGAACGTGGCAACATGGCGGCACAAGAGAACATCGACGAGATCAAACAACTCTTGAGCGAACGCACCAAAATGGTTTTCATCACCGCTGGTATGGGTGGTGGTACCGGCACCGGTGCCGCTCCTGTGATCGCCAAGATCGCTCGTGAAATGGGCATTCTTACCGTGGGTATCGTTACAAGTCCGTTCCAATGGGAAGGACGCAAACGAAAGTTGCAGGCCAGCACAGGCATTGATGAAATGCGCGATGCAGTGGATACGCTCCTGGTGATCAATAACGATCGCTTACGTGACCTCTTTGGAAACCTTTCACTCGACAACGCATTTGAACATGCCGACAATGTGTTGACCACCGCAGCTCGTGGTATCGCTGAGATCATTACCAAAACAGGTAAGGTGAACGTGGACTTCGAAGATGTGAAGACCGTGATGACCAAGAGCGGCGTGGCGATCATGGGCATGGCCGAAGCGGATGGAGAGGACCGTGCGTTGCGTGCCGCCCAAGAGGCATTGTCGTCCCCACTTTTGAACGACAACGATATCCGCGGAGCCAAGTTCGTACTGCTCAACATCTCCCACGGTACGCGCGAGGTGCTCATGGATGAGATCAATGAGATCACCGACCATATCCAGCAAGCAGCAGGCAGCAGTGCAGATGTGATCTGGGGTTATTGCAAGGATGAAGCTTTGGGCGACAAGGTCCGGATCACGGTTATCGCAACAGGTTTCGATACCAATCCGGAGACCGGTGAGATCGCCACCGAACGTGATACCCGTACAGTGATCCCATTGAGCGCCGATCTGCCAACCATGATCACTCAACCGATCCTGAACCCCGTGGAGGCAAGTGCCCCAGCAGCTCCGGTGGCACCACCGGAATGGAATGAACCTGTTGTACAGGAGCCCTATTTGAAGCCCGTGGAAGCGCATAAGGAGCCAACACCTGCCCTCGCCGCTCCTCCACAACGCAAGATCGAATTCGAAGTGGATCGGTCAGCGAACCAGCGAAGTGAACAACCGTCCAAGCAGCCGGAGGTTTCGGAAAAGAAGGTGTTCGACCTCTACGATAGTGCCAACAACGAGAACGGATCTGTTGGCGATGGGAACGAGGTGCCTGAAGTGCAAGAAGCGAAATGGTCCCAAGCCGAGCACCTGAACCGGGTGGAACAACGGATCTCCAAAGTACGCGAACTCAACCAACGGTTGCGCACACCGAACGGATTGAACGATCTTGAACGGGAGCCTGCATACAAGCGCAAGAACATCACCCTCAACGAAACGACGCATAGCACTGCTTCGGACATCAGCCGTTACACGCTCAGCGAAGGGACCGATGAGAACGGTGATCGGAAAGTGGAACTGAAACGCAACAACGGATACCTGCACGACAACGTTGATTGAATTCGGATCGGAACCTAACTTTCGTTCCAGTTGCAACCGAGATCAACATGGCACATATGAAGCTGCAAGAACAGATAGATGCCGACATCAAAAAGGCGATGTTGGCGCGCGATAAGGTCAAGCTTAATGCGTTGCGCGCGATCAAAAGTGCGATCCTCCTCGAACTGACCAAGGAAGGGGCACAGGGAGAGTTGGAGGAGTCCGTGGGCATGAAGATCTTGCAGAAGATGTTGAAGCAACGCCAGGAAAGTGCAGCCATCTACAATGCCCAACTTCGACCGGAGCTGGCCAGCGAAGAGGAAGCGCAGGCCTTGGTGATCGAACACTACCTCCCTGCTCGGATGAGCGAGCAAGAGATCGGTAAAGTGGTCCAGGAAACGATCGAAACCATGAAGGCAACCTCCATGGCCGATATGGGCAAGGTGATCGGTGCGGTGAACAAGCAGTTGGCAGGGAAGGCCGACGGAGCTACGATCGCTGCCTTGGTCAAGGATGCCCTAGGTAGTGCCTGACATTGCTTCATTCATTTATTTGAAACGCGCGCCTTGGTCGGCGCGCTTTTCAATTCTAGGCAACATAGGTCCCGAACCCATATCACACTACATCGTTCGGTCGGCAATTAGCGCGACAGTGGATCATATACTGGTCGATCGACCCTTGAACGGTAGTTCTGGAAAAGCGAAAGGCCCCGATCACTCGGGGCCTTCCACGCGTAACTTGAACGCCGCTTACTTCTTCGTAGCTGCCTTCTTAGCCGCTTTCTTCGCTGCTTTCTTAGGAGCTGCTTTCTTAGCTGCTTTCTTAGGAGCGGCCTTCTTAGCTGCCTTCTTAGGAGCGGCCTTCTTTGCACCAGCTTTCTTAGCTGCTGCTTTCTTTGGAGCTGCCTTCTTGGCAACTTTCTTGGCACCTGCCTTCTTAGCGTTGGCCTTCTTGGGCGCTGCTGGTTTCTTGGCGGTTACCTTTTTCACTGTCTTCTTTGCTACTTTCTTAGCCATGGCGAAATGGTTTTTGTTTGCGTCAAACGTAATCGAGTGCGCGACATGCATACGCAAGGTCCATGTAAATAGTTCACACTTCGCATTGTTAATATCCTGAACGAGACATCCCGACGATCCCTCAATGTCCGTCCTGAACAACAGGACATCATGTTCATTGTACGGTAAGTGGCTCCTTCATTTGAAATGAGGATACCTTCTACAACCCCATTAATACTTGGGATATTCTCACGCCCATTCGATGGGTTGAACGATCATTCAGCCGACTTGCAATTTGAAACCGACACCATGTACGTTCACGATCTGTACTTCGGGATCATGCTTCAAATATTTTCGAAGACGACTTATAAATACGTCCAAACTGCGGCCAAGGAAGTAGGTGTCATCTCCCCAAACCATGTTCAAGACCAGTTCGCGAGCAAGTACTTGGTCGGTATGCATGCACAAGAGCCGCAATACCTCCGCTTCTTTTTTGGTGAGCTTTCTTTCTTCGGTCGGATGGCTCAGCTGAAGATTGCGGTGATCGAACGTGTACTCGCCCAATTCGAACTTGTCCCGGTGGCGTGGGTCGTCCGTGCGACCATGCGTGCGGCGTAGTATGGCTTCTATCCGCAGTACCAATTCCTCTTGGCTGAATGGCTTGGTCATGTAATCATCTCCACCAGCTTTGAATCCGGCGATCCGATCTTCGGTCTGCGTCTTTGCAGTGAGGAACACGATCGGTACTTCCGCATTCACGGTACGGATGTCCTCGGCCAAACTGAACCCGTCCTTGTGCGGTAACATCACGTCAAGCACACACAAGTCATAAGGGTGCTCGTTGAATTGCCGAAGCCCTTCCTTGCCATCACGACACAGGTGGACGTTGTATCCCTTTCGCTTCAAGGCATCCTGTACCACGAAACCCAGGTTCTGATCATCCTCCACCAAAAGGATACTCGCTTGCTTTTCGTCGATCTTCATCGATCACTTATTTGTTCATGTCCGAGTTACCGGTAATGTCAATGTGAATGTACTACCCTTCCCCAGTTCGCTTTCAACGGTTATCGATCCGTGATGGGCCCGTGCAATATGGTCCACGTAATGAAGGCCTAAACCGAACCCCTTTACGTTATGCACGTTGCCGGTATGCACCCTGAAGAAGCGCTCGAAGATGTACCGTTGATCGTCCTTCCCGATCCCGATCCCCTGGTCTTGTACAGAGAGGGTCATATTACTTGCACGATCCGCGGTACGCACATATACCTTAGTTCCGTCGGGCCCGTACTTCAATGCGTTGTCCACCAAATTGGTCACCGCGTTCACCAAGTGGACCCGATCACCGATCACGATGCGATGGATGGCCCGCAACTCCAGATCCAGTTCGCAATTGCGCTCCTTGAAGGCCAATTGGAAATGCTCTCGTACCTCTTCCGCGATCTCGTGCATATCCACAGGCTCGCGTTTCAGTTCCAAGCTGTCCTTGTCCAAAGTGGATAGCTGTAGCACCCGTTCAACCTGAATGCGCAAACGTTCATTTTCGCTTCGAATGATCCGTGCATATTCCTTTAGACGCTCCGGTTCTTTCACAATGTCCGGATCACTGATCACTTCACTGCTCAGCGCAATGGTGCTGATCGGTGTCTTCAGCTCGTGGGTCATGTTCCCGATGAAGTCGTTCTTCATCTCGCTCAGCTTCTTCTGCCTCAGGATCACCCAAACACTGTAAGCGAAAAAGCCGAACACGATCAGAGTGACCACCGCCGGAAAGATCCACGTCCAGGTGCTGTCGTTCCCGGTTTCCCACAAGGTGCTCGTGCGATTCGGAAAGAAGATCCCGAAGTAATGCCCGTCCTTGTCCAGCTTCTGCAATTTGCTGTGGTGTACCGTGTCCGCGATCGCGGTGTCCAATGAAACATAGTTCCCGTAAACGATACTGTCCGTGAAGCAGTCGTAGATCCCGTACTCAAAATCCTCGTGGATGTTCCGCCTGCTGAACTCCTTCCGTAACAACGATTCCAACAAGTAGGGATGCAACGTGTCATTGATCGTTACGGCAAAGTAGTTCGGCCGTTCCTGCTTCACCGCATCATAGAGGTCCGTGGGGTCCTGCGTGATAGATAGGATCTGCTCGGTGACATCCGTGAGGGCGATCACGACCCGGTCATTGAACTGTTTCTCCAGTTGGATCGCTTGCTCCTGGTTCAATGCTGCCTGTTCCAGCTGGTAGTGCGAGGCCTGACGCAACCACAATAGTTGGATCACCAAAACACCGACCACGCTC
>Ga0209582_1000553_pt1 | contig 22464 bp, 23 predicted proteins | sample KloWWTmetKNB5Kit_FD_187176 | JGI IMG/M metagenome (GOLD analysis project Ga0209582, IMG submission 187176) | Active sludge microbial communities from Klosterneuburg, Austria, studying microevolution and ecology of nitrifiers - Klosterneuburg... | ecosystem: Engineered > WWTP > Aerobic digester >...
GCCCCGTTGCTCCATGCCAGTTATCAGCACCTCATTGGCAACACGCTGCCGTTCCTGGTGTTGGGCGGGTTGTTGGCCGCCCGCAGCGTGAAGGATTTTGTGGCGGTCACGATCATCGTGTGGCTGCTCAGCGGGGTGGGAGTTTGGCTGTTTGGCGCGGGCAACAGCTATCATGTTGGGGCCAGCGGCGTGATCTTTGGCTACTTTGGCTTTCTGGTCGCGCGAGGTATCTTCGAGCGCCAGCTTGTCTCCATTCTGATGGCGGTGGCGGTGGCCGCGCTGTATGGCGGCATCATCGTGGGGCTGAACCCATTCGCTGCGCATGTCTCTTGGGTGGGGCATTTGTATGGCCTGGCATCTGGCGCGGCGGCGGCGTTTTTTATGACGCGTGGAAATTCTATGGTTGGAGTGGAGAAAGCAGAGTGAAGCCGATTCATCTGATTTGCGAGGCATCGCTAAACGGCGGGACCGACATTGTTTTTAGCGGGATGCAGGACGTGAGCCAATGGTCCTCTTTTGCGGGGTATGGCCCGTTGCCGGGCATTAAAAAAGCGGAATATGAGCGCCGCACAGACGACATGATCGGCTCGATCATTCGGGTGCAAAACACCGATGGCTCATCGCATACCGAGACCATCCGTGAGTGGGCGCCCGGCCAGAGCATTGTGATGGAGTTTGGCAATTTCACCCCGCCACTGGCCCATCTTGCCAGCAAGTTTGTGGAACGCTGGAGCTTTGCCCGGTCTGGCAACGTAACGCTGGCCCGCCGCGAGTTTGAGCTTTATCCGCGCAGCCCGCTGACCTATGCGCCGCTTTGGATGATTTCCAAATTTCTAAAGCGCGGCATGGCCCAGCACTTGCAGTTGATCGCGGCTTCTTCAGCAAACGCTTAGATTTCCCCAACCGTTTTCATACCCGCGCCCTCCACAATGACGCGAATGAAAATAAAATTTATTACCCTCTCCCTCATGGCTATGCTCGCATTGAGCGCCTGCGGGGCGACAAACACACCCGCCACAACCGCCGCGCCAAAAGCTGCGGCGCAAGCAACACAAACTTCGGCGCCGGTTGCCGCGGCCACCGTGGCTGCCACATCCACCGCAAAACCCGCGGCCACCGCAGCGGCCATCCCAACAACCGTGCCAGTTGCCGCAGTTACGGCCACAACCGCCACGGCTTCATCGCCCGCAAGTGTGGATTGCTCCACGCTCAAACTCTCGGCTGAGTTGACCGAAGGCCCGTATTACAAGGCCAACCCGCCGCAGAAAAATTCTTTGGTGGAGGCGAACACGACCGGCACGCGCGTGGTGATGACTGGTTACGTTTTGACCGCCGATTGCAAGCCGGTTGCCAACGCCAAGGTAGACGTGTGGCAGGCCGATGAGAAAGGCAGTTACGACAACTCTGGCTACAAATACCGCGGGTATGTGATGACAGACGCGAACGGCAAGTATTCCATCGAGACGGTCATCCCCGGCGAATACCCGGGGCGCACCGAGCACATTCATGTGAAGGTGTGGCTGCCCAGCGGCAAAGTGTTGACCACCCAGGTGTTCTTCCCCGGTCAGTCTAGCAACGCCAGCGATGGCATTTACACACCCAACATGCTGGCGACCATGAGCGACACCGCCACCGGCAAGCAGGCCCTCATGAACTTTGTTGTGAAGAACTGAGCGGATTCTGAATTCCGAATTCTGAATTCTGAATTCTTAAACCGGGTCTGATTATGATGAGCGACGGGAATGAAAACCGTCGCTTTTGTTACATATAACGAGCTGCCAGACCTGAACAGCGATGACTTGCTCGCCATACCGGAATTGCGCAAGCTGGGCATCCAGGTGGAGCCAGCCTGCTGGGATGACCCATCTGCCGATTGGGCCGCGTTTGACGCGGTAGTTTTGCGCTCCACTTGGGATTATCACAAACGCATCGCCCGCTTTGGCGAATGGCTGCAAGAGCTGGCCGATGTTGGCGCGAAAGTGTTTAACCCGCTGGACGTCATCCGCTGGAACACCGATAAACGCTACCTGATTGACCTGCACCGCCGCCAGGTGCAAATTGTGCCCACTGCGCTCATCACCCGCGACCGCGCCGCCGACTTGCCCTGGATTTTGGAGAGCAACGGCTGGACCAAGGCGGTGATCAAACCCGCCATTTCGGCGTCGTCGCACAACACCTGGATCAGCGACCACTCCACCGCCCAGCGCGACCAGACCAAATTTGTATCGCAATTGCTGGAAGGCGATGTGCTGGTGCAGGCGTTTATGCAAGAGGTCATCCGCGAGGGTGAATATTCGCTGGTGTTTTTTAACAAGCAGTTTAGCCACGCTGTGCTCAAAAAACCCCGCGCCGGAGATTTCCGCACCCAGGAAATTTATGGCGGCAGAAACACGCGGGTTGTGCCAGACCCGGCGCTCATTGCGCAGGCGCAGGGCATTTTGAGCGTGTTGCCGCGCCCGTTGCTGTACGCGCGGGTGGATGGGGTCGCGCGGGGAGGGCAGTTTTATCTCATGGAGCTTGAGCTGATTGAGCCGGATTTGGGCCTCGCGTTCTCGCCAACTGCGCCTGCCGCCTTTGCCTCGGCCATCGCCCAATCCATCCAGCGCAGCCTGCAAGATAAACGGCCAGCCTTTTTGCTCACCGCCAAATGAGGTTTATTTAACGCGAGTTTTGGGCTAGAAAATCGAGCAGTCTGATTTTTGAACGCATTACACGCCTAACCAAAACGCGCGCTATTTACGCGCCATTTGGTCAAACACTCTCACGGCGTTGGCAATGCCTTCCTCTGCGCGTATCTTTTCACCCAGCGCAGCGGCCTTCTCGCGCATGGTTTTGTTTGTGATGGCGCTTTGGATGGCGGCAGCCAGTTTTTCAGTCGTCAGTTGTTTGCGTGGGATGGCTGCTGGCCCTACCCCTAAACTTGCCGCCCGATGTCCCCAAAACGGCTGATCGCCAAAAAACGGGATGATGACCGATGGCGCCCCCGCCCGCAACCCGGCTGCGGTGGTGCCCGCCCCGCCATGATGCACCACCGCAGCCATGCGCGGAAATAGCCACGCGTGCGGCACAGAATCAATCACAAACACGCTGGATGGCGCGTTGTCTGCGCGCAGGCCGCCCCATCCAGCCAGCATGACCGCGCGTTGGCCGGTTTGCTCTAGCGCGCGCAAAACCAGGTTGGCTGTTTCTTGTGGGTTTCTGTTGCTCATGCTGCCAAAACCAATGTAAACCGGGGGCGGTCCGCTTTGCAAAAATGCGGTCAAGGATTCGGGCGGCGCCCAGCCGTCGGGCGCGTCTGCAAACCAGTAGCCGGTCAAGTGAACATCCGCCCCCCAATCTGCGGGGCGCGGCAAAACCGCCGGGCTGATGCCATATAGCGTGGGCATGTTTTTTAGCGGGCGGGCATGATACGGCCCCGCAAAGGGTGGGGAGGGCAAATGTAAAACCTGTGTCCGCACCGCCCCATCTGCACCGCGAAACCCCTGCCACATCATTTGCCGCAACAGGTGATGTGATGCCTTGTTTATTGCGCCGCCCATCTTTGCCATGTTTTGCGGGAACAACGCGCTGGGGAAGGTTGTTGTTGGCGTAAACGGAACAACATAGGCTTGAATTAGGGGGATGTTCAGTTTTTCTCCCAGCGCAATACCCAGATATAACCCGCCCATGCCCGCGACGAGGAAATCCATTTCCGCGCAGGCGGCCAGTCCATCTTGCGCCCAGTTCAGCGCGGCACGTTTGGCCTCGGCGGCTGTTTTGCGCGTAATTTCAATAAAGTTTCCCTTTTCCAGCAAGGCTTTTATTTTCTCACTCTCGGCAATTTCCTGCACATTGCCGCGCAGCGGCCAGAAATCCAGCCCCTGGGCGGCAATGGCCTTTTGATAATTTTCGTTGGATAGCAGGCGCACCGTGTGTCCGGCGGCCTTTAACCCTTTGCCCAGGGCGATGTAGGGTTGCACATCTCCCTGCGAGCCAGTTGCAATGATTGCGATTTTCATAAAAACTTTTAACTCTTGCTTTCTAAATTTAAGAAGGGTTGTTTATACAAAAAATATCTCGCGAAGGGGTAAAACTACAAAATTTCAAAGGAAAGGCTAATTAACGTGGGTTTGGGATAAGCGTCTAACACGCTCAGCAGTCGGACTTTTGAACGTGCTACACACCTATCAAAAAAAACAACGCTTCACAAGTTTTTAATTTGTGAAGCGTTGCACTAAAACTCTTTATGCCGGGCCGGCAAAAAGCTTAGTTTCCGGCTTTGTTGCCCGTAAACAAATTGATCCAATACGCTTGAATAAGCGCGTTGTTGCCCACTTCCATGTATTCCACCGTGACGTTGTGATACCCGCCGGTCAGCGGAATATCTGCGCTGGTGAAGATGTTGGCCGACTGCTCGCGCCACTGATCAATCACTCTGGCCCCGTCCACATACACCCGAACGCCATCATCGGCCTTGGCGACGAACCGATACGACCCCGCCGCGAAGTTGCAATTGCAGCTAAATCGCGCGCTAAAGTTATCGGCGCTCACGCTTGCGCTGGGCGAACCCGCGCCCCAGTTAAAGTCTACGCGAGGCACAGAGGCCGCCCACGCAATTCCACCAGACAGATCGCGATTGTTGTAAAACGCCGCGCTCCACGGGCCGCCCCATGCGCCGGGGCCGGGTTGCGGTGGCGGGGGCGGTGGCAGCGGCCAGCCAGCCGATTGTCGCCAGTAATTCAACTCAACCAGGGCAATGCCGCCGCGCTCCACGTAATCCACGCGCACGGTCTTCCATCCGGCGTTCACAGGCACATCCACCGTCCAGGTGTGATCGCCCACATAGCCGTATTGATCCAGAACGACCCGACCATCCACCCACACCCGAACGCCGTCATCGGCGCGAACGCTGAAGCGATACACGCCATTCATGAAATACACCTGGCGGATGAAACGGGCCGAGAAATTATCGGGCTGAACTCTCATCAGATCGGGTGAGCCATACCCCCAGTTTTGCGTGACCTGCGCCTGGGTGCGAACCAACGCCTGCCCGCCGCTTTGATCTGGGTTGTTCCAGTATTCTGAATACCACGGGCCGCTGGCTGGCGGGCCAGGTGGCGGGTTGGGCTGGGGAATGCAAATCCGCGTGCCGGTATAAATTCGGGTGGTTTTCATCCCGTTGGCCGTTTGGATGGCTTTGACGGTGGTGTTGTATCTGGCTGCCAGCGAAAGCAGCGTATCGCCGCGTTTGACCGTGTACCAAAGACAGGCTTTTGCCGGGGCATCTTGCGGCGCGGGTGAAACACTGGCCGCAGCCGGTGTCGCCGCCACGGCAAGCGCCATCACCGCAGCAAGAATTGGGACCAAAAATCGCTTCATGAAATTCCTCCTAAAAGGCAAACCGGATTATAGTGAACTTGTTAAAAAGATAGACTGATTTTATTATGAGACGCCGCAAGGCTTTGTGCTGTTCCCATGCGCATCAGCGTTTTTCTCGATACACTTCAAGCGTTGCGTTGTCTTGATAATGTTGATACTCAATTGTAATTGAATGGTAGCCCGGCGCCACGTCTATTGGGTTGCTGATGAAGGTGGTCAGGGGCTGTTGCCGCCATTGATCCATGATGTTTTGTCCGTCCAGAAGCACCCGAACGCCATCTTGCACCCGCGCAATCCACACATATTTGCCCGCTGGCATATATTCTTGCCGCGTCAGCCGCGCCGAGAAGAAATCTATTGAAACAAGGCCGGGTTTGGGCGAGCCGTTGCCCCAATTGTAATCAACCTTTTGCCTGTTTTCGCTCCAAATCACCGGGCCGGTCAGGTCTATGCTGTTAAAAAATTCAACTTTCCAGGGCGGCACGGGCGCCACAAGGCTGCTGGAGATGCGGGCGAACCGCACATTCACCATGGCCTTATCGGTGCGCTCAACATACTCCACTTTAATGACAACTTGATTGCGGTCAATGGGGATGGCGAAACCCACTTCGCGCTCTCCGCTGGGGTTGCCAAGGTCGTTAAAGACCTCGGTTTCGTTAACCAACAGCCGCAAGCCATCGTTGTATTTAAGATGAAATGTGTAAACCCCGGTCTGCATCCATCGGTTGGATGTCCACCGCACCGAGAAATTGTCGGCCTGAATGACCTTGTCATTGGGCGTGCTATACCCCCAGTCAAAATTGATGGCGCTATCGTATCTCACAAAACCTGGCGTGCCTTGAAAGCCGTTGTTGTTGTAATACTCGGCATACCACGGGCCATACGTCACGGGTTGATCGGGATACCCATTGTTTTTGCCGCCCTCAGAATCGCCATGCCCGCCCGGATACCCATCAAAGGTCGGGATGCATAAAGTCTGACCCGCATAAATCAACGTGCCGCGCAAATTGTTTGCGCGTTGCAACGCGGCTACGCTTGTCCCATACTTTGCCGCAATACGATAAAGCGTATCGCCCGGCTTAACGCGGTAACACATCCCGGAGTTGTGTTGATCGGGCTTTGGGCCGACATCGCCCGAAGCGGGGACATATTGCGGAACATACGGCGCGACAATTTGCGTGGGCGCGCCGGCGGGCTGGGCCGGGGCAGCCGGGGCAGATTGCGCGGAGACTGGCTGGGCTGCTGCGGGCTGAGCGACGGGGACAGGCGCAGAAACTGGTTTGGCCGCGACCGGCGCAGATTGTTGCGACGCCGATACCTGGCGCGCTGGCACCGTGATTTTGCCGGTGGCGAGCACAAACAAAATTGCCACAAACGCCAAAAGACTAAGAAATAACAACCCTATTTTCTGCAGCATGACTTGCCTTCTTCGAGTTCATAATAAACGATTTGCGCAGAATGTCAAATTAGCGCAGGTCGCATTTCCTCGCTCTTTCATCACGCCCCAACCGCAGAGAAACGTTTGACTGCCGCGCGCCACATCCGGTTAAAAACAAAAAACGCCAGCGCAAGATAAACGATTTGCAGGCCAAAGTTCAACGCAATTTTTTCTGGGGGCAGTTTGTTTAGCAAAAGCTGCACGGGAAAATACATCCAAAGCTGATAGGGCAAAAATTGAGCGATGTTCTGCGCCCAGCCAGGCATGAGCGTGAGCGGCACGAATGCGCCGTTCATCAGCGTGCCAACCGCAAAATAAAACTGGTGAATAGCCCACACACGGGTGGTCCAAAACGCCACGAGCGTAATCATGCTGTCAAACAAAAAGTTGAGCAGAAAACCCATCACCACCGCAGGCAAGGCCAGCAAAAAACTGGCGGGCGTAAAGGTGAACACGGGTTTGAACAAAAGCACAAGCCCAATCCACACCGGCACAAACACGATGAGTTGCAACGCCTTGAACGCGACATTGTTCACCAGCACGTTGGTCAAAATGGGATGCACCGGCTGGAGCAGATCATTGCTCACCGTGCCATCTTGAATGCGATACGCGAGGATGTGAATGGTGATGGCCGATGTGACGATATCCACCGGCAAAAGCGTGAGGTAATACGCGGCAAAATCGCCCGCGGTCATGCCGTTCACGCTGCCCTGCGCGTTGGCAATCGTTGTCCAGATCGCCAAATACACCACCGGGCTGACGATCCAATACGCCAGATACATGAGCAGGTTGGCGCGGTATTGCCATTGCTGCGCCCAATTCCACTGCCAGAAGCGTTTGTAAATGGTTAGCATGTTTTTGTGGACAGAAGACGGAGGACGGAAGACGGTTTTTAACCAGCCGTCTCCCGTCCTCCGTCTCCGGTCTTATTCGTTGAACGCCCTTTCAATCACATCCTCAATGGGCGGGTCTTCAATGGTCAGGTCTTGCACATCAAACTTGTCCAGCAGTTTGGCGGTTATTTCTGGCACTTGGGCCGATGGAACCTGCAAAAGCGTTTTGCCCTCCACATCACTGGGCATGAGCGTGCCAAACTCTGCCAGCCCGTTGGCAAGGCTGCCATCGTGCAAAGACACGCCGATGATTTTGTATGGCGCAATGCGGCGCGAAAGATCGTTGATGGCGCCATCATATTTGAGCTTGCCGTGATGGATGATGATGATTCGCTCGCACAGCGCGGTCACATCGGCCATGTAGTGGCTGGTCAAAATAATGGTTGCGCCGTTGCGTTTGTTGTATTCGCGCAAAAACGCGCGGATGCGCTGCTGCGCCCCAATGTCCAGCCCAATTGTTGGCTCATCCAAAAACAGCACTTGCGGGCGGTGCAAAAGCGAGGCGGCCAGCTCGCATTTCATCCGCTCGCCCAAAGACAAATTGCGCACCGGTTTGCGGATGATGGTTTGCAACTCCAGCAGTTCGTTCAGCTCGTCAAACGTGCGTTTGTAATCCGCGTCGCTAATTCGGTAAATGGCCTGGTTGAGCAAAAACGAATCTGCCGCCGGGATGTCCCAGTTCAGGCGGTTGCGCTGGCCCATCACCAGCGTCATTTGGCTCAAGTAGCTGGATTCGCGCTGCCAGGGTGTGTGGCCCAGCACGCTGGCCTTGCCGCTGGTGGGGTGCAGCAACCCGCTCAGCATTTTGAGCGTGGTGGTTTTGCCCGCCCCATTTGGCCCCAAAAACCCCACAATTTCGCCCTGGCCGATGGAAAAACTGACCTCCTGGACGGCTTTTACATCCTTAAACTTGCGCTTAAAAAAGCCCTTCACCGAGGCCGAGAACCCGCCCTCGCGGTCGGTGACCTGATACGTCTTGGTCAGACCTTCAACAACAATTGGTTTTTGGTTTGGAGTACTCATGCGAACAGGCGTTCGATTGTAACAAACTTTGTCAATTCGCCCATTGACAACATTGCCAACTGGTTATAACATCATAACCGCTTGCAAACGCTCAACACACCTGCTCGCCCGGTTTCCATCCGCCCAATGACGGCGCAGGATGTGAGCGCGCTGGCGCAGATTTTGCTGGGTTACCCGTGGACGCGCTACGAGATGACGCGTGACCGCGCCGAGAAGGTTTTGCATGACGGGCTGGCCCAAAACGCCCAAATTTTGGTGGCGCAGGCCGATGGCGCCCCGGTTGGCTTCGTCTGGTTTATTCAGCGCGGGGCATTTCATCACAGCGGCTACATCCGCTTAATTGGCGTGGCCGAAAGCGCGAAGGGCTTGGGCGCGGGCAAAGCCTTGATGGAAGCCGCAGAGCAGGCCTGCGCGGCGCAATCTGCCGATATGTTTTTGCTGGTGTCAGACTTCAACGCATCCGCTCAGGCGTTTTACCAGCGGATGGGATACGCGCAGGTGGGCACCTTGCCCGATTACGTGCGGCCCGGCATTGCCGAGCTGCTCATGCGCAAAACGTTAGTTGTCTAACATGGATGAACAGGATATACAGGATGCAAATATCCTGTCCATCCTGTTCATCCATGTTAAAAAATTAAAAGGAGAAGAGAAATGAAGATGTCTACTGTTCGACTCGCGTCCATGGGCGCGCTGGCCGCGCTGTTGGCTGCGTGCAGCGGGGCTGCGCCAACAGCCGCGCCCGCCAAGCCCACCGATGCCCCAAAACCCGCGGCCACCGCAGCCCCCGCTCAGCCCAAGGCGGGTGGCACACTCATCGCCGCCCGCTCCGAGGACATGAAAGGCCTTGACCCGCACAAGCAAACCGCCTTCTCATCGTTCCGAATGCTGGAGCTGGTTTACGATCCTCTCTTCACGTTTGACAAAGACATGAAGGTGATCCCCAACCTGGCCGAATCGTATAAGTTCAGCGAGGATGGCAAGACCATGACGGTGGTTTTGCGCAAGGGCGTGAAGTTTCACAATGGCGACGCCATGACCAGCGATGATGTCAAGTTCACCTTCGAGCGCATTGCGGACGAGAAGACCGCCGCCGCCGCCCGCAGCACCTTCGCCGGAATTGACAGCATGGACACGCCCGATGCCAATACGATTGTGTTCAAGCTCAAGGCCGCCAACGCCGCGCTGCCCGCCGCCATGACCAACATCAACTCTGGCATCATGTCTCGCAAGTGGGCCGCCACCGGCGACCCCGCCAAGGAAGAGAACGGCACCGGCGCCTTCAAGATTGACAAGTGGGAGACCGACAAAACCCTCAGCCTGAAGAAAAACGCCGATTTTTGGATTGCGGGTTTGCCGAAGTTGGATGCGATTGAGTTCCGCACCATCGCCGATGAAGCCACCATTTTGGCTGGTTTGCGCGCCAAGACCCTGGACTGGGCGTATCTGAATGATCCCGTGATCGCCAAGCGCGCTTCTGGCGAGGCCAGCTTGACCACGTGGAAGTCATCGTCGCTGTCTTACCATGTGCTGCAACTCAACGCCAGCAAAGATTCGATGAAGAACCTCAAGGTTCGGCAGGCCATCGCCTGCGCCATTGACAAGCAGGAAGTGCTGAGCACCGCCGCGCTGGGCGATGGGCAAGTGACCAGCCCGGCCACCCCCGCCTTTTATGCGGCGCCGCAAGACACGCTGTTTTGCTATAAAAAGGATGAGGCCAAGGCCGCCGCGTTGCTCAAGGATTCCGGCGTTTCGCCCGTCAAGTTCACCGTCATTGCCGCCACCGGCGAGCCGCCCACCGCCGTAAACGAGGCCACCAGCATTCAGGCCCAGCTCAAGAAGATTGGCATTGAAATGGTGATTGAGCCGCTGGAGACCAAGGTGTATGTGGACCGCTGGTTGAAAGGCGACTTTGAGGCCGCGATTGCGCTGAACGGCGGCAACCCCGACCCAGACATCATGTTCTACCGCTACTGGCACAGCACCGGCAACCTCAACCTGGTGGCTGGCTACAAAGATCCCGAAATTGATAAATTGCTGGAGCAGGGCCGCGCCACAACCGATGTGAACGCCCGCAAGACGATTTACAACACGGTTCAGCAAAAGTTGACCGAGGCCGCGCCGTGGGTGTGGCTGTACACCGGCAACGATTACCGCATCGGCCAGAGCTACGTCAAGAACTTCACGCCGTTGTCCAACGGCAGCATTTTGTATCTCCGCGAAGTGTCGTTGGAGAAATAAATCGTTAGCGGTCAGAGCGCTCGGAGTGCTCTGACCGCTCCGACCCCTTAACCATTGTGCGCCAATTTATCGGTCAACGCCTGCTCGCCTTCATTCCCACTTTGTTGGGGGTGAGCATCATTGTGTTTATGGTCATCCGGCTGATACCGGGCGACACCATTGCCGCGCAATTTGGCACGCAGACCATCCTCACGCCCGCCCAGCGCGCCTCGTTGCTGGAGTATTACGGGCTGGATAAACCCGTGACCGAGCAATACGTGCGCTGGGCGGGTGGGGCTTTGCACGGCGATCTGGGCATCAGCGTGCGCAGCGGCAAACCCGTGCTGGGCGAAATTCTCAACCGCTTCCCGCTCACGCTGGAACTCACGTTGATGGCGATGGTGATCGCGCTCGCGCTTGGCATCCCCATTGGTGTGCTCACGGCGAAATATCGCGGCACATTGATTGACGCCGCCGGGCAGTTTTTTGCCTTGCTCGGCCTCGCCCTGCCCAATTTCTGGATCGGCACATTGTTCATCCTTGGCCTTTCGCTTGTGTTTGGCGTGTTGTTAAACAGCGGCGATTACGTGGACTTTGCCACCAACCCGGCGGCCAACATGCGCCAAATGATTTTCCCGGCCATCACGCTGGGTCTTGGCTTTACGGCGGCCATCGCCCGCACCACGCGCAGCGCCATGTTAGAAGAACTGCGGCAAGATTACGCCCGCACCGCCCGCAGCAAAGGGCTGCCAGAATCTGCCGTGCTCATCAAACACTGCCTGCGCAATGCGCTCATCCCCATCATCACCATTGCTGGCATTCAGATGGGGTACTTGTTGGGTGGGGCTATTTTGGTGGAGCAGGTTTTTGCTCTGCCTGGGCTGGGTCAGCTCCTCATCAACGCCATCGGCCAAAGAGATTACGCTGTTGTGCAGGGCGTGGTGCTGTTCATCTCCTTGAACTTCCTTGTCATCAATTTGCTGGCCGATATGCTGTATGCGTTGGTCAACCCGCGGGTGCGGGCCTCATGAGCCTTACTTTCAAGCGCATCTTGCGGCGCATGCGCGCGCCCGGCTTCGCGGTGGGGATGGCGCTCGTGGCGCTCATCGTTTTCGTCGCGCTCTTCAGCCGTTTTATCACGCCGTTTCCCGCCATCGAGCAGCACCCCCGCGATTCGCTGTTGCCGCCCGGCGGCGCGTACCTGCTGGGCACAGATGAATTTGGCCGCGACATCCTGAGCCGCTTGATGGCCGGCGCGACCAATTCCATGCGCGTCTCGGTTGTGGCGATTGCGCTCTCGGCGGTCTTTGGCTCGGTCATTGGCATGGTGGCCGGTTATTTTGGCGGCCTGCTGGATGCGCTGATTATGCGGGCAACCGATATTTTATTCGCGTTCCCGGCCATTTTGCTGGCGTTGTTCATCGTCTCGGCGCTTGGCCCCAGCGTCATAAACGCCATCATCGCCATCGCCATCGTGTATATGCCCATTTTTGCGCGGGTGGCGCGCGGCCCAACCTTGCTGGTCAAAACCCGCGAATACGTGCAGGCTTCTGAGGCGTTGGGCGCAACCGATGCGCGGCGGCTGGCGCGGCACGTGCTGCCCAACATCGCCGCGCCCATCATCGTGCAAATCACGCTGGCGCTGGCCCAGGCCACGCTCACCGAGGCCGCGCTGAGCTATCTGGGCCTCGGCATTTTGCCGCCAGAGCCATCGTGGGGCGGCATGTTGAGCGATGCCCGCAAACTCATGGAGATTGCGCCCTGGATGGCCATCGCGCCCGGCGCGGCCATCATGCTGGCCGTGCTGGGGTTCAACCTTTTTGGCGATGGCTTGCGCGACTGGCTAGATCCGCAGTTGAGGAATCAGGCGTAAAATCCCTGTATCCCATGAGATACAATATCTCCTGTGATTGAAATTCGTCAAACCGATGAATACGCCACTTGGTTTGCCAAATTAAAAGACCGCCAGGCTCGTGTGCGTATAGACATACGCATTCGCCGACTTTCGCTGGGAAATCCAGGCGATGTAAAACCGGTAGGCGAAGGTGTCTCTGAGTTGCGAATTGATTATGGGCCGGGGTATCGGATTTACTTTACCCAGCGCGGCCAGCAACTGATATTTTTGCTGGCGGGCGGAGACAAGCGAACACAATCGCAAGACATAGCTTTGGCGCAAATGCTTGCCAAACAAATATGAGGCAATACTATGACCAAGAAAATTACAACCCGCGTTTGGGACCCAGCCGAGCACCTTGAGACCGAGGAAGACATCACGTCCTATTTGGATGCCGCGCTGGAAACGGGCGACTCTAATTTGGTTGTGGCGGCCATTGGCGATATTGCCCGCGCCAGAGGGATGACGCAGATTGCGCGAGAAGCCGGGCTGGGGCGGGAGAGTTTGTATAAAGCCTTGTCGCCATCTGGCAACCCGGAATTTGCCACGATTCTAAAAGTAGTCCGGGCGCTGGGGCTGGAACTGCGGGCGCAACCAGCGCAGTGATGCAAACTTTTAATGCTCACATGGCTTTTGTCATGATGGCGTATTCGTGAAATGGGGTGAAGCCAAACTTGCCATACAGCCCCAGCAAGTCCGTCCAATCAATCACGCAGCCTTTTGCGCCGCGCTTTTGCAAATGGGCAATCGCCGCGTCAATCATCGCCAGACCATGCCCTTTGCCGCGCAGGTCTGCGCTTACGCCCAGCGGGCCAAGCTGGCCGTGCGGGCGCGGCAAACTGCGCATAAAAAAGCGGTCTATTGGGCGGTACGATTCCTGCTCAAAGGTGGTTTGCACAAATCCATCAACGCCGCGCTCTGTCCACAACACCAAATAATCGCTGATGTTCCCGCCGTCGCGCACCAGCTCTTCAAATTCATATTGCCAGCGGTTGGCAAAAGACCGCGCAAAAAACTCGCGTAGCGCGGGCAGGTCGGATGGGGCAGCCGGGCGGATGTTGTCATACGCGCCGCGCGGCACGTAGCCAGAAATATCCCGCGCCACATCCCAATCACTTTTTGCTTTTGTGTAGCCATGCCGCGCAAAAAAGCCTTGCGTGTTTAGCGCAACCGGCACACCCGGCGCAAACGGGCGAATGCCCCCGCCGATGCGGATTTTGGCGCTGGCTTGCCCGGCCAGCCACGCCTGCCCCCACGCCATCATCTGCGCCCCAACCCCGCGTCTTTGGTGAGATGGGGTCACGCCCAGCGCTTCAATCCATCCCAGATGAGAGCGCGTGTCTGCCCTGGCAACCACAAAACCGATGGGTTGGCCGCCATCAAAGACCAATCTGCCATCCTGAAGAATGCCCGTGTTGGGCTGGATGTTGAATTGCGCGGCGCGTGGGCTGATTGAGAACTCATCGCCGCAAGCGGCATTCCAGACCGAAACAATTGCGTTCAGGTGTTTGGGGTTGTGTGGGTCAAGGGGTTGCATGCGCCCAAAATAACAATGGCTGAGCGCCCGCTTGCGCAGACGCCCAGCCATCACTCCCAATTACAAAGCTGTGTAACTGTGCGATTGAAATCGCGCCTTATGAGCCTTTGGCTGAGCGTCTGCCTGCGCGGACGCGGCGCGATTTCAATCGCAAACCAAACTACTTGATTTCCCACTTCTCGGCGAAGAAGGGCACATACTTGCCCTCGTTCACATCGTAGAACGTGAATGGCGGATACAGGAACGTGACCAGCACCGAGCCGTTGTTCAGCACGGTGTCTGGCGAATACAGGTTGTAATTCGCCTTGGGTGGTTGAACATACGGATAGCTGGTCTTGAACTCCCTGGCCTTGTTGGTGGCGCTGGGCTTAAGCGAGCCGCCCAGGAATTGCCGCGCAACCGGCGAGTTGTTCTGGTTGTTCTTGTAAATCTTGTCATCTGGCGGCAGCCAACCGGTTACACGGGTCTTGTTGTCCACCGGGTCGGTGAGATAGCGCTCGAACATTTGCAAAACGGGCAGGTTGTAGTTGAACATCAGGGCCATGTCTTGCACATATGGCTTTTGCGCGTTCGCGTCCACGCCCTCGGCCATCTTGTCTACCGCTGTCTTGATATTGACTTCCTTGCCCGCCGCTGTCTTTTGCACATACGGCAGGTTCATGCCGCGCTCGCCTTCGTTGGCTTCGGGGTTGTTCTTAAACCCAATACCCGGGCGCACGTTGTAATCGTATGACACAAATGGGTGGAAATAGGTGAAGCGCATCCCGATATCCATCGAAAGCTGGTATTTGCCCGCCTTGTGAACGTTGTTGCGCTCGGATGACTGATATGGTTTGACAGCAATCTTGATGCCAAACTTGCCAAGCTGCTGGGCCACATTTTCGGATGAGGCCAGGTATTCGGTGAAGTCAGCCGGAACGATCAACTCGTATGACATGGGTTTGCCCTTGTCATCCACCCAAACGCCATCCGCGCCCTTCTTAAAGCCGATGTCGGTCAGAAGTTTCTCGGCTTTGGCCAGGTCTTTGTCGTAGGTATTCAGGCTCTTGATCTGCTCATCGGTCAGCCATGTTGGCACGGCGGCATCGGTAAAGCCTACTTGATATTTGTCCGCACGGCAGGCATCGCCCAGCGAGACTTTGCAGTTCTCGACGCGGTCAATCACATAGGCAAACGCCTGGCGCACTTCCTTTCTGTTCAACGGATACACATCGTTGTTAAAGTAAATGCCGGGGCCGTTTGTGGCCGGGCCGCCCAACACAGTCACATCTGGGTTTGCGCCCTGAATGGTTTGCAGGTTGGCCGGGCTGTATGCGTTGGATGAGTAGTCCATATCTTTGGAGAGATACAGTGGCAAGTCCTGAACCGTATCGCCCCAATACACCACTATTTTGTCAAAGTCAATCTTGTCGGCGTTGAAGCCGGTGGAGTTCTTGGCCAACGTCAATTGCGCCTCGGTCACACTCTTGGGGTCAACGTTGTATGGGCCATACACCACGCCGCCATCTGGCTTGAGGGCGGTCAGGTCGGCCACGAGCTTCTTCACATCATCTGTGTCGCGGGCTTTGGCGGAATCCAACACACCGCTGGTTTTGCGCAATTGAGCAGCGGCATCCATAAACTTGCCATACTGCGAGGTGGGCCGGGTGATGGTGGCGCGGATGATGGTGTCTAGAATGGCTGGGCCGGGCTTGCTCAATTGAAACTCAACGGTTGTGTCATCCTTGGCAACCACATCCACCAGCGCGTTCCACGAAGAACTCTTTTGCATCCACAAAATATTCCACGTGCCAACTACGTCCCTGGCGGTAAAGTCTGTGCCATCGCTCCACTTAACGCCCTTGCGCAAAGTAAGGGTGAGGGTTTGGGCTACCGCTGGCGGCGCAACGGTGGCGGCGGCTGTTGGCGCAACAGTGGGCTTGGGGGCCTCGGTTGCTTTTGGCGCGTCCGTTGGCTTGGGCGCTTCGGTGGGTTTTGGTGCGGTGGTGGGCGCGGCGGTTGGCGCAGCAGGCGCGCCGCAAGCGGCCAGCACGGTAATTACTGCTGCCATCACGCCAAATAACTTGTAACTTTTCATGCAGTTCTCCTCATTTGAAATTTACGAATTGAGTTTGAAACCATTTGGTTTTTGAGATAAAACGCGTTTGTAAAAATCACCTCCTTGCCTATCTAAGCATCTCTAATCGTCACTCATCAATCTGATTCATCGGCTGAAAAATTTAATGGCAATAATCACAAGAGCCATCAGCGCCAGCCCAATGATTAACGACAACACCGTAATGACATATTCTGCCGTTTTGGGTTGCAGCACAAACAGCAGAATCACCGAGACGATGGTGATAAACACCCCTACCTGAAACCATGCTTTGCCAAGTTGCGGGTTCATGTTTTAGCTGCCGTGCGATTGAAATCGCGTTTTGTGGGCCTTCGGCTGAGCATCCGCCTGCGCCGACACTCGGCGGCACGCCCGTAAGTCGCGATTTCAATCGCACGGCCAAATGCGCTCATATCTTTTCCTCCCCAACCAAATGGCACGCCACCGCGCCGCCATCTTTTTGCGGGATGAGGCGCGGGACAATCGTTTCGCACTTCTGGCCCAAAAACACCGGGCAACGCGGATGGAATGCGCAACCGCTGGGCAACCGCAGCAAACTTGGCACATCCATGCTGCGCAATTCAATGCGCGTTTTGCGGCGCGTGGCATCTGGGTCTGCCTCTGGGATGGCAGAGAGCAGCACTTGGGTGTATGGGTGTTGCGGGCGCTCCACCAGTTGCCGCGCGGGCGAAATCTCCACCATGCGCCCAAGATACATCACGCCAATTCTTCCTTCCCACGCAAAATATTTTGCCAACGCCAGGTCATGTGTAATAAACAGAACCGCCAGCCCCATTTGGTCTTTGAGGCGGGTCAATGTGTTGAGCAAACTAATTCGGATGGACACATCCACCATCGAGACCGCTTCATCTGCAATGATGAAAGACGGGTTGACCGTGAGCGCCCGCGCAATGGAAACGCGCTGGCGTTGCCCGCCGCTGAGTTGATGGGGATACTTCTCCAGAAAGTCATCGGGCGGGGTCAGGTCTACCGTTTGCAAAAGCTCGCGCACGCGGGCGCGGGTTTGCGCCTCGCCCCTGGTAAAACCATGATGTTGAAGCGGCGTGGCGATGATGTCGTAAATGGTTTGTGCGGGGTTGAGCGAGGCATACGGGTCTTGATGGATCATTTGCACGCCAAGCCGATATTGCTTAAACTCATCTTTGCTCAGCGTGGAAATATCCTTGCCACGAAAGTAAATTGAACCCGATGACGGCGACAACATGCCCGCGATCATCTTGCCGGTGGTGGTTTTGCCGCAGCCGCTCTCGCCCACCAAACACACCACCTCGCCCTCTTGAATGCCAAGCGAGACATCATCCACCGCTTTGATGATTTGCCGTTTCACCTCAAACGTGCGCGAGACATTTTTGAGTTGAATGATCTCGCTCATGCTTTCACCCCAAATGCTTTTTGCGTTTGGCGCGCATTTTGCCAATGCCAGCACGCTACCTGATGGCCGCCCTTGCCGCCGCGTTGTTCGCCAACTTCCACCAGCTCCGGCTCTTCGCGTTTGCATTTCTCATCCGCCAGCGGGCAGCGGGGATGGAACTTGCACCCGCTGGGCAAATCAATCAGGTCGGGCGGTGAACCGGGGATGGATGTCAGGTCTCCCTTGTCGCCTGCCAGCGTGGGCACGGCGTTTATTAGGCCGATGGTGTATGGATGCACCGGCGCTTTGAAGATGATTTGCACGCTGGCCAGCTCAACAATCTTGCCCGCGTAAACCGTGGCCACGCGGTCGGCCAGCTCTGCCGCCAAAGACAGGTCGTGCGAGATAAAAACCAGCGAGAAGTCAAGCTGGTTGCGCAGGTCTTTTAGCACATCCATGATGTTGCGCTGGGTCAAAATATCCAGCGCGGTGGTGGGTTCATCCAAAATGATGAGTTGCGGCTCCAGCAAAAGCGCAAGGGCGATCAACACGCGCTGACGCATTCCGCCGCTCAGCTCGTGCGGGTAGGCGCGCCACACCCGTTCCGCATCCAGCCGCACCTGCGTTAACAAATGTTTGCCGCGTTCTTCCAGCGTCTTGCCGCTCATCGCGCCGTGCGCCTTGGCCGTGTCTGCAAAATGGTCGGCAATGCGCAACACCGGGTTGAAGGCGTTTTGCGCGCCTTGAAAAACCATGGCGCAATCGCGCCAGCGAAATTGCCGAAGCGCGTTGCCGGTCAGGCCAAGCGCGTCAACCTCTGCGGCTTGACCGTTTTTGCCAAACCGCCGGTAGGTGACCTGCCCATTGCGAATTTGCGCCGCGGTGGGCAGCAACTGCACAATGCCCAGCCCCAGCGTGGTTTTCCCAGAGCCGCTCTCGCCAATCAAAGCCAGCGCCTCGCCGCGCTGAACATCAAACGAAACATTGCGAATGGCCTGCACGTTGCCGCGTTTTGCGGTGTATTCAATCGTCAGGTTGCGAACAGAAAGGGTGGAATCGCTCATGATTACACGCTTGTGCGAAGGCGCGGGTTAAAAATTTCGTCCAGCGACCGGGCAAACGAGACCAGCCCCAACTGAAAGATGACGATGGCGCCCATGGGGGCGATGATGCTCCAAATGGCCTGCGAGTTGTAAAGCACACCGCGCCGTTCCGCCGCGCTAATCATCACGCCCCAGTTTGCGCTGGAATAGGGCACAATGCCCAAAAACACCAAACCCGTTTGCTGGTAGATGGCCGCCGTCATGGCGTTGATCGTGGCGATGGCGATAAACGACATCATGTTTGGCAACAACTCCTTGAAAATAATATTTGGTGTGCCAAGGTTGAGCATGGTCGCGGCTTCAACGTAATCTCGGCGTTTGAGCGAAAGCACCTGGCTGCGCACCTGCCGCGCCAGCCCAGGCCAATCCAGCAGCGCCATCAACAAAGACAGCGTGACCACATCGTTTAATTTGAGAACGGTGGCCAGCACAGCCAGCAATGGAAATTTGGGAATGGTGAGCCAGATGTTGACCAGACCCATCAAAAAGTCATCGGCCTTTCCGCCAAGAAACGCGCTGGTAGACCCAACCACGATGGCGATGGCGGTGGCGGTGATGCCGGTGATAAAGGCGATCATCACGATATCCCGCCCGCCGTTCACCACTTTGATCCAGTTGTCTTGCCCTTGAAAATCTGTGCCAAGCGGATGTTTGAGCGACACGCCCTGATTGATCTCACTCACGTTGGCCGAGGTCTCGGCGGGCCAGATGAGCGGGCCAACAAACGACAAAAATATGACCAGCGCCACGATGATGAACCCGATAAAACCCATCGTGTTGCGGCGCAGAATTTTGAACGATTTGAGCATTTCGCGCACAAAAGCAGATGCGGTTTCGGTTATGCGCTTCATTGTTCACCTCCTGCGATTCGGATGCGCGGGTCAAGCCAACCATACACAAAATCTGCAAAAAGATTGGCAAACACCACCGCCGCCGTGATGATGAGGAACACGCCCTGCATCACGGGGTAGTCTCGCTCTGCGATGGATTTGGCCAGCAAAAAGCCCACCCCGCGGTAGGTAAACAAATTTTCCAGCAGAACTGAACCGCCCACCACAAAACCAATCGAGATAGCCAGGCGCGTGAACAAAGGCAGCGTGGCGTTGCGCCCAACGTAGCCAGTCAAAATGCGCGAATCTGGCAGGCCGCGCGCGCGGGCCACGGTCACGTAATCTTCGCCAAGCGTTGCCACCGTGCTGCTTTTCATTTGCAACATCCACGAGCCAACCGATGACAACACATACACCAGCAAAAGAACTTTGACATGGGTGAACACATCGGAGATAAACTCAATTGAAAATTCGGGTTTCATCCCCGGAGACATGGCGCCGCGCATTTCGGTGATGGGAACCCATTTCCAAGTTACGCCCAGCAACAAAATTGCCAGCAAGCCAATTAAATATGGCGAAACGGCATCTAGCGTGGCGGCGATGTTGCTGAGCACGTGGTCAATCCATGTATCGCGTTTGTAGGCCATGATTGCGCCCAGCCCCACGCCCAAGACAAATGTGATGAACAGTGAAAGCCCAACGCTAAACAAGGTCCACGGCAAAACCTGGGCAATCATGTCTGCCACTTTCAGACCGGATGATTTATACGACTGGCCAAGATCGCCGCGCAACGTGTTGCCTAAATACGCCAGATATTGCTCGTGCAGCGGCTGTTTAAGATCAATGCCAATAAGCAGAGAGGCTTGCGTCCGCGCCTCATCTGGCGACATGCCCGCATTGGTCAAATCCTGAATCAAAATATCAACGGCGTTGCCCGGCATGGCGCGAATCACAAAAAAAGTCACACTCATCACAAACCAAACGACAAACAGCGCCTGAATGATCCGCTTGAGCAGGTAATTGGATTTCAACCAATCCCACGCCCGCAGAATGGGCAAAACACCTTGCGCAGTTGATGGTGAAGACGATGAGGTAACTGCCATTAACAACTCCCTTTTTTTCAAACATCCAACCTGACAGGTCTTAAACCCATCGCCCAAATTGCCCAACAAAATTGCACGAGCCGCCGGGTTTATTGCCAGTCCATCAGTATATGCCATTAATACCTGGACTTACGCAAAGCCGAGTTAATTTTGTGAAAATGATGAAATAAACCGAAGGTTTAGGCGCACGGGCGAGGTCTCCCTCGCTTCTACCACGCCGTTCCCCGCGTTAAAGGGAGTTTTTGCGTAAGTTCATGAACACTTATGCCACAATTTTTTTTGCCAGAGTTAAGGCATATTTTCCGCGTTAAATCGCAATTATTTCTGCCACCAGCCGATGCAGCCCTGTGCGGAAAGTGGGCAAACGCTCCAGCGAGCCGCGCCCGTAATACACATGGTTGGTCAGGCAGGCCACGGTCAACTCGCGCAGGGGGTCTACCCACACGCTTGTGCCGGTGAACCCGGTGTGCCCAAATGTGAGCGGGCTAAGCGGGTAGTTGGGCGATTCTGGCGCGGGCGACCACAATGCAAACCCAATGCCACGCCGCACCGCGCCATCTTGCGCCTGAATGCGGGTCATCTCGCGCACGGTCTCTGGGCGCAGAAACGTGGCCGTGCGCATCGCCTCGCCAAACGCGGCCACATCCGCCACATTGCCAAACAACCCCGCATGCCCAGATGCCCCGCCCAGCGCCCAGGCGTTCTCATCATGCACCTCGCCGTGCATTCGCGCGGGTTGGTGGGCATACACCTCGGTGGGGGCGGCCATGCTTGGGCTGATGGGGCCATACGCGATGGAAGCCAGCCCCAGCGGCGCGGTCACGCGCTGGCGCACAACCTCGCGCAAACTCAAGCCGGTCAGCGCCTCCAGCGCAAAACCCACCAGAATCAGGCCGATGTCGCTATACACCACCCGCGTCCCGGGCGGGTAGGCAAAATCGCAAGTCAGCGCGGTCTCGCGCCGCCCGGCGATGTCGGTATCCATTTTCCAAAGCGGCAGCCACGCGGGCAGGCCGCTGGTGTGCGTCAAAAGCTGGCGAAAGGTGATCGCGCCTGCCTCGACCATTTGCGCGGTGATCGGCACAACTTCCACAAACTCGCCGGGTTTGAGCGGGTGCGGGTAGGGCTTGATGGGGCGCGGGCCATCAAACGCGGGCAATGCCTCGCGCACGGGCGTATCCAGGCTCACCTTGCCCTCTTCCACCAGCGTCATAAACGCGGCCACCACAAACAGTTTAGACACAGAGGCCAAATCAAAGCGTGTGGCTTGGGTGATGGGATCGCGCCGCGTGGTGGGATCCATCCACCCAAACACCCGTGTGTGTGCCAATTTTCCAGCGTGGTAAATGGCGATCTGCGCGGCGGGGAACGTGAAATCCAGATGCGATTCGATCAGCAGGTCAACAGCATGGGTGTTCATAGAGACAATTGTAAAGGCATCTGGTCACCCGCGAAAGATACGCCGTCTTGTCAGCCGGTCGCCACGCCGGTCAAATCGTATTCCATCGCGCCGGTAATTTTCACCGGGGTCATGCGCCCGGCGGGGATGTCGCCCTCGATGATGACGAGACCATCCACCTCCGGCGCATCGCGGTAGGTGC
>Ga0209582_1000554_pt1 | contig 22427 bp, 20 predicted proteins | sample KloWWTmetKNB5Kit_FD_187176 | JGI IMG/M metagenome (GOLD analysis project Ga0209582, IMG submission 187176) | Active sludge microbial communities from Klosterneuburg, Austria, studying microevolution and ecology of nitrifiers - Klosterneuburg... | ecosystem: Engineered > WWTP > Aerobic digester >...
GGGGGCAATTAGATTTTGTTAGGGTTGAGCTATCATAGAATTTGTAAAAACTGTAAATGCCCTATATGGAGAAACAAGACACAAAGGTCACAAAACGAGACAAATTTTAGTGAATTAAACATAGACTAAGTTCACTGGGTCCACAAACAAACCTTGCATTACATACCCACAAATCGGCAATCCGTGGTGATTAAAATGAGAATTAACAAACCCTATAAGGAAGATGTTCGACAATATGTCAACCACGACCACAAAAAGGACCTAAAGTCCACCCAGTTTTACAAGGATTTTCATTACTGATTTTCTGCGCGGCTAACAATGAGGACAAAAAAAAATAACATCACACCGTGCTACAAACGTAGTAACAAAGCTTGCCCACAAAACTCACATTAATACAAACAAACCTTGTATTACATACCCACAAATCGGCAATCCATGGTGATTAAAATGAGAATTAACAAACCCTATAAGGAAGATGTTCGACAATATGTCAACCACGACCACAAAAAGGATCTAAAGTCCACCCAGTTTTACAAAGATTTTCATTGCTGATTTTCTGCGCGGATAACAATGAGGACAAAAAAAATAACATCACACCGTGCTACAAACGTAGTAACAAAGGTTCCCCACAATTCCCCACAAAACTCTCATTAATGGATATTTGCCTGCACATCCCTAGTAAATGGAAGGTCTTGAGTAAATCAGCAAAATACACAAAACGTATATAACCCCACCAAGCGCAAAACTTACGCCAATAAATATGTGTGCACACATTCTCTATAGAGGATAGTATTGAGTAAATCAAAAAAACATACAAAAAGTATATAATTTTAACAAGGGCAAAACAAAACCCATATCAATAAGCGTGTGGCATATCGTGACGTATGCAAGCCCATTTCTTAATGAAAGGTGTTGACCAGATCAATAAAGTGTACAAAAAGAATATACACGAGTACCAAACTAACAAACTAAACCACGCAGTAAACGATCACTCACAGACTGTAGGTTACGCGACATCCCTACATATTATAGCGGTGTTATTTATGTTATCTGTATAATATAAATAATAATATATATATACTACATAGTATAAATAATAATATATATATACTATATAATATAAATAATAATATATATATATACTATATAATATAAATAATAATATATATATATACTATATAATATAAATAATATATATATATATACTATATAATATATATAATATATATACATACACGCAAGAACTATTGTTAATGAGCTTCATACATTATATTATTAGGTTCGATGTTCATATAACATAATCTCTTTACTGTTTTTGTTTTTTGCCTTATTATTGACTTTTATAGTGTTAATGTATTAATTTCAACTATTACTTTAAGGTTTAAAGGGTGGGCGACCAGTTGCTGGGGTATGTTTTATTCTGGGTGTACCTGTATTTCTGTGAATTACTTTTTGCGTTATCATTGATTTTGCACGGCTATAGCTACCGTAGAGAGGGGGTTTACTTTTTAACCTATTTTTTTGGATAGCATTTTTTCAACGTCAGGTTGCTTTTTGTAGACGCTGGTGATTTTTCATTAACCTTTGACATGTTAAGTTCCCCTTTTTGTTCTTATATTTTGTGTCTTTTTCAGAAGTTTTGGAATCTTGCGTATACTACACCATTTTTGTAACTTCTGCTGATGTTTTGAAAGTTTATATCTATATAAATTATTTCTCTTTTTTGCTATTAAGTTTTTGTCCCTAAGCTTGTGTCTTTAGGGAAATTAGGTGTTAGCTCTTTTTGTTCGTATATTTTGTGTCTTTTTCAGAATTTTCGGAATCTTGTGTATACTACACCATTTTTGTAACTTCTGCTGATGTTTTGGAAGTTTTTATTTATATAAATTATTTCTACCTTTTAAACTTTAAACAAGTATAAATATTTACTGTGAGTCTAGTTTCTACGTCAGATTTTTAGAAGTCTTGTGCACGTTACACCATTTTTGTAATTTATGCTGATGTTTTGAAAGTTTTTATCTAACTAGATTTTACTCTTGCCTTTTTGTTATTAAGTTTTCTGTCCTTAAGCTGTTGTCTTTAGGACAATGGTCAGATGGTTACTGTATTGTTTTGTGGTTTTTGTTGACGTCTAGGTAAGTTATTTTTTTAAATTTTAAACAATGTACAGGCACTTATTATGTGTCTAGTTTCTATGTCTGTGAGTAGTTGTGTTGAAAACAACTAGTTAGTGGTGTGTTTAAGGTTTTTATTAACTCGTGCGTTGTGTAAGTGATTGTTGTTAAACACCAGCTAACCTAGCTTATCAACATATTTGATGTTTCGCGAAATTTTTTTGAGGAGTTCTAGTCGTTCAACGGTAGGACAACGGGCTTTCAACTCGTTAATCCAGGTTCAATTCCTGGCTAGAACGTGCAATATCTTGTGAATATAACGATTGTGTTCATTAAAACTTTTTTTATTTTTGTTTTAGGATTTTTCACCTCATCTAGTAAATTTTATTGTGCTAACTCTAACGTTTTACAGACAACCGACTTTACCCCTTCACTTTCTTCTTTTAAAAATTTTGCTAATTTCACCCCGGATTTATTGTCAAAAAACCTAACTCACGTAGTTTATAATCATTTTTCGGGGTTTTTTTCGCCAATTTTTAATAATCTTTTTGACTTTTATTTAACTGTTTGTAACTTTTCTAACATTTTTAGTTTTTTTTATATGTCTTTTTATGATATTTTTTTTATCTTTTTAATGAGTTTTTCTCTGTGGGGTCTTTTTCAAAGCTCAACAGTTAGAAAAAAATTAGTTTATTACTTGTGTTTATTAGGTAGCTTTTCATTTTGAGGATTCTACTTCTCTTTTGATGGTTTTGTTATGTTGCTTTTAACAACAGAATTCTTAATAGTTTCTTTATTTTTATTCATTATAATTACTAATGACCAAAAACGATATTCTAACCATACCTCTTTTCTTTCACTTAAGTATTTTGTCATCATTATGTTTGTTGTTTTTTTTTGCTCTTGTTTGTTATCATATAGTAATTTCTCTCATTTATATAAATTTATGTATCACGGTATATGAGATATTTTTGCAAGTGACTTGTTTATATTTTTTTATACTTTTTTTATGGCTTTTCCGCAATTTATTTTTTTTTTTACGTTAATTTTAAGTTTATTTACTATATTTTTTATTTTATTTTATTTTAGTATGAGAAAGGCTGCACAACGCACTGATGATAGTTTTGTAGGAGTTCAAGTTTTACGTAAGCAAAATAGAGTGAAACAAGAAAGGTTTTCGCCAATGGTTAGAACATTTTCAATAAAAAGCACAGGTTATTTTGAGGATTTAAATAGGCCTAGTACGGTTGCAATTAAACGTAAAGATGAAGAAGATAAAACCGAAAAAGAACTTTTGAGGTTTTTTAAAGATTTATTTGTTCCAAAAAGGAAGTTTTTCGATACCTAGTGATTCCAGTAAAGTTTTATTAGTAAAAGTCATCCAAACTAGGCGTTGTAGTACTAGACGACATGCTGATATAGGGAAGTTTTTACGTGTTGTTTTAAAATTAACAAAAACAAGACTTTCAAAAAGACGTAAAAGAAGGGTGAGGGCAGTAGTTATTCGTTCGCAAAGGTATTATTACAAAACTTTTGGCTTACACTACCAGTTTGAGAATAATAGCTTAGTTTTATTAAAAAAACGAATGAATACTATCGGGAAGGAATTGTATGGGCCGACGTCGAAAATGCTAAAAATAAGAAAATTTAGAATTGCATTTAAATATATTTATTAATCTGGTTAAATCCCAGTCGTCGGCAGTGTATATTAATATTCTTAATATAGTTTACTCTCAAAAAGTTGTAAAACTAGAAAAAAATAAGAATCTAGCGCAAAAAAACTCAAAAAGTAACATTTTTTTTCTTAGACTTTTTATTAAATTTTGTATTTTTTTATATTTTAGATTTCATTCTAGGCCCCGAACTAATTTTAAAAATTTGAATAAAAAACTGTTAGGCTCATTAGGTATTTATATTTGGGGTTTTTTTCAGACCTCGGTACCGTACACATCGTCTCACAAGAGATTTATCGATTTTATTTATATAATGTACCTTAATTTTGCTTTAAAATTTTTAGGGATATACTGTTAACCTATTTATTTACTATTTTTTTACATAAGTATGCCTAATGGCTGAAGTTGGGTGTTATCTCACTGCTGATTTTTTATCGAATTTGATAGCGAAGAGTACCGCGAGGGAAAGGTTAAATAATCAATTTTTATGAAAACTGAATTTTAATGCTGTAAATCAAATAATGCGTTATGTGTTATTGTACCTTTTGTATAATGGGTTGGCGAGTGGGTTTAATAAGCAAGCTAACGCTAAGAGAAATCATTTTAGTTTATTAAATCCGACCCGAAGCTAGGTGATCTAACAATGAGCAAGTGTTTCGACTGAACCCATAAATGTTGCAAAATTTTGGGATGACTTGTTGTTAGGGGTGAAAGGCTTATCAAACCTAGTGATAGCTGGTTCTCCACGAAATCTATCTAAGTAGAGTGATTTTTTATTGTTATTTAGGTACTTCTCTAACGGGGTGGTCGCTCTCCTTGTTAATGTCTGAATTAGATAACAAATATAAAATTAAGCAGACAGTTAGCGCTAAGGTTAATTGTCGAGAGGGAAACAGCCCAGAATACCTGCTAAAGTGACTAATTAAGTTTAATGTAAAAGGTTTAGCACTGTTTTGATGAAGAGGTAGGTTTGGAAACAGCCATCCTTTAAAGAAAGCGTAAAAGTTCAAGCATCAATACTAGTTTTAGAAAACTTAAACGACTGAGCCTATAAATTTTTGTCAAAAAAGCTTAAACTGAAGCAGTATCATATACAATTTGTATATGGGTAGTGGAGTGTACTTTATCTTGCAGAAGATAAATCGGAAGATTTATTGGAAAGATAAGTTTTAATTATGCCAACATGAGTAATAGACTATCTTTGTGAAAAAGATATGCCGAATGCCCACGTGGTTCTGTAGTTAAGATAATCTGACTACAAAAAAATCGAATACTAGGCCTTTAACCAACGTTATAGGTGATGTTTTTTAAGCAACGTATTATTATATATAAAATATGAACATTCATATTTTATATTTGATAATAATAGAAAAAACCTTAAATTTTATCGTACAAATACCAACACAGGTGGGTTTATTGAGTAAATTAAGGCAAAAGAGTGAATAATACTAAAGGAACTCGGCAAAATGTCTCTGTAACTTCGGGAGAAAGAGAACTATATGAGTATGATTAAAGAGGGGGTAGCGACTGTTTATTAAAAACATAAGACCTTGCAAAATAGAAATATGAGGTATAAGGTCTGACACCTGCCCGGTGCTGCAAGATGAATAAAAACTAGTTATCTAGTTTTATAAGTCCCAGTAAACGGCGGCCGTAACCCTGACGGTCCTAAGGTAGCAAAATCCCTTGACGGGTAAGTTCCGTCCTGCACGAATGGTGTAACGACTGCCCCGCTGTCTCTAGTATTATCTCTATGAACTTGAAATAGACGTGAAGATGCGTTAATGTACAGCTAGACGGAGAGACCCTATGCACCTTTACTGTTATCTAAGGTTAAAATATAAGATTTAATGAAATAGGTATGCAGTAATATAATACAATTGAAAAACTGCTTCTTAAATTTTATATTTTTGTTAAAATGATTATATATTTTATCTACTTTGAAAGACAGTTTGGCTGGGGCGGCAACCTCCTAAAAAGTAACGGAGGTGAATAAGCGGTTTAGGTTATGTATATAACAGAGAAGGATGAATAATATACCTAAGCTGGAATAGTTTACAAACACGTAAGCTATGGACTAACGTCTGTTATAATGACCCGATTTTTTTTATAGCAGAAAAAATCGATCAACGAATAAAAGGTACGCTAGGGATAACAGGCTGATAATTTCCTAGAGTTCCTATCGAAGAGATTGTTTGGCACCTCGATGTCGGCTCATCATATCCTGGTGGAGCATACGCTGCCAAGGGTTCGGCTGTTCGCCGAATAAAATGGTACGTGAGCTGGGTTTAAAACGTCGTGAGACAGTTTGGTCCCTATCTACTGTACACTTTAAAAAAAAGATTAGTTTTACTCCAGTACGAGAGGACCGGGGACAACAAGCCAATTGTAATAAGTTATTCATTGAACTGAGTAAGCTTAATAGCTACGCTTGATAATGTAACCATACGTTAATATGGGAACTTTGTAATCTTTTTTTTTAAATAGGCGGGTTGTAGACTACAACTTAATACTTAGGTACTGAAAATTAAGAGATTAATGGAGGTACTAATGGATCTTGCCTAAATGAGCTAAAATACAGATTTGTTTCAAATAATTGGGAGTGGTGGCTGAGTGGTTAAAGCGGCAGACTGTAAATCTGTTGGGTGACCGTCGTTGGTTCGAATCCAACCCACTTCATTTTAAAAGATTAGCTCTACAAATGCATTAGAAGGATGCCTAAAATTCGAAAAGCGACTAACAACTGATCTTTTAAGGGTTTTAATTATCTATTTAATATGATCATACATCGCAAATAATACCGAAGAAAAATATTTTAGTAGGTATAAATATAAAAATCAACAGAGATTTTAGTAAGGATGACTGAAAAAAAAGCAGAATTCGCCAGTTGATACGTAACTATTGTTAAAACCTTGGCAATATCGGTTATAGCCCAAAGTATCAGGCTTTTTGCGGCGCGGAGGTCCATTCAGGGCTCATCCCCCATGATTTGCTGGGTTCAATTCCCAGACGCCGCTTTGCTCGTATGGCGGAACTGGTAGACGCGTATGACTTAAAATCATATCCTACGGGGTGTTGGTTCGATTCCAGCTATGAGCAGTTGACTTTAGAATTATTAAGAAAATCAAGAGTTTTTAATAAGAGTAGGTACTCTAGAAATAGACAATTAGCTCGCGTAATTTTTTATTTTGGTTTATACATAAATATTTTAATTATTTATGGTATTTTTTATGTTATTTACGGCTTAAGTATATATCACGGAGTTTTTTATTTATTAGTATATTTGATGTATGCAAGTTTTGTAACTTCTTTTTATTTAAGGTCACTTAGTATTGCATAATGATTAGGTTTACAAAAAGTTTTTTTTTCATTTACTATAGATTTATAAAATCTGGATTTTTATTAGATTTTTTTGTTAAAAGATGGGTAATATCACTCTCTTTTATTTTTTTTTATGTGTTTAATGTAGTGTTTAACGAAAAATATTTTATTGAGAACATTTTTTTTAGGTTAGTAAGTGTAAATCGCTATTTGCGAAACTTTATTAGTGTTTTTTCCAATAATTTTTCGTATGTTGTGTTTCCTTTAATTATTATTTTTGTAGTTTTAAGCTTTTTCTTTTTATATTTGGTAACGTATGTGATTAAATAATATGAGTTTAATATCTCAAATGAGTGTACTTTATAATTATGTTAATATCTTTTCTCTGGGACTTTTTTTTTTTATGATAGCAATCTCAATGATAGTTAACTCTTTTATAACTAATCTTAGGTTTCTTTATTTTACTTCTTTTTTTTTTTGAACATTTTTGCTTTTAGTTTTAACTGTATGTATCTTTTCTTTTTATAAGTTTTATGTTTCTTATAATTTTTTTATTTTACCCTACTATAACTATTTTAACATAAATAATCTTCCTATAAATAATCTTTTTGGTGATACTTTAAACTGTTTATGTCTCTTAACAACTATTATTAGTTGGGTTTACCTGAGTGAAAGATACTTATTTAAATCAAACGTTAATGTTTTTTATTTTTATATTTTTATTTGCTGTACATTTCAAATGACTTCTACAAATGATCTATTTGTTATGTTCATATATTTTGAGCTTTTATTTCTACCATCTCTTTTTTTTGTTTACCACTTAGGTTACTCAAAAAAAGTTGATGTTACAGTTAGCTTTTTACTAAAATGAACATTATCTGGTTCTTTTTTATGTTTATTAGGGTTTTGTTATTTTTTTTTCATAAATGGTAGTTTTTTGATAGACTCAAATGACTTTATAAAATTATCTTTTTCTGAAAAATTTTCTCTTCTTTGAATATTTTTTTTAGGTTTTGGGGTAAAGTTACCAATTTGACCTTTTTATTATTGATTAACAAAAGTTCATGTTGAAGCACCTACTGGATTTTCTATTTTTTTAAGTGGTTTTCTGGTAAAGACCGCCTTTTTTTGTTTTAGTTACCTTTTTTTATTGTTTAATACTGAGTTATCAACCTCTATTATGATATCTTTTTGTATTTGAGGAATTTTAGACGCGTCAATAAGAATGTGAACTAGTACTGATATTAAAAGGTTGATTGCATTCGCAACTATTCAAGAAATGAATTTAATTGTCTTATTGTTATTTATTTTAGACGCTAACTCATACGGAATTTTAAACTGTTTTTTGTTGGTGCATGGTGTTTTATCCTCTTTTTTCTTTTATCTAGTAGATCAGGTTCAAAAACAAAATTATACAAGAAATTCTACTTTATTAAGCGGGTTATCAGTTATTTTACCTACATTAACATTCTTGATATGATGAGCGGTTTTAATTTTTAGAGGCTTCCCTACATTTATAAAATTTTTAATTGAGTGAGACTTATTGTTATCTTTTATTGCTTCTTTTAAACTTCTTGGATTTTTTTGTTTTTTTTTTATCTGTTTTTTTTCCGTGTTAGGATTTTGTAGGGTTTGATTTATCGTTTTGTATGGGGCCCCTAAAACTGTTTTACTCCATAAAATTATGCTTTTAAAAGATTTTATATTTGGTTTTGCTTTAGGGTTTATTTTATTTTTTTTAAACTTTATTTTATTTTTATTTTAACAATATTAAGATGGTTGGGAAGTTATCAATTTTCTGTAAAAGATTTAGCGAATACTGTTTAACATTTAAATTATATAACTGAAATATATTTTATTTTATTTTGTTATTTTTTTTTTTATATGTAAGCTTTTCTTTCTTTTTTTTTTATTTATAATTTTTTTTTAATAATGCTCTTTGTTTTAGGGTTCTATAACATTTACAAATTTTTTTTAAAAATAATAATAGAATACCATATATTGTTGTTTCAATTTTTAATTTTTTTACTATTTTTAAGCGTTGTGTTTATAAATTTAAAAAAAAAAAAAATTATGAGTTCAGCGAGCTATATTTTCAAATTTTCATTATTTTTATTTTACTCTATAATTTTAACTTTTTGGTATTTTTCATTTTCATTTTCATTTTTTGAGTTTAATAATCTACATTTTTTTTTTTTTATGGGAAGTAATTATAATACGTTTAATAACAATTTTAATATTAAATATAAAAAAGATTATAGATTTTTTAAAAAAAAAAATTATATTTCAGATTTTGTATTAGAACTTTTAAAAACAGTAACAGAAGGGGATTTATTAAAAATATTAAAGCAATACCACTTTGTCGGTTATTTACCTTATGATTCTATCTTCTTGACTCGATTTTTAGGTAATTTAACTTTTGGGACAAACACACTAACCACAACAGATAGTATTTCGCTTGTTGTAAACAGAGACATTCACTATTGATTAACTGTTTTTCTTAGGTTTGAAATATCAAATCTTTTTTTTATTCAAGATTTTACATTTTATGGAGAGAACATGCACGAGCTAGGAGTTATTTCCTCCGTAAATTGTTACTTTTTTAATTTTTCCGTGTTAACGTTTGGCCAAAAATCGTTTTCCTCAGAATTTCCATCTCTTAGTGGTATTTACCCAGGTTGTATCTGAATGGAGCGTGAAATGGGTGAGTTCTTTAATATTTTTTTTTTGGGTTTAAAAGACGCTAGACGTTTGTTGACTGACTACACTGAGCGACCTAATACAACTTCTTTTTACAGAACAAGTATGTACTCTGGTTTAGTTCAGGATTTATATAATAAAAAGGTGTTACATTGGCTTTATATATTTTCTTTTCTAGCTGTTTCTTGTTTTTTTTCTTTAGTTTTTTTAAATAGACAACTTATCATTATGTTGCTCGTAGGCGAGGCACTATTGATTATTTTCTTTTTTTTAGGATTACTTCTATCTAGTTTTTTTAATATTTTTTTTTTAGTCGGTTTTTCTTTTTTTTTTTTAATGATCGGTGGTTTGGAGTTAGCCTTAAATATATTATTATTAACAGTATAATTGCTTCGATTTTTTATGAAAAGACGAATGTCCCGCAGATATAAGTGCTCTATAATTAAACTGTATTGAGAGTTAGCTTCCGTAATCCATAACAAAATAACACGCGACTCTTCTTATTATAATTCTACTGTTTTTTTTACTTTGCCAAAAAGACAGCAATTTTTTACATTTTTTAACTTAAAAACTAATAAACAACTTGGTTTTAGTACGGGTGTTTTTTTGGCTAAAATGGGTCGAAAACAAAAATTTTTTAAAAGAAACCCTAAAAATATTATGACTTTAACATTACAATTAAAAAAAGATTACTCTTTTTTTTTTAAAAAAATATATATCTATTTTATACGTAATTTTAATTATCGACAGTACTGTCTTTATAAGAAAATAATGGATTTAATAACACCAAAGGTTTTTTATTTTATACATCACCAGTCTTTTATGCCAAAATTTTTAAAAAAGAAAAGAATAAAGAGAAGGGTTTTAAAAAATTTACAAAGACAATAATTGTTAGGTTTACTTGTTTTTTTTAGTTTAAACATTTTTTTTACAAAATTATTTTTTTTATCTCATAGCTTGGCATGATATATATTTATTGCAAAGCTAATCAACACATACTGAAACTTTTTTATAGTTTTTATAATCGCTAGTTTTTTTTCTAGATTACAAATAAAAGTGATTTTTTTTTTTTTTACATTTCTATTATACTTATTTGATTGTTTTTGATTAGTTCAGCTAACCTCTATTCCCTCACAACTTTTAGTAGGTTATAACAATATTCATCCGGTTTTTTTTTATTTTAGTTTTGTATTAAGTTTTTTTTATACATCGTCCTGAAAAATGGGTTTTTTTTTAAGATTAAAGACAATTTTATTCGCTTCAAGCATTGCACTACTTTTAGGTGGTTTATGGGGGTGTGGTAATAGTGTTTGGGGTTTTTTTTGAGTAAATGACTCTATTGAGTTAATTTTATTTTTCTTAACGTGCTTCTTATTAGTAGTTCTTCACTCAGAATCTTCTAAAAATAACGCTTTATATCTATTTACCTATTTATTTATTCTGGTTATTTGAATTTTTTTACTTCGTTGGGGTTTTACTTTTACTAGACATAACTTTTTTGATTTGCGAAAACTAGTTAATTCAAGTTTTTACTCATTTTTATTTATTACCCAAGGTGGTGTCTTACTTTTCTTTGTTACAACTTTTTTAATTTTTTTTAATTTTTTTTTGTATTTTTTACTTATTTTTCTTTTTTCATGTTTTTCTTTTAATTTATCCTTTTTCAAAAACTTTATATTATTATTACACCTCAGCATATTTATTTTTTTTTTTTGTTGACTATCCTATAGGCAAAATAATTTTTTATTATTTAATCTATTTAATCATGTTAATTATAATGTACATAATTCAATGTTGTCTGCCTCAAATTCATTGACTACTGACTCTTTTTTAAAATTTAAATTTTTTACAGTTGCAAATTATTACCAAAGTGTGGGTTTTTTGTATCCTTTTAAAAAAAAGCTCTTATTTAAAGTCTTTATGAGTTACTCTTTTTATTGAGTTTTTTTTATTTATTTATTTTTTATTTAAAAAGTATTTTTAAGATTTACGTTAACTAAATACAAAATTAAGTCTAGTGTCGACGTTGAATTTAAATTATCTAACAAAAAGAAAACATCTTTTTAAAAAAAGAGGTTGTGACTTTATTGTACGTCCCCTAAAACTTCGTTTAGGTGAATCTGGTTTTTTTAGTACAAAACCTCAACGATTTGAATTTGTTTATATGCGTTTTTTAAAAAAACTTGTAAGAAGACGTTATTTAAAAAAAAGAATGCGCTTTCGTGTTTGTAAATTTTGAATTTTTTTAAGACCAAATTGTATTTTAAGTTGTAAATCTACAAATTCGCGAATGGGGGCTGGTGTTGGCGCTCTCGTTAGAGTAGCGATTCGTTTAAAATCTTACATAAGCTTTGTAGAATTTAAAAATTATTCAACATTATATTTGCGCAGGGTCCACGAATATAGTCGTTACAGGGTACCTTTAAAATTTATTGTTTGAAATCCTAAGTAGACGTTGCCATTACTTATCGTACCAAATAATATTTTAATTGTAAAACAATATAAATACCACTTAAGATCTCTAAGGCGAGAATTAGTACGCACAAGATATATTTTTCACAAAAAATTCATAAGTAAACAAAGTAACAAACCTTTGATGTTTGTAAGGGCCCCAAAACATTTTAAATCAGGTAAACAACATATCTTTTTCTTTAATGGGATTTTTTTAAAAAAATTAAAATTAAACTCTTCTTTAAGTTATAAATGGGTGTTTAAGGATAATAATAAGCACCTATTTGATCATCTGCGATCTAATATTTGTGAGATAAGAGACCCAGGTATTACTCTGAATAGACTTAGTTTTATTTGCGATGTTAAATTTAAATATGAATAGTTATGGTTGGTAGTTTATTTATACAGTTAATTGCAAATGCGTTTATTTTTACCTTTATTTTTTGAATTTTAACTTTTGTAGCTAAATATACATACTCAAATAAATTTTATAATTATAAGCTAAATTTTTATGAATGTGGTTTTAAAAATTTTAGTAAAAAAAAAGTTAGTTATGAATTAAACTTTGTTTTATTTTTATTATTTCTTTTAATTTATGATGGGGAGTTTTTAGTTCTTATCCCTATGTCATTAAACCCCACAGTCTTATCTTGAGAAGTAGCAGGTGCTGTTTTATTTTTTTTTTTATGATTAATCATAACTTTATTGTTTGATTATTCAGGGAAAACTTTAGAATGACAAGTTTAATGGTTGTGCTCCACAAGTTTTTTAACACTCTCAAATCCACAGAAATTTAGAGATTGAAATTTTTCTTCTATTTTTTTTGTATACTTATATTTCTATATTCAGTTATTATCTTTTGGTAAATTTATTTATTTCTCTTATATTTATCATTTTTCATATAAGAAAAGTACACTTTTTTTGTAATTATTATGGTTGGTAGTTTCTTACTTTTATGAATAACTATGAGTTTTTTTGTTTTTGTGTTCACTTCTACTTACGCTTTAAAATTTTTTTTAATTTGATTTAAAAATACTAGACATTTTGAGTTACTTACCGAGGTGAACAGAAGTTTTCTACTAAATATGCGTCATCAAGTAAAACAAAGTTATTTCTTGCAATTTTTACTAATTTTATTTTTTAAATGAGCTGGGAAACTGTATATCCCTGGACTTTTTTTAATACTTATATATTTAGTATTATTTTTAATTTTTAGTAGATTTTTATTAACTCTTTTTTCAAGAGTTTTACTAGATTTAAAAGAATTACAACAACTTTGAAATTTATCAATACTTTTGTTCATAACAGTTTCTTGTTTTTTATTTGTAAATAATTTTTTAGTTTTAGTATTTGTTTTAGAGCTTTTAGGAATTGTTTACTATTTTTTTTTTTTAACACAAATCTCGTCTCTAAGCGATACCTTTTTAAAATATAGAAATTTACTAAGTCTGTATTTATGAAATTCCTTTCTTGTTTTGTGTTTACTAGCAATAATAAACTTTTCATTTGTTTATTTTTCTGGTACTTTAGATTTTTCCGAGTTACAATACGTTAACAACACTAACTTTGTATTGTGACAAGTTGTTCTAATAAGCATTTTGTGAAAATCTGGTGCGCCTGGGTTTCATTTCTTTAAAATTGAGTTATATCGTTATATCTCTAAATATTTAGTATTTATCTTTTCTGCCTATACATTGTATTTTAACTACTTTATACTAATGTTTGTTTTATTTTCTTTTTATCCAACTTTAGTAACCAATAACCATTTAATGGTAATTTACTTGTTATTTGTTAATACTTTATTATTAGTGAGGGCAAATAACGGTGGCTCCGTTTATAATTTTTTTGCGTATAGCTCGGTTAATACATGAGCTAGTATAGCACTGTTTGGTTTAATTAATTGCTACGATTTTTAAATATTAGTAAATATTACTACACTATAGAACCTTTGCTTTATCTCAGAAAATCTGTTAGTCTAAAAATATGTTATCGTGATCGCTTAAGTTTTTTAAAATTTAAAAACTCGTTGACACAATCCTTAGCTAATAGATTAGTTTATCGCTCAAATTTTCAACGAAGTTACAAAGATCTTAGACGTTGTTATGTTAATATACTAAGAGCAAATTTTTCAAAAAATGTATCAGAAAAACATTTACCTTATGTTTTTTCAAATTTAGATAACAGTGTATTTTTTAATTTAATCACCAACACTAAATCAAGTTCAGAGTTGGATTACACCATGCTGTGAAAGGGATCTCAGATAAACGCAATGTTTAACTTAGCTACTAAAATAACGAAAAAAAAAAAAAAAAAAATTTATACACATCGGACTTTTTACATTAAACCAGAGAGACGTATACTATTTGTTTGAAAGTGATGATCAGTTTTTATGCACTCCCTGCCTGTCAAAGGGGTTAGCCGAAAGCATTCTTTAATTACAGGTTTGGAAAACTTTTTAGTGGCAAAGAGTGAGTCACACGTTATCACTAAATTTAAATACAAAATCTATAAACTATACATGCTTAGAATCATTTAACATGATTTTAATTGTTTTAGCTAAAATGTTAGTTGTCGCAGGTTCTATGATTACATTAGCAGGTGCTGCTATCGGAACTGGTATTGTATTTGCTGGTTATTTATCAGGTGCTGCTAGAAACCCTGAAGAAGCAGAAAACTTATTTAACTCAACATTAATGGGTTTTGCTTTAATTGAAACTTTCGTATTTATGTCATTTTTAATTGCTGGTACTGTATATTTTTTTGTTTAATAAACAAAAAAATTAGCGTATGAGTTTAATTGTAAAAACTGTTTTTATTGTTGTTTTAGCGGTTGTTATACGAGGTGTTTTCCCTAGATTTAGATTAGATCAAGTTGAAGCAAAACACTGAAAATTATTTGTTTTTTTATATTTAGCTTTAATATTAGAATTATTAGTAAGTTTTTATATCCTCGTATGATAGCTAATATAGCTCAGCGGTAGAGCACCAGACTGAAAATCTGGGGGTCAGAGGTTCAATTCCTTTTATTGGCAGTGTTTTGAAAAAATTATTTAGCTATCGTTTTTAAAAATAAAGTGGAAAATAAGCAAATTATATTAAATAATTGTAATTATATTATCCCTAAATATAACTCGAAAACTGAATCAACCTTAGTTTTTATAAATTTCTTTATTTCTTACTTTTATTCACAGTTTTACTTATTTAATAACTATTTTTGTACCCTTAAAAATCATCAACATTATGCAATCGTTACATCCCAAAGTAACATTTTAGATAATCCCGTTAATTTATTAATTTCTACCACGTTTTCTAATATTTTTCTTATGTCTTTTTTAAAATTTAATAGTAAATTTAGTAAAGTAAGGCCAGGCTGATATCTAGAAAATTATATGCGTTTAATTTCTTATGAATACCTCGGTTTTTACACAAATTGGTGCTTTATTGATTTATGTAATCCCTCAACAAACCCCAAGCATATGTTAATATTTAGAAAAATAGTAAAGTCCAAACGTTTTAAATTTTTACAATTAAAAAACAAACAATTTTATAATATTTTTCTTCAGCTTACTTATTTAAAAGACACCCAGTTACTTATTGAGTTATTTCAGCAACATTTAAGAAAAGCAGAAATAACGAGACATAAATCTTATTTTTATAAAATTCGAGATTTTCTAACTTTATGGTTTCATTTGTGTTCAAAAAAAGATATAGTTAAGGGTTACAGCCTCTACTTCAAGGGTAAACTGGGGAAGAAGGGTAGTGTTAGGAAAAAAAAAATTTTTTTTAAAGCTGGGCGTATTAGTTTTACAAATAAAAATTTATGTGTTTCTTACAGATCGTATAGTATGGGCACCATCACAGGTGTAGTTGGCGCTAATATAGCAATTTTTTATTAACGTATATGTTTACTTTGATTTTTTTGTATACAGCATGATATTTACTAACAATGATTTGTATTTATTATTATTTTTTTATTTTTCAATTAACTGATATCAGCACAAAACTGTCATTTTCTCGATTTTGAGGTCTTTTAACCCACTATCACTCATTAGGGTGAATTTTTAAATTTTTTATTTTACAAATAAGCGGTTTACCTCCTTTTTTTTTCTTTTTTTTAAAATTTGTTTTACTAGAACAAGTTATGGTTAAAGCATCATATTTGCTATTTTTTTTAATATTCGCAAACTTTTTATTAGGTATGTTTTTTTACTTAAAAATTTTTTCAGCGGCAGACTATTCTTTATCGGACGAAAGTTTAAAGGAGATTGCTACTAGACCTCTTATCGGAAATAGAAATTATTACTATTTTACTAGAGTATACTATTTTACATTTTTTAGTATTTTTGTTCTTTTTTTTAGTTTTTTTACGGTTATTTTTATTGGAGATTTAAGCGGAATCTTTGTTGATTTTTTAGTTTAACTGTAGACGTTGGCAACTTTAAATCAAAGAGCTAGATGAATTAATAATGTTTACTATTACAAATGAAATAGGCCAAAACTAGCTATGTCTCCACAACGAAAAGGAGTTGTTATGCGCCTTAGGATTTGCACCCCTCGAAAACCAAATTCAGCGCGTAGGCCCGTTGTTAAAGCACGTCTTTCGTCAAAAAAAAGAGTACTGGCTCATATTCCTGGATCAGGCCATAATCTACGTCGTCACTCTAAGGTATTAATTTGTGGGGTTGGGGCTAGAGATTTGCCAGTAGTTAATTACTCATGTTTACGAGGAGTATACGACTTTTCTCCTCTATTCACAAAAAAAAAAAGACGTTCGATTTATGGTGTTAAAAGACCTTCCGATATGAAAACACATATCCGTAGACGTTTTAGAAAACTTAGTGAATAGTATATACTTTATATGTCCCAGTTAGGAATATTAAAGAGTAAAGTTTTTTCTCTTATAAACTGAGCTCGCCATGGATCTTTCTACCCGCTAACTTTTGGATTAGCGTGTTGCGCTGTTGAGATGATGCACGCAGCTGTTAGTAGATATGACTTCGATCGTTTTGGGATTTTTTTTCGAGCATCACCAAGACATTCAGATCTTATAATAGTTGCTGGAACATTGACTTATAAGATGGCCCCTGGTTTAAGAAGAATTTATGAACAAGTTAGTGGGCCTAAATGAGTCTTATCTATGGGAAGTTGTGCTAACGGTGGTGGTTATTACCACCATACTCATTCAGTAGTTAAGGGATGTAATAAAATAATCCCAGTGGACATATACGTACCGGGATGCCCACCTACTGCTGAAGCTTTATTTTTTGGGGTTCTAAACTTACAAAAAATAATACTTAAGGACTTTATTTGTTTTGACCATACGATGATTTAAAATTTAGAGAAAGACACTGACACTCATATGTTTTAAGAAGAAAACATTTTAGACTTACTAAAACACGACAAAGGGGTTATACGAAAAAAAAAATATAAAAATATGGTACCAGTAAAGTCAAAAAACATTTCACCCGTTAAAAAATGACAAACCCTTATTTCTTATCCAAAGTGATCTAGATCAAATAATTTTAGATTCTTTTATAAAGTAAAAACCTTTCGAAAAAAAACTTTATCAGGGCGTATTAATATTAGGGGGCTAAAATTTTTTAAAAAAACGTATCTATTTGATATTTTAAAGATAAAACCAACATTAAGATCTCTTGTTGTTTTTAATTTCGGTTATAGGAAGTTTCCTTTAAAGGAGTTTGTTGTTTGTAAAACAATTTATGGCGAACAAAAAATTTTACCAAGCAATGACTATATTAAACCCGGTTTTGTTTTTTATAATCTGTCAACCCTGCTGAAAGGGGATACCAATTTATTTGGTCAATATATCCCTATCTCAATATTACCGATAAATACGATTATTAGCTCAGTTTTTAATAAATATAATCAGTATATGACTTATGCTCTTAGTTCAGGTTGCATAGCAAAAAAAAGAAAAAATTTTAAAAAATCAAAATTAACATACGTAGAGTTGCCCTCTACAAAAAGAATTTTATTATCTACAGAGACTTTTTGTTTGTTTGGACCTACCCAAAATCTATATATGAATCGTGTCGTTACAGGAGGTTATGGTGTGTTATTAAATGTTAAAAAAAAAATATCAGTTCGTGGTGTAGCTATGAATCCTGTCGATCATCCTAACGGAGGGCGTACCAAAGCAAAACAACCTGAACTTAGCCCATGGGGGTGAATTGCTAAACGTTGTAAATAATGTGGTTCAAATAAAATATTTATTTTCTTTTAAAAAATCATTAAAGCAATCCACAGATCGTTTTGTACTTAGCTCTTTTTGTGAAACAACATCTCTGCTAAATTTTAATAAATTAATTAATAAATACGTTTGAATGGAAACTTTTTTTTTTTCTATTTTTTATTTAGTTAAAGAAACAAGGGAATTGGTTAACTGTTTACTAAAAGACATGATTCATTTAGTTTGTATGTGAAGACAAATACGAGGATACCCACAAGGAGGTAATACTACACATACGAATTCAAATACAAGTAAAAAAAATAAACTTTTATTGAATTTTAGGGTTCAACAATATTTTAAAATGTTTGGTCAAAAAAGTAGAAATATTTATCCTACTTTAGTTAAAGCGGAGTATAACAATAGGCTGTGACACTATAACTGACATCATGAATGACATCAGGCCTCAATTTTTGCAAAAAGAATGGCGTATGCGGGGAATAAGGCTGGTTTTTTTAATCCCGTTTTATTAGCGGGAAATCAAACCAATGGTTACAAACGCTTTGGTAAAGCTTCAAAAATAGGTAAAGCTAAAAAATTGGTTAAACTATACACTTTAGGGGTACCTCTCTTATTTGCTCGTTTCGTTTATTGATCTCGCACACCTAGGGGTTTTCCAAAAATTCAGTTAAAAGACGAAGTTAATAAAAGATTAGGGAAAAAACTGCGAAGACGCGATTATCGAAAGTAATTTTTTTTTAATGAATCGTAGTTTATTTCAACACTGAAATCAAATAAAAAAAAAAAATACTAAAAAAAGATCAGTCATAATAAATTTTGGACCACAACACCCTGCTGCTCATGGCGTTTTACGTTTAATATTACAACTTAATAGTGAAGTTGTTCAACGTTTAGACATACATATCGGATTACTACATCGTGGTACTGAGAGGTTAATAACTACTAAACACTACCTTAAGGGTTTACCATATTTTGATAGGCTAGATTACGTTTCTATGATGTCACAAGAACATGCTTACTGCTTAGCAATTGAGCGTTTACTCGGTTATACTCACATTACACCCGCTGTTTCATTAATTCGAATTTTATTTGACGAGATTACACGTGTTTTAAATCATATGCTTGCCGTGGCTTGCCATGCATTAGATATTGGTCAGATGTCAGCGATTTTTTGAGCTTTTGAAGAAAGAGAAAAATTAATGGAATTTTATGAGCGTGTTAGTGGAGCTAGAATTCATGCAGCGTATCATAAACCTGTCAATGAGTTTTCTCCATGCTTGGATAAACAACTTTTAAGTGATATTTTATTTTTTGTTAAAGACTGTTATGTAACATTAAACGAAATGCATAATGTATTAACATATAATAGAATTTGAAAACAAAGATTAGTAAATATTGGGGTATTAACCTATGAAGATTGCAGAAATTTTAATTTAACGGGAGTTATGAGTAGATCTGTGGGGATTAAAAGAGATTTACGATTATCAAAAAAAAATGCGTACGCTCTCTATAATAATATTGAATTTAAATCTTATTGCGGTAATCAAGGGGATTCATATGATAGATTTTTAATACGAATGATGGAAATGGGGGAAAGCTTAAATATAATAAATAAAGTTAGTACTACACTATTAACTAATTTTACTAATAATAAAGACTTTTTATACTCTACAATTTTTAGCAATAAACTTTTTTACGACACTAAACATAAGCCATACACGTCTATGGAAGATTTAATCAGTCACTTTATTAATTGACACAGTGGTTTTTCTATAAAAAAAAATAGTGTTGCAGCATATATTGAATCACCGAAGGGGGAATTTGGTGTTATACTTTTAAGTGATAATAGCTCAACTCCAAGCAGATGTAAAATAAGATCTCCTAGTTATTTTAACTTACAAGCTTTACCTAAACTAGCAAAAGGCCATTATTTAAGTGACTTAGCTGCATTAATAGGTACGATAGATATTGTTTTTGGTGAGGTTGATAGGTAACAGTTTATTGGCTCGATCTAAATACAAACATTTTTTTTTAACTTACGATGATATGTATTTCTTTTATAATAATACAGTTTTAGAAAATAAAACATATCAAGTTGCTAGTGATAGAGAGAAAACAATTAATAATTTAACTTGTAACTCTTGGTTTTCTATTCACGGTGGTAAAAATAATTTAATGTTTTACAAAAGCTCAGAATATAGTATCGGTAGAAAACTGGGGATGTTCTGCAAAACTAGAAAACCCTTTTTTTTTAGATCAAAAAAAAAAAAAAAATAATTTTTTTTTTTTTTTTTTTTTTATTTATTTTTTTTTTATCAGTAATAATGATTTTGAACGCTATCGTTATAAGTTTAATTTCCGCCCTTGTGTTGTTTGTTATTTGACTAATTGTCACGGATAATTATCACTATTTGTGAGAACCTTTCAAATGACAAATGTATAAACTTTATTTAAAAATTAGATTTATACCTTATATGCTTGGAGTAAACACAAGAGTTTATGGTATTGTTGTGTTTAAAGTTTGGGCTTGACTATTACTATTAACAAAACTCATTACAAAATTTTATACTATAAGTAGTCTCTCTAGATTTTATTTTCTAAATATTTTTGCGGAATTTATTAATTACACTTTTATTATTTACACATTCATATTAGATAATTTTTTAGATGAACTTATTGTAAAAGAAACATTTCTAGAGGACCGCGCTTTGCTATGACTTGAGTGGTTGGATATACTAAATACATGAGCTTTGTGGTTTAGTCATTTCCCCTACGTATCTTTTAAGGAGAGCTTTGATTTTGAACACTTAGCTAAACATTTTTTTTTATTTACATTTTTTTACCCGTATACTGAATTGAGATTTATTTATTTTAAAATAATAGTCTTCTTAAGATTAGTGGCTCTGAGTAGACGCCGAAAGGTTTTTATTTAGTCAGCTTTTTTGATTTTATTTTGGTAAGGCAAGCAAAGCTAAACTGTGTCCACCACGATTTTAAGACGCACTACGGAATCTACAACCAAACAAAACAAGTTTTACTGGAGAATACAGCGCTCAAACTGAGTAAAGAACTCTCAAGCCATGGGATAAAACTAGAAGCTAAAAATTTACTTACGCTGGAGCCATTACCTATTGAAATAGAAAATTTTTGTCAAACAGAGGTAACGTCACTACTACTAAGTAGCATTGTTATGAATTTTTTTTCGGCGACAGATTGATAATTCAATTCTACGGAAAGAGATAGAGTTAGCAAGAATGGCTAACCGTTTAGGGTAGTAACAGTAAACTAGCAAACGCGACCAAATTAGCGCCGATCTTGTAAAAAAGCACCCTGTCTAGCCCCAGTACATTGTACACCAGCGACAAGATAGTTCAGGAACATATATATATATGAAAAAACTATCGGAATTACTAGCAGAATTTAATCTCCCTTTACAACGCTTTACAATCGAATCAACAGATGCACTCTCGCCTGAAAACGAGTACGATATGGAAGGACCCGTACTGAAACACTACGACAATTACTCCACTATGACCGCCAAAACTTCCCTAGACATTGTCATGGTCGCCCACTTTCTTAAGTCATACTTTTTTGTAAAGTCCCAGGCAGTATTTCTCGATAATCTGCCGTTCTCTTCGATATCTATCGACGGGGTCTCCATCCACCAACTTGATAGCAAGGAAATGGCTATGCTGGTAAAGTCAAAAATGATTCGACTAGAATGAGAACCTGGTGACTTTCCCCCTAACTATCAATATATCTTTTCTCCAATTAGATAATCCAATACATTTAATTTTCTTAGATCGATTAATTTTAGGCGGATTTCAAAAAACTTAATGATTTTATTTTGGTAAGGATAATGATTTTATTTTGGTAAGGATAATGATTTTATTTTGGTAAGGATAATGATTTTATTTTGGTAAGGATAATGATTTTATTTTGGTAAGGATAATGATTTTA
>Ga0209582_1000556_pt1 | contig 22307 bp, 35 predicted proteins | sample KloWWTmetKNB5Kit_FD_187176 | JGI IMG/M metagenome (GOLD analysis project Ga0209582, IMG submission 187176) | Active sludge microbial communities from Klosterneuburg, Austria, studying microevolution and ecology of nitrifiers - Klosterneuburg... | ecosystem: Engineered > WWTP > Aerobic digester >...
TATCGGTAGTTTTTTGTAAAAGCAAAGTATTTGTTCGTGCCTTCTCAACGGCATACGTTTAGCATTTAAAAATCCACTTGAAAGTTTTTTATCCCAAATCAAGTCGTACTTAAATAACTTTTTATTTGAAGTTATCAGTGTGCTTGTAAATGGTTCAGCACTTGTTAAACAAATCATTCCATTATCTTTTACAATCCTTTCGTACTGTTCCCAAAGTTTATCAAGTGGAATAATTACATCCCATTTATTTTGTGTCGTTCCATATGGTAAATCACAAAGTATCATATCAATACTCCCGTTTGGTATATCCTTCATAAGTTCCAAACAATCCCCTAATAATATTTCTTTTTTTCACTCGATCATTTTAATAAAAATTTTGTTTTGTGTTTCAATTTAAGTTTCTGCTAAAATTACCGTGCCAGCGTATAACACGTGCTATAAGCAAGTTTGCCAATAACATTTGTGCTAAATTTGAACATTTCTGCAAGGCAAACCTGCTTATAGCACCATCCGTTATATGAAATGCCTTGCTGACCGTGCTACTTACAACCGTTGGACTGGCTAACAGACTGTATAGTTCATCTAAACTTGGCGGACTAATTCCAAACAGAATTAGGACACCACAGCATTCATAATAGTTGAGAGCTTTATCGCTTGTTTCAATCCAATCATGACGCATTCCATTTCTTTCAATGAGGTGCATACTTTTTCCTTCTGCAAATTTTAGTGCAGCTTGATAAGCCTCTTTTCTGTTTGACGGTGTTGTAATTAAAATCTCTTTTTCGTAAAGAGTAATTTGAAATTGTTTTGTTATGTGCAAGGCGGGGGCAGTGCTTCGTTTGAAGTTCTGTGATGAAAATTTTAGAAACAAAACCCCCACCGCACATAAAAATTAATCCTTTGAAAAGCGACCTCTTACAGCTTGAACAGTTCCGTAACTTTTACGCTGTCCTACATAAAGTTTTTTGGTTGCTTCTTTCAAAGAATCTGCATTAACGGTAACTGGATACCATTTTCCGTTAATCTTTTCGTCTTTACCTGAATATTTAGCCATTGTATTTTGATTTAATTGTTTAATTGAATAATGAATTTGCTCCCCTTCGTTTTGTTTCTAAAATTTTCTTTCGTGCTTCGTATCAAATGTGGTGGTGAGAAGCCGCCCAGCACATAACAGCACATTTGCGTTATGGCGGTTGTCGTGGTTTAATTGAGTTTGGTATTTCTTTCATAATTCCGTTCAAATTTAATAGTTAAGTGCTTCTAATCCGCCACAAACGCAAATCTGCAACCCGTTGTTGCTGACTTTTCCATATTTATTTAGTTTAAATTAATTGTTTGTTGTTTTTCATGCTGCTTTTAGTTGGTAGTGGCTGCGTTGTTTGTTGCCCGGGCGTATGCCGTGTTTGTATATAGCATAGGGTACAGGATTGCAATGGGTGGTGTTGTGTGGGTGCCGGTTGGCATGTTGCATTTGTTTTAGTAGTGCATGGGCTTGCATTATTTTTTTAAATAGGTAGCTGCGGTGGGTTACATAGTGTTGTGGGTGGTGTAGTGCATGGGGTGTGTATTGGTGGCCTATGTGGTGGTAAAGTTGCAGTAGGTTGTTTATGCGTTGTATTTGGCGGGTTTCGTTGGTGTGCATAGTGTATAAGGGTTTTAAAATGGTGTGTCTTGTGTGTTGTTATCGGTTATGTGTGTGGGGTTAATGTTGGCGGCTGTTAGTATGTAAAGCATTTCGGTGCTTTTGCCGGCAACACGCCTAACTATTCTATCATCACTATTGTGTAGGGCCTTGGGGTTTAGTTCGTAGCTTTTGAAGCGGCACCATGCCGTAAGTTTTTTAAAAAACAGTTGGGGGCTGCTGTTTTTGTCCACTTCGCGATAAGCGTCAAAAACTTCTTTGCGTACTAAAAAAGTATCCAGTTTGCGGTCGGCCTCGGCCTCGGTATGGGCAAAATAGCTATTGGCCCACGCCCTAAATTCGGGCCCCATTGTTTCCATCATGTTACGCTTTTGCACATTGTCAAGCGGTGGGTTTATTTTTGGAAAATTTAAGTACAGTTGCAGCGCGTATGCTGCTGTATTAAAAAAGTGGTTCCATTCATCGGTGGTAAAATCATCAAACAAATTTTTTCCAAAATCATCAAGCGGGCTAAATGCTGTAGAGTGCGAAAGGCCCGGCCCGCCATTGTGGTAATAATCGCTAAAGCTGCAATACAGTACGCGCCTGTTTTTGGCGGGGTCTTCGTTGCGCATGCCAAAGTTTGTAGTAACGGCCAGTTTGGGGCTGTCGGCATAGCCAAGGGTAAAGCTCCGGCTGTGCTTTGGGTTTACGCTAAATATACCGGTTATGTATTCGAACAACATACCAAGGTCAAAGTACTTGTCTATATCTTCAAGCAATACATACTTAGTGTGGCGGGTTACATTTTCAAATAAATGCTTGTTTTCATTAATTTTTTTTTCGCGGCCGTTAATAAATACGGTACGGCAAAAATGGCTTACGGCTTTTGCAAAAATAGATTTGCCCGCCCCGCCCTCGCTTACGCCATCTTCGCTAATTTTGTTTTCCATTATAAACGGCATCCATGCGCGGCTTGGCGACTTGTGGCGGTGCAATAAGTAGCCAAATGTATATAGCTTGTTTATGAGGTGTGTTTTTTCCTCGGTGCTTTCCTCGGGGGTTAACAGTTGGCCGGTGGCTGCCTTTTGCCAATACATGGCACTGGTACGGCATAGGTATTGCAAAAAAATACATTGCGGGTTGTGTATGGCTATATCGTAGGTGTCGGCCTCGGGTTGGTATGTTACCGTAAATGGTTTGTCTAACAGCTTTGGCGAGTGTGGTATAATTTCGTCAAGCCAAATGTTTAAAGGTTTATCAATGGGCTTGTGTGTGGTAATGGTATCTTTTGTAACGTGCCAAGTAGTGTTTGTAAAAAATAAATATTGGCTGCCGGCTGTGCTACATTTAAAATCAACCTTGCGTGGCTCGAGGCTTTTAAAACTGCTTTCGCTAAGCTGTGCGCTACGATAAAAAACATCGCGCAATTTAACCGGCTGCCTACGCTCTTTTAAAAAATCAAATAGGTAGCGTTTTATTTCGGTGGGCAGCACTTTGCGCACGGCCCCGGTGCTGTCTATGTGTATAAATGTTTCGGATTCTTTTTCGTTTTCGTCAATATAAATGTGATAGCCGCTTTTTTGCAAAAAGTGGTATAAGCAAGTGTTTTGTACTTCGTATTCGGCAAGGTATGGTTTGCCGGTTTTGGTGTTTAGCTTATAGGTTTCGGCCCAAAATTTATAGGGTAATGCAATGGTTAAAAGGTCGGCAAATTCGCGGGCGGTGTGCCATTTTAAAAAGTCGCGCACATCTTTGCATGGCTTGCCAAAATATGTTTTGTCGGCCAATGTTGGGGGCAGTTCAACGGTGTGCACATCGAGGTAAGCAAGGGCCAGTTTGTGGGCTTGTTTTTTTCCGGTGTCGTCAATATCGGGCACGTTGTAAACCTTATCACAAATGCGCGCAATGGTGGTGTATTGGCCTTGGTGCATGATGGTGCTTTCGCTATTAAACCAAATGGGGTAGTAGCCTATGGCCGCAAGGTTTAGCGCATCGCTGCCACCGGTGGCAATTATAATTTCGGGCAATTTTTTTATAGCGCGGCTTGCTGTTTTTTCTTCATCGGGCAAGCTATCATAGTCGGCCTCAGCCGTGTCGGCATTAAGTTTATTGTAATGCTGTTGGGCTTGCTGTAGGCCAAAAATAAAATCTTTGGTGGGGCGGCCTATGTATATAAACCTACGGCTTTTGTCGAGGGCCAAGGGTTGGTATATTTTTTTAAAATCGGTTTCGATAAAACAAAAAATAGGGTAAGTATCAGTACTCTCAATTTTAATGTGTTCAATGGTGCCGGTGCTGTTGCCGTTGGTATCGGTGGCATGCTTGTAAAAGCTGTAATGTGCCACACTGTGTAAATGGTATTTGCTACAAAGCGCGCTTAGTTCAATAAGGCGTGTTTGCTCCCACGTTTCAAGTATGACGCTTGTTTGTGGTGTGGGTGCTGGCTTGTTGTGGTCAAACACGTTGGCGGTAAATAGGTGTTTTATTTCGTTAATGGTAAAATCTTTAGTGGTTACATCGTACTGGCCAATAGGTGTATTGGGGGGGGCGGGGGTTTTGGTAAATTTTGCTTTTAGCGCATCGGGCGCCATTGCGGGCGGCACTATTTGCAATCGCTCGGCAAGCGTTAAAATGGCGGTGCGAAAATTTATTTTTTCCTCGTCCATCACTACGCTAATAGCGTTGCGGGCTTTGGCATCGCCTCCAAAATCGGTAATAATGTAAACACCATCTTCGCCCCGCTTAATGGCTGCGCTTGCTGTACGCTCATCGCCTCGCATTTTAAACCGTTTGCCGGGCGTGTTTAGCACATTGGCGGCTTGCGGATAATATTGTAAAATAATGTCTAAGCCGCCATTTGTTTTATTGTAAATATCGTGTGGGGTAATGTATGCCATAGGTGTTTATAGGGGTGTAGGGTGCAAGGCTTTTAATTTAAAAAGCGGCTGCGTTGTGTGTGTGTAAATGTGTTGTGCTATACCTGTAGCGCCTTGTTACGCTCGGTGCGCTTGTTTACTACAAATGGCGCCACGCCTTGCAGTATTAGGCAATCAAGCAAAGGGTTATCGGTGTTTGATATGCTAAGTAGGCGCCTGTACATGGTACGCCAGCTTATTAAACTCATATCTACATCAATGTAACAAAGGTGCTCGGGCACTTCTAAAAACCTGTAGGTATGTATAGCAACCACCTCATGTAAGCCGTATTGCACCGGCTTGCTTTCGGGGTGTTCCTGTAGCACTACATCAAATAATTGGCCTACATGTGTGTGTACATTGTGCAGTTGGAAACGGCACCAGCTTTGGCAAAACAGCTTATTGTTAATGTCGCGCTTGTAGCGCAATAGTTGAGCACACATGTTTATAATGGTTTGCCAGGTTCAATTAGTAGTGGGCTTCTTGGTGCTACTACTCCCTTTACAATTAAATGCTGTGCATCATTAACGGCACCATCTATTTGTTTGCGCACGGTTTCGGCAAATTGCATTTCATCTTGCATTTGTTGCAGTTCTAAAAACCGTTCGTGAGTCGGGTGCCGCGCTTGCAGTGCTTGTTTATCGTAGTAGCTGGCATCATTAATTTTAAACGCCAATTGTGCCCACTGCACCAATAAACATAAATCGTTAATGGTTAGCTTGCTTATGCTAAATTCAATTTGTTTTTGCTCGTTAAAAGCGGGTTCAATAGTTATCATAGTGCGATATGTTAAAGGGTTTGCGTTTAGTTTTTGTAAGCCGTTACGGTAAATGTCGAAGCCTTTAAAGCCCTCCGGCAAAGGGTTATGCACTTAGCTTGTGCCACGGCTTTTGTTCGGGCGGTTACTTCTACCGGGCCGGCAATGGTTGTAGGCTTGTGTACATCTACCGGCACACTAATGCGCACATGAAATGTAAATACGCGCTCGGGTTTATCGGTGCCCATTAGGCGCCTTAGTAGTTTAAGCATCTAATTTGTTTTTAGCGGTGTTATACTTAGTGGTTTCGCTGCCACATTGTAGATAAATGGTTTCGCCATCGTTATAATGGTGTAGGCTAAATTTGGGGCACCATGTGCCGCAAGGTGTGGGCACTACTTGAAATTCGGGCTGCTGCTGCATGCTTACAACGTTGCTTTTTGCACCGGGCAAAATTAACGGCTGCTGAAATGGGCAGTTAAGCACTTGGCCATTGCGTTGTAATAGCTTGGTGCCGTTTGCGTCAATTAATTTAATTTCCATTGCTTACGGTTTTTTTTGCGTGGTAGCTCGATGGGCTTGGCGTAAACGTGAAATCTATTTTGCAGCCCGCTATTTTTTCGATAATAGGCTGATAAATAGGCGCTATTCCTGTGTAACTGTAAAGCCAGTTATTAAATATTGTGTTGCCACGTAGGGCGCACTCATTTTGTATGCGCGCCTTGGCCCCGGCTTGCTGCGCACGGTTTAGGCTTACATACCATTGTTTAAAGGTAGGGGCGGGCGGGTGTTGGTTTTTCTTCATGCAATACTTATAAAGGTTTTCTAAATTTATAACGACAAATGAAACATTTGTTTAAATACGGTGTACAATAATCTACACATAAGTTTTCAACACACTTATTAACTTGTGATATGGATTATGATTTATTAAAAGAAAAATTAAAAGAGGTGTACCCAAGCCCAAGCACTGACGATGTAAACTGGCTACAGTTGAGCAAGCACATACAGTACTCGCACACTGGTATTATGCGAAGTTTTAGAAACAAAAGTTTGCAAGTAGATGTATTTGAAACATTATGTACACTAACTAATTACCCGCCCGGGTATTTTTTTAAAGAGAATAAAGCGGGGGCCTATGCTTCAATTGATACAAACGGCCCAATATGTTTAGCCTAAGCGGTAGGCCGGGGCCGGTGCCTTTGGGAAAAAATTATATGACTAAACAATTTAAGGTTTTAAAAAACCAGTTGCAACTTAGCCCTATGCACACTATGTACAGCTTGCGCCACACGTTTATAAGCAACCTTTTTCAAAACGGTGCTACATCATACGAATTAATGAGTTTAACCGGACATACTACATTGGCTGCATTTGAAAAATATATACGTAGCATTAGAGATAAAACGCCAATTGATGTAGGCGCTAAACTTACTATAAGTATATAAAAAAACCCTACGCGCTTTGGTAGGGCTTTTAAGAAAAACAATTTAAAACACATCCTATTTATTATTGCATACGCGCCATTTTAATTGCTGCATAGCTAACAGCTTGCGGGTAATTAATAATTGCAAGCGTTTGCATTTCTATAAATTGCACGTTAAACTTTATACCAATATCTAAGGCTTGTTTTATGCTTGTATCATTGCAAGCTGGTGCGCAAGGTGTAGCACCGTACATGCTTTGGTTGGTTTGCCAAGCGGCCGCAAAGCCTTGGTTTTTTATTTCGGTTATTAAAGTACCTCGGCTGTTATTGGTTAGGCTGGTGTGTTTAAATATATAGCGACCCGGGTTGCCTGTAGCATTGCATGCTTTAAATACACCTTGGTTTATATTAACGGTATCTACTAAAGGAAATTCATTTCCTAACATCATATCAATTACTAATTTTTTTTGCGGAAATGCTTTAATCCATGCGCGCCTACAAAAATTAAAACTTTGTAAAATTTTAAAACCATCATAACCGGCATTTCGCCAAATAACTGTGGCATTAGTTACATTAGGGTGTTGGGGCGTAGGCTCCATTTGTGGCAATCGCATTTCGCAAGTAGTTGTACTAATGCCACTAAGTGCAACGTGTGTAATAATGTTGTTATATGTAGGGCGGGCGGCAATGTGTGCGCCAAGTGCATTTATAAAGCGTTGCCAAGCGTTTAAATAGGTGGTGTCCCAAGGTATTGGCAATATTACTTCGTATGGCTTACCATCGCCATCTTTACGTATTTCGCTAAACTGCAAACAAGGTGTTTTGTCTTTTAGCCACTGTGGCGCTTTGGCCCCGGCTGCCACACTAATGCCAGCTTTTTTGTTGTGGGCCACACATTTGCTAAGTTCGGTATTAAGGCGCGTAAAATCATAGCGGCCCGGTTGTGGTTCCATATCTTGCCAATAAAATGCAAGGCTTACACCGGTAATGTTTTTATTTTGATAAATGGATAGTGGCACGGCCTCGCGCCACTGTGCCCAACACCAAATGCCGGTTTGCGCTTGTGTTAATTGGCTTACAATTAATAGGGCGAATAATAGTAGTTTTTTCATAATTGGTTTGTATTAAAATTTTCGTTCACATAGTTAATGCAGTGCTGAAGCACGGTGTTTTTAATAGCCGTTATACTGTCGCCTATGCTGGTGCAAGGGGTGTTGTATGGCACTATTACTGTTACATTTTTTCGGGCTGCAAATTCTTCGTTTGTTTCGCCTTGCGCGGTAATTAAAATTTGCATTTTGCACAAAAGCCCATCGGGCGTTTCGGTGGGTGCTCCATCATAAAGCACTTTTAATAATTGGTATATCATTTTTTTTATGGTATATAATAATCTATACTAATGCGCGCTACTTTGGCTGCCAGTGCTGTAGCGGCTAATACAGTAAGCACATAGCCGGTTGCTGTGGCATTGGGGCCAAGCGATGCGCGCGTATTGCCACCGCCCATATTGCCGGGGCCTGTGCCTAAACTGCCACTACCTATATAGCCGTAATCATTTGCACTGCTAAAGCCGCTTGGGTCTTGCGGTGTGGGGCAACCACTTGGTAATGTTAGCGTTACCATAGTATTTGACGTGCCGGCATTGGTGTAGCGTATGTTTATACGTAAGTTAACCATTTTGCCAACGCGCGTCCATCTGTAAGTGGCGTTTGTTAATGTGGTTGGCGCTGTGCCATCCCATACAATGGTGCCACTGTAGGTTGTTTCGGCTACTTCTTCTAAAATACTTTCATAATCAAGTGTAACGGTTACCGGGCTGCTGCCTGTTACTGATGCTACTTTTAACAATGCGCCTACTGTGGGTACGGCTGCTGGCAATACTATTTCTATATCATCAACAGTGGCACCTACTTTTAAATAAAGTGCTTTATTGTTTGTGGCATTTCTAAATAATATACGGCCATCATAAATTAATGTTTCGCCTGTTACTAAATTGCCTAATGCTTCTATAAGCCCTACCATTGTTAAGCCTGTGCTTGTTATCCTAAATTTATATCCGCTACCATCGGTATGGTAATATAAACTGCTATCGGCATTAATCATTTTTAGTTTACCGCCTGCATAGTTGTTAAACTCTATAGCATTGGCATAGGCATAAACACCGGTTGCACTAAGGTTTAATGATGTAGTGGCACCGCCTAATAATTGTAATGATGAAACTATGCCATTAAAAAAGGCAATAAAACTATCTACATCATACGCGCTAACTATGGCTTGGGTTTGCACGTTGGCGCCTGCATCGCTAAGTACAATATCATTGCCACCGGTAACATTGCCAATGGCTAAGGTTTGTGCAAGGCTTTCGCCACCGCCACCGCCACCGCTACCGCCAGTATTGCCACTGGCTACAATGCGCTTTCTTACTACTGCTTTTGCCATGTGTTTAAAAAATTATTGGTCAAGCCCCAAGTACTCTACGTGAACTATTTGGTTATTGCCCTCTATGCAGTACATTCGTAGGTTTTGCGCATCGGCAAGGCTTTCTAAACTCCGCGTGTCGCCATTATACATAGGCACACCTACATTGCTATCAGGGTCGGTTATGCCATCGGCCGTAAATCGTATAAGTGCATTATTGGTTGCACCGGTTACGCTTTCGGCCGTTAAAATAATTTCGCGTATTTTAAATGTAGGGTCGGTGGGTATGGTTAGCGTGGTGGGCGCTGTGATAACGGTAACAAGTTGGTAAGCTAATGTTTTGTATTGCATGGCTTTATTTGTTTTCATTAGGCATTAAAAGGTTTGGGTTAAAGCTGGTAGGGAATTCGCCCTTGGTAGGCATGTACCATACGCGCTTTACTTCGGCCTCAATTACATTGGTGCCTTTTGGTACGCTAACAGTTACTACTATTCTATATTTTTTGCTATTAACGGCCCACGGTGTACAAGTGGTTTCGCTATACGTTTCGCCCACGGCTACAGTGCTGCCATCAACTATAAATGGGGCTGTACCTACGTTTTTTATATAAATTTCGCTGCAATTGCTAACTACATCGCCATCAATGGTTATTTTTTCGGTTTGCGAGGTGCGCAAAAAATAAAGGTTTTGCATGTATGTTTTTTTTTAAATAATAGTGGATAATATAACGCCTACCATAACGGCCGTGGCAATGCCGGTAGGTGTTGGCGCGTATTGTGCCACTGCTTGCAAAGCTGTGCTATAGGTGGTTTTGTAGTGGCCGGCACTGTAGGCCGTCCATGGTTGCCATGTGGTGCCGCCCTTGCTAATGATGTAAGCGGCTTTTAAATTTTCGAAAGGGTTTTTTAGTGCTTCAATTCGGGCGGTGCTTCTAAAATGCTCGTTGGCGTTTGGCGTTTTAATGGTTCTAATTTGCATTAAGCCAATGCTTGGCCCCCATGTATCGTTTATTAAATTTACATCGCCCACGGCTTGCGGGTTTAGTTTGCTTTCCCACATGCCAATACTTAACACCATTGGCATGTGTGCCATAGTAAATCCAGCTTGTAGGGCGGTTTGTATAAAGTCGCGGGCTGTCATTTTTTAATTACTTTTTGCAATTAATGATTTGCCTACCACGGCCACCACGGCCGCCACTGCTACCCATTTAACAGTATCAATAATTTTGTCGCTGGTGCTTTTGTTGGCTTGCGCCTCGGCCTCGGCTTGTTGCTGCACGGTTTGCGCGCCTTGGTTTTGTAAATTATTTATATCATAATAACCCTCTACATGTGGCGTGTAATACTTTACACCGTTTGCATCGGCAAACTCCCAATACAAGGTGGCGTTATAACCAGGGCGGGGCGCAATAAAATTAATAACCTTGCCTATTAGCTTGCCGGGTGCTGCTGTGTACACAATAGGCATATTATCAACGGCTTGGCGCCTAATGGGTATTGCTACACGGCCGTAAAGGCTTTTGCCAATTATTTCGGTGGCACTATATACCGGTGCACTCATATTATTTTAAAAAATTTAAAGCCATATCAAACGTTGCCGGTTGCGTGTTGGCTAAGTGGTTAAGGCTCTCTAAAACGGCAACTATATTTTTTCCGCGTTTTTCCAAGTGCTCGTTAAGTTGTTGCAGTGCATTTTCGAGGCGCGTTTGTTCGGTCTCTATTACTGTAGTGCCTTGGCTATCGTTGGCATCAAAGCCACTAACGGCTACTTGTGGCGCTTTGCCAAATAGGCCTTCTATAATGTGGCCCATGTGGGGTTGTAGTAGTGGTATTAGTTTTTCAACGCCACTTATTTTTTCGTTGCCGCTTTCGTTTTTTTCTTTTAGTAGGCGCTCCAGCTCTTTAATTTTAAATTCAAGTTCAACTTTGGCGCGCTCGTCTGCTCTTATTTCGGCTTCGGTTTTGCCATGATAGCCGCCTATGTGGCCAATATGTGCGGGGTTGTTGGCGGTGTTGGCGGTTTGGTCGCGGGTATCAATGCGCTCGGTAAACAGCCACTTGCTGCCACGCGCCACGCTTTTGCGTAGCCTAATGGTATAGCTGCCCGGTTCAAGTATATTAAGTGCCTCTTCAAGTAAGCCGCGACTGGTGCCGGGGTCCATCATGGCCTTTTTGTTTTCGGGGTCGTCCTCGTCAGTATCATTTACGCCCCACCCTATAATAGCTTGGTTAGGGTTATTGCTTGCAGCAATTTGCCAAATAGGCGAAGCTGCGTTGTAGTCAAACCATTTAAGTGTGTTTTCTTTGCCTCGTAGCATGTGATGTGTTTTAAAGGGTTATTTTAAAAACCCACACGCTTTTTTAAATGGGCGTGTGGGCAAAACTTAAACTATATGAAACCTACTATTTATTAAATTCAAGCATGGGCTTGTAAGCGGCCGGCACGGTGTTTACATACCAAAAGCTAAGCAAAAAGGCTTCGCCCGCTACTAAGCCGGCTGCATTGGCCACACTTACATAAGACTTATAAAAGTTTATTTGCAAAAAGTTAAGCGGTGTAAAACCGTTAACGTATGCGCTTGCGGCTGCTGTTTGTGCAAACTGCAAGGTGGGCAGGCTCCACGAACTTACACGCTCTTGGTCGGCCCATGATAGTGTAACGTATGTTTTGCGAAACACGGTATCATTAACCACGTTTGCATTGCCCGGGGTTATGGTGGTGGTGTTAACGTGGTGGGCGGCTATGCCTACAATGTATTTATTTTGTAGCTTATCGGCCACGTTGTTTAAAAAGTTATACCTAACAGCACTGGCCGTACATGGTATTTCTATGCTTTCGTGGTTTGCGTATGGAAATGCAACTTTCATTTGTATTTGTGTTATGTGTGTGTGTGGGTTTTAAATAACAATGGGCGCAATGCTTTGCGCCTTGCGCCCATTGTAAGGCTTAATGATTGTGTGTGTGTGCTTAGCGTAGGCCGTCAAGTATGCGGGCTGCTGCTGCACCTTTTATTAAAAAGCCATAGGGGTGAAATACTAAGTTAACGGCACCTGCTGTAGGGGTTCCCCATACGATACCCGCCCACGTTGGCGAGGTGGTAGTAACGTTAATACTTTGGTTGCCTCTAAAGTATATGAGGCCGCCAAGGAAACTGCTTGTTGTGATGGCGCTTGCCTCGGCCAAATTGGTGGCCGCGCTTTGTTGCGTAGTGGGCACGTAGCGAAATAGGTTAAGCGGTAATGCCTCGGGGCTTACTGTTTGGTTTATTTTAATGGCCATGCTGCCATTGTACCAGCCATCAAGCTCGGGCGTACATGTGGCGCCAAATGCTGTGTTGTTGGCATACGATTGCAAAGGCTGCTTACCTACAGTGGCTGCTACGTAGTTTAATAGGTAAAAACCAATGTGGGTGCACACAAATACATCGTTTTGGTCTAACTTACGCTCAGTTGCAAGTTCATTGCCGGTAACTTTTACGTTAAAATTGTACGTTCCGGTGCTGTTGCTTAATGTTTGCTCTACACGTAGGTAACCCGGGGCTATGTTGTGCGTTGGGTACTCTTTGCGCAACTGGTTAAATATGTGGCGTTGCATGTTGGCGTTGCTGCCAATAGGGGCACCGGTTGCAAGGCTGCCATTAGAAACGCCAAGGGCGCCAAATAAATCGCTAATAAAAGCGAAACAAACAAGAAGTTTTACTACTAAATTTTTCATTATTTTTGAAATTAAAAGGGTTTTTTTTGAATTGATATTAATTGCGTGTGAGTTGTGTGTGGTTATAAATCCATGCCGGGTACTACATCGCCTACGGCAGGGTCGTTATACCCGCCTACGGCAGGGTCGTTATAGCCGCTTACTTGGATAAAATCTTCGTCAATACTAAAATTGCTTTCGCCTACGGCTGCATCGCCACCATAGCCTATTTTAACTTTGCCCGGTATAACGGCTGCTGCCATTTCTAAAGCACCATCGGCAATAAAACCATCGCCAAGGCTTGTAAATGTGTCGCCTTTGCCAAGCATTGGTAATACAATAGCACCAATAGCTGTTTTAATTGCGCCTCTAATGATTGGCTTTTGAGCGCCTAAAAACTGATTGCCTACAAAGTTTGAGGCAACGGCCCCGCCACCTGTAAGGGCAATTTTTGTAGCGGCTTTTTTAAAATTTACTTTTTTCATTTTCTATAAAAATAACGTGGTTGGTTTGGGTTGTGTATGCTTAGCGGTTGGCTTTTTTGTAGCCCGCAATAGCTATTTTGGTTTTGCGCGCTTTTTCTTTTTTGGCGGCTTTTAATTTGCGCTCCAATTCGCTTACTTTTTTAGCGGTGCTACGTATGCGCTTGCTTACGTATGTTCTAAATTTGCGCAAACCGGTGCTTACTGCTTTTTTTTTGCGTTTGGCTGGTGCTGCCTTTTTTTTGGTGGTACGTTTTTTAGTTGCCATTTTTTTTGTTTGAGGTTTTAATAAAAAAGCATTGCGCTTACGTTATGGGCACAATGCTTTTTAAATCGCCTATGAATTAACCACTGCAATTATATGCGCGGTGTTGTGTGTGTGTGTGTTGTTGGTGCATGTAATTGCATACATGTGCATGTAATTGCGTTGTTTACCAGTTGCAAAAGCCACGGCCGCCATCGGCTTGCGTTTCTAATTCATCGGCTGTGGCTGTGGGGCTTGGGGCTTGCGCTGTAATATTGCCTGCAAGTTCAAAGGCTTGCGCATCGGCAAGGCTTGTCCAATCGCTTTCATCGGGCAAGTCGGCCGCGCTCATGCTTTCGGTATCTGATTTGCCAAACATTTTAGAAATAATACCTATTAGTTCGTTTAAAAAACCAAGCAATTGATTTTTGCCCTCTTTATCTTTTGAATTAAGCATGCTGCCGGCTGCAAGTATTGCTGGTGCAATGCCAATGCTATGGCCGCTAACCTTTGCTACTTTTAAAAGTTCGGCTATTATTTGCTCGGGCTGCTTGCCGTATCGCTTTAAAATGCCATTGCGCACTATACCCATGAAATGGTTTCGTTTCATGCCAATGGTATTTACAATAAAATTTGCTTTGCGCTCTTGCTTGGTGCGCTTTGTTTTGGCGTTGGCTGGCAATTTTGCAACCAGGGCGGGGTCGGTAACGAATAAATATAAAAATGCCGGTGCTGCTTTTGGCAACGAAATTTCTAAAGCGCCTTTTGCAATTAAACGCGCTGGGGCTGTGGCTACTTTTACCACGGCCTTGGTTACTTTTTTAACGGCCGTGCTTGCTTTTTTTAGTGCATCGCTTAAAAAACCGGCAACGGCAACATTACCGTTTATACCGGCAACGGCAACATTACCGTTTATACCGGCAACGGCAACGGCATCGCGTATGCGCAACAATGTAGTAAGTACTTGCTGGCGTTTTGCAATTTCGGCATTAATATCGGTGCGGGCTTGGTCGGTGGTGGCGGTGGCTGCCTCGGTGGTAAGTGTGGCAATACGTTTTTGCTGTGCTGCAATGCGCGCTTCGTAGGCGTTTAGTTTGGCTTGGCGTGTGCGCGCATACTGTTGCGCATCGCGTAGCTTTATAATGGCTATGCGTTGCATGTATTTTTTTTCTTCGCTAAGCAATTGGTTAATGTGTGTGCTGGTGTTGTATTGCTTGTTGTCAATATCTTGCAAAATAATGCCAATGCGCTCCTCATCACTTAAATGTTTTTGAATATCTTTTATTGCTTCGATGGCATCTTCAAATTTTTCGGCTCGGGCGGCTCCGGTGGTGCCAATGCCGGCAATGCGGCTTTTCATTATTTGTGCGCGTTGCAAAATAATGGCCAGTTCAATATCTGCATCGCTCCACTCTTGCGAGGCGGGCGGTAGTTGCAAACGTGTATCGGTGGTGGTATTGATGGGCGCGGGGCCGGCTACGTAGTTGATTTTTGTCATGCCTTTAAAGTCTTGTTTGTGTGTGTACGGTTTTTGATTATTAAAAGCAATCCAAACGGCATCTATAATTATTTCGGTTGTGGTTGCTGTGGCTGGTATTATAATATAAACGTGTGTGGGCGTGTGGTTGCTGCTGTAGCTTGCAAAACGGTAACAGTATGGTATGTTTAAGTTTTGCAAAACTGATGCAGTAAAAACGCTATAGCTTTTGCAGTCGCCTGTTTTGTCCCAATAAAATTGGGCGGGGCTTTTTATATTTTGCACTTTAAAACCATCGTCTTTATAAGTAATTTCGGTTTTTAAGAAATTCCAAATATTGGCGGCCGTTTGCAATGTGGTATTGCCGCGCAATTTTTTTGCAAAACTGCTGGTATATTTAGCGGCTTGCGCATCGGCAAAAAGTATTACATTAATAATGTCGTCAGTATCGCCATGTGTGTGCATGGTGGTGCTTACATTATTAGGCTTTGGAATAAGGAAGGCCGCTTGGTGCATGGCTTAGTTTTGACTGCAAGCGCATTGAAACTCAAATGCAGTTTGTGCCTGAGCTGCTGTGCTAAAGGTGTGATTATAACCGGTGGCCTCTTTAGTTACAGTGTTGCCTTGTAAAATTACTTGGCGGTTTTTTGCATCGTAGCCGGTGGTATTATTTACAATTGACTTGGCTGTTTTTTTTGTTGCCATTATATATAAGTGTTTTAAAAATAAATATTAATAAATGTTGCCCATGCCTATGTATTCGGCCGTGTCTTTGCCTTGGCCCGCGCGTATGGTGGTGTTTATTACTTGCTCGGCATTGGTAACGGCTTTGCGTGGTGTGGCTGCTGTGGCGGCTTGTTTCAATGCGCTTGGTGGTAGTATGCGCTTGGGTGCCACGGCTGCTCGTTGTGCTGTTGCAGTGGGTGCGCCTTTACGCATTGCAAAAAATGCAAGGGCGGCAATAGCTGCCAGTGGTAGTATTTTTTTCATGTTAAAAATAATTTGCGTTTGCATATTTAGCATAGTCGGCCCGCAAGATGTTGGCCGGTGCTTTGCCTAAGTAATTATTGCCCGGGCGTGGGCTTATATTTTTTTTGCCGTATTTATTATAAATGTCTTGCAAGGCTGTGCCGCCACGGCTGTGGCTTTCAACACCTTTAAACACCCAGTAAGCGGTGCCCGCTTTTTTAAAAAAAACAAAGCCGGCATTTTTTAAAAAATCTTTTATAGGAAATGTGTTGCCGCTAATCCATATCCATTTTCCTACCAAGTCAATACTAATACCGGGCAAGTGTATAACGGTGTCAATGGCTTGGCGTAGGTTTTCATCAATTACAATTTCGTTGTTTTTTTCTTCGCTACTTAAATTGGTGCCGTTTAAAATTTTGCGAATTAAAATTTCATATTCAGCTTGCAAATTTTGAAAGTCGGCCGTGGTGCCGCCAGCATCGGGGTGGTGCGTTTTTGCAAGTTTAAAATATTGCTTTTTTAAATCGTCAAGGGTGCTTATTTCGGTTAGGTCAAAATAACCGGCAATGCCGTTAATGATAGCGCGGCCACTTATGCCCGCTACTTTAAGTAGGTTTAGTTTTTGGTTTATCGGAAAACTTACAACACCATAGCGCACGGTACCAATTAATGTAAGCGCGGTTGCATTGCCGTCTTTAATTACGCTAATAATACTTTGGCCTATTTTTAAATGGTTAAGCTGTACGCTTATATTTATAATTTTAGTTTCGGCCGGTTGCAGTGTAATGCTTTGGGTGTTGTTTACATCGGCAATACTTTTGCCGCCATAAATTACATTGCCGGTAAAGTTTACATTGCTGTAGGCCACCGGTGTGGTGTTGGTGTTGGTTACTTTAAAGGCAAAACTTAAATCGGAATTTAAAATTTTAATGTTGCTCAATTTAAAGTAGTTGCTAAGCTGCCAGTTTAACTGCTTTGCACTATTAATAACGTTGCGGCCCACAGCCATAAAAGCCCCTACTAAAAGGGCTGCACCTAATACAATACCTGTGCGCTTCATTATTTTATTTTTGATTTTAAAAATTTAACGGCCTCGTTTAATGAAATACCAATAATGGCGCCTATGGTGCTGTACACAATGGTTTGTAATATACGGTCGGGGTAAATGCCGTGCCAGCTAATGGTTAATAGGCTGCCAGCAAATGCAGCTACTTCGTTGCTATTAAACTGCTGCATAGGCCCAATGTTTTTTTGTGCTTCCATTTTAAGTAAAGCGCAATTATAAAGCGGCCGCGCAAGGTGTGGCGTGGTTAGTTCGTTTTAGTTCATGTTAGTACACTAAAAAAAATTATACGGTGGTGGTGGTGGGCTTGTGTGGTTTAATGGCTTGCAAAAAATCTTGCTCGTGTATATCTTCATACTTGCAAAATTCGCGCACCAATATGCGTGTGCCCGGTGGTTTGTTTAGTGCCAGCTTTATATGATTAAGTTTTTTAATGGCTTGGCGTTGGCTTACGCCATATACTTGCATGGCATCGGTTACGTCAACAAAAATACCTTTCATAAAATAATTTGTGTGTTGTTTTATGGGTTGCAAACTTAAATGATATTGAAATACGTTGTACATAAAGTTTAAATTGCTTTAAACAAATAACTGTTTACATCATTATTTTATTGTAATGGATTTGGGCGGGTGTATTTTTGATGCAAAAAATAGGTTTAAAAAGGGGTATGCCTGATGCTGTGTTTTTTTTTATTTCAAAATGGCACCATGCAGCCACTATAAAAAGTAGAAATTTATTTGTGATTTTGTGTTTTTTGTAATCATGCCATTTAAGTAATTGAAAAATAAACACTTACAAAAATATGATTTATAAATTTTTGTAATACACTGGTTATAATGGCTTTTTTTTTGTAATCAAATGGGCACATTTTTGTAATCAACAAAAAAAGCGGCTGCAAACTGATTACAAAAAACAATGAATGATTACAAATTTTTGTAATCAAATAAATTAAATTTTTAAATATTTGTAATCAACGCTTTGCAATGTTTGTAGGCCTTTTGGTTATGTGATTACAAAATCACAAAAAATTTTCACTTTAGTTGCTTTGTATGGCGGGGGTTGGGGGGGAGTGTTGCCATGTTTGCCAAAAAAGCGCGGCCGCCAAAAGTTTGGGCGCGTAAGAAATAAGGCGTGGGCGCTAAACAAAAAAGCCCGCAAAGGTTGCGGGCTGTGGTTGCGTTATAATTAAAATGGTGTGGGCTATGGTGCATTTATACCAAGCACGGCCGCTATGCGTAGGTAGCTATCAATGGTATATGCCTTTGTGCCAGCCTCGATGCTTTGTATTTGGTGCAGCTTTAGGCCCGCTTGTTTGGCAAGGGCATAGTAGGTAAGCCCTGCATTTAGTCGGGCTTGTTTAAGCGTGGCGCCTATGTTTTGGCGCTGTAGGTTTATGATGGTGGTATCAATCATTATCTATTTGGGTATTATCTGTTTCATCAAAACCTATAGCGCGGGGCGGAGCTTATCCGCAAAATCCGGCATTGCCCCGGCTTAATTAATGCGCTTATGCCTTATTATGTTGTTGGCTAAGCGATACTTATATCGCTTATATCGTAGTTATGCCCCATGCCAGGAGACCGCTCCGATTGCAGAGAAAATCTCATAAGCGACTTGCGGTACAATGGAATTTCCTAATCCTTTAAGTCTGTCCACCCGACCGGGTAGCCTATCAACCACTCGACCCACTCCGGGTTCAGTTTCCCACCAGCTACTGCATTTAGGGGCAAAGAGTTCCGCTCCATCTGTGATTGGCTGCCGTTGTTCTTCGCATCCTGTGTCGTTGGTGTTGGAAGAAACATCTCCACTACTTGCGTTAAACCTTTTTGAACCAGCCTTCCGGTTTTTTTGTCGTAAAAACGTTGGTTGATGTTCGTTGGATGCTCCCCGTTCTTGTCCACTACTTCTATATTCTTCCATCCCGGTTCCTGAGCTTGCGGTGTTGGGAAAAACAGAACTTGATTTGCCAGTCCAGCATTGCTGCTTCCCCCTGCCTTGTTTCTCAATCGTATCGTTCCCGTTTCCGTTACATAAAGGCTGTCCGTTTTCTTTTTGCTCATTTTGCCGTCCGATGCTGTTGGCGTAAGCCACAATCCAGACCCTATCTCTCCTGTGCCAGGCGTTTTTACCGCAAGCTGGAATAATAAACGTTTCTGTGGTGTAGTTCTGTGCTTCCAAGTCAGATAACACCGTGTCGAGTGCCAAGCCGATGATGCCAGTAACATTTTCGCCAACAACATAGGTCGGTTTAATCGTTGCAATAACTCTAAGCATTTCTTCCCAGAGGTAACGGTCATCGTCTTTGCCTTTTCGCTGCCCGGCAACGCTGAACGGTTGGCAGGGAAATCCTCCTGAAATAACGTTAATTCGGTTTGTGTATTCATATCCTGTAAAGTCTTTAATGTCTGAAAATCGTTCTGTTTTTGGAAAGTTTTTAGCCAACACCTTTCTACACCAATCGTCTTTTTCTACCTGAAAAATATTGTTCCATCCCATCCATTGTGCTGCAAGATCGAAACCTCCAATACCGCTGAACAAACTCCCGTGAGATAGGCACGAGGGCATAACATGCGTTTGGCGCAATGGCGGGTGAAGTGCATCTATGTTACTGTTGTGGTTCATTGTAGTTCTGTTTTTCAAATAAGCTTTGGTGCTGATAAGCCGCCACTGTCGCCAAGCGCAGGACCGTTATCGGTCATGCCTACCATCGTGCTAAAATGGAAGGTCATCACCTATTTCCTTTTTGGAAAGAACTCGTTTTATTCTATTTGGCTGCCAGTATCTTATCTGCATCCACAACCAGTAACGCATCCAATACCATATTTTGACAAAGAATAAAACGATTTTGGTCTGTAATGGAAATACGTACTCACTTTCCTTATTACAGAATATTGAAGCTGCACTATATCCAGTTAGTGTTTTATATTGTATTCCAACGTGCCATGAGAAGTAAACAGGTTTAACCTTCACTACCTCACCATTCCATTTGTATTTTGCTTTTAGTTTCATATTTAAAATTTCGTTTTAATAATCCGGCACGAACCGCATACGAAATGACATTAACAAACACGACAGAAAAGAAGGGCGAAGTGCTAACAGCGGTTTTGCGTAATGGCGGGTGCAGTGGTAAATTGAACATTTGTGCTTCTATCATCATTAGTGCTAAATTGAAAGTGAGTGCCTTGAAACGCCACCGAGCGTAAAGCCCGAAAACGTTATGGGCAAGTGTTAGCACCATACTAAAATAACGACATTTGAACATTATCATAGTTTGTTTTATGGTTTGACCAAATAGCTTCCGTTGTTTTATACATTGAACCTGACATTGTTTTTATAGGTAAAAATGGTAGCCAAGTTGCTTTTGTGTTTTCGCAAACTATTACTTGTCCGTTTCTACTTTTACACCATTCTGCCAAGTTTTCAAAGTTAATATTTTTACTACTTTCTTTGTAGTGTTCGCCACCAAACATATACGGTGGGTCTATAAAGTAAGTAGCTTCTACATTTTCAATATCTTCATACGTTCCTAATATTATATTCCAGTGCCTAATTTTAAATAAAGATTTTGCAATCCGCTTTAAATCTCGTTCTACATTCACACCTTCAAAGCTACTTACATTCATTCGTGGACTTTCTAATCCGTTGCAAACTAAAAAACCTAAAAAGTTCTGCTCTACTTCTGATAAGTATTTATGGTCTTTAATGCTATCACCACGTTTTAATTTTGGCAATTTTAAAATATCATTTTCACTTGCTTGTTGTAAATACTTCCAAGTATCAATAAGCACTTTGTATTTATCTACAATAGTTACTTGCTTTTCAAAATACTTCAATGAATATTTTGCACAACCAGCAAAAGGTTCAATAACCTTATCAAATTTTGGCGGTGGATAACAACCAACCATTTTACTTTTACTTCCGTAGTATGACCACATTTTTATTTCGTTTTTAATTAACCCACACCTGCCTGTAACATTGGTTTTGCAATATGGTGGCAGAAGTGCTTCGTATGTTGTTTTTCATGCTGCTTTTAGTTGGTAGTGGCTGCGTTGTTTGTTGCCCGGGCGTATACAGGATTGCAATGGGTGGTGTTGTGTGGGTGCCGGTTGGCATGTTGCATTTGTTTTAGTAGTGCATGGGCTTGCATTATTTTTTTAAATAGGTAGCTGCGGTGGGTTACATAGTGTTACCTGCAAGCGGGCGAACCTTTGCTACTGTATAGCCCGCCTTCGGTTAGCTGCAAAACGTTATACGCAAGCACTACATTTCGTTTCCAAAGAGAGTTTGTGGTTCAAAATTTTTATTAAAATCTCCCACCCGCTTTAAAATAATATCGTAATACTTTTGTTCTTTTTCCATTACTATAAATTGCCTTTTAGTATTCAAACAAGCTATTGCAGTCGTTCCGCTCCCTGCTGTGTTGTCTAATACTACGTCTCCTTCATTTGTGTAGGTTTTTATTAAGTATTCAAATAAAGGCACTGGCTTTTCCGTTGGGTGCAGTTTGTCTTTTCTATTTGCGTTGCTAACTTCGATTATTGAAGTTGGGTAGTATTCATTATTTTCTACTACGCTATTCTCAAACTTTCCATAATTACTTGTGTGCTTCCCAGTTTCGGTTGTTATCCCTTTCTTTCTTACTTTCCCTCTTGTAACCATTTCAGGGTTGTATATCGGTAGTTTTTTGTAAAAGCAAAGTATCTGTTCGTGCCTTCTCAATGGCATACGTTTAGCATTTAAAAATCCGCTTGAAAGTTTTTTATCCCAAATCAAATCATACTTAAATAATTTTTTATTTGAAGTTATCAATGTGCTTGTAAACGGTTCTGCACTTGTTAAACAAATCATTCCATTATCTTTTATAATCCTCTCGTATTGTTTCCAAAGTTCATTAAGCGGAATAATAACATCCCATTTGTTTTGCGTTGTTCCGTATGGCAAATCGCAAAGCACCATATCAACACTATTACTTTCAATTTGTGGCATTATATCCAAGCAATCACCTAAAAAAACCTGTGCATAACACGTGGTATAGTTAATTGGGGCTGTATCTGTAATCATAGTTTTGTAATCTTTATTAAGTTTCTACTCGGCGGATAGGGTCGTGGTTTCTAATCCCCAACTAACCATACCACCAACGTTATAGTAAATTGCTACATTCCGTCTTCGTATCAAGTGCAGGGAGGAAATTTTAAAAAGAAAAAAAATCCTCCCCACAAAATGATTTAATGATTTAC
>Ga0209582_1000558_pt1 | contig 22260 bp, 16 predicted proteins | sample KloWWTmetKNB5Kit_FD_187176 | JGI IMG/M metagenome (GOLD analysis project Ga0209582, IMG submission 187176) | Active sludge microbial communities from Klosterneuburg, Austria, studying microevolution and ecology of nitrifiers - Klosterneuburg... | ecosystem: Engineered > WWTP > Aerobic digester >...
AGCAGAAAAAATCCGAGCGAGAGAATCGTGATGGGCAAAGTCAGCACAATCAGCAAAGGACGCACGATGGTATTGGCAATGCCCAGCAGCAGCGCGGCCCAGAACAAAGTGCTGTATTGGGCAACATTAACACCATCAAGCAGATAGTCGGCCAGCCCGAGTCCGCAAGCACTCAGCAGCAGGCGCAGTAGCATCTGGTAAACCATCGCACACCTCCAAAAACAAAGAGGCCGCTACAGTAGCGGCCTCTAACCCCCCTCACAAGCGGTAAGGGTATGAATTACGTGTACCGCCTTAGGATATGCTGCGCACAGCCTCCGGCAATAATCCAACATCAGCTGGTTGCGGGCGAGGCAAAACAATCACCTCTGCAGCCGGAACAGCGCCATCACGGGAGTGGCGATAATGGCATGCTGACAGCAGAACGGAATCGCAGCGCACACCCGCCGGCATACGATGAACCAAGCTGGCATCCAGTGCAGGCAAATGACTCCAATGCACATGTGGCTTAAGGTGATGCGCGGTGTGGTAGCCAAGATTCCAAGAGATAAGATTGTAAAGTCGGCTAGTGGTATTACGCGATGCGGTGAGGTGCGAACTGGTGTCCAGATCGGAATGCTGCATATAGGTGTTGTCGAGCAGGCCCAAATACATGATGGGCATGGGTGCCACAAAGAGCAGCAACGCCTTGACCGGATCGATCATCACAAACACGCCAAGCACCAGCAAGCTCACCGATGCCCACAACTTAAAGCGGCGGAACATCTCAGGGTATGCGCGGCCAATACGCCAGATTTCCGGGTAAATGCGCAAGGCACCGGTCACATCGTAACGCACTCGTGACATGACGCGGCCATTCTCCAAGCGCCAATGCGACGGGTCTTTCGCCTGATCGAGATAATCTTTGTGGTGCCCGACATTGTGATGAAGCGTCCAGGCATACGGTGGTACGCCTGTTTCAAGAAACAGAACAACCTCATACACCCGGTTCATCCAAGGGGCCATGAAGGTAGGCACGTGATGATGATTATGGGCGATAGAGCCCGGCAGCGCTGAAAGCGAAAGCAGCGTCAGCATCACTCCGGCAACGATCCAGAGGGAGTCGATGAAGAAGAAAGTGGCAAGCTGGATGGTCAAGAAAATGAGAACGATGGCAGATGGAAGGCGATCTTCCTTGTACCGGTACATCTGGCGCATGCATCCTCCTGCCGGCGTTTTCTTATGATGACTTCATGTCTGCCGGGCGCTCGTTTATTGAACACGTTGGCATGACCACTGCCAATGTCGTTCGTCCGAAAGCACAGCCGCTCCGACCGAACTCGACAACGCTCGCCATACAGGCACAATTGAGGGGTCACGGAGAAGTTGTTATGTCCCGCCTGCTTAAGCACTTACTACACACCCCTTTCGCCACCCGCCGTGCCTTTCCGGCCGCGGTGCAAGAATCCATACGCCAGGTTATTCATGACGGGGAGCAGCGCCATCAGGGTGAAATCCGCTTTGTGGTGGAAGGCGACTGGCCACTTTTAGAGGTTTGGTCCGGGCGCTCGGTTCGCGAACGTGCACTGGAGGTCTTCGGGCTAACCCGAGTGTGGGACACTGCCGGCAACACCGGCATCCTGATTTACGTTCTGCTGTGCGAACAAAAAGTAGAAATTCTGGTCGACCGCGGCTTTAGCAGCGTACTGGGGCCCCAGGTCTGGTACGACTATTGCGATGCCATGACAAGTGCCTTTCGGGCAGGTCGCTTTGAGCAAGGCAGCCTGGACTTGATCCGGCAGATTCACTCCTTGCTGGCGGTGCACTTCCCTTCCACAGGGGTCAATCCAAACGAACTCCCTGATGTTCCGGTTATTTTGCGCTAGCGACCTAACGACTGGCTTGGTTACAGGCTCGGTTACAAGGTCTACAACAGACCCGGCTTGGTCAAAGCCACATCAAAGGGCTACTCTATTCAGCCCTTTCATGACGAGAACGCCGTTATGTCCTCGCCAGACCTGAAACAAATGCTGGCTGCACTCATTGCCACTCCGAGCGTCAGCTGTACCAATCCCGCGCTTGATCAAAGCAACCGCGGCGTTATCGACCAGCTGGCCGGCTGGCTAACCGACCTCGGCTTTTCCTGCGAGATTATGGAAGTGCTGCCCGGCAAGGCCAACCTGATCGCGACGCTGGGCTCTGGGCCTGGCGGCTTGGTACTGGCCGGCCATACCGACACAGTGCCTTACGATCAGGGCAAATGGCAGCACAATCCGTTTCGCCTGACGGAGGCCGATGGTCGCCTTTACGGGCTGGGCACGGCGGACATGAAAGGCTTTTTCCCGATTGCCATCGAAGCCGCGCGCGAATTTCTCGATACCCCGCTCAAAGCACCGCTCATCATTTTGGCCACCTGTGACGAAGAGTGTTCGATGTCGGGCGCCCGTGCGCTGGTGGAGGCAGGCAAGCCCGCGGCACGCTTTGCCGTAATTGGCGAACCGACGAGCCTGAAACCCCTGCGCATGCACAAGGGCGTAATGATGGAGCGCATCATCATCGAAGGCCGCAGCGGCCACTCCAGCGACCCCTCCTTAGGTGCTAATGCGCTGGAGGCTATGAACGGCGTGATGAACGAGTTACTGGCCTTCCGTGGCGAGCTGCAGGCGAAGTACCACAACCCCGCCTTCACTGTCCCGGTGCCCACACTCAACCTTGGCTGTATTCACGGCGGTGATAATCCTAACCGTATCTGCCCACGTTGCGAGCTGCAGTTTGATCTGCGCCCACTGCCTGGCATGGCCATGGATGATCTTCGCGGTCAGATCCGTGCCCGCCTAGCTCCTCTGGCGCCTCAGCACAATGTGCTTATTGCGCTAGACCCGCTCTTTGCCGGCACCCCCGCCATGGAAACCCCCGCTGATTCCCCCTTGGTTCGTGCCGCGGAGCGTCTGACCGGGCATACCGCAGGCTCCGCCGCCTTTGCTACTGAAGGCCCCTACTTTCGCGAACTGGGCATGGATGCCCTGATTTATGGCCCCGGCGGCATCGAACAAGCGCACCAGCCCGACGAATACATCCGCCTCGACAGCATCCGCCCGACGGTAGATGTTCTGCGTGGGCTTATCCGGGAATTCTGTTTGTAATACGTTTATGGCGCTTGGGTGTTTGCAACACAATTGACCCAGCGCCTGTAAACCTGCGAACAGCTCCTCTACAATCCGGAACCTTGATTCCATCTGCCAGCGAGCCCTGATGCCGTGAGCAATCTGCCTTTTCAGGACACCATGTCGGAACAGTACGTCCACTGGTTCCGTAATTCCGCCCCCTACATCAACACGCATCGGGGCAAAACCTTCGTACTGCTGTTCGGCGGCGAGGCCGTTAACCACGAGAATTTTCACAATATCGTGCATGACATTGCCTTGCTGCATTCGCTCGGCATCCGGCTGGTTCTGGTCCATGGCGCTCGGCCACAGATTGACGAAAATCTAACCGAGTACGGCCTGACCACCCCCTTTCAGAATGGCCTGCGCGTAACCACTCGCGAATCGCTGCGTTGCGTTATGGATGCCGTTGGTTCTATTCGCCTGGAAATCGAAGCACTGCTGTCCATGGGACTGGCCAACTCACCTATGTTCGGCGCCAAGATTGATGCCGTCTCCGGCAACTTCATCACCGCTCGCCCCTATGGCGTGCGTGATGGCGTGGACTTCTGCCTGACCGGCGAAGTGCGCTCCGTGGATGTCGAAGCCATCAACAAGAACTTGCAGAATCACCATATTGTGATCCTCGGCCCAACCGGCTATTCCACTACCGGCGAAGTATTCAATCTGCTCGCCGAAGATGTGGCAGTCAGTGCTGCTGTCGCGCTCAAGGCCGATAAACTTATTTGCTTGGGCGAGCAAACCGGCATTCAGACTGAAGATGATCGCTTACTGCGCGAGATGATCCCCAATGAAGTGGATCAGTACTTACGCGGCAAAAAGCGCGACACTGAATTGCTGCGTTATATGCATGCTGCTTCAGAGGCTTGTCGTGGCGGGGTTAATCGTGCGCACATTATTTCTTATGCGCGCGATGGCGCATTACTGCAGGAGTTGTTCACGCGCGATGGCTCCGGCACCCTGATCACGCATGACCCTTATGAAGAAATTCGCGAAGCAGAGATCGAAGACATCGGTGGCTTGATCGAGTTGCTACGGCCACTCGAAGAAGATGGAATTTTGGTGCGCCGCTCACGTGAACGCTTAGAAATGGAAGTAAACCATTTTGTGGTAATCGAGCGCGATGGCATGATCGTTGGCTGTGCCGCCCTGTATCCACTGCCCGTCGATGAAAAAAACGCCGCTTCTGGAGAAATTGCCTGCGTGGCCGTGCACCCAAATTACCGTAAAGGTGATCGTGGCACAGAGCTACTGGAGTACTTGGAAAAGCGTGCCGCCAGCAAAGGCTTGCGTAAACTGTTTGTGCTAACCACTCGCACCGCCTTGTGGTTTATCGAACATGGTTTTAAAGCAGCCTCTGTAGAAGATCTGCCAGTGGAGCGTAAGGCGCTGTATAACTTCCAGCGCAACTCACAAGTCTTCAGCAAGAATATTTAACTATTTTCACGCAGCGCTCACCCCGGTAAGTGCTGCAATAAAACAACACATCCTGACGGAATACTCGACATGAGCGGTAACGACGATCTCAGCAATTTTCGCAAACATTCTTCTGAAATGGTGGACGGTATTGAAGCCGCTCCGGGTCGCGCCATGTTGCGTGCCGTTGGATTTACCGATGCTGACTTTAAAAAGCCTCAGATTGGTATTGCATCGACGTGGGCCATGGTGACGCCGTGCAATATGCACATCAATACGCTAGCAGAAGAAGCGGGCAAAGGCGCCGATGCAGCCGGCGGCAAATCCATCATCTTCAATACCATTACCATTTCTGATGGCATCGCCAACGGCACACCCGGCATGAAATATTCATTGGTATCACGCGAAGTTATCGCTGACTCCATCGAAACCGTGGCCGGCTGTGAAGGCTTTGATGGCTTGGTTGCCGTCGGCGGCTGCGACAAGAATATGCCCGGCTGCATCATCGGCATGGCTCGCCTAAATCGTCCGTCAATCTTTGTTTATGGCGGCACCATCAAGCCGGGCGCTGGCCACACCGATATCATTTCGGTATTCGAAGCCGTGGGCCAGCACGCCAAAGGCGAGCTAAACGAAATCCAAGTAAAGCAAATTGAAGAAGTGGCTATTCCTGGCCCTGGCTCCTGCGGCGGCATGTATACCGCTAACACCATGGCCTCAGCCATTGAAGCACTGGGTATGTCGCTGCCGGGCTCTTCGGCACAAGACGCCATCAGCACCGACAAGACTCAGGACTGCTTCCGCGCAGGCCAGCAGGTCATCGAACTGCTGAAGAAAGACATCAAACCACGCGATATCATGACGAAGAACGCGTTCGAAAATGCTATTCGTGTCGTGATCGCGTTGGCTGGCTCCACTAACGCCGTGCTGCATTTACTGGCCATGGCCGATGCGGTCGATGTTGACCTGACGCTTGATGACTTCGTGCGTTTGGGCGACATCACACCGATGGTGGCCGACCTGCGTCCATCCGGCCAATACATGATGAGTGAACTGGTCGCCATCGGCGGCATTCAGCCGCTAATGAAACGCATGCTGGCGGCTGGCATGCTGCACGGCGATGAGATGACAGTGACCGGCAAAACCCTCGCTGAAAATCTTGCGGATGTTGCTGACTACCCAGAAGGCCAGCAAATCATCATGCCGCTGGATAAGCCCATCAAAAAAGATTCGCACTTGGTTATTTTGCACGGCAACTTGTCACCGACCGGTGCCGTGGCCAAGATCACCGGCAAAGAAGGCTTGCGCTTTGAAGGCACGGCCCGTGTTTACGATGGCGAAGATAATGCCCTGAGCGGCATTCTTGATGGCGAAGTAAAAGCTGGCGACGTGGTCGTCATTCGTTACGAAGGCCCCAAAGGTGGCCCTGGCATGCCAGAAATGCTCTCCCCAACCTCTGCCGTCATGGGCAAAGGCCTCGGTAAAGAAGTCGCGCTGATCACCGATGGCCGTTTCTCGGGTGGCTCACATGGCTTTGTTGTAGGCCATGTCACACCAGAGGCCTTTGAAGGCGGCCCTATTGCGCTGCTGGAAAATGGTGATCGTATTACTATCGACGCTGAAACCCGCCAGATCTCAGTGGCCCTGAGTGACAGCGAACTGGCGGCGCGTAAGGCCAAGTGGGTACGGCCAGAACCCAAGTTCAAGCGTGGTGTGTTGGCCAAATACGCAGCGACGGTCAGCAGCGCATCTGAAGGTGCTGTTACCGACAAATACCTCTGAGGTAAAACGGGAGCATCTGCTCCCGTTTTCTTATTGGCCTTCCGTGGCCCGCAAGGATGAGACCGATGCCGCTAGCCAAGTTTCTGCAGCCTCGACTGGCCTCACTATTGACCAGTCCTCGCACCCGCAAATCACTGCGGCAATTGCAGGAAACCAAACGTCGGCTTGGCGCCCAGCCTCATGTCGTCTCGGTGTGGCTGCGTGCTGATGACCCCTACAGCTATTTGCTGGCGCAGATTCTTCCGCGCTTTGTGGCACATTTTGATGTGGTCCTGCAGGTACACATCATTAACCGTCATGAGGAAGCCACTACTCCGGCACCTGCAGAACTTGCCGCCTATGCCCGGCGCGATGCCGTACTGCTGGCGCGGCGGCAAGCACTGGATTTTCCTGACCAAGCGGCTGCGCCCGATATTACTGACACGGATTTGGCGACACGGCTGCTACTGGCACACGCCAAACAACCCCCTGCGATTTTTCTGCCACTGGCGCGACAAGCACTGGCGGCGCTCTGGCGTGGCTATCACAAAAAACTCAGCACATTAGCCAGTCGCTTTATCCCCATGACCGCCTCCTCGGCTGCCGTACAACTCGAAAGCAACCTACAGCGTCTGAAAGCCCTTGGGCATTATCAGCCCGCCATGCTGCATTATGGTGGCGAGTGGTACTGGGGCATTGATCGCCTGCCCTATCTTGCCGAACGTCTACAGGAGCTGGGCATCGCTCGGATGGCGCATGATTTTGTGCTGAATGATGCCCCACTCCCCGGGGAAAAAGGCCTTGTACCCCATCAGTTTCTGATCAGTGAGCCGGCCGACCTAGCAAGCTTGCGTGCACTGCATCTGCGCTTGGACTTCTATTTTTCCTTTCGTAGCCCCTACTCCTATTTGGCCCTGTCACGGGTTACTGCACTGGCCGAACATTATGGCCTAGACCTGCAAATACGCCCGGTATTACCGATGGTGATGCGCGGCCTGCCGGTGCCCCGTGAAAAACGCATGTACATCCTGCTGGATGCCAACCGCGAAGCTGAGCGACTGGGCATTCCTTTTGGCCGCATTTGTGACCCTGTAGGGATCGGCGTTGAGCGCTGCATGGCGTTGTTCTCTGCCGCCAGCGAGGCGGGGCGTATTGATGGCTTTATGCGATCAATCGCCGAAGGTATCTGGGCTGATGGGGCCGATGTCAGCCGTGACCGCGGCTTAGCTCGGCTCGCGGCCCGTGCCGACCTAAGCTGGCAAGCTGTCGCTCCCCGCCTTCAGGATGAGAGTTGGCGACTGATGGCAGAGCAAAACCGCAATGCACTCACGGCACTGGGGCTATGGGGCGTTCCGGCCCTCCATCTGCACCTGCCCAAGGGTGGGTGTACTGTCTGGGGTCAGGATCGGCTTTGGGCACTGGAAGATGCACTAGCCGACGTATTGCCATCACTTGCCTCCCCAGCTTAGGTTGGCAGTGGTACTCTTTCTTAGAAATGAATGACTGAACAAGGATGAGTCATGCCTGTCAACCGCTGCTGGCTGAGCGCATTTGTGTTGCTGGCTTCGCTGCTTGGCTTCTTTCCTGAGCCAGCTGCCGCGGCAGGCGCCCGCTATTCCATTGCCATAGCACCAACGCTACCTGCTACGGAAATCAAGCGCCGCTGGCAGCCACTTCTGGATCAGTTACAGCGCGACACCGGTTTTGTCTTAAAGTTTCACTTTTATAAAGACAGCATCGATTTTGAGGAGGGCCTGCAAAAAAGTGAGCCTGACTTTGCCTTAATCGACCCCCTCCAACTCTGGAAGGTCCGGACACGCTATCTGCCCATCGTTCGTGATGCGGCACCCATCGTCGACATGATACTGGTCCGAAAAGACAGTCCGCTTCAATCGCTCGCCGATCTTAATAAGCACACTCTTGCTACGGCGGGCGGCAACGATATGGCTTCTTTAATGTTATATACCCAGACATTTAAGAGCATACGAATTCAGCCTCGACTCCATGTGCACCGTACGCATTCGAATGGTCTGCGCGCCGTCATATTAGGCAAGCTTGATGCCGCCATTAGCAATAGCGCTTACCTGCAACTCATGCCAGTAGGGCTAGCACAGCAGATGCGCACCATCCATCAAACATCTCCTATGACCGGCCAAGCTTTTGCTGTCGCCCGACGCATCCCCGCCGACGACTTACACAAAATGAAAGCCGCACTGCTGCATCTAAAAGAAAGCCATGCAGAGCTACTGCCCATTGCACAGATGCCAAACATCATAGAAGCAGACCTAGAGCGTGATTACAGCTTCTTTGCCAACCTGATAGCCGCAGAGACTTCTGATGTGGCTAATTAAGCTTTTGAAACGATCTGCCCTTTTCCTGTTCCCGCGCGGCTTTAATCAACAAGTCGCCATTCTCTCTGCTATATCGCTGCTAGTTTCGCTGACCGTGTTCGGCTATGTGATGTATCGCAAACAGGCCACCCTGCAAGAAGAAGCGGCCGTTGCTCAGGCCAATATCGTTATCCGTAATTATTCCTCTGCCGCCTATCGTGACATTTTGCTGGCTAATTATGACGAGATTCGCGAACTGCTTCTGCAGACAGCGGAGTTCCCTGCCGTACGCCGTATCGTGGTAACCGATAACCAAGGACGCGTCATTAGCGATGTTATCCATCCAAAAAATCAGATACCACAAGAGATTTTCCATACAAAGGATATGCAGCCGCCGGCTACTGGCAGTGAAGCAACACGACGCAGCGGTGACATCTACGAGCTCTGGTTTGCCATCGCCGATCAGGGCTGGGTCTTTATGCAATACGACTACTCAGCTCAATCCGAGCGCTATCTGGCAGTACTTCGTGCTGAAGTTGGCACCGGTGTATTACTTGCCATTTTTTCAGCGCTGTACTTTCTTGGCCTACTGCATCTTCCCATCAGGCAACTACGCCGCCTAATCGGCTTTGCGCAGGACATGGATGTTTACCAGGAACGACGAGAAATCCATGTTAATTCTTTCACCCGCGAAATCAGTGAATTGAACAATGCACTGAATCAGTCGGCGGCACGCCTGTACGAGCAGAGCCATCAGATCATGCAGTCGGAGGCCCAGTACCGTCGCGTGGTCGATAGCGTAAAAGAAATTATTTTTCAAACTGATATGCAAGGCCGCTGGACCTTTCTCAATCCTGCTTGGGAAGAAATTACTGGTTATACGATTGCTGAATCATTAGGGCGTTACGCCGTCAGTACCGCTCATCCTGATGACCTGCAAACCGCCATCAATAATTTAATTCCGATACTGCAACTGAAAATTGAAAGCTCTCGAGTAGAGATACGCATCATTACCCGTCAAAAGCACATTCGCTGGGTAGAGGTATGGTCCACTATTTTACGTGACGAGAAGGATGCTCCTATCGGAGCCTCCGGCACCATCAATGATATCTCTGCGCGCAAGGAAGCCGAACAGGCATTGATTGCCGCAAAAGATACTGCCGAATCAGCCACTCAAGCGAAAAGCCAATTCCTTGCCACCATGAGCCATGAAATCCGAACACCCATGAATGGGGTGCTTGGCATGGCACAGCTCTTGATGGAAACGGACATGAATCCCGAGCAGCGCGATTATGTACGTACGCTGTATCACTCTGGCCAGGCACTTCTCAGCATCATCAACGAAATTCTCGATTTCTCGAAAATCGAGGCAGGTAAACTCTCCATCGAACCGATTCCTTTTGATCTAGCACAAGCCGTTGACGAGGTCTGTGACTTACTGCTGCCACAGATGCAGGACAAACCCATTGAGCTTGTCGTGCGCTATGCACCTGATTGCCCTCGCCTACTGATCGGGGACGTTGGCCGCATTCGCCAAATACTGCTCAACTTCTTGGGAAATGCGGTCAAGTTCACCAATACAGGCCACATTCTCATTAACATCAATGCCGAAAGCGCCAGTGATGATTCAGCACTGATTCGCCTTGCTGTTACCGACACAGGAATTGGTATTGCACACGAAAAACAGACGCACCTTTTTGAACAGTTCACTCAAGCCGATACCTCTACAACACGCCGCTTTGGTGGTACGGGTCTCGGTCTGGCTATCTGCAAGGCCTTGGCTGAACTGATGGGCGGCTATGTTGGCCTGGAAAGTGATGAGCGCCATGGCAGTACGTTTTATGTCGTACTGCCCCTCACTCGCCAAGCAAGTTCTGAATTACACCTCACGACCACGGCGCTCAACGGTGTCACTGTACTTATTGTGGATGACACCCGCGTGGTACGGGAAACGCTAGAGGAAGGACTCAGTGCTTATGGTCTTAATGTTATGACCGCATCTACTTGTAGCGGAGCGCTCAGCACGCTTCGCGAACTGGCAGACACACCTCAGCCCATCGACTTTATGCTGCTTGATTACCCGCTACTGGGCGACGACAGCACCAACCTGACGCGCTTATTGCAGACTAATTCATCACTAACAAATGTTCCCGTGATATTGATGAGCCATGGCGTCACTCGAAATGAACGAGAAGCAATGACTGCTACTGGCTGTGCAGCCCTCATCAATAAACCGGTACGCATTCCCGTACTACTCGACATTCTGTCGCGCCTAAAATACCCCGACCAATCTACCGCGTTCCAAGAAATACACCCGATTGAATCTACCTCGCTGACACTTCCTCATGGCCTACGCGTCTTGCTCGCAGAGGACAATGTCGTCAATCAGAAAGTCGCCGCGCGTATGCTGGAAAAAATGGGGGCTCGCGTGGATGTGGCCAATAACGGACTTGAAGCCGTGCGTATGTTTCTTCAGTTTCGCTACGACATCATCTTGATGGACTGCCAGATGCCGGAAATGGACGGCTATGCAGCAACACGGGAAATCCGACGCCTACAGGCCCTATCTGCCAGCCCCTCTGGCATTCCTATCATCGCCCTCACGGCCAATACCCTAGAGGGCGATCGGGAACGCTGTATTGAGGCCGGTATGAACGACTTTTTGGGCAAGCCGATCCGGCAAACGGAGCTACTCGCCCTGTTGTTACGGCATGCTCTAGTTCGTGCAGAAAAGACAGGCGCAGGCTAAGCTCCAAAGAATAAGCGCCTCTGCTAAAAAAATCAGAAATGTGCCCTGTTTGAGTAGGGCACCAGGGAGCAGCAATGCCAACGGCAGCCACACCATTGTTTGCCCGCCTGCGTCACGTCAGCTACAAAGTAGTATTGGCAGCGCTGATCGGCGGTATTTCGCTGTCATTGGCGCTATCTCTCTGGGTAGCACAGCAAGTCGACAAGCAAGTCGAGGCCCGCTTTGAGCAGATAAGCACGCGGCATATCGAGCGTATTCGCGGTCGTCTGGAGCTGTATGTTTACGGCCTTAAAGGTATTCGCGGTATTTTTTCCGAAGCCCCCGAAGCCATCACCCCCGAACGCTTCCAGACCTACCTCAATTCTCACAACCACGTGCGCGAGTTTCCAGGCGTCACCACATGGGCCTTCGCCGAGCGCATTCCTGCGCAAGAACTTCCTCGTGAACATCTAGCGCAGCATCAGATTAGCCACTATATCCGCCTTGACGGCCAGACGGATCCTAACGCCGGGCAAGAGGCTTGGGTGCTGCGACTGGCAGAGTCTACTACTCAACAAGAAGGCATTATTGGCCTTGACCTCGCCAGCGAGCCCCTGCGCCAGCAAACTGCCTATCAGTCCATGCAGACTGGCCTGCCTGCACTTTCTCCATTGCTACCGCTGGTGAGTAAATCCACCAGCAACACTAAGACAGGGTTTCTGTTAATGCTCCCTGTGTACTACCGCGACTTAGCGCACTCTAGCAACGTTAGTGGCTGGGTAATTGCTGCCATCGATGGCGATCACCTCTTCAATTTTTTGCGTGACGACAAGGCGCTCAACACCAGCCTTACACTTAGCATTTCCGACATCACCGATGCGGAAAACCTGCTCTACTCCAATCTACCGTCCACCGCTAACGTCGGGCAAAAGCGCGAACAACGGTTACGACTACCCCATGCGCAGCAACCCCAGCACATCGAAACCATCCAGTTTGGTGGCCGTACTTGGCAAGTCAGTATCAGCGCCAACCCTGCCTTTTACAGTGGCGCCGACCGCTGGCTACCCCCCATGACCTTGGCCATTGGTACATTACTAAGCCTACTAATGGCGGGCGCACTTGGCTTCAGCAGTAGCCTACGCCGTGATGCCGAAGAAAAAACCCGAACCGTCAGCAGCTCACTGCGTGACCGTGAAACTCTTCTGGAGTCGACCATTGCCTCAATGGATGACTGGGTCTTCGTGCTCGATCCTGATGGCCGCGTAATGGACTGCCACGAGCCTCCGCACAGCAACACGTGGCAACCCCGTGAGGATTTCCTCAACAAGCCACTCGCCAGTGCATTGCCCGTGGCCGCCCATGCCGATCTCAGCAATGCCCTCAATGAAGTCCGTACCCACCGGCATGCCTCCTTTGAGTTCAGCCTGCATCGGACACAGCACTCACGCCAATTCGTTGCCCGACTCTCATCACGACGCGAGGGTGATGGCGCGTTGCTGGGAGCCACCATGATCGCCCGCGATGTCTCTCGCGAACGCGAGCAGGCACGCGATCTTCTTGTCTCTGAGCAAAAGTTCCGCCTGCTGTTTGCCGAGGCACCGCTGGCCATCCTGCTTACACAAGAAAACCACTACACTGACGCCAACCCCGCTGCGCTGAAGCTATTCGGCCTACCCAATTCCGCATCGCTACAACATGCCAATATCGATGTTCTATCACCATTGACGCAGCCAGATGGCCAGCCCTCTGAGAGCGGTATCCGTCATATCATGCAGCAGGCCATAGCAGCAGGGCCGCAACATAGAGAATGGATGTTCCGACGCTTATCCAATGGAGAGCTATTCCCTGCAGAGCTCCATCTCAGTGCCATCGAGTTACACGGTGAGCCCTACTTTCTGGCCATGGTGACCAACCTATCGTCGCAAAAACAAAATGAGCAAATCCTGATCCAGGCTCGTGATGCGGCCGAAGCCGCCTCGCATGAGAAAAGCGAATTCCTGGCCACCATGAGCCACGAGATTCGCACACCCATGAATGGGGTCCTTGGCATGGCCCAGTTAATGGCCAGCAGCCCCCTTAACTCCGAGCAGCGCGATCAACTCAATACCATCCTGCAGTCGGGGCACTCCCTGCTCGCCATCATTAATGACATTCTCGATTTCTCAAAAATTGAGGCCGGCAAACTGTCCTTTGAAGAGGTTCCTTTCGACCTGCAAATCGCCATCGATGAAACGTGTGAGCTGTTGTTGCCCGCGATTCGCCAAAAAGATCTCAGCTTGACCGTTAAACTGGACCCCACGGCACCCTTCCACGTGATCGGCGACCCCGGCCGCTTCCGCCAGGTACTACTCAACTATCTAAGCAATGCCATCAAGTTCACCCAGCAAGGCGGCATTGAGGTAAGTCTGACAACCCGTGAGCGTGGCCGCGGCGCCACGCTGTTCGAACTGTCCGTGGCGGATACCGGTACCGGTATCGGTATTGATCCCGATAAACAGTCAGCCCTCTTCGAGAAGTTCACGCATGTCGACACTAACCGCGACCATCGCTTTGGCGGCACTGGGCTGGGCTTAGCCATTTGTAAAGCACTGGTCGAGCGTATGGGTGGCAAGGTCAGCATGGCCAGCGCACCGGGTAGCGGCTCCACCTTCCGCGCCACATTCTGGCTGACTCTTGACCCGGATGCCGGCCACCAAACCCTTCCAGCTATCGTGCCCAGCCTGCGCGGCGCACCCGTACTGGTGATTGATGGGTCAACCACTAATCGCGAACTACTGGTCAAAGGGCTCGCCAAGGGTGGGCTTGCTGTCTATGGGGCTGGCAGCGTTGCCGAAGCCTTACTGGCGGTTCAGCGTCAAAGCCCTCGCTTTGTGCTACTGGATGCCGAGCTCCCCGATGGCGATGCCGACGCCCTGATCACGGCCTTACGCGCCGAGCCAGCCCTGGGAGCCGCTGTCCTGATTCTACTGTCTTCGCGCCTAGACAGTAGCGATCAAGCCTTCTGCCGCACGCATGGCATTGCCGCCTACCTGCCCAAGCCCGCGCGACTGGGCTGGATCATCAGCGCCATGAATATTTTGGCCACTAACGAACATGATGGCTTGGTCACGCGCCATACGCTCAGTCACCACCACTCCCGTGGCAATCCACTGCTTACCTTACGCAAAGGCATACGCGTGCTGTTGGTCGAGGATAACGCCATCAACCTGAAGGTTGCAGCGCGTATGCTTGAGCGAATGGGCTGCCACGTCGACATGGCAGGTAATGGCCTTGAGGCACTGGCCATGGCCGCTCAACTGCCTTACGACGTCATCATGATGGATGTGCAAATGCCGGAAATGGATGGCATCAGTGCTACCCGAGAACTCCGCTCTAGGGGCTTTTCCGATATCCCAATTATTGCCCTCACTGCCAACAGCCGCGACGAAGATAAACAAGCGTGCCGGGCCGCTGGCATGAGCGACTTTTTGTCCAAGCCCATCCGCTACGAAGACCTGCATACCTGCCTCAGTCGCTGGATCTAACCGGGCATGAGAAATAAGTGCGCAGCGGCTATCATGATGGAATGAGAGGGGCACAACTTCCCCGCGTATTTCCTTAACAGGAGGCCTGTCATGAGTGAGATCGTTGCCGTATTGGGCGCCAGCCCTAAATCCGAGCGCTACAGTAATCAGGCTATTCGACTGTTACGCGATTACGGCCATACCGTATTACCGGTCAACCCGGCGCAAACAGAAATCGAAGGCCTGCCTGTCATCGCCAGTGTTGATGGCCTAAAGGAAGGCTCGGTCGATACCGTCACCCTGTACGTCGGCCCACAGCATTCCGCGCCACTGCTACCCGGCCTGCTGCACCTGAAGCCCAAGCGGGTGATATTCAACCCCGGCTCTGAGAGCCCGTACCTGCAGGAAGCACTGGAAAAGGCCGGCATCAAAGCCGAGGAAGCCTGCACCTTGGTATTGCTGCGCACGGGGCAATACTAGGCCTTAACTGTGGGCGCTCAGCGGCACTGGCACGTTCCTTCCGGGAAACCCGGGAGTGCCGTGTCAGGATCAGGTATGATGGCGGCAACCTATATATTGCCAACCCGCATGCCGCCACTTTGTTTGCGCCCGTGCCAGTGATCCTGAACTCATGAATTATCGTCATCATTACCATGCCGGCAATTTCGCCGATGTCGTCAAGCACATCCTGCTGCTGGGCCTGCTCGACAGCCTTGGTCGTAAAACATCGCCCTATTGCTACATCGACACCCACGCCGGTTGTGGCCTTTATGACCTTGGGGCCAGTGCCCCACAAAAAACGCTGGAATTCAAAAGCGGGCTGAGTCGCGTCAAGGAGGCAGACAAAACTAAGGCGCCCGCTTGGATCACAGCGTATTTGGAGGCCGTTGCGGCACTTGGCAAAGAGCGTGATGGCTTCTGGTATCCCGGATCACCGTGGCTGGCACTCAATGCCATGCGCGAATCCGATCGCGCCATCCTAATGGAGTTGCACCCAGAGGATGCGGGCAAGCTCAAGCAGCATCTCTCGCGCTACCCCAACATCTCCATCCACATGCGTAATGCCTACGAAGGCCTGACCGCACTGATTCCCCCACAGGAAAAGCGTGGACTGGTACTGATCGACCCCCCTTATGAAGAAGAACGCGACGACTACGCCCCGGTGGTAGAACTCCTCGCCAAAGCACACGCCAAATGGCCTACAGGGACCTACGCAGTCTGGTTCCCGATCAAGGACCATTACGCTATTACGCGTTTCTACCGTCGCCTGCGCAACACATATATTCCAAAGATTCTGACCACGGAACTCTGCGTGATGCCACCGGACAATCAGCTCAGCCTTAATGGCACCGGCATGATTCTGGTGAACCCACCTTGGCAGTTCGACATCAAGGCCAGAGCATTGTTGAGCTGGTTAACACCTGTACTCAGTGATCACAAACAGGCCAGCTTTAAGGTCGAATGGCTGAACGGCGAGAATGTCAGCGCACCCGTAAAAAAAGGCGATGACGACGAAGACTGATCAGCTCTCGTTCGCTGTCATTACTGGCGCCAGCTGCTCCGCCCGCAAAATATCGCGCACCAAATACAGTGCGGCAATTGAGCGGGCCTCGGTAAGGTCCTCACGCCACACCCACTCTTCCAAGCTGGCCAGCGGCATTGGCACCACTTCGATGGGCTCCGGCTCATCACCCTCTAGGCGCGACGGATACAAGTCTCTTGCCAGCACCACGGTAAGACGATGGCCCATATAGCCGGGCGACAATGTCATGGTCTTGAGAATGCGCAGGCTACGCGCAGCAAACCCCGTCTCTTCCTGAAGCTCGCGCAAGGCCCCCTGCTCCAGCGTTTCATTCGCCTCGACCAGCCCTTTGGGCAGCCCCAGCTCATGCGCATGCACACCGGCCCCGTACTCGCGGATGAGCAATACCGTGCCATCCTCATGCACGGCCACCACCATCACGGCCGATGATGCGCCAGCAAGCAAACGCTCATACGTGCGATGCTCACCATTGCTAAACTTGAGCTCAATCTCCTCCACCGCAAAGAATCGACTACGGGCGATCACGGTTTGCTTCAGGATTTCCGGCAGCTTTGCCATACTCAGGTCCATTCAACTGTCTGCGGAAAGTGTACATGTCCTTGCCCCTGCCATGGGAAGCCATTGATACCGTGTTACTCGACATGGATGGCACCCTGCTCGACCTTTATTTCGACAACCACTTCTGGCTAAAGCACCTGCCGGACACTTACGCCATGTACAAGGGCATCCCTCTTGAGGCAGCGCATCAGGAGTTGGTGGAGCGCTTTGCCAAGGAACAGGGCACGCTAAACTGGTATTGCTTGGATTACTGGAGTGCTGAGCTAGAGCTGGACATCGTTGCGCACAAGCACGAGCTGGCTCACCTAATCCAGCCGCGCGTTGGCGCCCGTGAATTTATTGAGGCGGTCGCCAATAGTGGCCGTGAAGCTTGGCTGGTCACCAATGCTCACCATAGCAGCCTAAGCCTCAAGCTCGATCACTCGCCATTTTTGCAGTATTGCGAGCGCATCATCTGCTCGCACGAGTTCAAAATGCCTAAAGAGCACCCGGAGTTCTGGGCTGCATTACAAAAGCGCGATAATTTTGATCCGGCGCGCACCTTGTTTATTGATGACAGTGAATCCGTGCTGCGGTCGGCCGAGCGCTTTGGTATTGCCCACTTGCTTACCGTTGCCCAGCCCGACAGTCAGCGCCCACCACGCGAAGGCCTGCACTTTCCTGCGCTACAGCACTTTGACGACTTACTGCCGATCCCGACACGCACAGGCTTTCTCTGAGGCTTTACGATGCCTGAACTCGACAAGCATAGCGGTGAAAAAGTCCGCATCGACAAATGGTTATGGGCCGCACGATTTTACCGCACCCGCTCCCTGGCAAAGGACGCCATTGACGGCGGCAAAGTGCATTGTGATGGCGCACGCGTAAAGGTTAGCAAGGAAGTGCGGCTTGGCATGACCTTCACCATCCGACAGGGCTTTGATGAAAAGACCGTCACGGTCAAAGCACTATCCGAGGTGCGGGGGCCAGCATCGGTCGCCCAAACCCTGTACGAGGAAACCGCCGACAGCCTGGTACAACGTGAGCAGCTAACGGCCAACCGGCAGGCACAAAACCTGGCACACCCCGAGCATCGTCCCAGCAAGAAAGACCGTCGTCAGATCCACAGATTTCAGGACAGCTGGAAGGAGTGATCCTTTTTCCGTGGGAGCGGCTTTAGCCGCGAATCATGACGGCGTGCTCCGAGCAGATGCCACCAAACAGGGTAATCACCCACTTATAAGTGGCAATTTCGTATACCCTTACCCCATTCGAGCCCTGTCCCGGCATCAGCAGCGGCATGGTGCGCGTCGACTTGCGTGCCATGCAAGCCGAAGAGCTGGTCACGCCCACGGGCAAGGGCCGCTCCCCCACGTGGGAGCAACTACAACAACCTATTTTCTTTGGCTCCCGCCGCGTGCGCGAACCAAGCTACCCGTATTGAAACAGGAACAACAGCATGACCAGCACCCAACAACGCGCCGCCCTGCAACGCCAGATATGGGCCATCGCCAACGATGTTCGCGGCGCCGTAGACGGCTGGGATTTCAAGCAATATGTCTTGGGCACCCTGTTCTACCGCTTCATCAGCGAAAACTTTGCGGCCTACATCGAAGCGGGTGACAACAGCATCCACTATGCCGAGCTGGCCGATAGCATCATCACGCCCGACATCAAAGACGACGCCATTAAAACCAAAGGCTACTTCATCTACCCCAGCCAGTTGTTCGCCAAGGTGGCGGCCAGCGCCAACACCAACGAAAGCCTGAATACCGATTTGGCCGCCATCTTTGCCGCCATTGAAAGCTCCGCCAACGGCTATCCCTCGGAGCAGGACATCAAAGGCCTGTTTGCCGATTTCGACACCACCAGCAACCGCCTGGGCAACACGGTGAAGGATAAAAATCTCCGCCTGGCCGCCGTGCTCAAAGGCGTGGCCGAGCTGGATTTTGGCCATGCGTTTTTTGAAAAAAGTGAAGGCAGCCATATCGACTTGTTTGGCGACGCCTACGAATTCCTCATCTCCAACTACGCCGCCAACGCCGGAAAATCCGGCGGCGAGTTTTTCACGCCGCAGCATGTCTCCAAGCTGATCGCCCAGCTCGCCATGCACAAGCAAACCAGCGTCAACAAGATCTATGACCCGGCCTGCGGCTCCGGCTCGCTGCTGCTGCAAGCCAAAAAGCACTTTGACGCGCACATCATTGATGACGGTTTTTTTGGGCAAGAGCTCAACCACACCACCTACAACCTGGCGCGCATGAACATGTTCTTGCACAACGTCAACTACGACAAATTCAACATCCAACTGGGCGACACCCTCATCGGGCCCCATTTTGGCGATGACAAACCCTTCGATGCCATCGTCTCCAACCCGCCGTATTCAGTGAAGTGGAAGGGCTCGGATGACCCCACCCTCATCAACGATGACCGCTTTGCCCCGGCCGGTGTGCTGGCGCCGAAATCCAAAGCCGACTTTGCCTTTGTGCTGCATGCGCTCAGTTATCTTTCCAGCAAAGGCCGCGCGGCCATTGTTTGCTTCCCCGGTATTTTTTACCGGGGCGGCGCCGAGCAGAAAATCCGCCAATATTTAATTGATAACAATTATGTAGAAACGGTGATTGCCCTCGCGCCTAACTTGTTTTTTGGCACCACCATCGCCGTGACGATTCTGGTGCTCTCCAAACACAAAACCGACACCACCACCCAATTCATCGACGCCAGCGCCCTGTTTAAAAAAGAAACCAATAACAACGTGCTGCTGGATTCGCACATCGAGCAGATCATGGCGGTGTTCGACAGCAAGGCGAATGTCGATCACTTTGCCCAGTCCATACCGCTTGAGAAGGTCGCCGCCAACGACTACAACCTGTCGGTCAGCAGCTACGTCGAAGCTAAAGACAATCGTGAAGTGACCGACATTACAACGCTCAATGCCGAACTGAAAACCACCGTCGCAAAAATTGACCAACTGCGTAAAGAGATTGATGCGATTGTGGCGGAGATTGAAGGTGAGGAGGTTTCTTAATGAATATGCACCGTCATGCTGCGCGAAGTCGCAGCATCCACCAGCATCATCAAATAGATTTCGCGTCCTGCGACTACGCGCGAAATGACAGGGTGGCCGCATGAGCAGCATAAATTTTATGGAAAAGCTGCTGGATGGGGTTGAAGTGGAGTGGAAAGCGCTAGGGGATGTCACATCCCTACGGCGCGGCCGAGTAATGTCCAAGGAATATCTTGCAGATAACGCTGGCGACTATCCCGTATACAGTTCACAAACTGCAAATAATGGCGAAATTGGAAGTATCGACACGTTTGATTTTGATGGCGAATATATTAGCTGGACAACTGATGGTGCAAATGCGGGTACCGTTTTTTATCGAAAAGGAAAATTCTCAGTCACCAATGTTTGCGGACTAATTTCGATAAACGATGAAAAAAAAATAAATTACAAGTTTTTGTTTTATTGGCTAACAACGCAAGCGCAAAAGCACGTTTACTCAGGCATGGGAAACCCAAAGTTAATGAGTCATCAGGTTGAAAAAATACCTACCCCCATCCCCTGCCCAGAAAACCCCAAAAAATCACTGGAAATCCAGGCCGAAATCGTCCGTATTCTGGACGCCTTCACCGAGCTGACCACCGAGCTGACCACCGAGCTGACCACCGAGCTGACCACCCGCAAAAAACAATACAACTACTATCGCGACCAGTTGTTGAGTTTTGAAGAAGGGGAAGTGGAGTGGAAGACGCTGGGGGAAGTGGCTAATTTCTCAAATGGCAAAGGACATGAAAAAGATATCGTAGAAGGTGGTAAATACATTGTTGTAAATTCTAAATTTATATCTACAGATGGAAAAGTTTCTAAATATTCTGACAATCAACTTTGTCCACTTTTTGTAGATGATATTTTAATCGTAATGAGTGACCTACCAAATGGTAAAGCACTGTCAAAAACTTTCATTGTCGATAAAGATGAAAAATACACGTTGAATCAGCGCATTGGTGCAATCAGCGCAAAAAATAAAGGCGCATTATTGCCAAAATTTCTGCATTATTTCCTGAATCGCACACCGCAACTAACAAAATATGATAACGGGGCTGATCAGACTAATTTGCGCAAAGACCAAATATTGGGCATTCAAATTCCTACCATACCCATCGAAGAACAAAAGCGCAGAGTCGCCATCTTGGAAAAATTCGACGCCCTCACCAACTCCATCACCGAAGGCCTGCCCCGCGAAATTGAATTACGCCAAAAGCAATACGAGTATTACCGCGATTTGCTGTTGAGATTCCCCAAGCCTGAAACAATGAGCACACCTAACGTCTAAGGAAAGACCCTATGACCAATCCTGTCAGCCTGCGCGACCAAACCACGGAGTTTCTGCTCTACACCGCGCCCAATGGCGAAGTCAAAGTGGAGGTGCTTCTCAGCAATGAGACCCTCTGGCTGACGCAGGAGCGTATGGCCGAGCTGTTTGGCGTGCAGCGCCCTGCCATTACCAAACACCTGAAAAACATCTTTGAAAGCAATGAATTACAAGAAGAAGTGGTATGTTCCATTTTGGAACATACCACTGAACACGGCGCCATCGACGGGAAAACCCAGACCAACAGGGTTAAATACTACAACCTCGATGCGGTGATCTCGGTCGGCTACCGGGTGAACTCGGCGCAGGCCACCCAGTTCCGCATCTGGGCGACTCAGCTGATCAAGGAATACATCATCAAGGGCTTTGCCATGGATGATGAACGCCTGAAAAACGGTCAGTTTTTTGGCAAGGATTACTTTAAAGAGTTGCTGGAGCGCGTGCGCTCTATCCGCGCCAGCGAACGCCGCATCTACCAGCAGATCACTGACATTTTTGCCGAGTGCAGCATCGACTACGATCCGAAATCGGAAACTACCCGTTTGTTTTACGCCCATGTGCAGGACAAGTTTCACTTTGCCATTACCGGCCACACGGCGGCAGAAATCATTGCAATCAAAGCCGATGCCAGCAAACCCCTGATGGGCATGAGCACCTACAAAAATGCGCCTGCCGGGCGCGTACTGAAATCCGATTCAGCCGTGGCCAAGAATTACCTGAGCGAGGCCGACATCAAGAAACTGGAACGGGCCGTTTCAGCCTTTTTTGACTATATCGAAGGCATTATCGAGCGGCGCAATGCCTTTACCATGCAGGGCTTTGCCGAGGGCGTCGACAAATTTCTTGCCTTTAATGAATACAGGATTCTGGAAGGCCATGGCACGGTCAGCCGCCAGCAAGCGGATCAGAAAGCCTTTGTCGAA
>Ga0209582_1000559_pt1 | contig 22228 bp, 20 predicted proteins | sample KloWWTmetKNB5Kit_FD_187176 | JGI IMG/M metagenome (GOLD analysis project Ga0209582, IMG submission 187176) | Active sludge microbial communities from Klosterneuburg, Austria, studying microevolution and ecology of nitrifiers - Klosterneuburg... | ecosystem: Engineered > WWTP > Aerobic digester >...
CGCTCCCGTCGCCACAGGTTTCCAAGGCGTACGAGCAACATCATGAGCAATCAAGAAGACCGCCTCAAGACCCTTATCGGCCATGCAAAAGAGTATGGTTTCGTGTTCCAAAGCAGCGAGATCTATGATGGTCTAAGCGCCACCTACGACTACGGCCCGTATGGTGTGGAACTGAAGAACAACATCCGCAGGTACTGGTGGGAGGCCATGACGAAGCTCAACGAGAACATCGTGGGCATCGACACTGCGATCTTCATGCACCCCACCGTTTGGAAAGCCAGCGGTCACGTGGATGCGTTCAACGATCCGCTGATCGATAACAAGGACAGCAAGAAGCGTTACCGCGCCGATGTGTTGCTGGAAGAGCACATGGCGAAGTACGCCGACAAGATCGCCAAGGAGGTGGAGAAGGCGAAGAAGAAATTCGGCGATGCCTTTGATGAAACACAGTTCCTTGCGACCAACCCAAATGTGAAACGTAGTCAGGACCGGATCGATGCGGTGGAAGGCCGCATGAAAGCCGTACTCGAGGCGAACGACTTGGAAGGTGTGCGCCAGTTGATCATCGATGAAGAGATCAAATGCCCGGTTAGCGGCACTGCGAATTGGACCGAAGTACGCCAGTTCAATTTGATGTTCGCCACCGAACTTGGAAGTGTGAGCGGCGAGAGCAGTACGATCTACTTACGTCCGGAAACGGCACAAGGCATCTTCGTGAATTTCTTGAACGTGCAGAAGAGCGCACGCATGAAGTTGCCCTTCGGTATTGCACAAACCGGTAAGGCGTTCCGCAACGAGATCGTGGCCCGGCAATTCATCTTCCGCATGCGGGAGTTCGAGCAGATGGAGATGCAATTCTTCATCAAGCCAGGCACCGAAATGGAATGGTACAAGACATGGAAAGAGAAGCGCATGGCGTGGCATCGTGCACTCGGCATGCCTGTGGAGAACTACCGCTTCCACGACCACATCAAACTGGCGCATTACGCCAACGCCGCGTGCGACATCGAGTTCAAATTCCCAATGGGATTCAAGGAACTCGAAGGGATCCATAGCCGCACCGATTTCGACCTCAAGGCACACGAAGAGCATAGCGGCAAAAAGCTGCGCTACTTCGATACCGAGACCAACGAGAGCTACGTGCCCTACGTGTTGGAAACGTCGATCGGACTTGATCGCATGTTCTTGGCAATGTTCAGCGCGGCGTATGAGGAAGAGAAGTTGGAGAACGGAGAAGAGCGTGTTGTGCTGCGGATCCCTGCCGCACTAGCTCCAGTTAAAGTGACCGTAATGCCGCTGATAAAGAAGGATGGTCTACCTGAAAAAGCACGGGCCATCATCGACACCTTGAAGCTCTCGCACAACTGCCAGTACGACGACAAGGACAGCATCGGCAAACGGTACCGCAGACAAGATGCGATCGGCACGCCGTACTGCATTACCGTGGACCACGATTCGCTCACCGATGATGCCGTAACCATCCGCGACCGCGATACCATGTTGCAGGAACGCGTGGCAATATCAGACCTCGGTCGCATTGTTGGTGAAAAAGTGGATATGCGGGTGCTGTTGGGGAAGTTGTGAGGAGCGACCTATCGAAATCGGTTGTGATGAACCGTTGGTTAAGCCGAGAACACCGTTGGTCGGACTGCACTAGTTCTCGAATTGAGCACGCGGTACGTTTGGTTGAACAAAGGCTTGTTCAACCAAAACCAACCGTAATGAAGCACATACTACTCGCCACTCTCGCATGCATTACACTTATCCCAGAGGTCAACGCGCAAGGTGTCGCACTGCTGAATGTGAACGACGTTCAAATGCGTGTTTATTCGAACGGCCGGATCGGGCCGGATCCACTATCGGGTGAACCCGCCTTGGTGGTGCCTGTATCAAATGGAACGGGTATTGTGGCTGCTTCTGGTTTATGGGCGGGAGGCACATCGCCGGAAGGTAGCTTGAAGTTGGCCGCACACCTATATGGCGATGGTACCGATTTCTTTCCAGGGCCATTGACCGTTACAGGAGATGCTTCCATTACCCCAGCAGTTTCTACCGCCTACGACCGCGTATGGACCATCAATGCTGCCGATGTTGATCTACACCGGGCATACTTCGCCTGCATCAATGATCTTGGTTGTGATCCGGCAATTGCCTTCCCGAACGGTTACACGATCCCAGAGAGTTTCGTCACTTGGCCCGCTCAAGGGGACATTGGCGCGGGACAGGCTCCTTATCTAGCTCCATTCTTTGACTACAACAATGATGGCACGTACGACCCTGCGAACGGTGACCATCCCTGTGTCCTTGGTGACCAAGCACTCTACACGATCTTCAATGACAAACTGGAGCCGCATACGGAAAGTTATGGAGAGACGATCGGGCTGGAGATACACATGATGCCATTCGCTTATGCCCAGGACCCTGCGCTGCAACAAACCGTGTTCGTGCAATACCACATCGTGAACCGTGGAACTCAAACACTTGAGAATTTTCACTTGGGCCAGTTCGTCGATTTCGACTTGGGCTGCGGCGAAGATGACTTCGCAGGCACGGATGCCCAACGATCCATGATCTACGCCATCAACGGAGATGCCGATGATCAGGACTGTTTCGGACACGCAGGATTCGGAACGGATCCACCAGCTGCTGGTATGGTGATCTTGAAAGGAGCGTACTTGGACCCGGACGGCATGGACAATGCAGAAACGATCGATCAACTGTACCATTATGGTACCGGTTTCGCTGATGGCTTTACGGACAACGAACGTTTCGGTCTCAGCGGTTCATCCTACTGGTTGCGCGACGGGGATCCGGCCATGACGGACCCGGACATGCTCTGGCCGAGCCATTATTTCAATTACCTACGAGGGGTGTGGAAGAACGGCGCTGTTCAGAGTTATGGCGGAACAGGTTATACCTCCGACCCAAGTGCGATCAGGTCCCTCTATGCCTTTCCCGGCAATAGTGATCCACTTGCTTTGGGTACTGTAGGAATTCCGCAAGCACCCTGGACCGAAACCACCGCCACGAATTTACCCGGTGATCGGCGCATGTTGGCTTGTATGGGACCCCGAACCCTTGAACCAGGCTCATCGATCAACTTGCTGGTGGCATTCGTCTACGTCCGTGCAAGTCCAAGCAGCTCGCAAACAAGTTTGGAAGCTTTGCAAACCCGTGTCGATAGTGTTCGCGCCTTTGTCGAAACCATTCCGGGCATGTTCACAAGTTCTGATAACAGCGGATCCATTTGCAACGACTTCACCTCGGGTGTATTCGAACGGACAAAAGCCACAAACAGCTTGTTCTTCTTCCCAAATCCCGCCAATGATAAAGTCAACATTCTCATGCCAAATGGAAATACCCGGTCACAGGTTCAAATACTAGATGCCCATGGCAGCTTGGTCGCTCAACATCCGGCCCTAGGACAAACCGCCACCATTGATGTGAGCAAATTGCCCGCTGGGGTTTACGCTATACGCATCGTGGATCTTGGTGCGGTGCAAGTTGGGCGTTTGGTGAAGGAGTGAACGCATTCCAATTTGAATGGGCGGCGCTGGGGAGATCAGCACCGCCCATTTTGTCGTAGTTCCTAAAACTCAATGTGCCGAAAAGTGGTGTCCAACTGCTACCTTTGCAGCCCCAATACCTACCCAGGTGGCGGAATGGTAGACGCGCTGGTCTCAAACACCAGTGATGCAAGTCGTGCGGGTTCGAGTCCCGCCCTGGGTACTTTTTAAATTGCGGCCGCCTCGTGCGGCCGCAATGGTATTCGCACCATGTCAACCACATCGGATTCTCTGGTCCACACCAACCCTGCTAAGCAGGAACGCTACGACCGTGCCTACATGAAAATGGCACTGGAGTGGGCCAAACTGAGCCACTGCAACCGCAAGAAGGTAGGGGCTCTGTTGGTGAAGGAAGGCATGATCATCAGCGACGGCTACAACGGTACGCCTACTGGTTTCCCCAACGATTGTGAAGACACACACGGAGATACCCATTGGTACGTTCTCCATGCTGAAGCGAACGCGATCATGAAAGTGGCCCGCAGTACGAACAATGCCAAGGGTGCGACGTTATATCTCACGCATTCACCATGCAAGGATTGCAGTAAGCTGATCCTACAAGCAGGCATCGGCCGGTTGGTATTTTTGGACCCTTACAAGGATACGGCCGGCCTTGACCTACTGAAGGAAGGAGGCTTGTTGGTTACCCAATTGCAAGCACTCTGATATGTCCGATCACCGGCGGGGACCTTCTGTTTTCTACCCGATCCTATTGGCACTTGCCTTGGTCGTTGGCCTCTACATCGGTCGTGATCTAGGCTCCAGTAGTGCCGGACCGCTATCGATCTTCCAGATGCACAGGCCCAGCGCCTCGGACAAGATCGGCCAGGTGTTGGACCTGATCGATGCGGAGTATGTTGATACCGTTCAGAAAAGCAAGCTGGTGGACGAGGTGCTCCAGGACATCCTGCAACGTCTGGACCCGCACAGCTATTACATAAGCGCAGCGGAATTGCGCGCCACACAAGAACCGTTGGAAGGCAGCTTCGATGGGATCGGCGTGGAATTCGCCATACAACATGATACTGTGGTTGTGATCTCACCCATTGAAGGCGGCCCCAGCGCTGCGGTCGGTATCCGCACTGGCGATCGCATCATTTCGGCGAACGGTGAACCGCTTGCGGGGATCGACATCACGAACGATCAAGTGATGAAGCAATTACGTGGGCCAAAAGGCAGCACCGTCGTGGTGAGCATCATTCGCCACGGCAAGGCCAAACCCTTTGATGTGAGCATTGAACGCGGCAAGATCCCGATCAACAGTGTGGCCGCTTCGTTCTTGGGACCCGATGGTACCGGCTACATCAAATTGGTGCGTTTCGCGAAGAATACACACGAGGAATTCCTCGCAGCGGCGAATTCACTTCGAGAACAAGGCATGTCGCGCTTGGTACTTGATCTGCGTGGGAACGGTGGCGGTTACCTTAACGCTGCCATCTCCTTGGCCGATGAATTCCTTCCAACCGGCGAAATGATCGTGTATACCGAAGGGGTCCATTCTGCGAGGCAGGATGCTGTAGCTACAACGGATGGGGGGTATGAAAAGATCCCATTCGCCGTGCTGATCGATGAAGGATCGGCCAGCGCAAGTGAGATCATCGCAGGTGCCATGCAAGACAATGACCGAGCCATCCTCGTAGGACGTCGCACCTTCGGAAAGGGCTTGGTACAGGAGCACGTTCCACTGCCCGATAGCAGTGCGGTACGATTAACAACTGCACGCTACTACACCCCCAGCGGCCGGTCGATACAACGGCCCTATGGAAAGGACATCGATTACATGGAAGACCTGGAGGATCGCGTAGGCCATGGAGAGTTGTTCAATGTGGACAGTATTCCATTGGACACTTCAAAGGCCTATAAGACCTTGAAAGGAAGGACCGTATACGGAGGCGGCGGCGTAGTGCCGGACATCTTTGTACCGACGGATACCGTGGAGTCCTCCGGCTACCTCAGTGACCTGTTCTTCTCTGGCACCTTGAACCAATTCTCGTTCGATGTGGCCGATCGGGAAAGAGCGAAACTGATGGCCACCTATGGCACTTCCGAGGAGTTCGCCAAGCGCTACATGGTGCCAGCCGCTCTACTTGCCGAACTGGACCGCTTCGCCGTCAAGGAGAAGATAACGTTTAGGCCAGAGGAATCCTCAAGGTCGCGTGAACGGATCGCTATGCGTTTGAAGGCCGGCATCGCACGGAATGTTTGGGGCGATGTTGGATATTACCGGATCCTGCTGGTGAAGGATGATGCATTCAATAAAGCGCGAGAGGTCTTATTGCGGACCGGTGGGCAAATTGGGATGATAACCAGCCAATAGGTTGGTTGATCGTGATCCCCATCCAGAGTGTCGATGTTAGATGCATCTTCAGAAGATGGACATGGACCCTTGCTGATGGGTCCCATCAACGTTCTGCCAGCGCAATTCTTGGCACAAAAGAAAAGGGGCCTTACGGCCCCAATTCAATTCGTTGTGTTAGAAAGCTTAGTGCTTCACTTCTTCCTTAACAGCTTCAACAGCGCCGTCAACCTTCTGGCCAGCAGCATCAACAGCGTTTCCTGCGGCGTCCACAGCGTTCTCTGCAGCGTCAACAGCTTCAGCAGCAGCATCAGTTGCGGTTGCGGCAGCAGCTTCTGCATCAGCAGCAGCTTTGTCCATCATTTCTTGTGCGGAATTAGCAGCTTCATCAGCGCTGTTTTCCATCGTCTCCGGGGTGCTGCTGGAGCAAGCCACGAAAAATGCCGCCATGGTGGCGAGCATTGCGAACTTCTTGATCATTTTTCCTTACGGTTTGGGGGTGAAAGTTGCCGCAAATGTAATCATAGCTATCATATCCGCAAGCGGTGAACGCCTCATTCAGTACCTTCGCGATGCTCTTTCGACAGAAACCTAAAAGAATACGACCAAAATGGCATTCACCCTACCTGACCTACCCTACGCGTTTGATGCGTTGGAACCCCACATTGACAAAAAGACCATGGAGATACACCATGGCAAACACCATAATGCGTATGTGACCAACTTGAACAAAGCCTTGGAGGGCACGCCCGATGCGGACAAGCCGATCGAGGAGATCATGAAGAATTTGGACATGTCCAAGGCTGCTGTACGGAACAACGGCGGCGGACATTACAACCATAGTTTGTTCTGGACCATTATGGCCCCTAAAGCCGGTGGCAACCCCGGGGGAGAACTTGCACAAGCGATCGACAAGGACTTCGGTTCATTCGATGCGTTCAAGGAAAAATTCGCCGTAGCTGGAGCGACCCGTTTCGGTAGTGGCTGGGCTTGGCTATGCGTACACAAGGGTGGAAAACTGGAGGTGTGCAGCACGCCGAACCAGGACAACCCCCTGATGCCTGATACCGGCTGTGGAGGCACGCCGATCCTGGGCATGGACGTTTGGGAGCACGCCTATTACCTGCACTATCAGAACCGCCGTCCGGATTATATCACCGCGTTTTGGAACGTCGTGAACTGGCCTGAGGTGGCCCGTCGATTCGCAGCTGCGAAATAGGAGCCGACCAAATGGATGCTGGACGGGCATTGTGGGTTCTCCGCAATGCCCGTTCTACTTTTAGCACCTGCGGGGTATCAATTCCCTATTCAAAAGGAATGGCGATGACCCCGCGTGCGCCATGGTCCCAAAAAGCCTCTTCTTCAGTTTTTGCCTGTTGATCTGCCAAGGTGCCTTCGCAGGAGGTCCACTCGGAACCAAGAACGGTATCCCTGAAGGAGAGTGGAGCGTGCTGATCGCGGGTCTGGATAGTCTTCCACGGCACGAGAATGAGCGGGTGATCAGCTCAGGTCTCGCAGTGCTGTTGGGCGCTTTTGGGGCACACCGGATCTATTTCGGCACTAAGCCACATGTGGCCGTGATCTACGGGATCACCTTCGGTGGATTCGGAGTGCTTGTCCTGCTGGATGTGGTGCACATCCTGCTGAAGAAGGATCTTGCACCCTATCGGAACAACGACAGGATCATCATGTGGGGCACCCCAAAAGAGCCCCTTACTCCACAGTAACGCTCTTGGCCAAGTTCCTTGGCTGGTCCACGTTGCACCCGCGCATTACGGCGATGTGGTAGCTGAGCAGCTGCAGCGGCACCACGCTGAGCAAAGGCACGAGGGCATCGGAGGTTTCGGGGATCTCGATCACATGGTCGGCGAGGTCTTTCACGACCGTATCGCCTTCGGTGACTATGGCGATCACCTTTCCTTTTCGCGCCTTCACTTCTTGGATGTTGCTTACCACCTTCTCGTAGCTCGCACCTTTCGTTGCGATAACGATCACGGGCATGGCCTCATCGATCAACGCAATAGGACCATGCTTCATCTCTGCGGCAGGATATCCCTCGGCATGGATGTAGCTGATCTCCTTCAACTTCAATGCTCCCTCCAATGCTACTGGGAAGGTATAGCCGCGACCTAGGTATAGCGCATTGGTGGCATTCTTGTAAATGTCCGCGATGTACTTGATCTGCGCCTCGGTCCCAAGCACTTTCTGTACCTTCTCAGGTATCGCATCGAGTTCATTCAGCAACCGATGGAAATGACCACCGCTGAGAACGCCCTTCTTCTGACCCACCATTAAGGCCATCAAGGTGAGCACGGTTACCTGAGCGGTGAAAGCCTTCGTGCTCGCCACTCCGATCTCAGGTCCGGCGTGCGTGTAGGATCCTGCATGTGTTATGCGCGCGATGCTACTGCCCACCACATTGCAAATACCGATGATCGTGGCGCCCCGGTTCTTCGCCAATTCGATCGCGGCCATGGTGTCGGCAGTTTCTCCACTTTGGCTGATCGCGATCACCAGGTCATCTTCCCCTACGATCGGGTTGCGATATCGGAATTCACTGGCGTACTCCACTTCCACGGGGATCCGCGCAAATTCCTCGAACAGGTATTCGCCCACCATGCCCGCATGCCAACTGGTGCCGCAAGCCACAATGAGGATACGCTTCGCATTCACGAACTTCTGCTCATGATCGGTGATCCCTCCCAAAACGACCTCGCCCTTGGCCAAGTTCAAGCGGCCACGCATACTGTCGCGGATACTTCGCGGCTGTTCATGGATCTCCTTCAGCATGAAGTGATCATAGCCCCCCTTTTCCAAGGCCTCCAAGTGCAACTCCAGCTCTTGTATGAAAGGGGTCTTCTCCTGGTTCTTGACGTTCCTGATCTTCAGGCCATGCTCCCGATCGATCACCGCGATCTCACCATCTTCCAGATAGACCACGTTCTTGGTGTGCTCCACGATCGGGGTGGCATCACTCGCCGCAAAATACTCCCCATCACCAATACCGATCACAAGTGGAGAGCTCTTGCGTGCAGCAACCATCATGTCCGGTGCCTTCTTGTCCAATACCACAATGGCATAAGCACCCACAACACTTTGCAAGGCCAGTCGGACCGCCTCGGCCAGATCAACTTTCTCAGTGCGTTGGATGTCGTCTATCAAATGCACCAATACTTCAGTGTCCGTGTCGCTTAGAAATGAATGTCCCCTGTTCACAAGCTCCACTTTCAAAGAAGCATAGTTCTCAATGATCCCATTATGGATCAACACGAGATCGCCGCTTGTGCTCTGATGTGGGTGTGCATTCACATCATTGGGTGGTCCATGTGTCGCCCACCGAGTATGTCCGATCGCAACCGTGGCCTGAGTTGAACGCGTACCAACAAAAGCCTCTAGATCGCTAACCTTGCCTTTGCATTTGTAGACGGTAAGTTTCCCTTGATCCATCAAGGCCACACCCGCACTATCATACCCACGGTATTCCAACCTCCGAAGACCATTGATCAGGATCGGGTACGCTTCTCTTTTGCCGAGGTATGCCACTATGCCGCACATGGAGTGTTCAGTATGTGGTAAATGTAAGTTGAAGTTGCATGGGCGTCGTTGGATGCTGAGGACCACATAGTACTACTCTGTTGACGCTTACACCTGCACTGCCGGAGGCCAATTCAAGACCACCGTTCGTGAAGGTGCCGCTGAAGACCCCTTGGACGTATCGGGTGATATTGAAGACGTAGGCGTTCGTTGCCGCATCATAGTTCCCACCGATCGCTTGTATGCCCTGAAGTTGATCCGGAAGGAACACATCGCCCCCGGCACTCCCCTTCCTGAACACGAAGAGTTGTGCCGGAGGTCCGTACGACGGATAGAACACACCGGAGACGGGGACCACCAATTCCGCCTTGGAAAGTGCCTTCCCCTCAGCTGTCCGTACCTCAAGCTCCGGAAATCGGATCGCCGTTCGCAAGCCGCCCAAGGCCTGAACATAAGTGGATGGTGCCAGTGCCGAGGTGTCCGAAAGTGCTTGGACCAACATGACCGCTTGGGTCCGATCGCGTTCTACCGTGGTGTAACGTACACTGTTGCTGGAGATAGCAAGGTCCAGCACTCGTGGCAGCTGCGGATCACTGCTCAAGGTATCCTTGTAATACACAGTGACCTTGCTTGCACTGCTTTGTGTGTTGAAATAGAGCACACCGCCTTGATATGGGGCCTGCGTACCATTCTCCACGCCCACCTGTAATCCTTTGAAGAATGTCAAGAATGCTGTGTTGTCCACAAGGTCAGGCGTGTTGAAAGCGGACAGGAACCGACGAGCCAAGCTTTCCTTCAACCGAATACGCAATTGCGGTAAGGCCGTCACCCCACCGATCTCAGGTGAGGTAAAGGGTTCAGGGGTGAGCAAACTCGCATGTTCAGCCACCAGATCTTCACTAGCCACCTGCGGAAAATCGTCACTGTGGTACAAGCTGTCCACAGATAAGTCCTCGGTCAACTCATGCACGGTGAATACTTGGGGATGCAGATTCCCATATCCGTAGCTGGGGGTCTCATACGCCAAGGCCAAAACGATGCTGTCCGGCACCAACCCGATCACTTCCAGCCCTTGGCCAATGTTGTTGGTGGTTAGGCGTAATTGGACCACGGTGCTAGCACGCAGGGTTCCGAAGTCCGGATCCGAATAAGAACCGACCAAATTGCGCGACAAACCACTTGTGCGTATCGCACTATCAGGGAAGCTGAATGCCCGAATGGGCACTGTGTCGAACGACAAACCCAACTCCTCTCCCGGTAACAGGTCCAAACCCAGGTCCTCGTCCGGTTTACGGCATCCGAACAAGAGCGCTGTGCAGAATAAAAGTAGGAATCCCCTGTGTGGGATACAGACCTTGGCGTTCCATAGCATGGGACCTTCTGATCAGACCAATGCCTCTTCCAGGACCATCTGGTAGAACTCGCTGTGGGCCTCCACGTGTTCGCCATCCTTGGCATGCGCCATGACCGGAACGCTCGAAGCCTTTACCGCAGTTTCCAAACCCTTGCTCAGTTTGGAATTTCCACGTATCACAGCATCGGACAACGACATACTGAACTTGATCAGATCATCCGTGGTGGGCTTGTTGAAGCCTTTCAATAGCTCCTTGTCAAATCCTTCCATCTCCAACTTCTTGGCCATGTTCTTGTCCAGTAATTCCGTCTTCTGATCGTAGACACTGGTTATGATCTTGGCGTTCTCAAAGTGTGGATCATCCGCAAAATGGTGACGTACATACAAAGGAACGAAGGCCGTCATCCAACCATGGCAATGAATAATGTCCGGTACCCAACCCAACTTGCGCACGGTCTCAAGCACCCCTCTGCCGAAGAACAAGGCACGCTCGTCATTGTCGGGACAGAAGGTCCCGTCCGCTTCGTGGGTGTCCGCCTTCCGCTTGAAGTACTCTTCGTTGTCGATGAAGTAGACCTGCATGCGCGCGCTTGGTACACTGGCCACCTTGATCAACAGCGCATGGTCCGTGTCGTTGATGATCAGGTTCATCCCGCTTAGGCGGATCACCTCGTGCAATTGGTGTCGGCGCTCATTGATACAGCCGAATTTGGGCATGAACACCCGTATTTCATTTCCACTTTCAAGGATGCCCTGGGGCATGTGCCGGGTAACCTTGGCCATTTCCTCCGGACCGTCCATGAAGGGTTGAATGGACTGGGATATAGTAAGGACCTTTACGTTCTTCAAAGTGGATGGAATTAGGGTAAGTGAATGGGAAAGAGGGTACAAAAATATAGACTTTTTCCCGGAACATCAACACAAGGTACTAGCTTAGCCCCTCCTATCAACCCCTGAAACCCGCGCCGGACGTGGATTTCATACACTCACCCACCACCATTGCAGATTGGTCCGCCAAGGCCCGCCGAGAGGGTGCATTGGTCGGTTTCGTGCCCACTATGGGTGCATTGCACGAAGGACACCTCCAATTGATCCACCGTGCCAAAAGGGATGGCCATCGCGTGGTCTGCAGCATCTTCGTGAACCCTCTCCAGTTCAACAATTCCGAAGACCTTCAGAATTACCCACGGCAATTGGAAAAGGACCGTGAACTCCTACTGGATGCAGGCTGTAATGCCCTCTTCGCCCCGGAGAAAGAGGCCATTTTCGCTGATTTCACCCCAACCAACTACGATCTAGGTGGGCTGGACACCTATTGGGAAGGGCCCTCTCGCCCAGGGCATTTCAGTGGTGTAGTGAACGTCGTTGAGCGGCTGTTCCACTATGTTAGGCCCGACTTTGCGTACTTCGGAGAAAAGGATCGGCAGCAACTTACCATCTTGGAACACATTGGCCGTGCCTATCGTTGGCCTGAACGGATCGTGCCATGTCCAACCTTGCGTGCTGCAGACGGTCTGGCCCTGAGTTCGCGCAATGCCCGTCTAAATGCCGTGGAACGTGAACAAGCAACGATCCTGTACCGTGCTCTACAAAAGGTATCAGGATCCGCATTCAAAATTCCTGTGGATGAGCTGCTGGCCAAGGCTTTGGAGATCCTTGGCACGGTTCCAGAGATAAAAGTGGACTACTTCGGGATCGCCGACCGCCACAAACTGGCACCTCTATCGGATTGGCATGATCGCACGGAGGCGATCGCCTTGGTAGCTGCTTTTGTTGGCCCGGTAAGGCTGATAGACAACATTACGCTTCTGCGTTGACCATTCATCCTTCCGTTGGCACATAAATTCGCAACCGTCCCTATCCAATGAACACGGAAGCCTTTCGATCAAAGAACCGCCGCACAATTCTTGCAAAGGCCATGGAAGAAAACCGGGATCGATCACGCCCATGAAGAAAGCCATCATCGGTGTGTTGAAAATGGCGATCCCCATTGCGCTAGGGGTTTGGCTTGTGCTGTACTTCTATCGCCAACTGGATGAAGGCCAGCGTGCGGAACTCTTCGATGCCTTCGGCCGTGCCAACTGGTGGTGGCTTGTGCTGAGCATCGTGTTCGGTTGGATGAGCCATATGAGCCGGGCATGGCGGTGGCGCTATTTGCTTGATAGCATGGGCTATCGGCCGGGCTTCTGGAATTGCTACCACGCCACCATGAGCGGCTACTTCATGAATCTTTTGATCCAACGCGCGGGCGAGGCGAGCCGGGCAGCATTGCTATACCGCCGCGAAAAGGTCCCGTTCGCAAAAGGATTCGGATCCATCATGGCCGAACGTGCCGTGGACATGATCCTGCTTATGGGGTTGTTCGGCCTCACCATGCTCTTGCAATTTGACAAGTTGGACCTCTTCAAGGAGCGCATTGCTTTGTTCAGAGCTACCCAGGGCCCGGCAGAACCAGGAGGAGCATTCCCTTGGCTGTGGGTCGTAGGTGGCGTTTTGGTCATGGGGGCAGCAGCCGGTGCGTACTTCATGGTGACACGCCCTGTTTTCCATTCCAGGGTGATGGAGATCCTACGCGGGCTTGGCGAAGGCCTACGTTCCGTTACGCGAACAAAGCACCCTTGGGGCTTTATCTTCCATACCTTCCTGATCTGGTTCCTCTATGTGCTCATGTTCGCTGTTGGCTTCTACTGCCTACCCGAAACAAGCCATGTACCTTGGGCAGGTATCATGGCCGGGTTCGTGGCTGGAGCCATCGGGATCGTGCTGGTGCAAGGTGGCATCGGCGTTTATCCGGCATTCGTTGCATTGATCGTAAGCATGTACATGCCAACGCCAGAAGGTGGTGGTCTATTAAGACCCGAAGCACTCGCCATGGGTTGGCTGATCTGGGTGGCCCAAACACTGATGACGATCGTACTGGGCGGCATATCCCTACTTTTGATCTCCCGAACGAAGAACCCAGCCGTTTAGATGACCACCGAAGTCGCAGAAAGTACCAAGGACCATCGTGTAATGGAACTTTTATTGGCGCAACGAGCGGTGAATGTTTGGCGCATGAAAGGTGATCGCATCGTGTTCACCAACGGTTGTTTCGATATCCTGCACCGTGGCCATGTGGAGTACTTGCAGGAAGCTGCAGCCCTCGGCGAGCGCTTGATCATTGGCCTGAACAGCGATGCCAGCGTTCGTCGTCTGGACAAGGCCACCGACCGACCCTTCAACGATCAGGACAGCCGCGCCAAAGTGATCGCGGGCCTGCGCTTCGTTGATGCGGTGGTGATCTTCGATCAGGACACACCCTTGGAATTGATCCAAGCCCTCGGACCGGATGTGCTGGTGAAAGGCGGAGACTGGAAACCCGAACAGATCGTGGGCGCCGATGTGGTAAAGGCGCGCGGTGGCGAAGTGCGTTCGCTTAAAATGGTGGATGGTTTCTCCACGACGAAGCTGGTCGATAAGATCCGCAATGGCGGCTAAGCTCCGCTCCAAGTACGTGTGCCAGAGTTGCGGTACCAGCTACCCACAGTGGCTCGGGCAGTGCATGCAATGCAAGGAGTGGAACACGTTGGTGGAAGAGGTCGTGGACCGCGGTGAAGAGAAACGAGGAACACCACTTAGCATCAAGAGCCGCAGCCCGAAGCCGGTCGCGATCGATGATATTCCCGCACAGGACGGACCGCGGATCGCCTTGAGCGACAATGAACTTTCGCGGGTGTTGGGTGGCGGCCTTGTTCCGGGAAGTATCACACTGTTGGGTGGCGAACCGGGGATCGGAAAAAGTACGTTGCTACTGCAAACAGCACTGCGCAACCCACACTTGAAAACGCTCTATGTTTCCGGTGAAGAGAGCGAGCATCAAGTAAAGATGCGGGCGGAGCGTTTGCAAGCGGATGCTCCTGCTCGTTCGAAGGGTCCGGAAGGAAGCAACTGCTTCGTACTCACTGAGACCAATACACAGAACATCTTCAAGCACATCGAGGCATTGGATCCCGGCTTGGTGGTTATCGACAGTGTACAAACCTTGCATACCGCTGTGCTCGATGCCAGCCCCGGATCCGTGGGCCAAGTGCGCGAATGCACTGCGGAGTTGATGCGCTACGCGAAGACCACCGGTGTGCCCATGGTCCTGATCGGCCACATCACGAAGGATGGTTTCATCGCTGGACCGAAGGTGTTGGAGCACATGGTGGATTGCGTGTTGCAATTCGAAGGTGATCGTGATCATGCGTACAGATTGTTGCGTCCGCTGAAGAATCGTTTCGGTAGCACGAACGAGTTGGGTATCTACGAAATGCGTGGCAGCGGGTTGGCCGAAGTGGAAGACCCGAGCCAAGTGTTGCTCGGGCGTCGCGAAGAACGACCCAGTGGTGTTGTTGTAGCCGCTACAATGGAAGGCATGCGGCCACTGCTGATCGAAGTACAAGCCTTGGTGAGCTCCGCGGTCTATGGCACTCCACAACGCAGTTCCACCGGTTTCGATCTACGTCGTTTGAACATGTTGCTCGCTGTGATGGAGAAACGTTGCGGCTTCCGACTTGGGCAGAAAGATGTGTTCCTGAACCTGGCAGGTGGCTTCCGTGTGGAAGAACCCGCGATCGACCTCGCCGTGGTTTGTGCGGTGCTCAGCAGTAACGCCGACATTGCCGTGCCGATGGATGTTTGTTTCGCGGGTGAAGTGGGTTTGACCGGTGAAATTCGTCCTGTAACCCGCACAGAGCAACGTGTTGCCGAAGCGGCGAAACTCGGCTTCGGACGCATCTTCGTTCCGAAAGGCACCAAAGGAATTGCACCGACCAAAGGCATCGAGGTGGTGCAGGTCGGGCGCGTGGACGAGGTGCTTGGGCAGTTGTTCGGGTGAGTGCCCTGCGGGAATGGAGAATTTAGAACGAAGAAGCTCGAATTATAGAGCGGCCGAATTGATCGCTTGAGCTGCTGCATAGCCCGTGCTGAAAGCGCCTTGCAACAAGAACCCACCTGTTGGTGCATCCCAATCCAGCATTTCACCAGCAACGTAAAGGTGTGGGTGCTTGATCAGCGAAAAGTCCTCGGCTACTTCTTCCATTGCAATTCCTCCGACCGTACTGATTGCTTCCTCGATCGGCCGAAGCTTGGAAATGGAAAGTCGAAGGGCCTTGATGTCCTCGGCCAGATAGCCTGCGAGGTAACGCTCCTTGGGCGTAAATGCTTTCACCAAGGCGACTGACGCACGGTCCATATTAAGTGCAGCCATGCGTTCGTTCCATGAAGAGTCCTGGTACTTGGCCCTTAGCTCATCCAAGGTACTGTCGGGCTTGAGGTCCAGTATCAATTCCGCAGTGCCGCCATTCTGTAGTTGCGCACGGATCAATGGCACGATCGGATAGATCGCATTCCCTTCCAAACCGTATTCCGTGATCGTTGCTTCGCCACGAATTGTGCGCTCGCCAACTGTGATGGAAATGTTCTTCAACGGCTTGCCAGCATGTACACTCATGGCCTCAGGAAGATCTACTTCGACACCACAATTGCTTGCTTGGAACGGAACTGTGCGTAAACCGATCGATTCGAAATATGCGAGCCACTCACCTGTTGATCCAGTCTTGGCCCAAGATGCTCCACCCAATGCGAAGAGCGTTCGATCTGCGTCCACCGAAATGCGTGATCCTTGGTGTTCAAAGACCGGTCGAACCTTTTCATCAAAACCGACGAAGCTGTGTTGCATGTGGATGTGAACCCCTTTCTTCTTCAGCCGTTCCATTATCGCTTTCAATACCTCGGCGGGTTTGATGCCACGTTCCGGAAAGACGCGACCACTGGAACCCACGTAAGTAGGGATACCGAGTTCTGAAAGCCACGTGCGCAATGCTGCAGGATCGAATTCGCGCACTGCATCACGCATCCGATCGCTGGGCGTGAAGTGTTGCAAGAAGTCCTCTGCACTGTTGGTTATGTTCAATCCACCTTCACCGGCAACCAAGAACTTTCGACCCAAGGTGCGACCCTGTTCGTACAGGTGCACTTCGCATGTGTCCGCAAGCCGATCGGCAGCGATCATGCCTGCTGGTCCGCCACCGATGATCGCTACGTGCATGGCGGCGAAGTTATTCGCTTCAGTTCGGCTGTTGGTCGTACAACTTGGCCACGCTCCGGAAGATCCGCGACCACGACACGCCACCGACTTGTTTCCCTAGGCGCACGATCACCAATTCACGCGCAGGATCCACATGAACGAATTGCCCAAGAATGCCCTGTGCCATGTAGTCGCCATCACCACTAGGCAGCCACCATTGGTACTGATAGCGAGCCACACTGCCGTTGGTGGTATCCACCTGCGTGCTCCGTTCCACCCATTCCTGTGGCACCAGTTGCTGTCCGTTCCACTTGCCTTTGTGCAGATACAATGAACCAAGTTTCGCAAGATCAAGCGCCGGTGCGTTGATGCAACAGAACGTCTTCTCAATGCCGCCTTCCTTGCGATCAATGCTCCAAGATGAATTGTACTCCATCCCAAGAGGCGACCACAAACGTTCACTGAGAAATTGCGTTATCGTGCGCTGATCGCCCTTGGCACGTAATGCACGCTCAAGGATCAAGCCAAGCAACTGACTATTGCCGCTCATGTATTCGAAGTGCTCACCGGGTTCGTGCTTCAACTTCAGGTGCGCAAGGTTCTTGTACAACCGACGACCATAGTAATACTTCGCTGCTGTGCCGAAGGGGTTCACATAGCTCTCGCTGAATTTGAGACCACTTGTCATCTGAAGCACGTGTTCGAGTGTGACCTTATCGAATCCGTTCTTCTTCAATTCCGGTACGAAGTCCGTGACCGGCTGTTGAACGCTACTGATGAACCCATCCATGATCGCGCAGCCAATGAGCATGCTCACGACCGACTTGGCCATGGAGAAGGAGGTGTGTACCTGCGCGGCATCGTAGCCTTTGAAGTAGCGCTCGTACTTCAGTGTATCCCGCTGGATGACGAGGAATGCGACCGTCCGGTGCTTCTCCAGGAACGCATCGAAGGACTGCTCCTTATCCCCATAAGTAATGGTCTTGGGACCCTTCTCCACTTCGGCCGCCGCGAACTGGTATGGTGCTACCGATGGAAGGAGCGGACGCGAGGGAAACTTCCGATGGTCGCGCGTATCGGCGAAATTGTACATGAAGAAGCGGCCAACCGTGCAACCGGTAGACATCAGTATGATCGCGCTGAACAGAAAATGCCGCGCTTTCAGGTGCATGGATCAAGCGATGTTGATCACTCCTTCACCAAGTTGTACAACTCCTTGAGGTCGGGGATCAACACCACTTCGATCCGGCGGTTCTTCGCCTTGTCGTTGGGGTCGATCGGCACGTACTCGCCGCGGCCTGCTGCGGTAATGCGCACGGGATCCAGCTTGCTGCTCTCCTGCATGATGCGCACAACGCTCGTGGCGCGCGCTACGCTCAGGTCCCAATTGTCCTTGTAGCTGCTGCCTCCGCCGATCTTGTCGGTATCGGTATGTCCTTCAACCAAGATGCTCAACTCCTTTTCGCTCTCGATGGCCTTGGCCAGTTTGGATACCGCCTCTTTGCCCTTTGCATCTACCGCCGCGCTGCCACTTGGAAAAAGCAACTTGTTGTCCATGCTCACATAGATCCGTCCGTTGCGCTGCTCCACGGTAAGGCCCTTGCCTTCGAAGCCCACCAGTGCTTGGCTCACGCGGTCCTTCAGGTTCTTCATTGCGGCATCCTTCGCTGCGATCTCCGCTTGGAGTTCGGCAAGCTTTGCTTCGCGATCGGCCAAGGTGGCTTGTTTCTCGCTGATCCGTTTCGCCAATGCATTCACGGAATCTTCCCTGTTCTGGAGCTCCAGTCGTGTTGCCTCCAGGTCCGTCAGCAGTTTGCGGTTCTCACTACGTCCGCCGGCCAACAGGTCGTTGTACTTGCCCAAGAGCTCGTCGTTCAGTTTGTTGATCTTGTCGTATTGCACATTCATTTTCCGCAAGGAGGTGCCCAGAACGGTGGTATCCCGTTCCAATTCTGCGTTGCGCTTGGAATAATCGGCAACCTGTGCCGATAACTCCGCTGTGCTGGTCTGCGCGGCAAGTGCATTGGCTTTGGCGGCATCCACTTCGGCTTGCATGCTATCGGCACGCAGTTTGGTCTCCTCGTATTTCCTGGCTGGCACACAGGCAACGAACGCCATCGGGATCAGGACAAGCATTAAAGCGGAGCGGGAAATACGGAACATCAGGTTGTTGTTAGGTCAATGAAGGCCCTAAAGGTATCCACCGCACGGAACATTAACTTTGGAAAACGCGTTGCACGAAATGGTTCTCCGCCGTCGATCATGAAGAACAGCACTTCCATCGCCACCACGGGCTTGCCCAAGGACTGGGCTTATTCACCTTCCATTGACCTGGAGTTGAAGCAGTATACCCTTTTGGGCTACCTCCAACGGGTGAAGGCACGCTTCGGCGAACGGAAGCTGTATCCTTACTTGGAGCATTTGCACGAGCACCTTGGGACATTGTTGGAGCTACAACGGGCCAAAGAGGATCTTGCCCGGACCATGGTCGGCTCGTTGGTCGGCTTCGACCCACATACCGGAAATGCGATCCATGAACGACCCAAGAACGGCGCGTGGTTGGATGTGATCGATGAGGTGATCGAGTTCGCCTTACCCGGTTTGAAGAACTTGCGATCGCAAGGGCTGGACATAGAACAAGAGATCACACAGCACATCCGTTTCACGCCCATTGGCCTGCAGCCCCTGCATATCAGCGAAGGGTGGATATTCCTGCGCCACGGAAAGGAGGCAAGGGTTTATGGCTATGCCGTACCGATCCTTCAAGATACCATTACGGAGCATGTTCACAGGAACGTATCGACCCGTTATGTGAGTTCCTATACCGTAGGGATCGGATCAGGATTCGAGCACATCAAGGCGGATCTGATCCAGCGTTTCCCCGCACAACCCGTTCCGGCGACGTTCGCCTTGGAAACGGACCTGGCCATACCATGCATTGAGACCTTCATGCCACTGGCGAAGCGGTTGGTACTCGCCCATGTGCGTGGGAACAGTTGACCTCTGATACCATTTGGAATTAGAGATCCATCCGATCTGTTCGCTATTTTCCGCCCATGCTTCTCCAAAAAATAGTTCCGTAGCTAGGGCTATGCAACTATTTTTTGGATCGCCTGGTCAAAAAACAGCTTCGCATCTTCGGACGGCCCTCTAATTCCAAATGATATGACCTATTTCTTCCGTGCTTCGGGATCGAACCAGACCGCACGCATATCGCGGTACTCCATTCCGTTTATGGGCATATCCCGCACCCACGGCTGAAGCAAACGCACGGCCCGCTCATGGTACAAGGGGATCACCACGGCATCCTGCATCAACTGCGCTTCGGCCTCAGCCAGCAACCGCATGCGTTCCACCTGATATCCGTTGCGGATCGCAGCGGAATAGAGTGAATCAAACGTCGCATTTCGGTAACGCGTGCTGTTGAGATAAGAGGGCTGTGAGGGGTCCAGTGGAACATTCTTGCCATAGAACAAGGCCAAGAAGTTCTCCGGATCCGGATGGTCAGCGACCCACCCTTCGCGCCAGAACTGTGCTTTCCCCATTTCCACATTGCCGTAATGTTGGTCCCTAGGCAATACGGATGAGACCACCGGAACGCCCAAATTCTTCTCCAACATGGACTGGACCGCGCCTGCCACACGTACATAGCCGAATCCGTCGTTGTTCACCTGCAGATGCACCGGGGGCATGCCCTTACCATCCGCGAATCCAGCCTCTGCAAGCAGGGCACGTGCAGCTATGGGATCATATTTGGTCGAAGGCACCTTGTCATACGGATATGCATCGAAGCCGGGTGGTACCACGCCGTGGTCAGCGGGTACGGCCAAGCCTTTCAACACACTATCGACCAAGAGCCTTCTATCGATGGCCATTGTAAAGGCACGCCGCACCAACGGATCGTTAAAAGGCGGCACATTCATATTGAGCCCATAGAACTGAACGCTCGATCCGGGGATGCTCTGTACTTGGAAACTCCCACCCTTTTCCAATATGTCCGTTCGTTCGACCGGTAATTCGTAGACCGCACTCAAGTGCCCCTTTTCGAATTCCCCCAGTTCCTTGTTCTTGTCCGGGTCAAAGGTGACCTTGAGCCCATCCAGAAAAGGCAATTGATCGCCAAGCGAGTCGCGCCCCCAATAATTCGGTTCGCGCTCCATGATCATCACCTTCCCGACAGAAAAGGACTTCAATCGAAATGGCCCTGTACCTACCGGATGCCACTTGGCGTCCTCGCTGTATTTCTGTACAAGTTCCTGCGGATAGATCCAGCACCCCTGATGGCCCAGCACTTGTAAGAAACCAGGCCAGGCCTGGGTAAGCGTGATCCGTAGGGTATGCTCATCCAAGGCCTCGATACCTTTTACCCCTGGTCCTTTTTCGCCTTTGCTCGTGGCCGCATAATGTGCATCCGCACCAAGCACTCGATCCTGGAACAACCAGAACATCTGGTTCATCTCACCATAACTGCAAAGTGCAGTGAAGCACTCCACCACATCCGAGGCAGCGAAGGCCCTTCCAACACCATCAGGAAAACAGGGGTCATCGTGGAAATGCACATCCTTCCGAAGTACGAAGGTGTATTCCGTCGCCGTCTGGTCCAGCGTCCAACTTTCAGCCAAGGCAGGCACAAGAGAGAGATCGGACTGGTCGAATTTCACCAGGCCCTCGAAGAGCTGTGCCGCTATCCGGTGCGATGCTGATTGGGAGAGCGTGTGCGGAAAGAAACCCTGGATCTCCTCGGTCTCATTCGTATTGAAGACCCCACCGTAAACTTTACCTCCTTTTCCAACACGGTCCCGCGATGGCTCTGGCGATGAGCAAGCGCCTAGGAGGAGTATACAAAATGCCAGAACGATGCGGAGCATAGTAGAAGTTCACGTCTAAGGTGGGGTCGGCCAAATGTACCTGCACCTTAGCTTCGAGGGAACCGGGATCAGGTCGGTGATCAACAATGCATTGGTGATGGCATGCCCCCGACCGGCCCGCATGGGATACTTTTCAGGCCGCTTACCCGTATGTCATTTGTGTCCATTGGTCCACCGACCATCTCCATCGGCTTCGTGAAGCCGAGCCAACGATGCCTCCGAACAGCAGCCATCGTGCTGCTGTTCGTATGTGCCGTTGCGATCGGCCGTGCCCAATCCGGCACCGCGACCAATTTGCGCTTGCATTGGATCCAGATGGAGGGTGACACGCTGGTGCTGGACACTATGAGCATTGTGCCGGGCAGCATCCACCTCTTTGCGAACGGCCTAGCCTTGGACCCTTCCCAATACGACCTCGACCCCTTCAGCGCAACACTCACTTGGAACATTCGCCCCTCCGCAGACTCCGTTCTTGTGCGGTACCGGGTAATGCCGATCGCCTTCACCCAAGTCCGCCGCAACAAGGACCCCGACCGATTGACCACTGCCAGCGGAGACCGT
>Ga0209582_1000560_pt1 | contig 22165 bp, 22 predicted proteins | sample KloWWTmetKNB5Kit_FD_187176 | JGI IMG/M metagenome (GOLD analysis project Ga0209582, IMG submission 187176) | Active sludge microbial communities from Klosterneuburg, Austria, studying microevolution and ecology of nitrifiers - Klosterneuburg... | ecosystem: Engineered > WWTP > Aerobic digester >...
TGAACGCTTCTTCCAGATCGGCACGTTCCGGCTCCATGTCCCCTAGCACGCTGTCCACAGCTTGTTGGGTGCTGCGCCAATCGGGGTCCTGCACAAAGCGCCCGAGCACCATGGTCAACTGTGGGTCGCCGAGGGGTGCACCTTGAAGGATATCCTCTATATACACCTTGTAGAACTCGCCATATTCAGCATAGGCCGCTCGGCTCGCAGCCTGCAAACTATCGGGTGGGGTGCGGAACAAAGCACGGTCGAGCCTGCCGATCTCCACATGCAGCTGCACGCCATCCGTCTCCACCTTGGTGTGACGTTCTTGGGTACAACCGGTCATAAGTAGTCCCGTGGCAACTAGCACGGACTTAAGATCGCGTCTGATCAAGGCGTTACATTTGTACATTCAAAACGAGCCCCAAAACTATGAAGAAGGTATTCGCCATTTTCGCCATCGCCCTCATGACCGGCACAGTGGCCCATGGACAATCGGATAATGCAACCAAATTCCGCCTAGGGATCAAGCTTGCACCCAACTTGAGTTGGATCCGGGCAGATACCAAAGGAGTGAAATCGGACGGCTCCAAAGTAGGCTACACGTTCGGCCTTATGACTGAATTTCCTTTCGGAGCCAATGGGAACTACCGTTTCGCAACGGGGTTGATGCTGAACAACATTGGTGGAAAAGTGGTTGAGAGCTTTGCAGTTGATACGCTCGGAGTCACCACCAGTGTGGAGAATTCTTCCTCTGTGAATTTGCGCTACATCGATCTACCGCTCACGATCAAGTTGATGACCAATGAGATCGGTTACATGCGCTACTTCGGACAATTGGGTTTCGACGCGGGTGTGAACATCCGCGCCAAGGGTGATGCCCAACGGATAACGACTTCACTCAATAGGACCACTGACCAGAAGCTCACGGATGTGGACTTCAAGAATATGGTAAGTCCGGTGAAGTTGGGCTTGGTGATCGGTGCCGGCTTCGAATACAATTTCAGCGGCGGTACTTCCGCCATGGTCGGAGTCAGTTATCATAGCTCCTTCACGAAATTGCTGGAGAAGGACTTCTACGAGAACATTACCGGTGGAAAGACCTACGCTGACTACATCGAATTGTGCTTGGGGGTCTATTTCTAAGACCCTATCACCAACATTTACGAAGCTCCGGCAGGCACACTGACCGGAGCTTCGCATTTTTGTACCATGGACACTGCACGCGTGATCGATCACATTACCAATTGGTTGAAAGCGTATTGCCTTGAAAATCGGCAGAAAGGCTTCGTGATCGGGATCAGTGGCGGCATTGACAGTGCCGTGACCAGCGCCTTGTGTGCGCAGACTGGATCGCCCGTGTTGTGTGTGGAGATGCCGATACACCAGGCCGCGACCCAAGTAACCCGCGGGCAGGAGCACATTGCTTGGCTGAAGGAACACTATCCACTCGTGGGCAATACGGTGGTCGACCTTACGACAACGTTCGAAACCATGGTCGCAGCGCTTCCCACCGATGCGAACGCGGAAGTGATCGAACTCGCACGAGCGAATACACGCGCTCGCCTCCGCATGGCCACGCTCTACTACATGGCGGGACTGCATGGCTATTTGGTAGCAGGCACGGGGAACAAGGTGGAAGACTTTGGTGTGGGCTTCTTCACCAAATACGGAGACGGCGGCGTTGACCTCTCTCCCATCGCAGACCTGACCAAGACAGAAGTATACGAGCTGGCCAAGGAATTGGGGATCTTGCAAAGCATACAGGATGCGGCACCCACAGATGGCTTGTTCGGAGATAGCAGGACCGATGCGGACCAGATCGGTGCAACGTATCCGGAACTGGAATGGGCCATGGAACTGCGCGCTTCAGGAAGGGTGGATCTCAATGCGTTGGACCAAAGACAGCTGGCGGTTTTGGCTATTTACGATCAACGGCACAATGCCAACAAACACAAGATGGCCCCGATCCCGGTTTGCGTGATCCCTGCTGAGTTCCGTTGAAGCATTGTCCGTACTGTTCGTTACCGATCTACTTTCAGCATTAATGCACCACGGTTCATTTCGCAATGCATGGTAACACGATGAACATTTGACGACTCAACATGGATGGATCCACCAGCCCACCATCATGGCAACTCCAGCCAACATCAGCGGTCTGCTGCGTCCCCTTTTCCTCATTTCAATTGCGTTCCTATTGGGTCCTACCGTGTACGCCCACGACATCTTGTTCTACGCGAACGGTTCCAGCATTGTGGGCACTGTGGAGGAGATCGGTATTGACCAAGTCCACTATCGGACCACCTCGGGAGCTTCTGAAGTAAAGATCACCGTGGAGAAACGCGATCTGTCCCGGATCGTACTTGAAGGTGGTCAAGTGCTGGAATTCAATGGGACCACAGGAAGATCCGGATCTGGTGCTATCACGCGATCAAGCTAATCGGAAGCAGTGCTCAAGAAAACCCACGCGTTGTAAATTGATTTCATAGCACCTACATTGAACCACTTCACGATGGGCTATTAACATGGGTTGGGCAGAGTGCCGGCACTGGAGATAAAGCTGGAGTACATCGGCATTCAAACCAAGGACAACATCTATGATCGCGAGAATACCTCTGGATTCCTGGCGAAGGTGGGCATCAAGTTCATCCATCGCCTGGAGCGCTCGAACGACCATCCCTTGACAGGTTGGTATCTGAAACCGGAATTGATATACAGCCAATGGTCCGACACGAGGATGGAGAACTTATATGGTCCTTATCCTTATAGCTACACGACTTCGGAAGTACGCAGAACCGTGAACTCAGCAGCTTTCAATTTGGTGATCGGAAGGCAGATCCTCCTTGGCGGCGCGGTAACCTTGGATGTGTTCTTTGGTATTGGCTATGGTTTTCAGGACCATACGGATAGGTCAGATCTTAACTACTCCATCCGATTCAATCCTTATGCATATTCCCATTTACAGGTAGATGCATTCGTAGCACTCGCATTCAGCGGTGGTATGCTGTTCGGCATTGCCTTTTGATCAGACCTAGAGGATATCATTTGCAACAGCTTGACTGAGATAAGGCGTCCACAGCCGCAGGATCGGTGCAGGTTACTGTGAAGTAGCGGAGGTCACCCGATCGTCCAAGTCCTTCCCCCGCTCAACAGATCATCCAAGTTACCAACGCCTTTCTTCTCTTTGGCCAGCGCCACTTGGGCGTTCAATTTGGTTTCCATCGTTGGGCGATCCGAGACGAAGAACACACCGAACGGCCGTGGCATAGCGCCTTCATGGCCCTGATCATCGAACAAGCGAACGAGAATGCTGGCCTTGAACCCGTCGCGTTCATCATGTATCCAGAGATCGTCCATTGAAGCACCTTCAGCAAGGTCCACGATCACAGGGGTCATTCCATCCAACTTGATGCCCTTGGTGCCGTTGGCAAATACGAGCGGCTTTCCATGTTCCACGAACAAGGTGTGCAGTGGCTTGTTCGCCTTCTCAGTGAACACCTCGAAGGCTCCGTCGTTGAACACATTGCAGTTCTGGTAGATCTCCACCAAGCTTGTACCGCGGTGTGCATCGGCACGAACGAGGATCTCACGAAGGTGCTTGGGATCGCGGTCCATGGCACGGGCCAAGAAACTGCCATCGGCTCCTTTGCAAAGTGCCAACGGATTGAATGGGTGGTCCACACTGCCCATAGGCGTACTCCTCGTTACGGATCCTTCCGGCGAAGTAGGAGAATACTGACCTTTCGTAAGCCCGTAGATCTCGTTGTTGAAAAGCAGTACGTTCACGTCCACATTCCTGCGCAACAGGTGGATCAAATGGTTACCACCGATACTGAGCGAATCACCATCACCGGTGATCATCCACACGCTGAGTTCCGGACGGATCACGCGCAAGCCACTCACGATCGCAGGTGCCCTACCGTGAATGCTGTGCATTCCATACGTATCCAAGTAGTAAGGGAAACGTGAACTGCAACCGATGCCGCTGATGAACACAATATCCTCTTTTGCTTTGCCCTGCTCCTTGAGCACGGTCTCCATCTGCTTCAGAATGCTGTAATCGCCACAACCAGGACACCAGCGTACTTCTTGATCGCTGGCATAGCCGGGATGCGGCGTTGCGTTCCCTTGTACCACTTCCGTTGCGGTCGTCATTTCTTAAGGAATTTCAGAGCAGCCGCCTTGATCTCCTCGGAGGTGAATGGCATGCCTTGGATCTTGTTAAGGCCTTGTGCATCTACCAGGTACTCAGCCCGGATCAGTTGGCGCAATTGTCCAGCGTTCATTTCAGGGATCAACACACGTTTGAATCGGGAAAGGATACCTTCCAACTCTTGTCTGAACGGGAAGAGGTAGCGCAAATGCAGATGTCCAATTTGATGGCCTTCATCATTCAACGCACTCACCGCCGTTCTGATCGCGCCGTAGGTACTGCCCCATCCCAGTATGAGCAATTCGCCACTTTCGACTCCATTGGCGAGGTCCAAGGGCGGGACATTCTCCACCACTTTCCGCACTTTCTCTGCGCGCAGTCGCACCATTTTCTCATGGTTCAACGGGTCGTAGCTGATGTTGCCGGTACCGTCCTGCTTCTCGATCCCACCGATCCGATGTTGCAGGTCCTTCATGCCCGGGATCGCCCAAGGTCGCACGCCATTCGCATCGCGTTCGTACGGCAGGAATTTTCCATCCGGACCGTTCTTGGTTGCAAGTTCCGGCGTGGCGAACGGAGGCGTGATCGGCTTTAGGTCCGCAGCCTTGGGGAAGCGCCATGGTTCTGCACCGTTCGCGATGTATCCGTCACTCAGGAAGATCACTGGTGTCATGTGTTCCACGGCGATACGCACGGCTTCGTACATCACTTCAAAACAATCCGTTGGGCTGCTTGCGGCGAGGACCGGGATCGGTGCCTCGCCATTTCTTCCATGCACAGCTTGCCACAGATCCGCCTGTTCCGTTTTGGTGGGTAGACCGGTACTCGGCCCTCCGCGTTGGACATTGATGATCACCAGCGGGATCTCCAACATGAACGCAAGTCCCATGGCCTCGCCCTTCAACGCAATACCGGGCCCACTGCTCGCTGTTGCCCCAAGACCGCCACCGTAACTGGCACCAATGGCCGAGCAGATAGCAGCGATCTCATCTTCGGCTTGAAAGGTCTTGACGCCGAAATTCTTGTGGCGCGATAGTTCGTGCAGGATATCACTTGCCGGCGTAATGGGATAGGACCCGTAGAACAGATCCAACCCGGCCTTTTGCGCAGCGGCGATCAACCCCAAGGCAGCGCCTTGGTTCCCCGTAATGCTCCTGTACTCACCCTTTGGCATAGGCGCAGGCAACACCTCGAAACGTGTGGTGAAGGTTTCGCTTGTATCACCGTAGTTGTAACCTGCCAACAACGCCTTCCTGTTCGCATCCAACACATCCGGTTTCTTCGCGAATTTGGAGGTCAGGAAGAGCTCCGTGTTCTTCAGGTCTCGGCTGTACATCCAATTGATGAAACCGAGCACGAACATATTCTTGCACCGGTCCTTCTCCTTCATGCCCAGGGTCGTTTCCGCTAGGGCATTCCGAGTCATTTTGGTGATGTCGATCGCGTGCAGCGAATAGTTCGTCAAACTACCATTGGTGAGCGGATCATCCTTATCGATATAGCCTGCAAGTTTCAGGTTCTTCGCATCGAAACCATCGCTATTGGCAATGATCGTCCCGCTTTGTTTCAATTTCCCAATGTTGGCTTTCAGCGCGGCGGCGTTCATCACCACCAGCACATCGCATTGATCACCAGGTGTGAACAACTCCACGCTACCGAATTGCAATTGGTAACCGCTCACACCGGCCAAGGTGCCCTGTGGCGCACGGATCTCTGCGGGGAAATTCGGGAAGGTGCTCACATCGTTGCCGAAGTGCGCATTGTTGTCGGTGAACTGGCTGCCGGTCAATTGGATGCCATCGCCGCTGTCGCCAGCGAAGAGGATCACAACGTTTTGGCGTTGTTCAACGATCTTGGGTTGAAGCGTTGCGGTCATTTATTAACGGGTGCAAAGGTACGGGGTGGGTCTTGCTGTGCATTCCGATGATCTCACTCTGCGTAGATCCGGTATTCCAGCGACCGCATGCTAACTAGGGTGCAGGAGCATCAAACAGCGATAGTCATATTCACCGCCTCCACACGAACGATCCTTGGCGCAACTCGCTTCACGGCTTCCTGCACGCCGGCCCGCATGGTCATAGGGCTCATGCTACAACTTTGGCATGCACCGTGGAGGCGCACCCGAGCAACACCTTCGATCGTGATCTCTTCCAAAGTGATATCGCCGCCATCCGCCTCCAAAAATGGGCGCAGGTCCGCCAGCACTTCTTGCACACGTTGCGTGTAGTCCAGCAATTCTTGTGGTAAAAGCGGCTCAGGCATGTGCTTGTTCGTGTTGACGACTTCCCCCTGCGGTATCCAGCTGAAGATCGTGTAAGCGCTTCTGTAACGCAATGCAAAGTTCGTTGAACAGGGCCGCAGATGGCGTGTCGCTCTGCAATACCGCCGGTCTCCCCACATCTCCCGCCTCGCGAATACTTTGGATCAAGGGCACTTCACCGAGCAGTGGCACTTTCAATTCTTCGGCCAACGCAGCCGCACCACCTCTGCCGAAGATGTAGTATTTGTTCTCAGGCAATTCTGCAGGTGTGAACCAGGCCATGTTCTCCACGATCCCGAGCACCGGAACGTTAACGCTGGGCAATCGGAAGAAGCCGACTCCTTTACGGGCATCGGCCAATGCCACGGGCTGCGGGGTGCTCACGATCACGGCACCGGTCAACGGAATAGCTTGCACCAACGAAAGATGGATGTCGCCGGTACCGGGCGGAAGGTCCACCAGCAGGATATCAAGTTCGCCCCATTCCGCATCCTTGAAAAGTTGTTCAAGCGCCTTGCTGGCCATGGGTCCGCGCCATGCGATGGCTTGGTCTTGCGCCGCAAAGAAACCGATGCTCAGCATTTTAACACCGTGGCTTTCCACCGGTACGATCCAATGCTTCCCATTCCGTTCCACCGTGGACGGTTTCTCGTGGATCACATCCAACATCATGGGCATGCTGGGTCCATGGATATCGGCATCGACAAGGCCCACCTTCCAACCAAGCCGCGCTAAGCCCACCGCCAAGTTCGCTGTGATCGTGCTTTTACCAACACCGCCTTTGCCGCTTGCCACGGCAACAATATGTTTCACATCGGGCAGCACTTTGCGCAATTTCCCAAGTTCACCGGATAAAGGCTTGACATCCACGTTTACGTTGATGGCGTCTCCAAAAGCTTGCTTCAAATGGAACGTGACCGCCTCTTCCATGCGCTTACGACTGTGCATGGCAGGGTTGCTGACCTGGACGGAAAGTGAGATCCGATCGGCATCCACGGAAATGACGCTCACCAGGTCCAAGGTCACGATATCCTTCTTCAGGTCCGGTTCGATCACCTTGGCCAATACGTTCCTTACAGCTTCTTCAGTGATCTTCATTCGTTCAATTGGACCGCAAAATTAGGCCCAATACCGCAAAGCTGCTGTCAACCGGATGTAGTGCGGTGTATACAAGCTGGAAATACGTGGAGCAATCTCGACCGGAAGTGGAATATGCACTTCAAACCAAGGCCTTCAACTCCTTTGCCAACCAAGCCAGAGCGGCCTCCTTATCGTTGAAGAACTCCACGACATAGGGCACCTTGCCGGTGGTGGCCTCCACCATTCTCTCCGAGGCCGTCTGGCTGAAGAAATCCATGCTACGAACAATGGCCACGCGCCGCAAGCCACCTTTCACGAGCATCGGAGTGCACACATCCAAGGTCCACTTTTCATCGCTCCGCAATATCACCCCCATCCTTGTAGAGTCGGAGACCCACGACTTCAGTCCGTGTACGATGATCAGGTCCAGGGCCTGGAGCAAAATAGCCCTGTAATCAGGACTTGGTACATATCCCTGCCAGACGATACTGATCAGTGAACGACGGAGGTCCACTTCCATCCTCACTTTGTCGTCATCGCGGATGATCTTTGGACTTGCGCTGGACATGCTATAAGAACGTCAAATATCGTGCGATCCTGTTGGAACGGGTTCAATTCTCGGATCACAAGGCCAATTCGAGCGCGGGATCCCAGAAGAGCTTCTGAAATTGCTGGACCTGGTCTTTCTTCACCTTGATGCCTTCCTTCTTCAGCAATTCCTCCATGCGTGTAGGGGTCTCGAAGTGGTGCTTGCCGGTCAACATCCCGATCCTGTTCACCACACGGTGGGCAGGGACCGTGGGCTTCACTGAATGTGCGTTGTTCATGCAATAGCCAACGATCCGGGCACTTCGGGAGGCACCCAGATACTTCGCGACCGCACCGTAACTGGTAACCCTTCCCTTGGGCACTTGCCGCACCACATCCATGACATCGATAAAGAAGTCGCGTTCACTTCCTCTCAATCGTTTCTGTGATGAATTAGCTCTCTCCAATTTCGACATTCCACAAGAGCGACTCTAAACGGTCAACGATCCAATAGACGAGGCTAGTTCGGAATCAGTTTCTTTCAACAACGCTTACAAATTTAGAAACTCATGCAACGAGTGTTTAGTGGAATTCTTTTTTGAAGTACTCATTTACAAGTTTCGTTGCAATACCCCTATAAGCATTGTATCCATTGTATCCATCCGTGCCCGACCGATAGGAAACAGACTTGCTCAACAGTCTATTCTCTCTGTCCTTTACCTCTACGAATGCGGACTTTTCCAAACCTTCATCACTGTCCACCTTCAATTCGATGATCATGTCCGCATCCTTACTATTCGGAACAACCTTCCAATACTTCCAATCTTGAATTGCTTCGATCAAATACGCCGCACCATCCACGGAAGCTGGACTTCGCGCCTCAATGTACACCCAGTTTCCACGCGCTACTATTCCTTTGAAAGAACGGTTCTCCGGGAGTGGAGCAGAAGACGTGCTAAGCGAATGACCATCTGATCGAAGAGCTTCACTCGCGAACTCCTCCGATGTCCCGTTGCCATACTTTACCCGGACCACTTCGTCCTTGAGCACGGTATACAACGGCCCATCGGGATTATCAAACCTCTTGTATCTGATCTCTGTGGGAAGGATCTCATTCACTAACGCAGCGACCTTATTTCCATTCTTAAAGGTCAACGTATCCTGTGCCGAAGAAGGCAAAAGAGAACACGCCGAAAAAGCAACGCAAACAAGCGACTTATGAATCTCGGTCATTCTCATTCTATGATAGTCTGTTTCCAAATATAACCATCACTTGAACCCTTCGACCCCGAACCTAACGTAGTGGATCTTACGCCCCTCTGACAACCACCGCTTTTCGTAGTAGGTGCGAATGTTCAAAACAGCTTGCTCTTCTTCCGGAACGCGATCCACAAGATCGGTGTATACGTCAGCGCTTTGCTCGAAAACAGGAAGGCCATATTCGGCGATCTGCTCCTGTGTGTACTCGTACAGGATCGGACTGTCGGTCTTCAGGTGGATAATGCCACCCGGCTTCAGCACTTCCTTGTAGCGGGCCAGGAAGAGCGGACTCGTCAGTCTTTTCCGGGCCTTTCCGATCTGCGGATCACTGAAGGTGAGCCAGATCTCGTCCATTTCGTGTGTTCCGAAACACTTCAGGAGATGATCCACATGGGTACGCAGAAAGGCAACATTTTCCAAGCCTTGCTCCCTTGCGAACTTGGCCCCACGCCAAAGCCTTGCACCTTTGATATCAACACCGATATAATTCTTCTCGGGTGCCAGTTGCGCTAGACCAACTGTGTACTCTCCGCCACCACAGCCAAGCTCAAGAACGAGCGGTGCATCACGATGGAATTGATCACTGTTCCATTTTCCCTTCAAGGGAAGCCCGGTCAGTGCCAGCTCAGTATACGTCGGTTGCACCACATTGGAGAAGGTGAGGTTCTCCTCGAAGCGTGCGATCTTGTTCTTGCCCATTGTTAAAAGGGTCGCGAAAGTAGGAAGGACGCCACACTTTGGGATGCAGCATCCGTTCATCCTTCTGGTTTCTCCTCTGCGTCCGAATTCACGAGTAGGACGGATCCATTCAACGTGGACGAAGAATTAACGCTCCATTCCGGACCTTTACCACCGACATGTTCAATGGTGCGCGCATTTTAGTGGCTCCGCTCGATTGGGGCTTGGGGCACGCTACCCGTTGTATACCGATCATCCGTAGGCTCTTGCAACACGGTGCCGTGCCCGTGATCGGTGCCGATGGCGGTCCGTTGACATTGCTCTCGGCGGAGTTCCCGGAATTGGAAAATGTTCGCATCCCGGGCCTCGCCATTCATTACGGAAAGGGAACCAGTCAGCTGTGGACCATGGCCCGGCAATTCCCAGCCATGGCGCGTAGCGTTCAAAAAGAACATGCAGCATTCGAGCGCACGCGGGTAAAGCTGAAGCTGGATGCAGTCATCAGCGACCAACGCTTCGGGATCCGCAGCTCGTCCTTGCCCAGCATTGTGATCACCCACCAAGTCTTTCCATTCACTCCATTTGCCCAAGGTGCGTTGCGCAAATTGAACCTGCGGCAACTAACACACTTTGATCGGTGCTGGATCATGGACCAACCCGAAGCTACGGGCCTGGCCGGTGAACTCTCGCATGGAGAATACTTACCGAAGAATGCACGCTACATCGGCATTTCAAGTAGGATGGTCGATGATGGATCGTCCCAAGCAGTTCCGAAAAAGAAGTACCGCGTCGTGGCCGTGATCAGCGGTCCCGAGCCACAGCGCACAATACTTGAGAACATCCTTTTACCAGCGTTGCAACGGATCGAAGGAATGCACTTATTGGTCCGTGGCTTGCCGGATGATACAAGGTTGGCGGAGCAAGGGAACGTGAGCTTTGTGCCGCACCTTTCGGGGAAAGAACTAAGCGCCGTGATGCGTGATGCCGAGCTGATCATTTCGCGTAGCGGATACACGACCTTGATGGACCTGGTGGCCTTGGATCGAACTGCCTTGGTGATACCGACACCAGGACAGGATGAGCAAGAATATCTGGCACGCCTTCATCGGAGTACGGGTCTCTTCATTGTGCAAAACCAGAACGACCTTGATCTGAATGCCGCTTTGGCGGCAGTGCGACACCGGAAGACGAACAAGATCTTGTTCAACGGTACGCTTTTGGACGATGCAATGGAGGACTTGTCGACGTTGCTTTGAACAAGTCCGCTACATTTAGCCTTCCATGGGAACACAATACTGCTTCACACTATTCGCGGCTACGCTCTTTTCCGCAGCCACATTTGCGCAAGCCGATCTGGAGAGCAAGCTGAAATTGCTTGAACAACAGCGCACCGATCTTCAGTCCAAAGAGGTAAGTATGACAGCGCGCGTCGATTCTGCGAAACTGGCGATCGTGCGGCGCGATCTGGTGAAATGGGGCGTACCGGCGTTGGTTGAAGGCGAAGAGGTGATCGTTCATCCCGGACACATGTTGGTGTACAGCGAAAAGCACGAACAACCGAAATGGACGGCGCACATTGCGACACCGGATCTGATCGAAGGTCGTTTGGCACGGATCGATTCATTCCTTCCCGATCCCTTGGTAAAGACCGGAACAGCAGTTACGGCGGATTACTGGTACAGTGGTTTCGATCGCGGGCACATGGTTCCCAGTGCAGATATGCGTTGGAATTTCGACGCATTGCAAGGCACCTATCTGTATTCGAACATAAGTCCGCAAGTGGCCGATCTGAACCGTGGGCGTTGGGCCGAACTGGAGGATTGGGGCCGCCGCTATGTGTACCATACCAAACGCAGGGTCTTCGTGGCAACCGGACCGGTATTGCGCGATGGCTTGCCCACCATGCAGAAGGCCGATCGCAAGAACGAGGTGAGCATTCCGGAGTACTTCTGGAAGATCTATGCGGACCTTGACGGAGATGCACCGAAGGCGATAGCATTCGTGATGAGCAATGCGAAACAAGAATATCCCGTGATCAGTTACGCAGTGCCCGTTGATAGTGTGGAGAAGCTGACCGGGATAGACTTCTTCCCTGATCTGGATGATGCGCTCGAAGACCGGATCGAAGCCTTGGCAACCACAAGTAATTGGTATAGTGACAACGATCCAAAAGCAGGCGAAGTAGCTCCATTGAAGGCACCTTTGCCCAAAGGCATGTTCAACAGCACACAAGCGAAATACCACGTTGGCAAGACAGTTACCGTATGCGGAACAGTGGTAAGCTCGCGAACCACGGTAAAGGCGAAGGCCGTGTATTTGAATTTCGATACGGCCAATCCCGACGAAGATTTCTACGCCACGATCTGGCAGAACAACACCGTGAATTTCAGCTATGATCCGGAGACTTGGCTGCTCAACAAGAAAATATGCGTAACGGGCAAGGTCACCATGTTCGATGAAGTGCCGCGGATAAGCATCAACAATGAGAAGGAGCTGATGCTTTACGAAGATGCGATCGCCGCACCCTAATGGAAGGCAGCCAAGCAACGTAACCGGCTCAAGGCGCCTTTCTAAGTGTGAAGTTGAAGGTGGTTCCTTTTCCCTCAACGCTCTTCACTGATATCGTACCACCATGCACATCGATGATGTGTTTGACGATCGCCAGACCAAGACCTGAGCCGCCCTCGTTCCGTGCACGGCTTTTTCCCACGCGATAGAATCGCTCGAAGAGCCTTGGTAAATGCTCCTCACTGATCCCGATGCCATTATCCGTGACCTCCACCAGCACGTTATCATCCAACGGGAAACTGCGCACCGTGCAGGTACCTCCGGGTTTGCCGTAGTTGATCGCGTTGTTGAACAGATTGATGAACACTTGGACCATCCGATTGCGGTCGGCCTTGACGAGGAGCTGAGGTCCCAGCTCATTGATCAAGCGCACATCCTTTTCCTTCGCGAGTATCTCCATGCTTGCGATGGATTCTGAAACGACTTCGTTGAGGTCCATCCGAGTGATGCGCAGGTCCATTACTCCGCTTTCCAACTTGGTGATCATGTCAAGGTCCTCAACGATCTTCATCAATCGGTCCACCCCGTTCGATGCACGCTTCAGGAAATCGCGGTTCACTTTCTGGTCTTCCAACCCTCCCTCCAACAAGGTTAGGATGTAGCCTTGGATGTTGAATATCGGGGTCTTCAGTTCATGCGCCAGGTTACCGATGAACTCCCTTCGGAACGCTTCTCGTTGTTGTAGTTCCTTGATCTCGGCGGCACGTTCGGTGGCCCACTCCGCAACTTCGGTGTTGACTTGGCCGATCACATCGCCCCGCAATACAGGATCTTCCTTGTCCTTTGGTGTACGCCGCAGATCATGCACCGTTCGGTAGAGCAAATTGATCCGGTTGTTGATGAAACGACCGATCCCGAACGAGAAGATGCCATAGGCCAACAGGAAAAGCAGTGCGAAGAACATCAGTCCACGAACGGACCAGTGCAGACCAGGCAGTAGATCGGCAATGATCACCAGCACCGCGCAACCCACGGTAGCAACAAGGAGGGCAGCGAACAAAGCAACTTGTCGAGGTGAGAATTGGCCCATCGTGTTGTTGCCAAAGGTAGTGGCCAACTTATGCGAACCTTATCCGTAGGTCACGGAACGGAGATCGCTTCCGTCTGCACCACATTGCTCAGGTGCAACGCGCGGTCCACCAATTGGATACTGTACCGGACCTGTCCACTGTCCAACAGCGCGAAACTGGCAGGGAAACCTTGCATGGCAATAGCGATCTCGCCCTCGAGCGTCTTGTTCTGACCTGTGGGGGTGATCCGCTTGATGCGGTATCTGATCGGCAAGTCCACCGGGGTCCATACGCCTTCCTGTAGTTCAAAATACTCCAAGAACAAGTTGTTGTAAAAGGTGGAAGCGGTATCGAACGGCGAATTAGTGTCGCCCTCATCCAACCCTATATCCCCATCACCATCAGTGAACTTGAACACCATGGATGCGGAATCGCCGAATTGCTCGAAGGACTTGTACTCGATAACCGGCTCTACGGGAAACTTCTCTTGTTTCAAACAGCCCGCGACCGATACCGCCACACCGATCAGCACCAAGGCTACTTTTGGGAACTTCAAACAATTGGTCTGCATGCACAACAAAGGTAAGGAGACAGCAACTAGCGGATGATGGCTTCGAGCTACGACCCCAGCCAGCTCATTGATCGGATCTTCTCAGCCCGTTCTACAGAAGAGTTCAACGCATTGGCCTTGGAATTATTTCACCTGCATGCGGCCAAGAACCCCGTGTACCTTGGTTTCCTGCACGGCTTGGGCTTGGACCCGAAGTCCATTGATCGCGTGGACCGCATACCCTGCCTGCCGATACAGCTCTTCCGGAACCACAGGATATTGTTGAAAGGGCTTGATCCGGCTTGCCATTTCACCAGCAGCGGCACCACCGGAACCGTTACCAGCACCCATCATGTGCCTTGGCCCAAGGTCTACGAACGATCGTTCACGTCCTCTTTCAAAGCCGTGTACGGTGACCCGGCTGAATGGCGGATAATTGCCTTGCTGCCGGCGTATTTGGAGCGCGAAGGAAGTTCGCTCGTTTACATGGCCCAGCAATTGATCACAGCCACCGAGGACCCATTAAGCGGGACCTATTTGCACAAGTACGATGAACTTTCCGCGGTATTGCAACGATCGGAAGCGGAAGGGAAAAAGACCTTGCTCTTGGGCGTCACCTTCGCTCTGTTGGACCTTGCCGAGCAATACCCGCACCCCTTGAAGCACACCGTGATCATGGAAACCGGAGGCATGAAGGGGCGCCGGCCGGAACTGGTGCGTGATGAACTGCATCGGATACTAAAAGTGGCCTTTCAAGTGGATGCGATCCACAGCGAATATGGCATGACCGAATTGCTGAGCCAGGCATGGTCCACCGGTGAAGGGAGCTACTGTTGCCCACCGTGGATGCGCGTTTCCATCCGCGATGTGAACGACCCTTTTGCTGAAGTGCCCGTAGGCCGCACAGGTGGCATCAACGTGATCGATCTGGCCAACATCGCAAGTTGCCCGTTCATTGCCACCCAGGATCTTGGTCGCATGAAGGCGGACGGATGCTTCGAAGTGCTGGGCCGTTTCGACCACAGCGATGTGCGCGGTTGTAATTTGTTGGTGGACTAAACGGTCACCTTCACCAAGAAATAGTTCTTCTTGCCACGTTGCAACAAGAGGAATTTTCCGCCCATCAAGTCATCGCTCTTCACAATGTGATCCTCTCCTACTTTGGATCGGTTCACGGCAATGGACCCTTCTTTCAAAGCGCGCTTCGCCTCTCCTTTCGATGCCAGAAATCCCGTGCTATCCGCAAGGAATTCGATGATCCCGACCCCGGAGTCCAAGGTCGCGCGAGCCACTTCCGCTTGTGGTACTCCTTCGAACACATCGAGCCACTGCTGTTCGTCCAAGGTGGCAAGAGCATCGGCATCGCCTTTGCCAAAAAGTACTTCCGATGCCTGAATGGCGGAGAGCAGTTCGATCTCACCATGTGTGCGTTGCGTGATATCCGCAGCCAACGCTTTTTGCAAACTGCGCTGGTGGGGCGCTTTCGCATGTTCTGCGATCAGAACTTCCACCTCCGCTTGATCAAGCACCGTGAAGGTCTTGATGAAACGCTCTGCTTCCGTATCGGTGACGTTCAACCAGAACTGGTAGAACTTGTAGGGTGAAGTGCGCTTCGCATCGAGCCAGATATTACCGCCTTCGCTCTTTCCGAATTTGGTTCCGTCGCTCTTGGTGAGCAGAGGTGTTGTGATCGCGAACGCATCTCCCCCTTCCATACGCCGGATCAATTCGGCGCCGGTGGTAATGTTGCCCCACTGATCGCTGCCGCCCATTTGCAAGCTACATTGTTGGTGCTTGTGCAACCAGTAAAAGTCAAAGCCTTGCACCAGTTGATAGCTGAACTCGGTGAACGAAAGGCCGGTCTCCAAGCGGTTCTTCACACTGTCCTTTGCCATCATGTAGTTCACGGTGATGTGCTTGCCCACTTCCCGGATGAACTGCAAAAAGCCCATGTCCTTGAACCAGTCGTAGTTGTTCACCAGCTCTGCTGGATTGGTGGCGTTCCCGAAATCCAGGAAGCGTTCCAACTGCGCTTTGATGCACGCTTGGTTGTGTCGTAGAGCGTCTTCATCGAGCAGGTTTCGTTCCGCGCTCTTGCCACTAGGGTCGCCCACCATGCCCGTGGCCCCACCCACCAAAGCGATGGGTTTGTGTCCGCACCGCTGAAAATGCACCAGGATCATGATCTGCACCAAATTTCCGACGTGCAGCGAATCCGCTGTGGGGTCAAAACCGATGTAGCCCTTCTGCGGACCCTTGGACAAATGCACATCCACACCGGGCATACTGTCCTGCAAGAGACCACGCCATCTCAACTCCTCAATAAAATTCTTCACCATCGATCATTTGCCGCGTATCTATTTGCGACAGGTGGCCAAAGATAACCGGCGAGCTTAGGCCACCGCGTACCTTGCGGCGGTGAAAAATGAAGTCGATCCGCACGTTGGAATGGAGTTGGTGACCGGAGCAACAGGGATCGTGGGCACCCACTTGTTGTTCGAACTCGCACAACGTGGTGAAGTAGTTGCCATTTATCGCGAGGGAACTGATCGCACGATCGTTGAGAAGGTGTTTAGACACTACAGCTCGGATGCGTCTTCTTTGCTCGCTCGTATACACTGGAGAGAAGCCGACATTACCGACATGGACGCCCTGAGCGAAGCCATGACGGGCATCACTCATGTATATCACACTGCGGCTGTGGTTTCCTTCGACCCCAAGGATAGGGGAGCTATGGACCGCGTGAACATTGGAGGCACTGCGAACGTGGTGAACGGTGCGCTGGCTGCTGGGGTCAAACGCATTTGCCAGGTAAGTTCCATTGCCGCGATCGGGCGGGCATCAGCTGGCGTGGAACGTACAGAGACCACTCCATGGGAAGCGGAGAAACACACTTCGGCCTATGCGTTGAGCAAGTATGAAGCTGAGATGGAGATCTACCGCGGGATAGCGGAGGGGGTTGAGGCGGTGATCGTGAATCCGTGCATCATACTGGGGCCAGGTGCATCGGGTCGCAGCTCCATCACGTTAGTGGAGCGCCTAAGGAAAGGCACACGATTCTATCCGCCTGGCACGAACGCTGTGGTGGATGCGCGTGATGTGGCAACCTGCATGGTGCAACTGATGGAGAAGGGAGGCAATGGAGAGCGTTATATTCTCGTTGGAGAGAACCTACCCTATCATCGCTTGTTCAAGTTGATCACTAGCGCATTTGGAAAACCGGAACCGACCATGGCACTGCAGCCTTGGATGCTGGGTCTGGGTTGGCGGTTCGAACGGATCCGTTCGTTGCTCACGGGATCGAACCCGTTGATAACACAGGCCACGGTGGCCAGTTCATTGCTTAGCCGAAGTTACAGTTCCGTAAAAGTGAAAGCACTGTTGGGGCATCCGTTCCGCACGGCGGAAGAAGCGATCAACAACGTTGTGAAGTACCTTGAAGGAAACACGGATCGATAGTCCGCGAACGTTGGACCACTATTGCGGCAACGCGTCCTTTCGTTTGCCCAGATCCGTGAGGACCTCTTCGTACAATTCTTTCAATTCCAGTGGACGAGCCTGATAGTAGGCAAAGGTTGAATCGAATTGCGCTTCGGAAATGCCTTGCTTCTCGAACATCGCATGATAAGCCGCACGCGGCCTACCAACCGCGGGGTCATGGTCGATCGCCATTTCCCGACTTGCTTTTGCTTCGATCAACTGGGCCTGAAGCAAGGATTCCTTAAAAACGGCGCGGTCAAGTAACCCTTTCGGAAGGTGATCATCTCCGCCACATCCGAACGCGAAAATCACGAGAAGAAAAAGGACCGGATGTCTCATCGATCGAAGACAAGGCGTTGTCCGCGAATGGATCGGTCCACTTCACCGTTCGCATAGACCAAATTGCCGTTCACCCATGTGTTCATCACACGTGATCGGAATTGTTGCCCTTCAAAGGGAGACCACCCGCATTTGTACAACAGGTTCTCCTTTGTTACGGTCCATGGCGCATCCAGGTCCACCAGCACAAGATCAGCGTTGTCCCCTTCACGGATGAAACCACGACCTTGCACGTTGAACAAGCGCGCTGGGGCATGGCACATCTTGTCCACCACTTGTTCAAGGGAGAACACACCTTGGTGCATCAATTCGAGCATGGCCACCAACGAATGCTGGATCAATGGTCCGCCGGAAGGGCACTTTGCATAGGCCGATCGCTTCTCTTCCGAGGTATGCGGCGCGTGGTCCGTGGCCACCACATCGATGCGACCATCCTTCACGGCTTGGCGTATTGCTTCGCGATCCGTTGAGGATTTCACGGCTGGGTTCCATTTGATGGACGCACCCTTTTCGGCGTAGTCGGCATCCGTGAACCAAAGATGGTGGATGCACGCCTCGGCGGTTATCCGTTTATCGCGTAGGTCACCGGGCTGGAAAAGTTCAGTCTCCCGTGCTGTACTGATGTGGAGCACGTGCAATCGTGTACCATGGGTTCGCGCAAGTGCCACAGCATTGCTACTGCTCTTGTAACACGCTTCTGCACTGCGGATCTGTGGGTGTTCTTCCATGGGAATGGCATCTCCCCAACGTTCAACGGCACGTTGCATATTGGCACGGATCGTCGCTTCGTCTTCGGCATGGATGGCCAGCAAAATGTGTGCTTTCCGGAAGAGCTGGTCCAAGGTCGCGGGATCATCCACCAGCATATTGCCGGTGCTGGATCCCAAGAAAGCCTTCAACCCACAAACCGTTCGTGGATCGGTGCGAAGGGCTTCGTCCAAGTTGTCGTTGGAGATGCCCATGTAGAACGAATAGTTCACTACGGAATGAGCCGCACCGAGTTCATATTTCTGTTCGAGCAGATGCTGTGTCAAGGTCTGCGGAACGGTATTGGGCATTTCCATGAAGCTGGTCACCCCGCCCGCTCCAGCTGCTGCTGAAGCATGCGCAATATCCTCCTTATGGGTCAGGCCGGGTTCCCGGAAATGCACTTGATCATCGATCACACCGGGCAAAAGATATTTTCCTTTTGCATCGAATTCTTGCGCACCTATTGCGCTTCCGATACCTTGTTCATTGACCTGTTCGATACGTCCGTTACGTACGAGAACATCGGCTTGGAAGATGCGACCTTCATTTACCACGTTCGCATTTCGGATCAGCCAATTGGTCATGGCCGGGGTATGCTAACGCGCATCTTCAACACACCAAGGATCGCTTCCTTGAAGATACTGCTGTTCATTTTGCTGCGGCCCTTGATCCGGTCCACGAAGGTGATGGGCACTTCCTTGATCTTGAACCCGGCGAGCCGCACACGGTACTTCATTTCGATCTGGAACGCATAGCCGATGAATCGGATCTCATCCAAGGGCAGGGCTTCCAACGTGGAGCGTTTGTAGCACACGAATCCCGCTGTGGTGTCGCGTACACCGAGCCAAAGAACAGCCCGCACGTAAAGTGATGCTGTAAAACTGAGCAGGATACGATGCCAGGACCAATCCTTCACGTGACCTCCGTTAACATATCGGGACCCCACGCTCATATCCGCTCCACCGGCTGAACAGGCTTCAAACAAACGGAGCAGGTCGTTGGGGTTGTGCGAGAAATCCGCATCCATCTCGAACACGAAATCGTAACCATTTCCGATCGCCCACTTGAAGCCGGCGATGTACGCTGTACCGAGTCCCAACTTACCCACCCTTTGCAAAAGGTAGACGCGTTGCGGATGTTCCTTTTCCAAGGACTTCACGATCTCGGCAGTACCGTCTGGGGAATTGTCATCGACCACCAGCACGTCGAATGCGGGTTGCAACAGGAGGACCGCGGAAATGATCTCGCGGATATTCTCCTTCTCATCGTAGGTCGGTATTATTACGAGGCGTTCGTGCACGTTCTTTGGTTGGAGGTGGCCAAAGATAGCGGGGAAGGTCAACCGGTGGTCCACCGGTTCAACGTACCAAGGTCACGTGCCCGATCCGCTCGATACGCTTGCCTGTATAGGGATCCTTGGCCAGCAGTTTCCATACGTATACACCAATAGGCACATCGGTTCCGTTGGTGAAACGACCGTTCCATACAGCATTGGGATCATCCGTTCCGAAGAGCTGCTGACCCCAACGATCGAATATGTCGAAGCGATAGAAACGTAGGTCCACACCACCCACGATCGGTTTGAACCCTTCATTGATGTCGTCACCATCCGGGCTGAAAGCATTGGGTACGAAAATGGCGAGCCCATCTTCCACCTCAATGATGTGGCACACCGTATCCGAACAGAACGCAGATGCCGCGGCCACCAAACAGACCTCGTACTCGGCGCCCAACACTTCGGGGAATCTGTAATTCGCATTGTAGGAAGTGGCAGTGTCCAGATCAGCAATGGTCCACAAGAAGTTGTTGCCTCCGATGGACGCGTTGTTGAATTGCACTTCAGGATCTACCGTGTTCACCGCTTCGGGCAACCAATGGAACTCGGCAACAGGTTGCTGGAATATGTGGATAAGGTCATTTCCTTGCACGGTATCCGCCCCGCAGCCATCGCCCGCATCAATGATCAAGGTCACATCGAAGGTCCCTTCCTCCTCAAAGACATATTGTATCGGTGCACAATCGTTGATCACATCACCGTTCCAAAGGATCCAAGTACAGCTGCCATTACCTGTGTACGAGTTGCTCAAGGTCACCAATGCCGGGGTACAACCATCGTTGCCATCCACTTGGATATCGGCTAATGGAATAGGGATCACGGTGATCGTCAATACTGCTGTATCCACAGGACAAGGCGCAGGAGCAGAAACCGTGTAGAAGTAGGAGCCACCGACATCTTCGCTCGGATCAAAGGGTCCATCGAACAAGGAGCTATCCGGCGCGTACCAAGTTCCAGTCGTTTCCGGTGAACCACCCAATGCAGTGATCAACTCCAATGGATCGTCACTGTTCTCACACACTGAGATGGATGTATTGACCCCAGCGTTCGCAGCCGTACTAACCGCAATTGTCACGCTGGAAACATCCACTCCGCATGGTGCGATCCCTGTTATCGTATAGGTGTGGACACCCGGCGCACCTGTACCCGGCGCGAATGAAGAGCCCTCAATGTTACCGTCCGGACCCCTCCAAACTCCGTTCGTTTGTGGCATTCCGTTCAATAGCGTGATCAGTTCCAGCGGCAGATCGGAAGAACAGAAAATGGCAGCCCCATTCTCACCTGCGTCGGGTTCTGGCGAGATCACAACAAGTACAGTGGAAGTAGCATCCAAGCAGGGGGCGGTGCCCGGTACCCGATACATGTAAATTCCACTCGTATCAACAGCCGGGTCCAGCGTGGAAGAATGACCTTGCCCATTTGGGCCGGTCCAAGTACCGCCGATATCCAAGTTACCGGTAAGTCCATCGAACAACGATACAGGTCCAGAGGAAGTACATAGTGCCATTGACCCACTTGTTCCGGCATGTGGTGCAGCATTCACCGTAAGCTGGAGCACAGCAGCATCTGCAGGGCACGAAGAATTTCCAAGGACCGTATAGGTGAATGTCCCACCGGTCATATTGGATGGGTTGAACAAATTCGGAACCACAATTCCATCCACATCCGTCCACACACCACCCACGTCCGGAGTACCGAGCAGGAGGGAATTCAGGCTGACGGGTCCAGAGGTATTGCACAACGCAATGGTATTGTCCTGACCGGCATCGGGTCCCACGGCAACAACCACCCCAATGGTCGCTGCATCATTTGGACACACCACACCGTTGATCGTATACGAGTACAAACCTCCGAGGTCAGTTCCTGGATCGAAAATTCCATCGAACGGGTTTGTGGGGCCGCTCCATGTTCCACCCGATTGCGCATTGCTTCCTAACAAGTCGAAAAGATCTTGGGTCGGGGCACCTGCGCAAATATTCAGTGCAGCATCCGTACCCGCATTGGGAACTGCTTCTTCCGTTACTGTAACCGTTGCCACATCTCCCAAACAAGGCGCAACGGCCGCCAGTGTATAGGTGAAGGCACCGGGTCCATTTGTGGAGGGATCATAAATGCCACCAACAAGGCCGCCGCTCCAGGTTCCACCAGCATCTGGGGATCCACCGAGTTCCGCAAAAAGACTGACCTCTGC